>ERZ773177.180-NODE-180-length-70023-cov-18.7506_pt1 | contig 70023 bp, 66 predicted proteins | sample MGYA00580534_ERZ773177 | MGnify/ENA primary metagenome ERZ773177 (study PRJEB29015, sample SAMEA2737872) | human gut metagenome | biome: human gut; feature: human-associated habitat; material: faeces | place: China | collected 2012 ...
GACTCAGAAGTCATTCTTTTGTCTCAGCGCTTGGCGCTCAAGTATAATACCATACACCGGGCCACTTTGCAAGCCTTTTTTGCAAGTTTTTTGCTCTTTTTTCGCTTTTGTATACATCTGCCAGTTTTTCACTTAAAATCAGTCCCTGCTTTGACACCTGTTCAGCACGCCTGCGGCGTGCGGCTCCTCCCAGTGGGAGGGAGCGTTGTACTTATATATAATAAGAAGAGCATCTGCTGCCTTCACCGGGCAAACGGATGCTCTCTCTTATATATAATAGTTACTTCTGGGCATACACCTGCTTGAGGTGTTCCGTGAGCTTCATATTTTCACTGTAGTCCACCGGCACCACGATGACGCTGGGGACATCCTGTTTGAAAGCCTCTTCCAGCGTGGGGATAAGTTCCTCTGCCTTCTCAACACGATAGCCCTTACAGTGCATAGCCTCTGCCAGCAGCTTGAAATCGGGATTCGAAAAGTCCACATAGCAGTGCTCGCCGCCGAACTGCTCCTGCTCTTTCCACTTGATGAGGCCGTAGCTGGAATCCTCCCAGATGAGGGTCACAAAAGGCACATGCTCCCGCACCGCTGTTTCCAGCTCCTGACTGTTCATCATGAAGCCTCCGTCGCCGCAGACCGCCAGCACCTTTTTCTCCGGATAGAGAAGCTTTGCCGCGAACGCGCCCGGGATGGAGAAGCCCATGCTGGCGAAGCCGTTGGAGATGAGGCAGGTGTTGGGCTCATAGCAGTCGTAGTGGCGGGCGATCCACATCTTATGGGCGCCCACATCGCTGACCACGATGTCGTCGCGGCCCATGACCTTCCGGACATCGGCGAGGATGCGCGCCGGCTTCATGGGGCAGCTGTCGTCCGCCGCCATTGCCTCATGCTCTGCCACCATCGTCTGGCGGAGAGCCAGTGCAAATTCCGGCTCACCAGTGCGGTGGGCGCAGCGCAGGATCTCATACAGGCTTTCTGAAATGTCTCCCACCACTTCCACAGCGGGCTGATACCGTTTGTTGACATCGGCGGGGGCGCTGTCGATGTGGACGATGGTCATATTCTCCCGTGCGCCCCACTTGGCCGGTGCGCACTCCACGATGTCGTAACCGATCGCGATGACCACATCCGCCCGGTCGAAGAGCTGGTTGACATAGTCTTTCTGCGGGATGCCGATGGTCCAGAGGCTGTATTTGTCATCCATCGGGATGATGCCCTTGGCCATCATAGTGTTGACCACCGGGATGTGCAGGCGGTCAGCCAGCTCGGTGACAGCAGCGGCGGCATGGCCGCGCACGGCACCCGCGCCTGCAAGGATGACCGGATTTTTCGCCTCACTGATGATTTTTCCTGCCGCTGCAATGTGGGTCGGGTCGGCATAGACCTCATGCATCTGCTGGCGCTTGAGCGGCACAGCGTCGGCGGGCATTTTTGCAATATTCTGGGGCAGGTCGATATGGGTCGCGCCCGGCTTGCCCTTTTCGGCGTGCTTGAAGGCCAGCCGCACGATCTCGCCCACCGTGTCGGGGCGGATGATCTGCTTCGAGCGCTTGGTGATAGGCTCAAACATCGCGGTCAGGTCAAGGTACTGGTGGCTGGTGAGCTGCATCCGGTCGGTGCCAACCTGGCCCGTGATGGCCACCAGCGGCGCACCGTCCAGATAAGCATCCGCCACACCGGTGACAAGGTTGGTGGCACCGGGGCCAAGGGTGGACAGGCAGACGCCGGCCCGGCCAGTCAGACGGCCATAGACATCCGCCATAAAGGCCGCACCCTGCTCGTGGCGCACCGGGATGAAGCGTATCTTGCTGTCCCGGATCGCAAACATCAGATCCAGCGTCTCTTCGCCCGGAATGCCAAACATCACATCAACGCCCTCAGCTTCCAGACAGTCCACCAGCACCTGCGCAGTCGTTTTCATTTCCTTCATTTTCTTTCCCTCCCAAAACGAAAAAGGCAGCGCAGCCCCATGCGGGCCACGCTGCCTTTGCTGCGCTTATTGTAAACGATTTTCGGCCATCCCGCAAGTGCAAATTTCCACAAAAAGCGGCTTGCTTTCGGTTTTTGCTCCGGCAGGCTTGACAAGCGGCGGGGCAGGCCGTATGATGAAAATATCTTTTTTGCAGTGAGGTAGTTATCATGTCCAGCATCACCATCCGCGGCTGCTGCATCGGCGCAGGCCGTCCGAAAGTCATCCTGCCCATCGTCGCCCGCACAGAGGACGATATTCTCCGTGAGGCCAGGCGGCTGTCCGCGCTGAAGGCCGACTGCATCGAGTGGCGGGCCGACTGGTTTTCTGATGCTCTGGATGCTGCCGCACGGAAGCGGGTGCTGTCCGGTCTGCGAGCAGCGCTGGGCGAAAAGCTCCTGCTCGTGACCTTTCGCACCAAAGCAGAGGGCGGAGAAGCCTCCCTGACGCGGCAGCAATACGCTGATTTCTGCGGCACAGTCTGTGGCAGCGGCTGTGCCGATCTGCTTGACATCGAGTTCTTCCCGAATCGAGAAGGACTTCCGGCCCTCATCGGGCAGGCGCACAAGGCCGGTGTTGCAGTGGTTTGTTCCAGCCATGATTTCCACAAAACGCCGTCCCGGACGGAGATGGTCACACGCCTGACCGCCATGCAGCAGGCCGGAGCCGACCTGCCCAAACTGGCTGTGATGCCGAACTCGCCGTCTGACGTCCTCGAATTGCTGGCCGCCACCGCAGAGATGGCAGAGCAGCATCCCGAAACGCCCGTCATCACCATGAGCATGGGTGCGCTGGGTGCAGTGAGCCGCCTGTGCGGAGAGACGTTCGGCTCTGCCATGACCTTCGCCAACCCCGGGCAGGCCAGCGCACCCGGACAGGTGGCGCTGGATGTAGTGAATGAAGTGCTGGACAGCCTGAGACTCGAGTAAAAAGCTCAATATCCCCCAGTAATTGCAGCAGCCCCGCTTTTCAGGCGGGGCTGCTGTTCATTTTCTCGAAAATTGTCTGATACGTCAAATTTCAACGGCCTTCATTGGCTATCTTTCCAGATTTTTGCGAATTTTTGCAAAAACATTGACATTCTGTCGTCGAAATCATATCATTGTGTCATAAGAGATGAAAAGTGTTGCCGCAAGTCGAAATTCATTGTTTCTACTCCACTTCAGTGAAATCGTGCCATACCGACAGGAGGTCCCGCCATGATGCAGTGTGTCAGACGATGCAGTTTTATTTGTGGAGCTGTTCTCAGCATCCTGCTCCTGCTCTGCAGCTGTCAGGCTGGGGCCGGGCAACTCATCCTGCCGGACAATATTCCCTCAGAAAACACCTCCCAGGGAAAGAAGGAGCTGCTCGCCGCCCTGAACACCATAGGCATCCGTCGCCCCGAGACTACCCAGGACTCCTATATCCCAGGTGCCGACTCTGTCGCCGAGACGATCTTCCTGTGCATCCAGAAGAAATCTGGCAACAATGCAGCCGCTGCCATCAAGCTACTGTCTGCGAACGAGGTTACCGGGTTTGCAAATTGCGCCAATGTAGTCTTGAACAGGCTTTCGCCTTCTCCCGACGAGACATATTTTGTGAGCTATGCTCTTCTCAGCGCCGATGTTCTGGAAGATGGTGCCTTGCGGGAAGATGTTGACCTCAGTGCTGTCGCCCGCACCCTCCTCGCCAATCGGAGTCTTCTTGTTCTCTCTGACGTTTTTCAGCCCGACACCTGCCAGAAAATCGGTTTTGCCGTCGGCGTCATCGGCGGTCAGGCGCTCGTCGTGGCTGTGTTCGTTTCCTGACAACATTTTTCAAGACAAACAAAAAATGACCGCTGCGGTCTCCTGCTCCGCAGCGGTCATTTTCTCTGTCCATCCTATTGGGCAAACCATTTTATACTCTTATAATAAAGGATCCTGTCAACGCCTGTCAACCGAAAAAAGATTGCTTTTTGTCGATTTACGCGGTTTCACATTGTAAACTGCACTGCGCAGAATGCGGCATAGATGCAGAGCAGCGCCACCCCCTGCACACGGGAGAGCTTTCCACGCACCAGCGCCGGGATGGTCAGCAGCGCCATCACCAGCAGCATCACGGGCAGCTCGAGCACCAGACTCGAGTTGATACCGAACAGGGTCGCACTCTGAGGGATCTCAAAGGGTGCCAGTGTCACCGACATGCCGCTGACCAGCACGAGGTTGAAGACATTCGCACCCACGACATTGCCCAGCGAGAGGTCGCTGTGGCCCTTCATCAGCGAAGTAATGGCCGTGACCAGCTCAGGCAGCGAGGTACCCAGCGCCACGAAGGTCAGCGCGATGACCGATTCCGGCACGCCCATCGCCTGCGCGATGATGGTGCCGTTGTCCACCAGCAGGTTCGCGCCCAGCGCGATGAGGGCTGCGCCCACCACCAGCAGCAGGACGATCTTTCCGATGCCCATCGGCTCTTCCTCATGCTCCGGTTCTGACGGGGCATTTTTCATCTGCCAGACATTCGCCGCCATATAGGCCACGAACATCCCCAGCATCAGCAGGCCCATCGGACGGGTAAAGCGGCCCATGCCGTAAGCTGCCACGCAGTAGATGGCCGCAGCCGCAAAGAAGAAAGCCACCGGAACACGCAGGGGCTTCGGGTCCACCTTGCCGGGCCGCACAGCCACCGTAATGGCCGCGATGAGGGCCGTGTTGCAGATGACAGAGCCGATGGCGTTGCCGTAGGCGATCTCGCCGTGGCCGGACACTGCCGAGATGGTGGACACCATCACCTCGGGCAGGGTAGTGCCGACGGACACCACCGTTGCGCCGATGAGCAGCTCCGGCAGATGGAACCGGCGGGCCAGCGCCGATGCGCCGTCCACGAACCAGTCACCGCCCTTGATAAGGCAGAGCAATCCAAAAAGAAACAGGATGCCGGGAATTATCATATCGTTCCTCCCAATATCTCTCCGGGCGCAAATCGCGCCGCATCACATAACAAAAGCCGTATTGTATATGATACCAAATTTCCGTGTGGAATACAACGCCCTGCCCGAAAACATTTTGAGCCCCACTAGCCCCACTATATAAGGTGGGCCGTGCCATTGAAATCCATTGCTATTTGTGTTATTCTGTGATTAGAAAGGCGCTGTCCTGCAAGTGCAGCGGTCATGCTCCCTCCTCGGCATCACATTCCGTGTGCCGTCCGGAGGAAGTCCAATTTTTGTCATCCTCCGGATGGTCTTAATCATTGATACATGAAAGACTTGAAGGAGGAAATCCATCATGGATATTTTGAATACTGTTTTTTCTGCACTGAACCTTTTGGCCACAGTCATCATCGGTGTCATCAATGTGACATGGATGATCTCGAGGGATGTCTTTCGTGACAAGCCTCGGGCAAAGCACTATTCTAAAAAATGACAAGAAAAATGACCGCCCCAAAGTTTCCAGCTCGAGCGGTCATATTTTCTCGTAAAATGTGATACCTAGAGGAGGGAGCTGACCACTGTGCGGGCAGCGCCTTTCTTTGTCTTCATTATAGACGTTAGAACGCAGGTTGTCAAGAGACTTGCGTTTTCATTTTATTTACACCACTTTGCAAACTCTTCATCGGTACACTTGACGTAGTGGCTGCCGCTGACGAGGTGGCTGGTGCCTTTGCTGTAGTCGATGCCGGAAGTGGCATAGTCGTAAGTCTCGGCCACGCGGCGCTTTTCCACCACCGGGTTCGGCAGCGGGATAGCCGACAGCAGGCTCCGGGTGTAGGGATGAATGGGATTTGCGAAAATTTCTTCCGTCGTACCCGTTTCCAGCAAGTGGCCCAGATGGAGCACACCGATACGGTCGGAGATGTACTTGACCATGGACAGGTCGTGTGCGATGAACAGGTAGGCCGTACCGGTCTCCTGCTGGATGTCCTTCATCAGGTTCACGACCTGCGCCTGGATCGACACGTCCAGTGCCGAGATGCACTCGTCGGCGATGATGAGCTTCGGGTTCATGATGAGGGCGCGGGCGATGCCGACGCGCTGGCGCTGGCCGCCGGAGAACTGGTGGGGATAACGCTCAGCGTGCTCGGGCGCAAGGCCGACCTTCTCCAGAATTTTCTCCACCTTTTCGCGGCGCTCGTCCTGAGTCTTGTACATATGGTGGATGTCCAGACCCTCGCCGATGATGTCCTCCACCTTCTTGCGGGGGTTCAGGGATGCCATCGGGTCCTGAAATATCATCTGCATCTGGGTGCGCAGGGTGTTGTTCTGGGCGTGAGACAGACGTCCGCTGATGTCCTGCCCGTCGAAGGTGATCTTGCCTGCGGTGGGGTCATACAGCCGGATGATGCTGCGGCCGATGGTGGATTTGCCCGAGCCGGACTCGCCCACCAGACCGTACGTCTCGCCGGGATAGATCTCAAAGCTGACATCGTCCACGGCCTTGACGGTGAAGTTCTTGTTCACCTTGAAATACTGCTTCAGTCCCTCGACCTTCAGAAGAGGGGTAGCGCTCTGTGCTGCCATTTACTCCGCCTCCTCTATCTTTTTTGCTTCTGCGCTCATACGGGCCACACGGTCTTTCAGCTCAGGCGGCATCTCCACCTTGGGAGCGCGGGGGTCCAGCAGCCAGGTAGCTGCGAAGTGGGTGTCGCTGATCTTGAACATGGGCGGGTCGATCTCGTCGTCGATCTCCAGCGCGTACTTGTTGCGGGGCGCGAAGGCGTCGCCGGCCTTCTCATGCAGCAGGTTCGGCGGCGAACCGGGGATGGTGTACAAACGCTCGTCGGCGGTATCGAGGTCGGGCATGGCCGACAGCAGACCCCAGGTGTAGGGGTGGCGCGGGTCGTAGAAGATCTCGTCGATGGTGCCGGTCTCCACGATCTTGCCCGCGTACATGACATCGACATAGTCCGCCACCTTTGCCACGACGCCGAGGTCATGGGTGATGTAGATGACCGAAATGCCGCGCTCCTTCTGGATGCTGCGGATGAGCTCGAGGATCTTTGCCTGAATGGTCACATCCAGTGCGGTGGTGGGCTCATCGCAGATGAGCAGGTCCGGGTCGCAGGACAGTGCGATGGCGATGACCACGCGCTGACGCATACCGCCGGACAGCTGGTGCGGGTAGCTCTTCATCCGCTTTTCGGCGTCCGTGATACCGACTTCTTCCAGCAGCTTGAGGGCCTTCTGATATGCCTCAGCCTTGGGCATCTTGAAGTGCCAGAGCATTCCTTCCATGATCTGCTTGCCGATGGTCATGGTGGGGTCAAGGCTGGTCATGGGGTCCTGAAAGACCATGGCGATGCGCTTGCCGTTGATGTGGCGGCGGATCCACTTTTTATCTTTTTGCAGCAGATCGACGGTTTCAGGGCTGCCGTCGGCGTGATGGTAGCTGAACTGGATGCTTCCGCTGTTCACCTTGGCGTTCTGGGCCAGAATGCCCATGGCCGCCTTCATAGTGACAGACTTACCGGAACCAGACTCACCCACCAGCGCCACCGTCTCGCCTTTGTACAGGTCGATGTTCACGCCGCGGATGGCGTGGACAGGGCCGGCCGTCGTCTTAAAGGTAATATCAAGGTCTCGCACCGACAAGACCTGTTCTCTTTTCGTATCAGGCATGTTGTGCGCCTCCTTACATACTCTTCATCTTGGGATCAAGTGCCTCGCGCAGACCGTCGGCCAGCAGATTGAAGCTGAGCATCAGCAGGCTCATGACCACGATGGGCGGGATGATCTGATAGGGATGGGTGGTGAAGCTGTTGTACAGCTCACTGATCAGGGAACCCAGCGAGCACTGCGGCACCGGGATGCCCAGACCCACGAAGGAAAGGAATGCCTCGGTAAAGATCGCGGTGGGGATGCTGAACATGACCTGAGTGATGATGGGTCCGATGATGTTGGGCAGCACTTCCTTAAAGATGATAAAGAAGCTGCCGGCACCCAGAGTGCGGGAAGCCAGAACGAATTCCTGGTCCTTCAGCTTGAGCATCTCGGCGCGGGCGATGCGGCTCATGCCCACCCACTCGGTCAGCATCAGGGCGAAGATGATGGTGATCATGCCGGGCTGCAGCACCAGAAGCAGCAGCGTGACGATGACCAGACGGGGGATGCCGTTGGCAACTTCAAGAAAGCGCTGCATCAGCATATCCACCTTGCCGCCGAAGTAGCCCGAGATGAGGCCATAGCTCATGCCGATGACCATATCAATGACGGCAGCCGCCACGGCGATGATCAGGGAGACGCGGGCACCTTCCCAGGTACGGGTCCAGATGTCGCGGCCATAGAGGTCGCTGCCGAACCAGTAGTAGACGTCATTCTTGCCTTTTTCGACATAGTTGTTGACGATTTTCGTACCGGTGGTCGTGCTCATCTTCTCGCTGCCGTCCAGAATGCCGAACTGCTCGATGCCGGGGACGCGAGGCGCGAAGTTCTTCTGGCTCAGATCCTGACCGGAATAAGTATAAGCATTCATTCCCGGGCCAAAGACGGCCAGCAGCAGGATGATCATGATCATCACGAGGCCCAGCACGGCGCTCTTCTTGCGGAAGAAGCGGATGCGGACGTCTTTCCAGAAGCTCTGGGCCGCGAAGTTGGTATCCACCGCGATCTCAGCCGCGTTGTCCTTCCGGGCAAACTCTGCCTCGGTGAACTTGTGCTCAGGGTACAGTTCCTGCACGGCCTGCGTGATGGCTGCGGCGGTGCTTTCGCCGCCCAGTCGGATCGCTTTTTCTGCCATATCAGTCGTCCCCCTTTGCCAGACGGATGCGCGGGTCGATGATGCCGTACAGCAGGTCAACGACCAGCATGATGCCAATGTACATGGCACTGTAGATGAAGCTCAGGCCGATGACCACGTTGTAGTCGTTGGACTGGATGGCCGTCACCAGCAGGCTGCCCACGCCGGGGATGGCGAAAATTTTCTCGACCACCAGCGAGCCGGTCATCAAATCAACGATGAGCGGGGCCAGCACGGTGATGATAGGGATAAGCGCATTGCGCAGGGCGTGGCGGAAGATCAGCGCCGGGCCGGAGATGCCCTTGCTCTCGGCCAGCAGCATATAGTCGGAGTCGAGGACTTCTATCATCTCGCTTCGGGTGAAGCGGGCGATGGATGCCATAGTGAACATGGACAGCGACACGCTGGGCAGGACACTCGAACCAAAGACATCCTTGGCAGAGAACAGCATCGGGAACCAGCGGAGCTTGAAGCCGAAGGTGTAGCTCAGGGCCAGTGCGAAAACGTAGGACGGCACCGACACGCCGATGACCGAGATAATGGTGGCGATGGTATCAAAAATGGTATCCCGTTTGAGGGCAGCGATGATGCCCAGCACGAGGCCCACCAGAGCGCCCAGCGTGACGGCCATGCCGCCGATCTGGATGGAGATGGGCAGGCGGGACTGGATGAGCTGGGAGATGGGCGTGTTCTTGGAAATGTTGTAGCTCACACCCAGATCGCCCCGGAGCATATTGCCCACGTAGCGGAAGAACTGGATGTAGATCGGCTGGTCAAGACCGTATTTTGCATAGAGCGCGGCTCTCATATCGGCTGTCAGCTTTTCGTCGTTGAAAGGCGAGCCGGGCATCAGCTGCATCAGGATAAACAGCACCAGCAGGATGGCCAGCAGCGTAAACAGCGAAGTGAGGATACGCTTGATCGTATATTTTTTCACGTCAGGTGAACCCCCTTTATGTGACCGCGGCGGTCAATCGTGCGTAGGCCGCGGACAGGTGCAATGGCAAAAAGGCGCACAGTGGCTTTTGCGGGCCACTGTGCGGCCTTATGTTCAGCGATTCAATTTAGGCGTTCTTCACGGTGCGCTTGTACACACGGTTCAGAGCGCAGGGGTGATGCTCCACGCCGGTAACAGCGCTGGAGATCATCTCGGCGTTGCACTGACCGTACAGCGGGAAGATGACTGCCTGCTCCAGAACGATGGCTTCTGCATCGTACAGAGCTGCCCAGCGGCCCTCGGGGTCGGTGCAGAGGTCGCCGGTGGTGCATTCCTCGATGATGGAGTCATACTCGGCGTCGCTCCACAGACCGTAGTTGTTGGAGTTGCCGGTGACCCACATACCCAGATAGGTCATGGGGTCGGCGTAGTCGGGTCCCCAACGGGTGAGGGCGACCTCGAAGTTGCCGTCCTGCATATCCTGCACACGTTGCTTCTTGGGCTCGACGGTCAGGTTCAGGGTGAAGCCGGGGAGGGTGGTCTCCAGCTGCTCCTTGACGACCTGTGCCACCTTCTGAGGTGCATCGTCAGCATCCACGATCATATCAAAGGTGAAGCTGTCCTTGCCCAGCTCGCTCTTGGCGGTCTCGTAGTACTCGGCTGCCTTGGCTGCATCGAATGCGCAGGAATCAGCGAACTTGGTCTGGTCGGCGCTGAAATCGCTGCCGTCCGGGCCGGTGGCGAACTGCGGAGGAACGGCGGTGTAGCAGGGAGCAGAACCATCCTTCAGGACGTCGCCGGTGATGGCGTCGCGGTCCAGGGCGAAGGTCATAGCCTTGCGCAGATTCTCGTTTGCCAGCTCAGGCACACCGCCGATGTTGGGGCTGATGTACCACAGGTAGCCAGCGCCCACGCTGGTGAACTCGGGGTCATCCTTGACCTGATCGACCTGCTCACCGTTCAGCAGGGTCAGATCCAGAGCACCGGTCTGGTAGCTCATCAGAGCCTGCTGGCTGTCCTTGATGACCTGATAGGCCAGACCATCCAGAGCGATGTTTGCAGCGTCGTAGTAGTCGGGGTTCTTGGTCAGCTCGAATGCAGTAGCAGCGGGCTGGTAGTCGGTCAGGATGAATGCACCGTTGGACAGGACGGTGTCGGGGCTGGTGCCGAAGGTATCCTTGCAGGTGTTGAAGAATGCCTCGTTGACAGGGTAGAAGGTGGGGAAATACATCAGGCTCAGGAAGTAGCTGACAGGGACGTTCAGCTGAACTTCGAGGGTCTTGTCATCCACTGCGGTCACGCCCAGATCCGTGACGGGCTTCTCACCGGCAATGATCTGGGCGGCGTTGACCACCTGGCCGATGTCAGACAGCATATAGGAATACTCGGAAGCATTGGCAGGGTCAACAGCACGCTGCCAGCCGAACACGAAGTCGGCTGCGGTGACGGCGTCACCGTTGGACCACTTTGCATCGCGCAGGTGGAAGGTATAAGTCTTACCGTCCTCGCTGATGTCGTAGGTCTCGGCGAGGGCCGGGACAGCTGCGCCGTCGGCATCCATCTGCATCAGACCGTCGGTGTAGTCGGCGATGACCTCAAAGGAGGTGCCGTCGGTGGCGATCTGCGGGTCCAGAGACTGGACCTCAGTCTCCAGCATGATGTTCAGGGTGCCGCCTGCGGCAGTGCCAGCTGCGCTGGAAGCACCGGTGGAGGCAGCGGTAGAAGCTGCCGTGGAGCTGGAGCCGCCGCAGGCCGTCAGGGCCAGGGCTGCTGCGGATACGCCTGCTGCTGCCAGAAAGCTGCGGCGCGAAATACGACGATCGAATCTCATAATATCTTTTCCCCTCTCTAACACCGCTTTAATATATTAAAGCGACTGTTTCTGAAAAATGCACAAGGTGTTCTGCTCCCCCTCTGGAGCTTTCTGCACACCCTTGTGCCTTGGCGGCATTATACATCGTCCACCGCCGAAAGAAAAGACTTTTTGCCAAATTAATCCCCTCGACCCAACGATTTCTGTAGTTTGCCCAACTGTACACCAAAATTTTGATTTGAATTTTGTATAGTTTTACCCTTGATGTGTATTCATGTGAAGTACAGTTCAAGTGAAATAAGTATTACTTGTACTTTTACTGCGCACAGTTTCGTGCTGTATCTTTCTTTTATAAAGAAAACAGCCCATTATGCTTTTTCTGCATAGTGGGCTGTCCGGACTTTATTTTACTTCATGTGCCTGAGGTTTTGTCTCAAAAGCACTTTGAAAAGTGCTCAGACTGCCTCGGCAGCAGGTGCTTCGACCTCGCCATTGTACACAGCCCTGTCCAACTGGCCTTCGGTGGCAGCCACAAGGGTGGTAGCGGCGGCAGCGCCGACGACGTTGGTGGCAGTACGAGCCATATCAGCAATGCTGGAAATGGGCGAAAGCAGGATGATGGCTTCCACCGGCAGACCGGCAGCAGCAAACAGAGCGGTAATGGAGTCGGATGGCCGACATCTACAGAATACCACAAGTTTCGCCATTTCGCAATGGATCCAATATGCAAAAAGAGCCGCCGTGCATACGCACAGCGGCTCTTGCTGTCTTTCGATATTTTACTTTGCGTACTCGACGGCACGGCTCTCGCGGATGACGTTGACCTTGATCTGGCCGGGGTAATCCAGCGTGTCCTCGATCTTCTTTGCGATGGAGCGGGCCAGCAGGATGACCTGATCGTCGCTGATGACGTCGGGCTTGACCATGATGCGCACTTCGCGGCCAGCCTGCACGGCGAATGCCTGCTCGACGCCCTCAAAGCTGGAAGAGATCTCCTCCAGATTCTCCAGACGCTTCACATAGCTCTCGACATTCTCGCGGCGGGCGCCCGGACGGGCAGCGCTGATGGCGTCGCAGGCCTGAATGATGAAGGCCAGCGGAGTCTTGGGCTCCACATCGCCGTGATGGGCCTCGATGGCGTGGATGACCTGGGTATTTTCCTTGTACTTGCGGCAGATGTCCACACCGATCTGGACATGGCTGCCCTCGATCTCATGGTCAAGAGCCTTGCCGATGTCATGCAGCAGACCGGCACGGCGTGCCAGCGTGACGTTCACACCCATCTCGCCTGCCAGCAGGCCAGCCAGCCAGGCCACTTCCATGCTGTGGGTCAGAGCGTTCTGGCCAAAGCTGGTGCGGTACTTCAGGCGGCCGATGAGCTTGATGAGGTCGGGGTGCAGGCCGTGGATGCCCAGCTCCATGACAGCGCGCTCGCCCTCCCGCTTCATCTGCAGCTCCAGGTCGTGGCGGCACTTTTCCACCGTCTCCTCGATGCGGGCGGGGTGGATGCGGCCATCACCGATAAGGCGCTCCAGCGTCATGCGGGCCACCTCGCGGCGGGTCTGGTCGAAGGAGGACAGGGTAATGGCCTCCGGGGTATCATCAATGATAAGGTCAACGCCGGTGGCCGTCTCAAGGGCGCGGATATTGCGGCCCTCACGGCCGATGATGCGGCCCTTCATCTCATCGCTGGGCAGCGGGACGACGCTGACGGTGGTCTCGCTGCAGTGGTCAGCAGCACAGCGGCTGATGGCCTGGCCGATGAGGTTGCGGGCGATGCCGTCGCAGTTCTCCTTCAGATCGGTCTCGTAGGCGGCGACGCGGATGGCCTTCTCGTGGGTCAGCTCCTCGTCCACCTTGTGCAGCAGCACTTCGCGGGCGTCCTCCTGGCTCAGGCCGGCCAGCGTTTCCAGACGCTCCATCTCCTTGGCGCGCAGGGCATCGACCTCGGCCAGATGGGCCTCGGCCTCCTCGTGCTTCTTTTTCAGCTCTTCCTCGCGCTTTTCCAGAGCCTCGGTCTTGCGGTCGAGGGCAGTTTCCTTCTGGTCGATACGGTTCTCCTGGCGGCTGATCTCCGCACGGCGCTGCTTGATCTCTTTATCGGCCTCTGCCTTCTGGGCATCGACCTCGGCTTTCAGGCGGAAAGCCTCATCCTTTGCTTCCAGAATGGCTTCCTTGCGCTTCTGGTCGGCGGTCTTGATCGCTTCGTTCACCAGCCGGGTCGCCTCGGCCTCGGCGCTGCCGATCTGGGCCTCTGCGGTCTTTTTACGGTTGTTGTAACCAATAAAATAGCCCGCAGCTGCGGCAGCGACAGCAACGATCAATGCCACGATCACTCCGATCACGGTCATTGTTCTTCACTCTCCTTAACAGTCAAATTTTGCTTTAACAGGCAGGAGACGCTGTGCGGCCGAACGCGGGCCAGACATCAATCAAATTTTCAACGCAAAAGAGGCCAACAAGAACAGACGCAGAGAAAAATCTTTCTGTGCGGTAGGTCTGGTGCAGCTTTTCGATTTACAAGATGTGCTTATAAAAACGGGCAGATGAAGCCCCATTGAAATATCTGGTCGCGGAATGTTCCGCCTGCAGCGTCTTAGATTCCATACTACTTCTTATATTACGAAACATTTTGCACAATGTCAAGGAGAAGTAAGGCCGAAAGCGGAAATTATTTTTTTATTTATTCGAGATACATCCGGCGCAGGCGCATCAGGCGGGCCGGCGTGAGGCCGTATTCGGCTTCCAGATAGGCGTCGGCACTGCCATAGCGCTCCCGGATGATGCCCAGCACGAAGGGAGCAGACTCCGGGTGGACGCCGAACACGCCGAGGTAGAAGTCCTTCCGGGCGGGGTCAGCGGCGATCTCCTCAGCGTGCTCGGCCCAGACGGCTTCCAGCTCCGGCCTGCGCCAGATGTTCGTCTTCTCAAAATCTTCGGCGATGGTCTTGTCCGACGCGCCCAGCGCCAGCAGGATGAGGATGGCGGCCACGCCGGTGCGGTCCTTGCCCGCCGAGCAGTGGAAAAGCACCGGCGTCTCACCGGCTTCCAGCGCACGGAACAGCTCCTTATACGCCTTGTTGCCGAAGAGCATCCGCTCGTACATGGCGTCCGCCATCCGACGGCCCTCGTCGGGCATTCCCTTCAGCAGGTTCTCCCGGTCTTCGGGCGAAAAGTCCACCTCTTTGCCGTTCTCGAGGCAGAGGCCGCAGATGCGCACCAGCCGCGCGCCGTCCGGCACGTAGTCGGGCGTCTCGGCAGCTTCGGCCTCGCTGCGCAGATCGAGGATGAGGCGCAGGCCCAGACTGTCCAGCAGCTTCCGGTCAGCCTCGCTGGTGAGTTTCCACGTCGGGATGCCCCGGTAAATTTGTCCCCACTTGATGTGCTTTCCCTCATCGGCCTCGTAGCCGCCCAGCTCGCGGAAGTTGTGTCCGCCCTCAAAGGGCAGCTGAGTGCCGGGGGCAGGATGTACCACGGCGGGCTTTGCCGCCGCGCTGGACAGGACAGGCAGGTTATAGAAGGGCTTCGCCGACCGTCCGCGCCGGGGCGGCAGGCTGGCCGCACCGCCCAGCACCTCCATCAGGTAGCTGCGCAGCAGGTCGATATAAGCCGAAGCATGGTCGCGCCGCTGCAAAAGCGAGACACAGAGGGGCGGCAGGTCTTCCAGCAGAACGTCCCGCACCCGGTCCAGCTCCCGCCGCGCGCCCGGCTCGTACCGGGTCAGGCAGGTGCAGAGCTGCTCCTGCACGAGGTAGTACGCCTGATAAAAGCTGGGGCCTATCTCAGCGTTGGGCGCAAAGCCCGCCCGGGCGCAGGCCTCCCACAGCGGGGCGAACAGGTCCTGCCGCAGGCTGGGCAGAAGGACCCTCTGGTTCCGCAGCTCGGCCAGCGGCACACTCTCCTTCTCCCAGAAGGGGTGGCCCCGCGGCACCAGCAGACAGGCCGGGTCGGCCCGCAGGGTGGTGCGGGCCAGCACCGGTGCGGCACAGCCCAGGTCCATCACAAGGCCCGCATCCAGCTCGCCCTGCTCCACGCCGTCGGCCACGGCGTCGTTGTCCAGCAGGCGGAAGCGCATCTCGATGTGGGGGTACTGCTGGCGGAACTTGTCCAGCTGGGTCTCAAGGCCGGGCAGATAGTCCGGCACCAGCGAGACACTGATGCCGATGCGCACCGGCTGGGCCGACTGTATCTCGGCGTGGAGCGCCGCCTGCATCTGCTGGAACTGCTCCACCACCGGCGCGGCATGGCGCTGCAGGCTCACGCCCCGGTCGGTGAGGCTGAGCCTGTGGTGGGCGCTGAGAAAGAGCGGCCCGCACAGTTCAGCCTCGAGGGCCGAGATGCTCTGACGCAGGGCCTGTCGGGATAAAAACAGGCGCTGGGCCGCGCGGGTGTAGTTCATCTCCTCGCAGAGGACCAGAAAATAATGCAGCTGGCGGATGTCCATCGTTTCCTCCTGAAAGTTTAGAGTCTCATGGGTAAAGCATACCGCCTTTTGGCCGGATTGTAAAGCCGCTGGAAGCAAAATCCCGCTTTTCTCCGCTATTGACGCCGGGCTTTCCCGCGTGTAAGATAAAGGGAAGGAGGCTCTGCCCATGAACCATAACACTCCGGCGCAGGAGGTCAAAAGCCTCGGGACGCTGTTTTTCACCTTTTTCAAAATCGGTCTGTTCACCTTCGGCGGCGGCTACGCCATGATCGCCCTGCTGGAAGAAGAGTTCATCCAGCGCCGCAAATGGCTGGACAAAGACGAATTCCTCGACATGACCGCCATCGCGGAATCCACCCCCGGGCCGGTGGCCATCAACAGCGCCACCTACCTCGGCTACAAGCTGGCCAAAGTTCCCGGCGCGGCCACGGCCACCGTGGCCGTCTGCCTGCCGTCCTTCCTCATCATCTACGCCATCTCGCTGTTTTTCGAGCAGTTCACCCAGCTCACTGTCATCGCCAACGCCTTCAAGGGCATTCAGGTCTGCGTCATCTACCTCATCTTCTCGGCAGGCGTGCGGATGCTCAAATCGCTGGACAAGTCGCCCTTTGCCACCGGCGTTCTCGCCGCCGTCATGCTGGTGATGGTGGGCCTCTCACTGGCCGGTGTCGGCCTCTCGTCCATCCTGCTCATCCTTCTCAGCGGTGCGGCAGGCGTGGCTGCATGGCTCATCGGCCGCAGAAAGGAAGGGAAGTAAGATGTTTCTGAAATTATTCCTCACCTTTCTGGAAATCGGTGCCGTCTCCTTCGGCGGCGGCTACGGCATGATCTCCCTCATCCGGGAGAAAGTCCTGCTCAACGGCTGGCTCTCTGAGGCCGAGTTCCTGAGCTTCATCGCGGTGTCGGAGTCCACACCCGGCCCGCTGGCCGTCAACATGGCCACCTTCATCGGCGCGTCGCAGGGTGGGGTGCCGGGGGCGCTCTGCGCCACGCTGGGCGTCGTTCTGCCGTCCTTTTTCATCATCCTGCTCATCGCGGCCCTCATCCACGACCTGCTCAAGTACGCCGGGGTCGAGGCTTTCCTCTCCGGCGTCCGGCCCTGCGTCGTGGCCCTCATCCTCTCCACAGCCCTCACCATGGGGCTGAGCACCCTGCTGGGCATCTCCACCGCCGCTGAAACGCCCTCGCCCGCATGGCGGGGCATTGGCATCCTTGCAATTCTGGCCGGGGTGCGGCTCATCTGGCAGAAAGCCAGAGGCAAAGCCCCTTCGCCCATCGGGATGATCCTGCTCTCGGCGGTGCTGGGCGCAGTTTTATACCAATAAAAAAGAACGGCATCTGAGCTTTTCTCCGATGCCGTTCTCTATTTTGCTCTTCTGAAATCCGATTCACAGACCCAGCCATTCTGGGCCAGAACGCGGCGCAGGACCTGCATCACGCCGGAGCTGGTGTTGGGCGGCGCGAGGAAGGGCACTTCCTCCCGGAGGGCGGGCGAGCCGTTCTCCACGAGAAAACCGTACTTTGCCGCCTTCAGCATCTCCGCGTCGTTGAAGGTGTCGCCGAACGCCATCATGCCCTCGGGCAGGACGCCCAGACGCTCCCCCAGCCGAAGCAAGGCCGCGCCCTTGTGGACGCCGGGGTTCATGATGTCCACCCAGTCTGCACCAGCCACCGCCACCGAGAAGCGCCCGCCCCAGACCGGGCCATAAAGCGCGTCGTAGCCCTTCTGGGCATCCCCCTCAGGGAAGTAGATGGTGAATTTATCCACCCGGGCGGTCACGTCCTCCAGATGGGGGACATATTCCACCTTGGTGTAGAATCTCTTGAAGACCCTGTCGTATGGCCGGAACTGCTCCTCCACATAGGCCGTTTCCAGCCCGCAGAGGACGGCGGCGTGGCCCGCGCTCCGGGCCTGCCCGGCCAGCGTGCGCCAGTCGGCGGCGTCCATCTCGGAAAGATACAGGCTCTCGCCCTTCCAGCAGATAGCACCGCCGTTGTCACCCACAAAGATGATGTCGTCCCGCAGGGGCGCGAACATCTCCTCTAAGGTATAGATGGGCCGTCCGCTGGCGGCAGCGAACCGGATGCCCCGCTCCGCCAGTGCGCGGACGGTCTCCGCGAAGTCTGGCGGAAGCTGGCTCTGGCCGTCCAGCAGGGTGGCGTCAAGGTCGGAGGCAATGAGGCGGATGACGTCCATGGGCGCCTCCTCAGCCCACATAGCTGATGTTCACGTCGATCTGTCCGCCGTAGCCGGGGATGCGGGCGGTGCAGGTACCCTGCCACAGATCGCAGGCGATGGGGCTGCCGGCCACATTATAATGGGCGTTCCAGATGCTGTAGCTCTTCAGCCGGTTCAGGTCGATGCGCTTGCGGAACCACAGGGTGGAGGCGTAGACGCCCGGCTTGTAGCCCTGGGCCTTGACTTCCTCGCAGAAGGCGATGGCACACTTGGTGCGGTCCTCGACACCCAGACCATCGGCACGGCCATTCTTGCCGCCGGAGGCCTCGGTGTCAAAGTAGATGGGGTAGTCGAGCTTGCGGCCATTCAGGACATAGGCGCAGCCCTGCGCTTCTTCTCGGGCCTCGTTCTCGTTGACTGCCTGACTGAAGAAGTAGACGCCCACTTTGAGGCCCGCGTTCCGGGCATTGGTGAAGTGCTGCTCGAACATGGGGTCCAGCACCAGTGCGCCGCTGCCGTAGCCGCGGTAGCCGATGCGGATGATGACGAACTTGACGCCCGCTGTCTTGACCTGCTCCCAGTCGATGTTCGACTGATATTTGGAGACGTCGATGCCGAAGGTGGCGTCCTGCTGGACACCGTTGGCGTCGAAGTAATAGAGCTTGTTGTCGATGGACTGGATGCCCGTGACCGGCTGGTTGGTGTACTGGTCATAATAGTAGGTCTTGCCGTCCACGGTGCGCCAGCCGGAATAGACCGGAGCCGGGGTGCTGCTGTCATCGTCTCTTTTCCCGAACAGGAGGTTCCACAGCCAGCTCAGCAGGCCGTTCTCGTCGGTAAGACAGGCAGTATCAATGTTGCTCGCATCCAGCGTACCCGCATCCAGCGCCGCGCGGATCTCTTCCGGCGTCAGCAGGATGGTGCCTTCCTCGGTCTTCACCGGCAGGGTGCTCTGCTCTTCGGAGTTCGTCTCCGGCTCGGCGGGCTGAGACACTGCATCCTGCTCCACCGGAGCGCTCAGGGGGTCTTCGGCGGCCAGTGCCTCGGTCTCCTGCTGTAAGCGGGGGAAGCCGTTCTCCTGTTCCAGCTCGTCGATGCCGCCCATCATGGGGGCAGAAGGAGCTGTTTCCGGGGCCGCAGGCTCTGCGGCAGTCTCCTCTGCGGGTGCAGCCGGAGCCGCCGATGCAGCGGGCTCTTCTTTCACGCTCTGGCTGGGAGCAGACGGCTGCGCGGCAGACGCAGCGGCGCTCTCCGCCTCAGAGGATGCAGAGTCGTTTTTCGGAGTTTCCGTATTATTTTTCTTCGTTTCCTTTTTGGCGCTGTGGGCCGCATCGGTCTCGCCCTCCCACAGCAGAGCCGATGGCTCCACCGTCAGACCTGCAGGCTGGGACGCCAGCAGGGCTGTGGTGCCAAAACCGCCCACCGCGATGGCAAGAGCCATCACCGCCGAGGCCACCATCTGGCCCGCCGCACGGCGCGTCTTCTTTTTTGGTGTTCCTGTATCTTTCTGTCTCATTCCGCTTGCTCTGCCTCCAAGCTGTATTCTAACGCGGCCTCTCGCCGCCAGAAGTGCTTCAAATGCCATTTATACGTCTATAGTATACACCCAACCCCAAGCTCCCGTCAATGTCCTTCGGTGTCTCGTGCAGGGCGTTTCGTGGAAGTTTTCCACCATGGCTGACACTCCATGTGGAAAACGAACCGAGCCGCCGTATTATTGCATCCAAAAGAAAAAAGTTCAGTTCCGAACGGGATTTTTGCGTTTTCCTCTTGCTGTCTTGACACGTGTATGGTATCATGATGGTCATGCAGCTTTTGCTGCACTCTGAACGTGTTAAGACGGAAAGGCAGATTCTTTATGTCAAATGTAAAAGATTTCTTAAAACGCAAGGACATCGTCATCACCCCCCAGCGCTACCTCATCGAGGCGCTGGGCGCGATGGCACAGGGCCTGTTCGCCAGCCTGCTCATCGGCACCATCATCAAGACGCTGGGCCAGCAGACCGGGCTTGAGACGCTGGTGGACCTGGGCGGCTACGCCACGGCCATGAGCGGCCCGGCCATGGCCGTGGCCATCGGCTGGGCGCTCCACTGCCCGCCGCTGGTACTGTTCAGCCTCGTGACGGTGGGCTACTCCTCCAACGCTCTCGGCGGCGCAGGCGGCCCTCTGGCCGTCCTCATCATCGCCATTGTGGCCGCTGAGCTGGGCAAGGCCGTCAGCAAGGAGACCCGCGTCGACATCCTCGTCACCCCGCTGGTGACCATCTTTGCCGGCGTCGGCCTCTCGATGCTCATCGCCGCCCCCATCGGCGCAGCCGCAAGCCAGGTGGGCACCCTCATCATGTGGGCCACCGAACAGGCGCCCTTCCTCATGGGCATCCTCGTCTCGGTCATCGTGGGCGTCGCCCTGACCCTGCCCATTTCCTCTGCCGCCATCTGTGCGGCCCTCGGCCTGACGGGCCTCGCCGGCGGCGCTGCCGTGGCGGGCTGCTGCGCCCAGATGATCGGCTTTGCCGTCATGAGCTATAAGGAAAACGGCGTCGGCGGCCTCATCAGTCAGGGCCTCGGCACCAGTATGCTCCAGATGGGCAACATCGTAAAGAACCCCCGCATCTGGATCGCCCCCACGCTGGCCAGCGCCATCACCGGCCCTCTGGCCACCTGCGTCTTCCACATGGAGATGAACGGTGCCGCCGTCTCTTCCGGCATGGGCACCTGCGGCCTCGTGGGCCAGATCGGCGTCTACACCGGCTGGGTCAGCGACATTGCCGCCGGCACCAAGGCCGCCATCACCCCGATGGACTGGGCTGCCCTCGTCCTCATCTGCTTCGTCCTGCCCGCCGTGCTCAGCGTCCTCTTCTGCGAGATCGAGCGCAAGCTTGGCTGGATCAAGGACGGCGACCTGAAACTGAACTGAGCGTATAGAAAAAGCCTGCCGACGGCAGGCTTTTTCTGTTTATACCACTCTTTCCCCATCCAGCACTGCCTGCCGGAGGACATCCCCCTCATACACCAGCTTGAGGGAGAACCACGGATGTTCCTCGTTGAGCAGCTTGAAGAAAATTTTATCGCCCTCCCAGATGGGCAGCTGCTCCACTTTCTCCTTCGGCACCCATTCCAGCACACCTTCCCGGCAGGCATTGCCCTGTATCATCTCGCCCGTCCACCCGTCGGCGGTGTAGAGGTGGATGAACTCGGTCATATTGCCCCAGATGAAGGTCAGCAGGCCCCGGCTGCGCCAGTGGGTCAGCGTCAGGCCCGTCTCTTCCTTCACCTCCCGGAGAAGGCAGTCCTCCGGGCTCTCGAACCGCTCGAATTTCCCACCGACGCCCACCCATTTGTCGTGGTTGTAGTCGTCCTCCTTCTTCACGCGGTGGAGCATCAGGTAGGCGTCGTCCCGCTCCAGATAGCACAGCGTCGTGCTGAAGATCGGGTATTCCGGATTCATAAAGGCACCAAGATTCATCTTACTTTCCCTTTCTTTTCACAGCAAAGCGCCCCGCAGATGACCCCTGCGGGGCGCTGTTTTTATGCGTTTATGCCTTGCGGCCTGCGCGGCCCTTGCCCGCATTGTTCAGCTTGCGGACGAGGTCGTTCTGATGTTTGCGCTGGGAGGGCGTCGGCTCCGGATCATGGGCCTCTTCGGCCTTGGCCCGGGTCTGCTGGACGGTGGGGTCCACACGCTCAAGGTTCCACTCCTGATTGCCGCCCGAGACGAAGTTCCAGATCTGCGCCTGCGCACCGTTGGAGGTGTTCATGCCCACAAGGTCGATGTACTTGTCGGCCAGCACGTTGCGGATGCGGGTCCGGCCATTGCGGGTAGGCTCGAGCGCCCAGCACTGGCTCAGTCCGCTGGTGCGGCCCCACTGATGGAGCCAGGTGCCTTCCACCACGCCGCCGAGAGCGAGGTCCATCATTTTGCCGGTAAAACGGTTCTGGATGCGCCAGCGTCCTTCGCCTGCATCCACGAATTTCCACTGCTGCCACGGATGACCTGCGTAGTCCCACAGACGGATCGCAGCGCCGTTCTCCGTGTTGAAGTTCTTTACTTCCAGCACCTTTCCATTGGGGGCCTTGATGAGGTAAAATTCATTTTCTGATAATACGACCTGCGATGCCTTTGCCATAACTGCGTTCTCCTTTCAGCGTAGACTTTTGATGCTCTTATTATAGCGCATTTTGGTTTAGGCAGCAAGAATAGTTTTCCATAATTTTTGTGGATTTCTTTATGCATTCTGCTCGTTTTGCTGAGATTTCCTCACGTTACCCTCCGGCCCGGATTCCACCGTCGGAGCACACTTGTATACATCTCAAAAACGACCCCGCAGCTTTCGTTTTCCACCCTGTTTTTGCTCCAAGAACAGCACCCCCGTTTTCGGCCCGTTTCAGCTCCAAAACGGGCCGAACTGTCCCTGCTGCAAGGCCAGTTCAGTGCAGTGACTTCAGTTTTATAAATCAAGGCTCACTTCGGCGCTTTACTTTAATGATAGATATTGCATTTCAGAAAGAGCTTTAATTTGTTTCACGTTTTCTGCTATTGACTTTATTTCAAAACCGGTGTATAGTAAGCTTGCAGGGAGCGGGAAGCGCCCCCGTAACAACGAGCTTCAGGCTCCGCACACTGCGGGCCTGTGAGAAAAATATAGGAGGTTTGACTATGTATTACTACATTCTGGGCTGCGGTATCGCTTGTTTGGTCCTGTTCGGCATCTACAGCATGGAGACGGTATGCGTCAAGCCGGCTGAGATGGTTGGCAAGGTCCTGCTGTGGCCTGTCACCCTGATGGAAGCAGTTGTCCGTTACAGCTCCACTCATCACAACTTCAAGGCTGCGCTGTAAAACGCATCACGTCTGAGGACGTCGAAAAAGCCATCAAGGCTGCCGTACTCTTTGCGGGTACGGCAGCCTTTTTGCTTTACACCCGGGGGCCGGATGTGGTACACTGTATCTTGTAAAGCGATTTCCCGCCGAACCTTATCGTGCGCAGTTCCGCGCTGTTTTTCAGGAGGACTATGAAACCCGATTACAAACTGGTCGCCAAGGCCAAATACATCCACATGACCGCCGACCTTGCCAGCGAGGTCTGGCACGAGGTCTACAAACGCTATTTCCCCGCAAAGCAGCTGGACGCCCTCATCGAGAACTTGCAGAGCGCCGACGCGATCGAAGAGGACATCGACAACGATGTGAACTACTTCCTCGTCTTCCTCGGCAGCAGCCTCATCGGCTACTTTGCATGGAAGATGGAGAACACTTCGCTCCATCTGCTCCACCTCTACCTCAAGCCCGAATACCGCGGCAAGGCCATCGGCCGGGACATCGTGGCGTCCTGCGAGCGTCTGGCCCGGGGCGAGGGCCGGGGCCGCGTCTGGTGCGGCGTCAACGCCAAGGCCCTGCCGGTGCAGCAGTTCTTCAAGGCCCGGGGCTACCGCTCCCTCGGCCCCGCCGAGAGTGAGGGCGGCATCGAGCGCAACGAGCTGATCTTTGAGCGGATGTTGTGAATTTCCTGCAAAGACCATTGCATTTTCTTCTCATTTGTACTACACTAAAGTAGTGTATTGAAGTACCCGTCTGCGGGTCCAACATCATTGAATGACCGGGGAGGAACTGTATATGGCAAAGGACCATCCGACCGGAAAATCCGGCCTGTATGCCGCTTTTCTGGAGCTTGAGACGCCCGAGGAGTGCTACCGCTTCTTGCAGGATGTATGCAGCTACGCAGAGCTGAGCGCGATGGAGCAGCGCTACAACATCGCCGAAAAGCTCATGCGCAAGCAGAGCTACACCAGCATCATGGGCAACATCGGCGCATCCAGCGCCATCATCAGCCGCGTGAGCCGTGTGCTGGGCCGGGATGACAGCGTCCTGCGCCGCATTCTGGAAAAGAACGGCGTCTCCGCTGACACCGAAGACTGAATTTCTACTGACCGCTGGCGCACTGCGGGCCGGGGATGCCCCGCCTGCGGTGCGCTTTTTCTTTGATTTATAAAAGGAGTATCTGATTATGAGCAAAGCTGTTCTGTTTTTTGCCGACGGCACCGAGGAGTGCGAGGCCCTGCTGGTGGCCGACCTTCTCCGCCGCGCCAGGGTCGAAGTCATCATTGCGTCCGCCATGGGCCGCCGCGCCCTCGTCAGCAGCCACGGCATCCACCTGAACGCCGACGCGCTGGCCGAGGATGTGGATTACAGCGACGTAGACATGGTCATCCTGCCCGGCGGTATCCCGGGTACGCCCAATCTCGCCGAGAACAAGACCGTCACCGACACCTGCGTTTCTTTTGCCAAGGCAGGCAAGAAGGTCGCCGCCATCTGCGCCGCGCCCAGCGTCCTCGCCAGCCTCGGCCTGCTGGAAGGCAGGAACGCCACCGCCCACGCCGGATTTCAGGACAAGCTGGCCGGTGCCATCGTCCACGATGAAGAAGTCGTCGTAGACGGCAGCATCACCACCAGCTACGGCCTCGGCGGCGCGATCCCGTTTGCCCTCGAGCTGGTGCGCCAGCTGGCCGGCCCCGCCGAAGCCGACCGCATCCAGAAGGCTATCGCGTATCGGCATTAAAAATCACTTGCTATTGACAAAATTGCATTTGCTGCATATAATAAAGCTAGAAACAAACAACTTGAGTGTTTGTCTGAAGCAATGAAATGCCGTGCCTGTCAAGAGGTGACTGCATGGAGCTTCTCACAGGGGGTTGCACAGATTCCACAACTTGACTGAGGCAGCATCCTGCTGTTGAAAGAAAATGTGCTGCGGGAGTTCTTTGCCGAACTTCCGCATTTTTTATTGCACGATTTCCAAAGGATGTGAAGGAATGGATCTTCTGCAGCTGTGTGCCCAGAAATACGCAGAGCTTTGCTATTATACATATGATTGCACCATTGCCCGGAAGAACACCGCCATCGACCTTCATTTCACCTTTTCGCCTTACGAGTTCCGGCATCTGGCCGGTCTGCATCGGCTAGAGCACGACCGCCTTCGCAGCAACTCCGAGCGTGTATTCAAAGACATTCTCTCCTGCAAGCTCACACTGGCCGACCTGCGACAGGCACATAATTGGAGCACCGAGAGCGAAAAAATCCTCTCTCGGCTGGAAGCTCTTTCTCAGCTCGATACTCTGATGGATGAGTTTTTACTGCTTTACGGCTTTTCGGGCGAGAAGCTGGCCGCGCAGACACCGCCTCTGCGCACAAAGATCGACGCCGACTATCTTATCAAATACCAGCTTCCTTCTGGTATCACCTTTTTCTTTTCGGTCAAGCAGAAGGACGGCTACTGCGGACGCTCACTTTTTATCAACAACGAACTGGATTACAGCCGCGGACAGACAAAATTCACCTTGCTTGAGAAGACAAAGACAAATCTTCGAACAGGCGAACAAATTCTGCTCTACCGCCGCAGTACCTATCAAAAATAAAGGAGGAATCCATCTATGCGTTTCATCACCTGCCGCCTGCCCGACGGCGTGGAAGACCCGGCCATCCTCTCCGCTGATGGCCGTCAGGTCTGGCCCCTGAGCTGGCTGGGCCTTTCTTACGAGACGTTGTCCGACGCCATCCCGTTTCTGACCCCGCAGGTGCGGGCCGGGCTTTCGCTGGCCATTGCAGGCATCCCGGCGCTGCCTATTGAGGCCGTCACGCCGGAAAGCCCCATCCCGTCTCCGGCGCAGGACGTCATCTGTCTGGGCATCAACTACATGGCCCACTCCGACGAAGCCGAGAAATACTCTGCCGACGCTTTTGCGACCAAACATCAGGACGCCATCTACTTTTCCAAGCGGGTCACCCGGGCCGTGCCGGACGGCGGCTTCATCGAGGCCCATACCGACCTCGTGAAAAAGCTGGACTACGAGTGTGAACTGGCCGTCGTTCTGGGAAAGGACGCGAAGGACGTTCCCGCAGGGCAGACGAAAGACTACGTCTTCGGCTACACCATCCTGAACGATGTCTCCGCACGGGATGTCCAGACCGCCCACAAGCAGTGGTATTTCGGCAAGAGCCTCGATGGCTTCACTCCCATCGGCCCCTGCATCGTCACGGCGGACGAGTTCGACACCTACCCGCCCAAGCTCCCCATCCGGTGCTTCGTCAACGGCGAAAAGCGGCAGGACTCCAACACCGGCCTGCAGATCTTCGACATTGACCATGTCATTGCAGAGCTTTCGCAGGGCATGACCCTCAAGGCCGGCACCATCATCGCCACCGGCACCCCGGCGGGCGTCGGCATGGGCATGGAGCCGCCCTGCTTCCTCAAACCGGGCGACGAAGTTCGCTGCGAGATCGAGGGCATCGGCACCCTGACGAACACAGTCCGCTGAGCAAATCTTATTCCGTTTTGTATTATTTTGCTCGATTTCTACTCATTCGATGTATTTTCGCACAAGACGGCTCTTTGTTCACGAATAATTCATATTAAATTCATATTCCGTTCATGCATCTTCGGTATATGTATGGCATCAAAGGCGCGGTGCGCGCCGAAAACCCCTGACAGCACACTCCATATCGCCGCTCTCCCGGGCGGCTGAGGAAAGGAATCGGAAGAATATGAAAATTGGTTTTTGGGAACTCGTGGTCATCGTGGTCATCGCGTTCGTCTTCATCGGCCCCGACCAGCTGCCCGTCTACGCAAAGAAGCTGGGCAAGATGCTGCGCGAGCTGAAGAAGTACACCGGCGCTGCCTCCGAGGAGATCCAGAAGAACGTCGTGGAGCCTCTGAACGAGATCCAGGCCCCCCTCAAGGAAGCCGTTGCCCCCCTGACCGACATCAAGAAGGACATCGACAACAGCGTGAAGGATGTCACCAAGAGCTTCACCGGCATCGGCAAGACCAGCAAGGAAGAGGCCGCCAAGGCCGAGCAGGCTGAGGAAGTCACCGAGCTGGAAGAAGTCGAGGAGCTGCCCGAGGAGACCCCTGCCGCGGCTCCCGCAGCCGAAGCTCCCAAGGCAGAGCAGACCCCTGCTGCTGAGCCTGTGAAGGCCGAGGAAAAGACCGACGCCCCCGCAGAGGCAGCACCCGTGGCCGAAGAAGCCGCCCCCGCTGCCGAAGCCGCACCTGCCGAAGAGGCAAATTAATCCCCCACCGATGCACCCGCGCCCGCGGTTGCCTTATACATTGTAATCAGCCCGCCTCGCGGCGCGGCAAAGTAAAAAGGAGATCATTATTATGCGTATTGGTACTAACGAGCTGCTTATCATCCTGGTCGTCGTCCTGCTCATCTTTGGACCCAAGAACCTGCCGAAGCTGGGCAAGATGTTCGGCAAGACCATGAACAACTTCAAGAAGGGCATGGAGGAGTCCGAAGAGGAGGACGCGACCACTGCCAAGGCCGAGACCAAGACTGAGAAGAAGGACGACGAGGAGTAATCTGTGGCTACGAACGTAAAGCGCAAAAAGAAAGCCGAAGTCATGCCTGACGACGGCAACATGACGCTGACGGGCCATCTGAAAGAGCTGCGCAACCGGCTGATCGTCTGCGCCGTGGTGTTCGTGGCGGCGGTCGTGGTCACGCTGGCTTACGCCGACCGCCTCATCGACCTGCTGACCGCCATGGGCCAGGGTTTCTACACCTTCGTGTCCATCGCCCCGCAGGAAAAGCTGATGCAGTATTTCCGCGTCTCCCTGCTGGCGGCTGTGGTGGTCACAGTGCCTGTGGCGCTGTATCAGGTGTATGCCTTTGCAAAGCCCGGCCTGAAAAAGAGCGAGACATTCTTCCTCAAGCTGGTCATCCTGCTGGGTCTGGCCCTCTTTGTGGTGGGCGTGATGTTCGCCTACAAGCTCATGATGCCCTTCATGCTCCGATTCCTCAGCACCGGCATCGAGGGCGCCGACTACATCCAGACCACTACCAGTATCGAGAGCTATGTCAGCCTCTGCCTGACCATGTTCATCATCTTTGGCTGTGTGTTTGAGATGCCTCTGGTCACCATCATCCTCTCCAAGATGGGCATCGCCAACCCCGAGATCTTGAAAAAGGGCCGGGGCGTTGCCATCGTGCTCATCTTCTTCATCGCAGCTGTCGTCACCCCGCCGGACATCGTGTCCCAGTGCATGGTGGCTATCCCCATGGTGCTGCTCTACTTTGTCAGCATCTTCCTGAGCGGCATCTTCTACAAGCCCCGCTCTGAGAGCGAAGACGAAGAGGACGCGGAAGAGGAAGACGAGGACTAAGGCTTTTTCATCCGTCACGAAAGCGCACTCTGCTTGCAGGGTGCGCTTTTTTGCGGCCTGTTTTATGCCATTCTGCCAAAAAGACAGCGTCATTTCCGTCTGATTGCATAAAAACCGGCCCGCCCCCTGCTCTTTTGGCCCGGAGTATGTTATACTGATGTCAAATGATAACCGGCGGGCGACCGCCGCAGAAAAAGGGGTAAATGAGTTATGAAAGAATACGCATTCGGCATCGACCTCGGCGGCACCACGGCCAAGGTCGGCCTGTTCACCACCTCGGGTGCTCTGCTGGAAAAGTGGGAAGTCCCCACCGACACCTCCAACGCCGGTGAGCACATCCTCGAGAATCTGGCTGACGCCATCCATGCCAAGATGGCCGAGAAGGAGATCACCTCCGAGCAGGTGGAAGGCGTCGGCATCGGCGTCCCCGGCCCCGTGCTGGACAGCCGCGTCGTCCCCATCATCTGCGCCAACCTTGGCGGCTGGGGCGAACGGAACGTCTCGGCCCAGCTGTCCGGCCTGCTGGACGGCATGAAGGTGCTGGTGGGCAACGACGCTAACGTGGCCGCTCTGGGTGAGATCTGGATGGGTACCGCCAAGGGCTGCCGTAGCGCAGTCATGGTCACGCTGGGCACCGGCGTCGGCGGCGGCGTCATCGTCAACGGCAAGGTCATCGACGGCGCACACGGTGCCGGCGGTGAGATCGGCCACATCACCGTCAACCGTCACGAGACGGCCACCTGCGGCTGCGGCAAGCACGGCTGCCTCGAGCAGTATTCCAGCGCCACCGGCGTCGTCCGCTGCATGAAGAAGCTGCTGGACGAGAACCCCGATGCAGACTGCGTCCTGCGCGGCAAGGATTTTGAGGCCAAGGATGTCTTTGATGCCGCCCGCAGCGGCGACGCCCTCGCTGCCCGCGAGGTGGACGAGATGACCGACACCCTCGGCATGGCTCTGGCCTCCATTGCCAGCACCACCGACCCCGAGATGTTCCTCATCGGCGGCGGTGTGGCCCGCGCAGGCGACGTCCTCTTCGACCCGCTGGTGGAGCACTTCAAGACCTACGCCTTCAAGTCCTGCCGCGAGACGCCCATCAAGGCCGCAAGCCTCGGCAACGACGCCGGTATTTACGGCGCCGTGCGGCTCATTGTCGGAGAGTGATCGTTTCTTTTTGATATAAAAATAAGAGGCTCCTGCAAAGTACAACCTCTCAGTCTCGCTGTCGCTCGACAGCTCCCCTAGTAGGGGAGCCTCTGGCGAAGAGATGAGGCTTTCCGTCATGCCAAAGCCTCCCCTCGGTAGGGGAGGTGGCACGGCGAAGCCGTGACGGAGAGGTTACTTGCAGCAGCCTCTTTTATTTTTGTGATCAAGCTTATAACGTATCTTCCCCGGGCAGCTGATTCCACAGGCGGTAGTAGACGCCCTTTTTCGCCAGCAGCTCGTCGTGGGTGCCAGACTCCTCGATCCCCTCTGCGCCCAGCACAAGGATACGGTCGTAATCCTTGATGGTGGTCAGTCGATGGGCGATGGTCAGGGTCGTGCGGCCATGGGCCAGCTTTTCGAGGCTCTGGCCCACAAGGATCTCGCTCTCATTGTCGAGGGCGCTGGTGGCTTCGTCCAGAATGAGGATGGGCGGGTTCTTCAGGAAGACCCGCGCGATCGCAATGCGCTGCTTCTGACCGCCCGAGAGCTTGACGCCCCGCTCACCCACATAGGTATCGAAGCCGTCCTTCAAGGCGCTGATAAAGCGCTCTGCGCCGGCCAGACGGGCCGCTTCAATGATCTCCTCCCGGGTCGCGCCGGGCTTGCCGTAGGCGATGTTATCCGCCACCGAACCGCTGAACAGGTAGACGTCCTGCTGGACGATGCCGATGTCCTCCCGCAGGCTCTTGAGGGTGACGTGCTGGATGTCCTGCCCGTCGATGAGGATGCGGCCTCCCGTCACCTCGTAGAAGCGGGGGATGAGGTTGCAGAGCGTCGTCTTGCCGCCGCCGGACGGGCCGACCAGCGCCAGACGCTCACCGGCCTTGATGTCAAGGCTGACATGGTGGAGCACCTTGTTGTGGTCGTCGGGATACTCGAAGCTGACGTCCTCGAAGCGGATGGCACCCGGACCGGGCTGCAGAGGCTTTGCGTCCTCGGCATCCTTGATGGTCACGGGGGTATCCATGATCTCCGCAAAGCGCTCGATGCCGGTCATGCCGCGCTGGAACTGCTCGGCGAACTCGACGATGCGGCGGATGGTGGCGATGAGGGTGGTGACGTAGAGCATATAAGCCACCAGGTCACCGGCGGTTATCCTGCCGTACACCAGCGACAGACCGCCCGCAAGGATGACCACCAGATACATCAGGCCGTCGAAGAGGCGGGTGGAGGTGTTGAACGCAGCCATGGCGTAGTAGCCCAGCGTCTTGATGTGCTCGAAATCCTTGTTGCCCTTAGCGAATTTCTCGCGCTCTTCGTCCTCGGCAGCGAAGGCCTTCACCACGCCCTGACCCAGCAGGCTGTCCTCGATGGTGGCATTCAGCTCACCGATCTGGACGCGCTGCTGGCGGAACCGGGCGCGCAGGCGCTGGTTCAGCTTGACGGACACGACACCCATCAGCGGCACGCAGGCGAACACCGCCAGCGTCAGCGGCACACTGGCCTGACACAGGATGAGGAAGGACGCCAGGATCTTGATGCCCGCGATGAAAAATTCCTCGGGGCAGTGGTGGGCGAACTCGGTCACGTCGAACAGGTCATTGGTGATGCGGCCCATGATGGTGCCGACCTTGGTGTTGTTGTAGTAGGTGTGGTCGAGCTTGAGCAGATGGTCGAAGGCGTCCCGGCGCATGTCCGTCTCGATGTGGACGCCCATGATGTGGCCGATGCCCGACATGAAATACTGCGCAGCACCGTCGATGATGCGGAGCACAAAGTACACTGCCGCCAGCTTGAGCACGATGCCCGCCGTGAGGGTGATGCCCACGCCCATGGCGGAGTTGGTGATGGTGCTCATGATCTTGGGCAGGATGATGTCGCACAGGGTGGTCATCGCCGCACAGAACAGGTCGATGAACAGGGTCTTTTTGTATTTTGCCAGATAGGGCAGAAAGCGCCGGATGAGGGCGCCGCTGCTGGTGTGCCGCACTGCGGGGTCGTTGACTTTTTGCATGATTCCTCCATTTTTCAAGCTGGCTTGCCCTCTCAGGCCGTTTATTTCTTACTATAATCCCGTTCTCCGTAGATGGCCGTACCAATGCGCACGAGGGTCGCACCCTCCCGGATGGCGTTCTCGAAGTCGCCGCTCATGCCCATGGAGAGGGTCTCCATCTTCACGTTCTGGTACCCCCGCTCCCCGGCCTGCACGAACAGCTTGTACACCTGGGCCAGATACCGGCGGTTCTGGGCGTCATCGTCGTTGACGGGCGGAATGGCCATCAGACCCTTGACCCGGATGTGCTCTTCTGCGGCGGCAGCGTCCAGCAGGGGCCAGAGCTGTTCCGGCGAGACGCCCGACTTCGACTCCTCGCCGCCGATGTTCACTTCCAGCAGGACGTCCTGCACGATGCCGGCCTTGGCGGCTTCCTTTTCGATGGCGGCCAGCAGATGCTCGCTGTCCACGCTCTGGATGAGGCTTGCGCGGCCCAGCACCTTCTTGATTTTGTTGGTCTGCAAATGGCCGATGAAGTGACTGGGCTTGCCGCAGTAAGCACCGGCGTCGTAGTTGGCGCAAAGCTCCTGCACATGGTTCTCGCCGAACACATCGATGGCAAGGGCCGCGCTGGCGGCGACGGTGTCTGCGGTGCGGGTCTTGCAGGCGGCGCAGAGCTGCACTTCGGCGGGGTCGCGGCCTGCTTCCCGGGCCGCTGCGGCCATCTTTTCGCGGATGGCCTCCACAGCCTCCCGCATCTCTTCCAGATTCTTTTCCGCCATAGAGCTCAGTCCTCCTCGGTATATTTTGCGCGCTCGCCGCCGATGAGCTTCGGGCGGGTGCGGGCGCAGAGAATGTTGGCCTCGCCGATCTTCGAAAGGCTCAGCCGCACCGGCACGGCCACCCGGCGCAGATGCATTCCGATGAGGGTGCCTCCGATGTCGATGCCTGCGTGGGCGCGGATCTCCTCCACCGCAATGGGGTCTTTGAACTGCTTCCAGCAGGTGGTGGCCCAGCTGCCGCCCGCATGGGGACGCGGCACGACGCAGACTTCCTCCCAGCCGTATTTCTCAGCGGCTTCCCGCTCAATGATGATGGCCCGGTTGAGATGCTCACAGCACTGTGCGGCCAGCCAGATGCCGTTTTCGGCCAGCACCGGTGCAACGCCGGCGTAGACAGCCTGTGCAGCCTCAAGGCTCGAGTCCTTGCCGATGTGGCCGCCGACGATCTCGCTGGACGAGCAGCCCACTACAAAGACGTTGCCCTTTTTCAGCTTTGCCTGGGCCAGCAGCTCCGTCACAGCCTGCCGCGCTTCGGTCTCGATCTGCTTTTTGAACTCTTCCGTCATAAAAAAACACCTCGTTTTATACTCTTGCAGACAGCAGGCTGGCAGAGCCTGCCGCGCCGAAATACACTTTGCTTCCCGCCGGGCACACCGCCGTGCAGCCGTCCATCTCTCTGCCCGAGAATGTCTGCTTCCAGCTTCCGTCGGCGGTGTCCACAGCCTCGGCGCAGGGGGCGTCCGCAGGCAGCTTGAACAACTTCTTCTGGATGTTCTCACCGGCCCGCAGGGCGATGCCCCGCAGAAGGGTGCTGTCCGCGTGCTTTTCCAGCCAGCCGCTGCGGGTCCAGCGGTAGCTGATATAGAGGATGCCGTCCTCGTCCAGCGCCAATGCGCCGGGGTATCCCGGCAGGCCGGACACAAAACTCCCGCAGTGCTTGCCGCCGGCGGTCAGCTCCCGGGCGTCGGCGTCCACAGCCCAGACGCAGCGGTTCCCGAGATCGGAAACGTACAGCGTTCGGCCATCCTCCGAGAGGGCCAGACCAGCCGCACCGGCCACGCCGCCCAGCACCTGTTCCACTGTCCGGGCCGACGGGTCATACACATAGACACAGCCTGTGCCGGTGTGGGCGATGAGCTCGGTGCGGAGAGCGCTTTCCTGCCCGTTTTTCGCAGCGGCTTCGGTGGACACGGCGAAATAGACCTTTCCGTCCGGGCCGGTCTCCACCGCCGACAGCACACCCAGCGGTGCGCCGTCGATTTGAGTCACCACCTGTTCCACTGAGGTCCCCCAGCTGTCATGCCGGGCGCGGCAGAGCGCCCCGCCGGAGGGCGTCACCACCGTCAGCCACAAGTCGCCGGCGGCGTCGAAGGCAAAGCCGGTCAACTCACCCTCCACCGACAGGATGGCCGCGTAGTGTCCGCCGTCGGTGCGGACAAGGTCGCTCTGACGCTTTTTCATGGCCGCACCGTTGTAAGCAGCAGCGTAGACAAGGCCGTCCTGGACACGGACGCAGTCCACGCCCAGATAGCCGCCCAGCTTCCAGCTGTCCTTGCTGTCGGCGGAGAGGGCCGTCTGCGCGGCACCGGTGTCCTGCCGCACATCCGGGGCAGTGTAGGCTTTCGGCGGCGTGTCGATGGGCCGCAGCAGCAGGCCGTACACCAGCGCCGCCAGCATCAGCAGGGCAAAGATGTTGCTGGCTACCCGGAAGCGGGTCATCAGAGCTTCCCGCTCGATGGCGGCCTGTGCTTCCAGCTGAGCCTTCCGGCGGGCAGCGGCGGCAGACGTGCGCTGGGCGCGGCGAAGCCACCGGTCCACAAAGAGGGCCACGTTCGGCCCCACCGTGATGGATGCAATGAAGAGGAGCAGTACCAGCTCTACGAATCCAATGCGCATGAACAATTTTTCCTTTGTATTTGTCAGATTTCGGGGAAGTCTTTTATCATTGTAGTATAGCACACTTCGGCTTTTCTGCGCAAGATGAGGCCGAGCTTGACAGCCCCCGAAGCGGCCCTTTATAATCAGATCAGACATGAAACGCACCCACTGGGATGTTTTCCCAAAAAATCTACTCAAACTTCACAAAAATTCCTAATTGATAGGGTATGATAGACTTAAACGCAGTATACAGTTCCGCCGGGCTGGCTCTGAGCAGCCTCCGGCGCTTGGGAGATAGAAGCTTTTAGGAGGAATGCCTTATGGCAAAAATTCTTATCGTTGACGACGAGCCCCGCATCCGGGAGCTCATCCGGGAGAATTTACAGTATTCGGGCTACACCTGCGAGGAGGCAGGGGACGGCTCTGCCGCCCTGTCGCTGCTCACCGGCGGCGGCTACGATCTGGTCATCCTCGATTTGATGATGCCCTTCATGGACGGCATGACCTGCCTGCGGGAGATGCGCACCCGCCGCATCAACACCCCCGTCATCATCCTGACGGCCCGCGGCGAGGAGTACGACAAGCTGGCCGGCCTCGAGGGCGGCGCTGACGACTATGTGGTCAAACCCTTCTCCCCCCGGGAGCTGGTGGCCCGTGTCAAGGCCGTGCTCAACCGCACCATGCCCCGCACCGAGGCTTCTGACAGCACCATGACCTTCGGGGAACTGTCCATCGACACGGCCAGCCACACCGTCAAGGTGTCGGGCGAGGAAGTGAGCCTCACGCCCAAGGAGTTCGACCTGCTGGTCTTTCTGGCCTCCAACAAGGGAATCGCCCTCAGCCGCGAGAAGATCCTGCAGAAGGTGTGGAACTACGACTACTTCGGCGAGGACCGCACCGTGGACACCCACGTCAAGATGCTGCGCGGCCATCTGGGCAAGTGCCGCGGCTACATCGCCACTGTCTGGGGCATCGGCTACAAGTTCGACCCCGACGCGGCGCGTTAAGCGGAGGCTCTGCTCTTCATGCGGCAAACGAGCAAAACACGGCGCACCATCGGCATCCGGGGCCAGCTCATGGGCTTTCTGTGCTTCATCTGCCTTTTGCTGGTGGGGCTGTTCTGGTTTCTGAGCACCCAGCTGCTGGAGCCCCTCTACACCACCCATATCCAGAAGCAGCTCACCGAGCAGGCTGATGCCATCGTGGCCCGGATGGACGAGGCCATCGGGAAGGGTGAGACCCTCTCCTACTGGGCCTTCGGCAGCCGGCTGTACGTCAACAACACCTTCTTCAACGCACTGCGGGACGACATCTTCGAGCTGGGCGGGATGAGCAGCTTCTGCATCGACATCTCCGACACCACCCTGCGGCAGATCTTCAAGGTGGATAACCTGTCCTACTGCAACCTTCACCGCACCCGCCCCACCGACACTGCCGACGAGCAGACCGCCTACACCACGGCCCGCGCCATGCGGCAGCTCTGCCGGGAGAGCGGCGGCACAGTGGTGCGGAAGATCAACCCGCCCACGCCCTCCGGCTCGGTCCAGCTGATGGTGGGCCGGATGACCTCCGACGGAAATTACACTGTGCTGGTGACTACCAGCCTGATGCATGTGGCCGAGGCCGGCAAGGTGCTCAGCACCGTCCTGCCGCTGGCTGCGGCCCTCATTTTCGCCTTCTCGATGTCGGCGGCATGGCTGTTCAGTGAATGGTTCACAAAGCCTCTGCGGGCTCTCTCCGGGGCTGCGCGGCAGGTGGCGCAGGGCAACTACGCCGTCCATGTGGACTCGGTGCGGAACGACGAGCTGGGCGACCTGGCCCAGGAGTTCAACCACATGGCAAAAGAGGTCCAGCACGCCTCCCAGATGCAGCGCGACCTGCTGGCCAACGTCTCCCACGACCTGCGCACCCCGCTCACCCTCATCAAGGGCTATGCCGAGACGGTGCGCGATCTGACCGGCGACGACAAGAAGCACCGCGATGAGCAGATGAACATCATCGTGGACGAGACCGACCGCCTGACGGCCCTTGTTTCCAGCGTCATGGAGCTGAGCAAGGTCACGAGCGGCGCACTCAAGTGCGAGAAGGTCCACTTCGACATGGGCCAGCTCTGCGACGAGGTGAGCGAGCGTTACGACGCCGTCTGCGCCCAGAACGGCTGGCAGCTCAATCTGGAGATCCCTGACGAAGAGCTGCCGGTCTGTGCCGACCCCGACATGATGCAGCGCGCTCTGCATAACCTTTTGGGCAACGCCATGCACCACATCGGCGAAGACGGCATCTTCGTGCTGCGGGCGCTCCGCTGCCCCGAGGGCGTCCGGGTGGAGGTGGAAGACCACGGCCCCGGCATCTCCGCCGAGGACCTGCCCTATATCTTCGACCGCTACTACCGCTCCCGCTCCGACGCAGGCAAGCAGGGGACCGGCCTCGGCCTCTCCATCACCAAAGCCATCTTCCAGCAGCACGGTTTCCGCTTCGGCGTCCACAGCACTGTGGGCAAAGGCACCGTGTTCTGGTTCATCATGACCGATACCGAGGAAGTTTCCTCATAAAAAGGCGGGTCACTGTCCCAACGGACTGTGACCCGCCTTTTTGCTATTTTTTCCGGCAGTACACCACTACCCTCGCTTTTCCGCCGGGGGTGCAGGTGTAGAGCACGAGGGGACAGCCGCCCTCCCGCAGGGCTTCGGGTTCTTCGGGCGAGACCTGCGCAGTCCGCTCCACAGTGTACACTGCCTCAGCGCCGTCCTGTGAAGTGAAACGCACCTCGTCGCCCTCGGAAAGGCTGCTCAGCCGCCCGAAATGGGACTTGTAGTTGTGGGCCGCGATGACAAGGTCTCCGCCCGCCGTACTGCCGCATTGACGGCAGGGCGAGACCTTGAGGTTCGCTTTGCTCCACTCGGTCTGCACCGGCAGTTCCAAGCCCAGAGCGGGGATGGTCAGCACCCCCAGATACTCCCGCTCGATGCTTGACGCCGGGGTTTCCGAAACCGGTTCCGCCCCGGACTCTGCATCTTCCGTGGGCAGGCTTTCCGCGCTGTCTGCGGGCTGTTCTGTCTCCGACACTGCCGCGATGCTCTGGCTCTGGCGCAGCTGGCTCACCGCCGAAGCGGCCTGAGCGCCTGCCCTTGCATCCTCGAGCCGGTCGTAGACATAGAGACAGACCGCTGCCAGCACCAAGGCACTGCCCAGCATCAGGCAGAGCCGCTCCATCACTAGCCTACGCATCGTGTCTGCGCTTCCGGCTCAGCCAGAGGCCCACTGCCACGAGGGCGATGCCCCCGCCTGCCAGCACCGGCACGGGCCAGAGCAGCTGGCCTGTCTGGATGAGGGTCCCCACCGGTTCCGGCTCCGCAGCCGGGATGACTTCATCCGGCATCTCTGCCGAGGGTGTCGGCGGGCGGATGACTGTGATCTCGCCCGGCTGCTCCACCGGCTTCGGGGTCGGCGTCGGCTTATCCGGCACATAAGGCGGCGTCACCGGCGGGGGAAGGGGGTCGGTGCTGCGGTAGCTATTCTTGAAGAGCAGTTCCGTCTTTGCCCCGTCGCCCCCGTCCCGCCGGACAGACACGTGTCCTTTCAGTTCACCGTCGGTGTCCCACGCCACCATGACTTTCAGGTAAAAGACGGTGTCGTCGTAGTCGGCCCGTTTCCGTCCGCCCGCGTCCTGAGTGACCCTATACTCGTATATGCCGGGCGCGGTGTAGACGATGGCATCAAAAGTCTTCGTCAGGGTCTTGTCGTCGGCGGCGCGGCAGTCCCGGGCCGGAAAATCCAGCTCAGCCTCGTCGTCACAGCCTTCCGGCATCGGCGCGCCGTCCAGCGCGGTCAGCCGCACCGTCAGCGTCTCGTCAGCTGCCTCTCCGGTGCAGCGGACGGACGCCTCCAGTTCCAGCTCCGCCCGCTGGTCTGCGGCCAGAGCGGGCAGGGCAGCGCTTACCGCAAGCGCTGCTGCCAGCAGGGCCGCTGCCATTTTCGGGAGCCTTCTCATGATAAGCTCTCCTCCTTTCCGTTTTGCAGGTCTGACATTGGTTCCATCCGGGCCAGCACCACCGTCCGCGCGTCGGTGTACTCCCCCGAGCAGGTAGCCATCGCCAGGAACTGCGCTCCTTCCGGCTCCTCTTCCAGCGCACGGAGGGCCTGTGCATCCATCTGAAGGGCATTTTCCTCCACAAAGGGGAGCAGCCCGCCTGCGTCCGAGCGCCACTTGCCCGGGGCAAAGATGGCCTGTTCCGACGCAGGCACCACAAGGCAGGCCAGCACTTCCAGCCGATAGCTCCCGCCGGGCAGCGTCAGGGTGCCGGTGGTGTTCTGGCGGAAGAATGCTCCGTCCTTGTATTTGTCGAGGTCGCCAAACATCCGCCCGTTCTCCATATGGTGGCCGTAGAGCAGGGAATACCGCCCGCTGAAGTCCGCGTCGCAGTCAACATCCAGAAAGATGCTGCCCGCCAGCGCAAAGCTGCCGTAGACGTCGGTGTTCAGATAGGTGAAATTGCTCTCGCCCTGCACCACCGGGTAGTCGATGGCCGTGCCGTCCAGCGTCAGCCACCCGCAGACATCGGGGTTGATGTCCCGCAGCTGGCCGAAGGAGAGGCTGTTGTCCTCCTGCGGCTGGGGCTTGAAGGCCAACAGCCCGGCCTGCACATTGTCGGCAGCGGCGTACACCCGGCTGTTGTCCCACAGCGCATAGCCCGACCAGACCACCGCCAGCAGCACCAGCAGGGCCGTCACCCCGTCCAGCAGGCCGTTCGCCGCCCGCAGGGCCATCTTCTGCCACCGGATGTTCCTCACCTCCCTTTCCTTATTTCCTCCGCGCTTACTTCTGATGGCGGCGGCGCAGGGTCAGCAGCAGCCCGACGCCCGCAGCACCCGTCAGGGTGAAGAGATAGGGTGCGCTGTCCAGCACCACACCGGCATCCACGGTGCCGCCCTTGGTGTTGGTGAAGTTCGCCTGCTCGACCGCCGCATCCACTTCGCCCTCGGTGCCAGTCTCCGTCGTCACATAGTCTGCGACCGGCGCCTCAGACACCTTGTACTCGACACCGTAGGGCAGGTTTTCGATGTGGATGGTATCGTCGTCTTTCAGATAGAAAGTCGCTTCCGTCGTCTCGCCGGGCCTGATCTTGATCGAGGCGGGGTTCGCGTCATAGCTGCCGCCGGTGATGGCGTAGCTGTCCTGATAGGTCTTGCCCTCCTCACCGGTCAGCTGCACCCTGAACTCGAAGTATTTCTCCTTATTGCCCATGATGCCCTCGACGTCCTTGTGGACTTCCAGCTTACCGGCAGAGTAGCGGTTGTCGAAGTCGTCCTTCTTGCCCTCGCCGGTGGACTCCGGGTCCTCGGTGTGAACAGCGGCAATTCGGAGCTTGCCGTCCTGCTCGATGACCGTCACCCGCAGCAGGATGGCGTCGCCGTAGTAGGTCACGCCTGCGCTGTTGCCCTCCACCTCATGGATGATGTAGGTGTAGACGCCCACGCTGTCGTACTCGGGCAGCTGGATCTCGATTTTCTTGGTTTTACTCGCACTGCCGGCTTCGCCCTGTGCGTAGGTCACGTCGCCGACAATCGGCATATAGTCTCCGGCTTTAATGCCGTCCGATGCATCGGTCACGGTACCCGGCTCGATCGCAAACGTAAAGGTCTCTTCCGGGGAGATCGTACCCGTGTTGGTCAGCTCATAGTTTTTGGTGAGATACACCCGGGACATATCCTCATACGGAGGGCCTTGCACCTGTGCCGCAAAGGCGGGCATGACGCTGACGCCCATGGCCAGAGAGATGGAAAGCACCCCTGCGAGAAGCTTTTCTGCCTTGTTCTGTTTCATCCTGAAGTTCCTCCTATCTTGTCCTGTATGGTTTTTGGCAGCTCAGAGCCCCCGCCGCCGGATGAGGGTGATGACTTTTGCCTTGACCGCACTGCACTGCACCGGGCCGAAGTCACGGCTGTCCTCGGCCTGTGTGCGGCAGTCGCCCAGAATGAAGACGCTGTCCTCCGGCACAGCGTAGGGGTAGCTGAGCAGAGATTTGGGGTAGGTGGGGTAGAGGATGCCGCCGCCCTGTGCCGAGCCGTTGACCTCCACAACGCCGCTCTCGCTCAGGGTCACGATGTCCCCGCCCCGGGCCAGTACGCGGCCCACCCGCAGCCTTCCCGAGCGCTCATATACCACGACATCATTCTTGGCATAGTCTTTTTCCAGCCGGCAGCCCAGCACCAGGTCGCCGTCCTTCACGGCAGGGAACATCTCATTGCCGGACGCCTGCGTCACCAGATACACCTGCGTCAGAAGCACCCAGAGCAGGGCGGCGAACACCGCCAGCCGCACCGCCAGACTGCGCACTTCCCGCAGCAGGGGGCTTTTTTCCGGCTTCGCCGGTCCAGACAGGTTCGCTTCCGGCGTCCCGGGCGGGGCCTCCGGGGCAAGCGCCTCGTTTGGTTCCTTCACTCATCTTCCTCCTTCTTTCTGTTTTTGCAGCCCAGAACGGCCGCACCGGCACACAGCATCAGCGGCAGCCCGAAGAAGTCTGTCTCCACGCCGGTGTCCGGGTCTATATCGGCCAGAACGTAGTGGGCATAGAAGTTGACGACGCCGTTTTCCAGCTCTTTGTCGGTGGGCTCATAGCCCTCTTCCCACTCGTCCTGCGATACCTTTTTCTTCGGGTCCGGCTCATCCGTCACCGAACCGGGGAGCTCTTTGTACCAGCCGTCGAAGACATAGCGCGCACCGCCGATGTCGAGCTCTTTTTCGATGTCCGCCGTCGTCTCTTCCACCCGCTCGCCGCTCTGGTACTCGCGGCTTTCCCGGATGCTGTAGTCGTCCTCGCCCGGGGCGCGGACGTTGAACCGGGCCGTGAAGTTTTTCCTGCTTTTGACGCTGATGATGCAGTCGATATGCTTATCCGGTTTTGTCCCGTTGTTGCGCGAGATCTTGTACGGCGTCACCACGATGCTCTCCAGATCGTCCTGCGTCAGCCCTTCGACGCCGGTAGCCTCTTCGATGGTGTCCTTATACTCGTCCCATATCTCATCGACGACCTCGTCCCAGTAGTCATCGCCCGGTTTCAGCGACCATGCGTCGCCAGTCGCGCCGCCCGGCCACGATACAACATAGTCTGACACATTTGTCAGGATGTTCTTGCCGTTATCTTCCCATGCCGCGCCGTAGGTCTTCACCTTACCGACCCACTTGCACTCGCTGTTGTCCGGCGCCCACTGGCTGGGGTCATTGCTGCCGGGCCGGCTGGTGGGGGTCTTGAGCAGGAAGACTGCCGCCGATTCCTCCTGAGTCTGATCGCCCCAGCCCGGTGCATCCTCATCAAGTTCGTCCGCAGGCAGGGCGTTTTTATCCTCGGCTACGCTGTCGTCGGCCAAGTCGGCATCTTCCTCAGGGGATCTGTCTTTTTCGGGCTGCTCCGCCTCATCCAGAGGCGTTTTCTCCTCGGCGGCGGGCCGTTCTTCCGACAACTCCGGCAGAACGGCGATGTCTTCTTCCTCGTCTGAAACAGACTCCTCCTGCTGGGCCTCATCGTCGATGAAACAGGCGTAGAGGCTGCACTCGCTGTCCGCTTCCGGCCAGAGCAGTCCTTCATCCGGCACGAAGCGGACCGCCGTCCCTTCGTCGTCCCGGCTGTACCAGAAGCGGAAGCTCTTTCCCTCCACCTCCGGTTCTTCGGGCATCAGAAGCTCTTCGCCGCTGCCCACGGTCTGTTCCGCGTAGGGCAGGCCGCCGTCGGCCTCGTCCGACTCGCTGAGCCAGAAGAGATAGGTCCTCTCAAACTGCTCGTCCGCTTTGACGGCCCCGCTGTCCGGAGTCGGCGTCTCGTCGGGCAGCCCGATGTCATCCAGCCCGTCCGCCACGGCGGGGATGCCGCCTTCCGCGGGCAGAGGCACCGGCTCGTCTGTCCGGATGTCCTCTTCCTCGTCCCATGTCTGGTCCGGCACGCTGTCCGTCCGCTCCGGCCCTTCGGCAAATGCGGGCAGCAGACAGCCGCACAGCAGCACCAGCACGATGCACAGTGCTGCGGCGCGCAGTGTCAGCCGCCTCCGTTCCAGTCGATCCCGCATACAACAGCCCTCCTTCATTCTCGCTCCCGGCGGGGATGCCGCCCTTTGCGTTATCAGGATACCGTTTACCGGACACGAAGGATGTCATTGCGTGCCAGCGCAAAAAATTTTACGCATGAAAAAACCGCCGCCGGGGTCTTTCGACTCCGGCAGCGGTCTGCTGTCTCCGAATTTTCGATTTTCAGGTGCGGGTGGTGGCTTCCATGCAGTGCTCTGAGGGGGCGTAATATTCCATCAGCGCAATGTAATTCTCGCAGTGGTGGCAGAACGCCGCCCGGATGGCGTCGTCGGGCGCGCTCCTCATCGACACGAACATCAGGATGTACTTTGCAATGAGGCTCACAGCCTCGCTCTCGAGGCCATAGCAGAGGCCCACGGCCAGGATCGGCACGACGATCTGCTGCGCACGGATGGGGATATTCTCCGCATCGACCCGCTTGAGCACGGCACGGCTCATGGTGGATGCCGCCCAGACGGCGCGGGAGATCTTCCAGTAATCCATATTCTTCAGATGGGTAAGGGTGCGCAGCCGCTGGATGACCTCGCCATCGTCCAGAACTTTATTCTGCGTGACCTCCTCCTCCGAGCGGATGAAGGCGCACTGTATCATGTCCATCAGGGCGGCTTCGTACTTCTCATGGTAGTTCTCGCGGGAGATGAAGTACTCCTCCATGCGGAGCATGACTTCGTCCGTTTCTTTGTCGGTGGCCAGCCAGCTGAAGTCCAGCGGCGTCGGGCCGAAATCATTCTTGCCCATCTCGTTCAGGTCTTCCAGCTCTTCCTCGTTCCGGGTGGAGGGAAGGAAGCGGTCGTTGCCGTTCCGGTGGAAGCCCCACTCTTCGGGCAGAAGATGCGGCACGATGTCGCCGCTGGAGATGATGTTGAAGATGTTGCTCTCGCCCCAGCTCTCTTTCAGGCTGCCGTCAGCGTTGTGGTTGTTGTCGTAGTCCTGCTGCAAGTCGGGGTAGTCCTGCGGGCCGAGGGCCACCGGCGTCGCAAAGGTGTAGACAAAGACATTCTCCCGTTCCAGTCCGGACAGCTCCTTGTTGACCCGGGCGGCCAGAAGGTTCGCCACCACCGCACCGCGGCTATAGCCGCCCATCCAGAGCTTGACGACGCCCAGCCCCCCCTTTTGCTGAGCTGCCGCCAGATAGTTCTTCAAATCGGCAAACACCTCATGCACCGGGATGATGAAGCCGCTGTGGGCGTGGCCCGCGCCGGTGTGCAGATTGCTCACCCACTCGCCGCCATAGCCGCCGCCGCGCAGGATGAGCGCCACGATGGTGGTGCGCTTCCCGTTCAGGGTGATGGTCTTGCGGGCCGTGGACCAGCCCACGAAGTCGCCCGCCTTGCCCACATCGACATCATAATAGCGGTATTTCACGTCGCCGAAGCCCAGCTTGGTATAGGCTGCGTCGAGGCTGTTCTCGCGGCCCACGTTCCCGTTGGCCCAGTATTTCGCATCGCTGGCCCATGTATTGAAAGCAGCCGTCACCATGCCCAGCGTCGCCAGCGCCAGCTGGTGGTCGTACTGGATGGAGCTGTGCGCAAAAAAGCTGTCGCTGTAGTAATATTCGTGCTCAATGTCCATCTGGCTCAGCTCGCTGCGGAAGGACATTGTATAATTGCCCGCCGGGACTGCCCGGCCCACCGTCTGGCTTTTTGCCGCTGCCTCAGCCCGGGGCAGTGCCAGCCCGGGCGCAAGAGCTGCACTGCAAACCAGCGCTTTACAGAAATCACGTCGTTTCATGGTCTTTCCCCCTTGCTGCTTTCATAAACCTCTGACATTTCTATCGTATAGGTGATTTGCTATAGTATACCGTATTTTTCCAGCGGATTCAATCATCAACTCTGCCGATCGGGGATATAAAAACCGGGCCGCATCGCTGCGGCCCGGTCATTTTCGTATTCTCAGAGAAGCTGCGGGTCCATCTGGCGGCAGAAGTCCACGATGTGGTGGAACATCTGCTCGACCGCCGGAGCCATCGCCGTGGGGCGCTGGACAGCCAGACCCACCACCCGGTACTCTTCCGGCTCGATGGGGTAGATTTTGACCGCCGCCGTGCAGCTGCGCAGCAGCATCCGGGGCATGATGGAGATGCCGAGGCCCGCCTCCACCATGGCGATGTTGGACTGGTCGTCGATGACGTGGCAGCGGCGCTCGGTGGAGATGGAGTATTTCTTGAGGAACTGGCGCATCTCAGCGTCGGTGGCGTCGCACTGGACGACAAAGCTCTGGCCGTTCATCAGCTCCGGCGTCATAATGCCGTTTGGCGGTTCGGGCCAGTCCTGCGGTACGATGCAGAGCAGCGGCTCACGGAACAACTCGGTCAGGTTGAACTCTTCGCGGCAGCTGGCGGACAGGAAGGCCAAGTCCACCTGACCGGTGCGCAGCCACTCCTTCACGTCGTCGTAAGTACCCTGATAGACCTCGACTTCGATCTGGGGGTAGCTTGCCATGAAGCTCTTGAGGATCTGGGGCAGCAGGCCGGCGCAGACCGAGTTGAATGCCCCCAGCTTCACCTTGCCCTTTTCCAGGCCGTTGAGGCGGGCGATGCTCTGCTGCAGGGCCTCGTCGCTGTTGAGCACCGCCCGGATGGACGGGTAGAGCGAAGCGCCATAGCTGGTCATGGTCACGCCGTTTTTGCCGCGGTTGAATAAGGTAAAGCCAAGCTCAGCCTCCATCACCGCGATGGCATGGCTGATGGCAGAGGGGGTCAGATGCAGCTGCTGGGCCGCTTTGTTAAAGCTGCCCTGACGCGCGACTGCATCGAAAATTTCGTAAGAAAACAGCGTCATGTCCCTAGCCTCCTTCCGTTTTCAGTTCGGAGACGCCCGTTCTTCTGTGAATCTTTTTCACCTTGAGGATGCTATGCATCAATTTTCTTTTTGAGTGTACTATCCTATCTCCGCTTTGTCAAGCATCCAAACCTTAATTTTGGACGTTGGGCCAAATTTCTGCTTTTGAAACGCCATTTATAAGGGATATTTGCGCCCTTTTCCGTTCCAGTATTTTCCTGTTTTGAACAAAAAGACCGACAGCCTTCCATCCCGGAAAGCCGTCGGTCTTCTGCGTTCTACAGATGTTTTTACTCGAACACCCGCAGCAGGCTCATCTTGAAGCGGCTCTGCGCCGTGACACCGTGGAGACTGTTCTTGTCAAGACGGAAGCTCTCGCCTGCGTTCAGCTCATAATTCTTCTGGATCTTCTTCATTTTTGTACCTCTGACCTCTAAAATTTTTGAAAAAATCACAGGTACAAGCCCAAAAAGCCCGTATAAAACAAAAAAGACGATAAACCGTTTATCTCAACGATTTATCGTCCTTTTGGTGCGCTCGAGGGAACTCGAATCCCTGGCCCTCTGATTAAAAGAATCAAAGGTGCATCATTCGTCGAATCCTAAAAGTGCGAAGAAACGCAAATTCGTTCGCATTATCGCAATATTCACATTTACACACACCGCATTATTTGCATACAGTGGAATGCTTTGCAACTGTTATCCAGCTATTCAGGTGTGCAAAAAGTGTGCAAAAATGTGCAGACGGGTAAAACAAAGCCCAATGGACAAATCAATCACTGGTTCTATGGCAGGGTTTAGGACATCCGAACAGACACCGTTTTACATAGAAATGAGGTTCACCATGAATAAACTGCTTTCCTGCCGCTTCAATATGGACACCAACCGGGTGGAAGCCCGGTTCGAGGATGGCACCACCTTTGCCATTGACTGCATTGCCGTGGAGGACGAGTACGGCAACACCCCGGCACAGCGGGCAGAGCTGGACTGGCTGCTGTATAATAAGCCCTTGGAGTACACCCAGCTTGTGCTGGGTAGAGAGATAGAGCGTTATCTGTCGCTTGGCTGCGACCATAGCAGACTGGAAGATTGATTACTTCAAAAGGCCATTGCCATTTGAGTACCAATCGAATATACTATAAACAGGAGAGCGGACGTCACTCCGCTGGTGTGGCTGGCACCTAAAATCCGATCTGATGCAAGACGTAAGGGCTTGAGGCTGGCGGGCAACGATAAAATCAGTCGCAAGGGACATCGGACAGCACCACGGTGTTGTAGGTGTCCCTTTTATATTGCCATCAATCTTTTGTATATGGCGCACCACCGAATAACAAAAGGATGCCCGCCCACCGATGGAGCCAAATCTCCACGGTGAGCGGGCATTTTACGTTTTCGTTCGATTCGAGTGAATCTATTCGGCTTGTGGTTTTCGCTAAACCCACGATTTGGCTCCACAACAGGCTGATGCCGAACCAGTCCGTTTCTTCATCGTCACCGATAGCTGGTCAATGCCGCTATCCTCTAGCTTTATTATACCGCAAAAGAACAAACATTCAAGCAGTCAAAAGCATCGAAAAATTTTTATGTAGGGTAACCTTGCTTAAATCAGCTTTTCCACTTCGCCTCTCACACTATTATGTTCTGCGTTACTCAAGGTTTCCTCATATAGAATATCAAGACGTTTTTCGAGGGACTTCTTTACTTCCTTAATTCCGTTTTGATACATATCCTGTATGCTTTTTATCTGTTTGTTTCTTTTCAAAATTTCATCAACTATTCCTAATCGTTTAGATGCTTTTCCAAAAATCGTTTGTTGTCCCTGATAAATTTCCAGTTCCCTTTCCGGTTCTTTTAGTTCTTCGTTCATTTTCTCTTGGAAAATTCGAATCAAAAGTTCTTCTTCCTTTTCAGCTTGATTTCGGAATAAGTAATAATAACATATCAGATAGTTTTTTATAGATTGATTATTCGCCAAAACAATCGAAACGGGATCACGTTTGTTATTAAAAATCGTTTCGAAGTCTATCGTATTTTTTGTATTTGCTGAGGTTTCCAATAGAGTGCTTCCATTATCCAAAATCCATGTCATGATATCGGAACTCCCTTGGTTTGCTTTGTACGCTCGCTTCAATAAACTGTTAAATTGTTTTCCCGTAGATTCATATCTTTTTTCAAGACTGTCTTGACTACTTTTATGTATTGATGCAGTTGTTTGGAACTCCTTTAGCTTCCACGCATTAAGCTTATCAACTCGTTCTATCCTTTTTATAGTTTTTTCTTCAAGACTTATCATGCTTTTAAGATATTGCAGCAGTTCCTGTAAGCAGCCTTTCTTAACCTCACAAGCAACCGCTTGATAATCCCAGACATTAGATTTGGTGTTCATTGTGCGGATTAGCTCAGCATCCGAAAAGCATTCAAACAACTTGTATACATATTCAACAGCTGTTTGATACATTTCAAACGAATAGATAAGTTCCCATATCAACCTTTTGTATGCTGCATTTTTCGCATCACCACAGATATTTGGCAATGGACAATCTAAGCTTTCGTATACCGCCTGTACATATATTTCATATCTTTCGATAGAAAACTTGGACGTTATGCCGTTTATGTTGTCGATTACTGCTGAAATAAAACACAACTTCTTAAACAGTAGCTTGCTTTTTTCGTACGAAGCCGTGGAATTTTGAATGTCTAAAAGAAATGTTTCAACTGCTTCAACCATTGTGTACCATTTTATCGGTTCCGTAAGGTTCACATTGTACAGCAGCCATTGATTCGCCTTGTCCGATATCCACCAATCGCTTCTTTTAGATGGACCTTTGGAAAATGTACTCTGAATAGCCTTTAATTGATTTTTACACTCTGCAAGAAAATTCTCATAAGATAATTCTGTATCTACTAAAGAAATAATTCTCTTATTTTGTGAAATCTTCTTATCTAAATCTGGCATATAATCCAAAACGTTCCAGAATTTCACTCGGAGTTTCTTTGCTTCTGTTTGTGCCTGCTTTGTTAATTCCGAGTTGCTCATAATAACCGCAACATCGCAGTCATAGAAAGAAGCACCTGTGTAGGCTTCCTGCACTGCTTTGTTTGGAATCTGACCCTGATAGAGTTTGCATTGGATGCCAAACCGAATGCCGTTCTGTTCCGCTATAATATCAACACCATGGTCACCAGAGCCAGCGGTCACCTCAGCCTTGGTAAAGCCTTTTTTCAGCAGACAGTCCGCACAGTAACGCTCAAAGTCCCAACCGCTCATCGAAGAAAAATCCATTGTTATACTCCTACCAACATTAAGACTACTACTGTCAGATACTTTTTATAATTCTGACAATTCCGCAAAACACGACTTTAAAACTGTACTGTTTTCCCATGCAACCATGCGAATTTGTTGATCAATAAATCGAAAGACCTTTTCTGGTGACTGTACCGCCCAAGTAGCGCTTAACTTTGCTTTAAGTGCCAGGCGATCTTTATTGATATACTTTTCGGCAAATGGTCGAATCTCATCAATGAACGCCTTGCACCGATTGACAATTTCATTGTCGTAAGGATCTTCAGCAATAGCATCCAGCATGACTGTCTCTAATGCACCTTCATATTTTTCAGGAATAATTTTAAGTAAAACTTGAAGTTTCTTCTCTTCAGCAAAGGAGTTATAGTAAGTTGCCTCCGTCCATATTCCATTTTTAAAATACGCTGTCTCACCCCATATAGCATCATTCACGCTTTTTTCAATTGTTTTAATGGTGTTTTTATCGTGGTCGGTTATAACAACGAGCTTTTGAAATAAATCAGAATCTATGATTGGATGTTCAATTTTATTATGATAAAACGATCCAAAATTTGTATTTCCATCCACCGCACAAATCAGCAATTCATCATCTGCTTTTTTATACCAATTTACATCTTGATTTTGAGAATCTACAGTTATAAAGCAATTTGTCGGTTGACGTTTTAATGGTTTCCAACCATATACACGTCCCAAATAATAACTAAGGAGTATTGCGTCTGTGTGTCCCTCACATAAAATCACACTTCTCATATACGCACCTCGAAACCAAAAGCCTCTCGGTTCATTTCAACTTGCTTTCCTGTCATGACTCTGGATAAAGTCTTATTAGAACCCTTTCGCAATGTGATAACACTGATTCTTTCTTCTTCAGGATGATTTGAATAGTCCTGCGTTTTTAATATAGCATCCAAAGCTTCCATACTATGGGTCGTGATAAATAGCTGTACATTAAATTGCAAGCAAGCCAGTACAACAAACGAGAAAATTTCTTGATAGTATTTAGAATGGATAGCCGTTTCTATTTCATCAATCAACAGGATTCCATTAGTGGCTTTTGCTATCGCATTAGCCAACGATAGAACCTTTTTTATTCCGTCTCCATAGGTTGAGATCGGCATATTTCCTAAAACTTGATGCTTTATATATTCCACATATCGTTCTGTTACTTTGTCTTTTAAAACCAGAAGATCAATAATATTAGGATCAAAAAGTTGAAGAATATGCACACATAATTTTTTGTACTCTTCATTTGAAATTATCTCGTTAATAATCCCTCCCTGAATATGATCATACGGTGCAAGATATCGAATTTTTAGCGGCTCTTCTCTTTCTATTGCCATTCCGGTAATCCGTGTGTATTCATGAAACAGCACAGATTCTTGACGGATTTCACCATTTATATTTGAAATCAGTTGTCCATTGAAAGCGTTCACTTCGGTTTCTTTTATTGGTCGTTCACGTCTTCGTCCAAGTATTATCTCTCTAGTCGTTCTTTCTAATTCCTGTGAGTCCAGAATTATCCGCGTACATTCACCCTTCAACTCGTATTCAAAAATTTTTTCAGAGCCTTCTGCTGAAATCTTAATACAACAATCATCCGAAGTTTTTGAAAACAAATCCACGAAACTTTCATAACTACTTGCGCGGAGTATACGTGCTGTTTCGCGTACTCGCGCTACACGAACTGTATTCGTTATATTGCTTGGATTTCTCAGTAGCAACAACGCCTCTAGTACGCTTGTTTTGCCACAATTGTTATCCCCAACGATTAGATTTATATGATTGAGATTTTCAACTGTCAGTTCTTGAATGCCTCTGAACCCATGAATATTAAATTTGTCAATCTGTATCGCCATTATCTTCTACCTCTCCTTCAGAATCTTCATAGGTAATGACAACTCTCTTTCCAATGCTATCGCCTATTTTTTTTAATGTTGATAAACTAGGTACACTTGAGCCATTTTCTATTCGACTAATACTTGATTGCGATATTCCGGTTTTCTTTGCAAGTTCTTCTTGTGTTATGCCTAATTCATTTCGAGTTTCACGGATCAATAAGCCAACATCGTTTCCTAAATCATACTCTGTCATTTCTTTTTGGACAGCATCCTCTAAAGTGATTTTTTCTAGTTGACTTTTTAGGTATTTTTGAAAATCGCTCACAGTATCGCTCCCTTTGAACCAATTTTGATGGTTGTACTTTCTGATTCACATCCTATTTTATATTATATGATTTCCAAAACATATAATCAACCTCATTTATGCGTATAGCGCATATTTCACACGTTAAATTTAACTTTCAACCAATTTTTCAATCAACATAAAGCTGTTGTTTGTGAATTTAGCTTGTTCGTTGTATTCATTACGATAGAGTGTTGACATCTTATAGTCTTTTATGATACCCTCTATCGCAAATCCCACCGCGTTAGTCGCAAATGACTGCACGGTGCGGGTTTATTCCCCATGAAGATTTTTACCGCCCCACAACACACCCGATTCATTTTGCCGCCGATTCATCCGACAAAATTTTTCGCTTGTCTTGCAGGGCGGTTCTTTTCTTTTATAGGACAGGAACTGCGAACCTTTCAACAAACCATGACAAGGAGGCGACCCGAAGCGTGATCTATCGAGACAATTTGTTTCTCAACGCCAGATTCCAAGAAGCTGTCCAAGCTGCCCATGACCAAGATTGGCAAACCTTTGAAAAATATTCCTTCTACGATGCCAAGATGATGGAAGACCTTCTGTACAAATGCGAACATCTGATGCCTCTTGAAATCAAATGTCGGTACGCCTTACAACATTATTACAGTCACGGCGATCATTCTCCCATCATTCGGAAGTATGTCCGCCGAGCCAAAATCATTCGTCCTGACAACTGGCGCGATGCTCTGCCGGAGAGCGTAAGAGACATTGAGATGTTTACCGTATATCGCGGCGGCATCGGCAGCATTGAGCGTGCGCCACTGTCCATTTCATGGTCACTCTCTTACGATGTTGCCGAATGGTTTGCGCACCGCAGTGAACTCTTTTACCGCTGCCCCTGCCATGTATATCAAGGAACAATTCACGCCGACAAGGTGATTGCATATCTTCCAGAGCGCAGTGAGTTTGAAATTATCCAGCATCGGAATGTCAAAAACGTGCGGGAAATCACGCCGCTGAGAGGGTACAGTCCTCCATTCAATGCCTTCAAATCATCAAAAAAATGGGTTCACAATGAAGAGGAAAGCAACCGCTATTTCAATGAATGGTATCAATCGCAGAACTGCTGAATTTTATGTTGCTTCAAATAATAAGTCCTACTATCACCGCTTTACCACAATAAATTTTGCAAAACCATCTTGACGCGCCCTGCATTCCATGATACCCTCTATCGCAAATCCCACCGAGCTTGTCGGGGCAATGCCCCTCCATCTTGCTGCGCAAGACCGCTCTGCCGCTTAAAAGCCCCACTGGGGCTTTCATTGCTACGCAAACGCGGACTTTCAGAAAAGTACAGAGCGGCGAGGATTTATTCACCATGAAGATTTTTACCGCCCCGCAACACACCCGATTTGTTTTGCCGTCGTTTCACCCGACAAAATTTTTCGCCTGTCTTGCAGGGCGGTATTTTTCTTTTGGGAAGCTGCACCTTGAATTCTTCATAAGCCGTCTGAACGAGATACTGCGCCATGACCTCATACTTTGTGTGGGCGAGCCGGACAACGCCGCTGCAAAACAGGGGTAGGAACTGCGTTCGGTGTGAACGGTGACCATGAGCAGGGGCTTTGCCTTTTCACACGTTTTGCTCTGCAAAATTTTCAACGTGCATTGCGGTTCGACTTCTGAAATTTTCAGTGTTGCACGGAAAGGGCGAAAGCAAGTATCGACCTGTGGCCACAAATTTTCAATGCTTGAAAATTCTGTTGCTCACTCAGTCATCCTTGTTGGGGAGTGCCTTCCCCAAACCCTGCTCCAGCATTGCGCTGGTTTCAGCGCAAAAGCGGCGTGTCGCATTACATAGCCCTCTCCATCCCGGAGCGGGCATTTATCATTTTCACAGGAGGTCGAATATGGCTGAAATGAAAAGTCCGAACGTACACGCAAAGAAGAACCGCAATGACACGCCGCGAAAACGAAAGACACACATCATCAAAGTCAGAGTGACCGCAGAAGAAAAGCTGCGGATCGCATACGCCTGCAAAGAACTCCACCTCACCCAATCCGAACTCGTCCGCCGCGTCCTGTACGGCGTGAACGTCAAGCACACCGTTGTGGTGGCGCAGGGCGGCGAGGATGCACTGGCGGCGCTTGCCGCCTTGTCTGCCCAGTGCAGCAAGGTAGGCAGCAACCTCAACCAGCTTGCACGGCACTTCAACTCCGGCGGCAAAGACACCGAGCAGCTCCGGGCGCAAATTCTGGAGGAACTGTCCGCACTCACGAACTTTCGGCTGAAAGCCGAAGAAACGGTTGGTGAACTGTATGGCAACCATCAAGCATTTGAGCTCGAAAAACTCTAACTATGCCGCCGCCGAAAGCTATCTCACCTTTCAGCACAACGAGTACACCGGTCTGCCCATTCTGGACGAGAAAGGCAGACCCAAGCTGCGGGATTCGTACCTGCTCGACACCCTTGAGTGCGGCGAATCCTCGTTCGCTATGGCCTGCCTGATCGCCAATCGCAAGTACGGCAAGAACGGCAGGCGGGAGGACGTGAAGACCCACCATATATGGCGACATCCGCCAAAGCGGATGCTAATATATTCGTGCGCAGCACGCACCGCCGGCCATACGAAGTATATTCATCAGCTTCGACCCGAAGGACGCAGTAGAGAACGACCTGACCATGGAACGGGCGCAAGCCCTTGGCTTGCAGTTCTGCAAGGACAACTTCCCCGGTCATCCCGCCATCGTCTGCACCCACCCGGACGGTCACAACAGTGCCGGGAATATCCACGTCCACATCGTCATCGGCAGCTTGCGTGTCCGCACCGTGGAACGGCAGCCCTTCATGGACAAGCCGTGCGACTGGGAAGCGGGCAAGAAGCACCGCTGCACCTCTGCCATGCTCCGGCACCTTCGTGTCGCTGTCATGGAGATGTGCGAGCAAGCCGACCTGAACCAGATCGATCTGCTGGAAGCCCAAGGCGACCATGTTTCGGAGCGCGAGTATTGGGCGCAGCGGCGCGGACAACGCCGCCTCGACCATGCCAACGCCAAACTTGCCGCCGAAGGGCAGCAGCCCACCCAGACCGTCTACCAGACCGAGCTGGACAAGCTGCGAAAGCAGATCTACGCTGTGCTGAACAAGACCACCACCTTCGAGGAATTTTCTGCATTGCTCATGCAGGAACACGGCATCGCCGTGAAGGAGAGCCGAGGCCGGTTGAGCTACTGCCCGCCCGGCCGGACAAAGTTCATCACCGCCAAGAAACTGAGCAAGAAGCTGGAAAAGGAGCAGGTGCTGACCGCCCTCTCCCAGAACATCCAGCTTGCAACCGCCATCCAGCCCGCCAGCGAGAAGAAGCCGGATAAGATCAGGAAACTGGTTGACATTCAGGCGAACGTTGCCGCAGGTAAGGGCATCGGCTATGAGCGTTGGGCGAAAAAGTTCAACCTCAAACGCTGGTCGCAGACACTCATCCTGTTGCAGGAGAAAGGTCTCACCAGCGAAGATGCCCTGAACCAGCGCATTGCCGAACTGCAAATGCAGTATGACGATGCACTGGCAGTGGTCAAAGACATTGATGCCCGCATGGACTCCTTCAAGGAACTGCGCGGGCATCTTGTGGTTTATCGGCAGTACAAGCCTCTTGCACAGAAGCTGACCACGCTGCGGAACCCCGCAGCGTTCCGGGAGCAGCACCGTGCAGAGCTTGCTGTGTACGAGGCCGCTTGCGCCTATTTCAAGGCCAACGGGTTCAGGACGCTGCCGGACCTCAAGAAGCTGGATGCCGAATACGCAGCCCTGTCCTCGGAGAAAAACGGGTTCTACACCCGCTACAAGAAAGCGCAGATCGAGCTGCGTGAACTCCGCACCGCACAACAAAACGTGGAAGCCTTCTTCCGCAAGGAAGAGCGCAGCCACGCCGTACCGCAGCAGGAGGTCAAATGAACAACACTCTGACGGATCGATGTGTGAATAAACCCAACCTCACCCACGCCCCTCACCGGGCTTCGTCCTTTCGCCTGTACCCCGCCCATTGGGACGGAGGGTAGCACCTCTGTCTTTTCGGACGTAAAAAGCGCCATCTCGACCCGGCAGGCGGCGGAGCTGTACGGTTTCGCCGTAAACCGGAACGGTATGATGTGCTGCCCCTTCCACGGGGATAAACACCCCAGCATGAAGGTGGACAGCCGTTTCCACTGTTTCGCCTGTCAGGCAGATGGCGATGTGATCGATTTTGTCGGCAGACTTTTTCAACTTTCTCCCTACAAGGCTGTGGAAAAGTTGAAGGAGGACTTTGGCATGGCACTTGCCGACGGCAAGGTGCGGCTTGCTCCCCGCAGACCGAAAACGAGCTACGGAAGTATTGGGAGGGATTGTATGAGCGACTGGAAAAAGAGGAACGAAGATTGGCGTGATGAGGACGAACTGGAAGAAGAGGAAGAATGCGAATGCCCTTGGGTAGACAGCAAGGGCAAAGTGCGTGAAACCGCTTACTGCCAGTACCTTTTAGAGAAACACCCCATGATGTGCCTGAAACAGAAGCTGTTCGACCAGAACGGCGAGGTAGACGAGGACGCACTGCTCTACGAAGTCCACAGCGACCTCCGTGACTTTGTGCTCGACAACCTTGCCAAGAAGGAGAAGCAGGTTCTGGACGCACTCCGTATCGAAACCTATACCCCTGAATGGAAACCCCAGCTTGACCGCATCCATCTCCAGAACGGAACCTACTTTCTGGACGAGCGGGGATTTGTGCCGGAAAAGGAACTCTGCCTGAACCGGCTCCCCGTGGAATACCAGCCCGATGCCCCCGCACCGACCAAGTGGCTGGAATTTCTGGACGGTCTGCTCATCCCGGAGGACATTCTGACCTTGCAGGAATATCTCGGCTATCTTCTGATCCCGTCTACCAAGGCGCAGAAGATGCTGGTCATGACCGGCAAGGGCGGCGAGGGAAAATCCCGCATCGGCTTGCTGCTGAAGAAGCTGTTCGGGGAAGCCTCTCACTCCGAATCCATCCTCCGCATCGAAACGAACCGCTTTGCCAGTGCAAATCTGGAGTACAAGCTGGTCATGGTCGATGACGACCTGAATATGGTGGCTTTGCCCGAAACACGGAACATCAAGTCTATCGTCACCGCCGAAGACCGTTTGTGCATCGAGCGGAAAAACAAGCAGGCTGTCCAAGGTCTGCTGTACGTTCGTTTCATCTGCTTCGGCAATGGCAACCTTGTGGCTGCTCACGATGACAGCGACGGCTTCTGGCGCAGACAGATTTTGGTGGCGGTGAAAGACCGCGCCCCTGCCCGCGTCGATGACCCGTTCCTCATTGAGAAGTTGACCGCAGAACTCCCCGGCATCCTGCTCTGGATGTTGGAGGGGTTGCACCGTTTGCTGGCGAACCGCTATCAGTTCACCATCAGCGAGCGCTCCATCCAGAACCTCGAAGCAGCCATGGCGGACAGCGATAACCTGACCCAGTTCATGCAGGCAACGGCGTATGTCCGCTTCAAGCCCGACACCGAGGAACGCTCCACCTACCTCTACCGCGCCTACACCAAGTGGTGCGAGGATAATCTGGAATCGCCTGTTCCGCAAAAGAAGTTCAGCCAGTTCCTGCTGAAAAATGCGGGGAAGTATGGCCTGACCTTCTCCAAGCACATCGAGGGAAAGTTCGCGTTTGCGAGCGCAGCGCAGCAATGAAAGCCCCAGTGGGGCTTTTAAGCGACCGAACGGTCTTGCGCAGCAAGATGGAGGGGCTTTGCCCCGACAAGTTCTGCGGCTTCCGGGGCGTATGCGTACACCCCGCCTTTGCTGCGGCATAAAACACACGAAAAGTGAAAATCTCCCGCCCTACGCGCCCCAAAGTAGTTATTTTGACTTGTTATCGCTGTTTTCTTCGGGTGCGTATCCGCCCCTTTCGGGCGGATACAGGGCGGCAAAACGCCCATCGGGGCGGGAGAAAAAAACAAGATGCGCCCCAAGAGGGCGCGTGCATCCCAGCCATGCGCCCTAAAAAATCAACACAGAAAGGTACTTTTGTGTGGTTTGGGCGCGTGGGGCGCGTAAATTCAAGTTCTCGCACTTTTTTGGGCTGCTGCTTCGGGTCAGGAGCGGCAGGCCCTTACATATTTACCGGCCCACAGGGTGCAGCTCAACCGGAACTGCGCCGGGTCTGGAGAAGTGCAAAGGAGACATGCCTATGACGAATGTCCGCAAAAATTCCGCTAAACTGACCCGTGAGGACTTGAAAATCGCGCCCGAATCCCCTACAATGAAATTGTCCGAAACCCCTGCCGTAGAACCTTCTGACCAGACCAGCAAAACCGTCCGACACGCCCCGCTCGTTTACCGGGTGGAGGAGATTGCCCAACTGTTGGCGATCTCCAACCGTGCTGCGTACAATCTGTGCAACACCACGAAAGATTTCAAGGTGATCCGCCTCGGTACCAGCATCCGGGTAAGCAAGCAGAGCTTTGACGATTGGTTTGCAGCGGTCTGAGGGAGGGAACATCTATGGCATCTATTCTCAGGCGCGGAGATTCCTACTCCGTTCGTTTCAAATACAAAGACCATGCTGGCCGGATCTGTGAAGGCTGGGAGAGCTTCAAAACCAAGAAGGAAGCGCAAGACCGCAAGATCTCGGTAGAGAAAGAGCTCTTGGACGGTACGTTCCTCATACCCGATGCAATGACGGTAGCGGAAATGTTGTACAAGTGGCTCCCCATCCAGTCCAGCAAGCACAAGTGGGCACCCAAAACCTACACCCACACGGTAGCCATGATTCAGAATCTTGTCGTGCCCTATCTCGGCAAGAAGCAGATTCAGAAGGTTCAGACGTATGACCTCGAACAGTTCTACGCCACTTTGAGCCGGACACCGCGCGGACTGTATAAGCAGGGTGTCAAGCAAACGCTCACCGACAAACAGAAGCGGCAGTTTCTGACGGGTGCTTCCATCCGGGAAGTTCACGCCATGCTCAAGACTGCTTTTTCCTATGCCGTTGAGTGGGGTCTGCTCCTCAAGTCACCGATTCCGAGAGAAGCCCCGAAATCGACCTCGGAAGAACGTGCCATCTGGGACGAAAAGACCATGCTTGCTGCGTTGCAGACCATGACCGACCCTACGCTCCACCTTGCTGTTCATCTGAGCATGATTCTCTCGCTGCGTGTCGGAGAGATCCTTGGCTTGCAGCCGGGAGACATCGACTTCGATGCAGCGGATGGACGTGGGACCATCACGGTCGGCAGGAGCTTACAGCGCACAGAAAAGGCTGCACTGGAAAAGACCGATCCGAATCAGATCTACCACATTTTCCCCGACCAGCGTGAGGGCAGCAGCTCCGCACTGGTGCTGAAGAAGCCGAAAACCAAGAAATCCAGCCGCACCCTTTATCTGACGAGACCCTTGAAAGAGGAACTGCTGGCTTGGCTGGAAAAGCTCCGGCAGGACGAGCTTGCCATGGATGGCAGGTATCGCAACTGCGGTCAGCTTTTCCGCTTGCCCAACGGTATGCCTGTTGCCCCGGAAGCCCTTTCTAAATGGTACCGCACTTGGCGTGCGGAGCACCCGGAGTTTGAGAAGATCGTGTTTCACGGTCTGCGCCACTCCAGTGCTACTTACCAGTTGATCGAATCCGGCGGCAACATTAAAGCCGTGCAGGGCAACACCGGTCACGCCACCACCGGCATCCTGATGGACACCTACGCCCACACGCAGGACAAGCCCCGGTTGGAGCTGGCTGAGAAGCTGGAAGCAGACTTCTATTCACAGGACATCGGTTCCCCCAAATCCGGCTCTGTGCCGGTAAAAGAAAATCTGCCGGACAGCATCCAGATCACCCCGGAAGGGATGCTGAAAGTTGTCCGACAGATGAACCCCGAGCAGCGGCGTGAGTTCGCCCGCCTGCTGTTCGCCTGAAAAAAGTATGGAAAAAACGCTCACGATGCACAGAATGCAGACAATGCAAGGAAAAACACGGCTTTCCCGCCGGTGTGCAAAAAGTGTGCAAAAGTGTGCAGAGCCCCAGAAAACGGAAAATCCCACGAGGAATCTTGCGATTCTTCGTGGGATTTTGGTGCGCTCGAGGGAACTCGAATCCCTGGCCCTCTGATTAAAAGAATGACCGCTCTAGGATTTGGCCGTTTTTCGTCGTTCATTTTTATATAGAATCATCGTTGTTTTTGTTCTCGGTCGTGCATCTGCGCACCCAGACTTTCTCGGTGGATAAGGCACAAACAAGGCACTTTCCAGAGGACACCCAACAATGAACAGAAAAAGAAGCAGCCCACAGACCCGGCGGAATTATCCCCGCCCTCTGTGGGCTGTATTTTTGTTTCCCGGTCATGCGTGGTTCTCTTCCCGAATGCGGGTGAACACATCCGTTAGAGCGTCCGCCGCCGCTGCATCCGCCGAACGGATAAACCCTGCGTAAATGTCGGTGGTGGTGCTGGTCTTGGCGTGGCCCAGACGGCCAGAAACCGCCGTAACGGGAACATGGGCGGCTATCAGCAAGCTGGCATTGGTGTGCCGCAGACTGTGGAAGTGTACCGGCGGCAGGTCATACGCTGCCAGAAAGCCCGGGAACCACGTTGTAACCGTCTTGGGGTCGATGGGTGCGCCGTTCCATTTAGTAAACAGCAGGTCGTTTTCCACCGTCTTACCCTCTATTTCCACCTTGCGCACCCACTCGGAACCGATTTTGAACCGTTCCGCCTTTTGGTGTTTGCGGTATTCCTGTAGGAGCTGCACACAGTCTGCGCCCATCTTGATGCACCGCCGGGAGCGTTTTGTTTTGGGCGAGGTGAACACCGTGCCTTTGCCAGGGATGTATTGCAAGGTGCGTTCAATGGAGATTGTATCCGCCTCCAAATCCACGTCAGACCAGCGCAGGCCGCAAATCTCGCCCCGCCGTGCGCCCGTGAACAAGGCAAGCTGTGTAATGACACTGAATTGTGTGGGAGCATCCTGCAAGGCGTTCAGTAGCTTGGCAACGTCCAGTTCTTCGAGGGCCTGCACGTCTATCTCTTCGGCCTTGGGTGCTTCTGCCCGCTTGCAGGGATTTTCCGGCACGAGGCCCCATTGTACCGCCTTTGTGAACACGCTGGACAACATCCGGTGATAGTGCTGTACCGTGTTCCCGTTGAGCTTTCCGCCCTCTCTGACGTGCTCTGTGAACGCTTTGGATAGAGGAAGCCCAGCGACCCGGGAAACCTTTTCTGCCGTGCTCTGGCTCACGTTCGCGCCCCTGTGTACGTTCCGCATGGTATCTTCCCCAATGCCTGCCGCTTTCGCAATCCCGCCCCGCTTGCCGTGCGGCAGCAGTTCCAGCAAAACAGGCGTTGCCGTATAGGTGCTATCTTCCCGCACACCCTGTTCCTCTAGGTTCGAGTAAAAGGCCATGAGGTGCGAGGGCTTGACTTGGCAGACCTTGAGCTGCCCCAGCCCGGCGGAGATACGCGGCACAAGCCGCCGATAGTTGTAAACCGTCTTGGGCTTGAGCTTCTTTTCTGCGTACTCGGTGAACCACCGCTCTATCAAATCATCCATCTTCATAGACGCTTCAAGCGAAATGCCGTTGCGCACTTCCTGCTCGAATGCGTCCGCCTGCCGTTTCAGCTCTCTTTCCAGCTTCTTCCCGGTCATTCCCGGCGGGGGCGTATAGGTGCGATTTACCAGCACCTGACGGCCTGCCCGGTCGTAGCCGTTGGAAACCCGGATGCAGTAGGAGCAGGAGCCGTCCTTCTTCGTCCGCTTTACGATTTTCGCCATCTGTCACCATCTTCTCTCAGCTCTAAGCAGTTATTTAGGGTCTGCGAATGGGTCGCCCTCGGTTTCTTCCAGTACTGGCGGTAACGGTGTAGAGGGAGCTGCCAACCATTGACAATATGAAACAACCTTTTCTCTGTCCGAATCACTCAACTTATGATAGCACGTCAATAGCTTTCTATCTTCCATATCCGACTTTATGTCATCAAATCTTTCCTTAATTTCTGACAATCTTTTTGACTTTTGTTTTAGCTGCTCAATGCTTGCGCCTTTTCTGGACTTTTCAATTTCAACAATCTCTTTTCCCAGGTCATCGACTTCTTCTGTCAGTCTCTTGTTGACCCAAAGTTCATTATTTTCATCTTCAATGTAATCCGTTTGGCTCACAAGGTCCATAAAATTTATTTCTAATGCATCGGCAAACTTAAATAGTGTCTCAATTTTAGGGTTGATACATCCTCTCTCATACTGGCTTACGGTTTGCGGTGTTACACCTAATCGTCTTGCTAGTTCCGCCTGTGTTATTCCCGCATCCCTTCGAGCCTTTTTTATCGCATCTCCTGTTTTCATCGGTTTCAATCCCCCCTTTATTTCAGATTATCACAAGTCAATCAAAAAGTAAAGCAAATATCTTATTTTTGCTCTTGACAAAAGTAATTACTTGATATAAAATCAATTTGTAAAGTTTTTACTTGATAAAAAGGAGGTTATAAATCGTATGCGAATTGATCGTATAAAGCTCATTGCAGAAATGGCCCGTCAGGATATAGGCGTTGCCGCCTTATCCGCTAAAGCGGCTGTTTCTCGCTCTACTATAACGGCTATGCGTGGCGGGAAGAGCTGTAACGCAAACTCCGTTCGCCGTGTTGCTCTGGCCTTGGATGTAAGTCCCGAAAGCCTTATGCAGAGCAGTGATAGCGATTCATCGTTTGAGTGATTCAATTTCATTGTTGATTTTTGATGTGTGAAATCTGCACCATCTATCCATAAAACAGCCGGGCATCTCTCTCAAAATCCCTGAAATCTATGATACAGGATGACACTAGGTTTACTCAGATGAACTTAGATGCACTCAGATTGACTTTGACGCAGCGGACTTTATTTCAACAACGGTTCATGGTATCAATTTTCAATCAAAATTTGGCGGTATTGCAAAGATTTTCGTTTTATGGTTTAATGCCGACACATCAAAAGCGACAGTTCAACAAATGACCTAAAGGGGGTTGAAATATGGGTGATACCATCCGTTATCCCAGCATGGGAACCGTCAAAAAGGCCGCTGAAATCTATGGACTGTCACCGTCCTATATCCGGCGGCTCTGCAAGACGGGGAAAATCCGGTACGTGAATGCCGGGCATATGTGGCTGGTCAATCTGGACAGTCTGGCCCGGTATTTTGAACAGGGCGACCCAGCGGAAAACAGCCAGACCGTCGGGGGCATCCGCCGGGTAGCGAGGTAGGCAAATGGCTGTAAAACGAATGTTCTCAAGTTCCGTGACTGAAACAGACAACTTTCTGGAATTGCCGCTAAAATCGCAGGCACTATACTTCCATCTCGGGATGCAAGGCGATGATGATGGATTCGTGGCAAACCCGCGCGCCATTATCCGTTCTATCGGCTGTACGGCCCGCGATTTGAAGCCTTTGGAAGCTGCCGGATACGTCATTTCTTTCCCTTCAAAAGTGCTTGTTATCACCGATTGGAAAGTCAACAACAATTTACGCAATGACCGATACAAACCGACCGCGTTTCAAAATGAACTCGCACAGTTGAAGGAAAGCACGAATAAGCGATATATTTTAACCAGTCTTGGTATACCAACTGGCAACCAAATGGATACCATTGGTATACCATCTGACAACCAAGTGACAACCCAGCATAGCATAGCAGAGCATAGCTTAGAAAGAAGTAGTAAGAAAGCCGCCACAACTGCCGCCGATTCTCGCACAGATTCAGGTCTTGCCGAAGTCGTTCAACACTTCGAGCAGGTAATAGGCAGCTTCCCACGCTCTGCACTGGACAAGCTGCAACGCTACCGCGATTCCATTCCCGCCGAGGTAATCTGCAAAGCCTTTGACGAGGCTGCCGAAAGCGGTCACCGGTCATGGAAGTACGCCAACGGCATTTTGAAAAGCTGGCAGGCTGACGGAGTAAGAACCCTTGGCGATGTAGAGGCCCGCCGGGAAGCCCGGAGAAGGCCCGCACAGCCGCTTGAGCAGGAAAGGAAGATGGCAACATGAATCTGCAAAAAGTTCTGCTTGGAGCGCTTCTCATCAAACCAGAGCTGGCACCCTATGCTTTGCCAAACTTGGAAATCGAACACTTTCCGGCAGACCTGCAGCCAGTATTTGCCGCCATATCCGGCCTCTGGAATGCAAGGGGCCGTCTGGACGCGGTGGAAGCCTGCACCCGCTACCCAGAGCAGCAAAAGGTCATCATGGAATGCGTAGGAGAATGCGAAAGCGAGTGTATTGCCATAACCCGCGACCGCGTAGAAGAATGGACGCAGCTTGTCAGGGAACAGGCTGCCTTGGCCCGGTTCCAGAGTTTGGCCCTTCAGGCTGGAAGCAACCTGACCACCTTTGCAGACATGCCCGACCTGTATTCCCAGATGGGCGAAGCTTTGACCCTTGACCGGGAAGAACAGGACTTCAAACCCATCGGGGAGCTAGTAGACAATTATGTGCGCAAGCTGGATGAAAAGCCACGCTATATTCCAACCGGCCTTTCTGTACTTGACAAGCACTTGCATCTGTCCCCCGGCAACCTGTTTATCATCGGCGGCAGGCCAAGCGCAGGCAAAACGGCGCTGTCCTTGCAAATGGCCTGTGAGCAGGCCCGGAAAGGCTACAGGGTGTGCTACTTCTCGCTGGAAACCGACCCTGACACCCTGACAGCCCGCATCATTGCGAACCGTCTGGCGGTTTCTCTGGCCGATGTGAAAGCCAAGACTGTGCCGCAGTCTGAGCTTGACAACCTCGCAGAGCTGCATAGGCTGCCGCTATTCATCCGTTCCGCATCCGGCAAGGGTGTGGCATGGGTCAAAGCTCAGGCCCAGCGGATGAAAGCGCAAGTCGTGTTCATCGACTACCTGCAGCTACTGGCCACTGGAAAAGCAAAAGACCGATACCAGCAAATCACCAGCATCTCTATCGCCCTGCATGAGCTGGCACAGACAACCGGAATTCTTGTGGTAGCTCTAGCCCAGCTGAACCGCAATTCAGCTCAATCTCTTCCTACCGTGGCCGACCTAAAGGAATCCGGCCAGATTGAGCAGGATGCAGACGCCATCCTACTGCTGGCAAACGATGTGACCACACAAAACCGCCCTGAGAAGCACTATCATTGCAGTCTGGAAAAAAACAAAGAGGGCGATTTGTGGACACTTCCCATCACGTTCGACAAGGAGCATCAACGCTTTTTGGAGGTAATCACATGAAGCGAAACCCCAACCGCCCGCGTCGCCGGGAACCGTACCACTACGATGCAACCGGCGCGCAGTATATCGCCTGCATCGAAACGGCCCTGCAGCATGGCCAGAGCATCCCGCTGCACGTCTTGCAAGTAGTCTACCATATGCTGCTGCCTTATATGCATAGTTGAACCACCAACCGCATCCCGGCGGTGTGATTTTGAGCGCGCCCAGTAAGGGCGCAGAAAGGAAACATAACCATGAATGACACCCACAAGACCACGGAATACACCGCATCCGTCCGCGAGTATATCAACAGCCTGTCCGAGAACGAGCTGATTGAGTACGGCCACAACGAATTTGACGGGAAAGACCAGATGTTCGCCGCACTGGACACCATCGACAAGCTGGCCGCCCACAACGAAGAAGAAGCTCGCATGGCCTATCTGAACTTCCTTGAGGTCAATCTGTGCGGCTTCAGCACTGAATTTAAGGATTGACCCGCCACACAAAGCAAAAGCCGCCTATCCCTGCGCCAACAGGGACGAGCGGAAAAATGGAGGTTTTTACTATGTTGACCCACATGAAATTCGAGAATCGCCCTGTCCACCTGTTCAATATCTCTGGCCGAAAGTACTATGTAACCCGCAGCTCTGCCCCTCAGACAGGAGCGGTTGCGCTTACGTCTACCAATGGAGCCGCCGCCGTGCTTGCCCCGGCAAACATGAGTTACCAGCAGGCAGCTATGAAAGCTGCACAGATTTGCTTGACCCTCTGAACACGAGAAAAACCGAATTTCCCGAATTTTCGGAGGCCCTAAAAAAAGACTCTGATTTTTCATCCAAGTATGTAGGGGGAGGGAGGGGGATACCAAACCATGCCCAAAACAAAGAGTGAACCCACAGATGCCGGACGGACGTTACTTCAAATCATCGACCAGAATGCCGCCGATAACGCCAAGCTGGCCGAGAAGCTGAACGGTGTAGCAGGAGACGCCATTGATACCATCGTGAAGGTGATGCAAGCAGCAGACACACCCAATCCATCGAAACTTCAGGCCGCACAAACCCTGCTGAAAGCCCGTCAAGAGGTCAATGACCGTCTGTTGAAGGACGAAGAGAAAAAGCGTGAAAACAGCTTTGACCCTTTTAGCTTTGCCTCTTCTACCTGACCCATCTACCTGCAGGCGCGATACACGGCCCGCGTGTTATCGTGCCTGCTGTTTATTTTCCGACAATTCCGACGCCTAAAAAAGAGGGCCGAATAATGGAACAGGAATCACAGCAGATCGACCAGCAAGCCACAAACGCAGCTCTTGCCGCTCTGGCTGCCGCCGGGAATAGCTTTGCTCTAGGCCAGCTCTGGGAGATAAACCAAGGCTTTCTCCATCGGCTGTTCTGGCAGTGGTACAGCAAGAACAAGACCACCGCCGACGCCCACGGCTTGACCCTTGAAGACTTCGATCAAGAAGCGTTCTTTGCCGTGCAAGCCGCCGCGCAGGCTTACGACCCCGAAAAAGGCAGATTTCTCACCCTTTTGAGCTACTATGTGCAGAACCAAATCAACAAGGTAGTATGCGGGGAGCGTGGCCGCTATATCTCCACGGAAGACGGCAGACAGGTGAGAATCTCCGCAAACCCTCTGGATGACTGTACCAGCTTTGACGCTCCGCTTGATGCTGGCGACGATGGAAGCGGCACCAGAGGCGACCTCATCGAAGACCCGGCGGCTTCTCAGGCGTTCCAGAAATCCGAGGATGAAATCTATACCGAGGAGCTACATACCGCACTGGAAGAAGCGATGGCCCAGAATCTGACTGTGCGTGAAGCGCATATCTTGCGCCGCCGCTACTACGACTGCCAGAGCCTGCGAGCTGTCGGCAATGAGCTAGGTGTGCAGCGCGAAACCATCCGCCAAATCGAGCGCCGCTGCATCCGAAAGCTCCGAGAGCTGCCCAAGCTCCAGCGCTGGCATGACGACATCATCTCAACGCGAGCATGGCGGGGGACAGGCTTTGATGCATGGAAGCACAACGGCAGCGTTCAGGAGCGCACTGTGGAATATCTGGAAGCGCAAAACAGTGAACAGTATATCGCCCTCTTGGAAGAAGCTGCCCAACTTGCCCCTGAGCATCGCGCCACCATCGAAGAGATGAAAGCCGAGCATTACGCCCGGCTGGAACGGAGCGGCTACTATGACTGCCATCCTGAGAAGCCGCCTGACGTCGTAGCGGTGGAATAGCGGTGAAAATCTGGCCGCAGCACGCAATGCGCCGCAGGCCCATCACAGACGCCGCAAGCAGGGCTTTTGTACGCACAAAGCCCTCTTGCCTTGCAAGAACTTGTTGGGCCGCATCCCAAACCCTTTGACCGTGTAGCACCCGCCGGGCGCAACACTCCAGCTACTCGACACAAAGCCCCCAGACCGCGACAGCGCGCGTCTGAGGGCTTTCGTATATTCTATGCCATGTGTAATTGTTCTTTCAACGCTCGCTGCAAGACCTGAGAGAAATTCACTCCCTGAGCCACAGCTGCTTCATTCAACCACGCCGGAATAGATAAAGTTTTCTTGACAGACTTTTCAAAATGTTTCTTGGCATATTCTGCAACATCAACAGACACGAGATTAACGATAGCTTCCCCTACCGGCAAATCGGGGTCAAGCTCTTTAGCAACAGCCACAGGGTCAATATTCACCAGCGAAGAAGGTGCGGGAACATCTTCACCATCACGCTGAGCTATATACAGATAGCTTGCAAGGCACTCCACAGCCATTTCCATAGCATCTTCAAAAGAATCACCCTGTGTTGCAAGGTAGTTCAAATCCGGGAAGATAACAGAATAACCGTCATCTTCCTTGTAAAAGCAAGCCGGATACATCGATAACATATTCAAGCACTCCTATTAGCACTCTTCTTTGTAAAAGCAAATTATATTGTGAAAATTTATATTTATATTGTAATTATCAAAAGCAAAAATCTTATTTTTTTAATCCTGCCTGTCTCAGAATTGATAGCTCTATAATCTTGTTAAGTTCTTTACCTTTGTGAAATGGAATTGTAACTTTTCCCGGCTTAGTCGGATGTACATAATGACGATGTGAACCATTCTGTTCTTTGAACACCCAACCATCAGCAAGGATTTTCTTTTCTAAATCCTTTGGTTTTGACGGCACCGCTTTCACCCCCTTGCCTAATATCATTATACTACAAATACGTATTATGTCAATACGTATCAAGAAATATTCTTTGATAAATCGCCAAAAGCAAAAGGCACACGGCAAGGCATTTTTTCAAGAGTAAGGCACAAATAAGGCACATTCCGGCTGTTTCGCGCCCCTTATAAAACAGAAAAGCCCACGATTTACACCGCATTTTCAACGGTCAATCGTGGGTTTATCTTTGGTGCGCTCGAGGGAACTCGAATCCCTGGCCCTCTGATTAAAAGTCAGATGCTCTACCGGCTGAGCTACGAGCGCATATTTTCAGATTTACAGATACTGCCGAATTATATTACCACACCCGCGCCAAAAAAGCAAGAGGAAAGCGCAAAAAAGTGCCTTTCCGCAGCACACAGACCCCCGCCGGGAGAGCACCCATTCCTTTTATAAAAGCCAGTTTTGCTGTCACCTCTCTGGGACACGGATATTCTGGCGGCAACTTCCTCTTTACAAATGGGGCGCGAACCAGTACAATCAAAACAGAACGAACTGTCCCGGCCCGTATTCGGCGGGGCTTTTTGATAGGAGGCTGTTTTATCATGAAAATCTCTCGTCGGTCTGTCCTTCATATTTCCGGGCTGGCAGCGGCAGCGCTGGCCCTGACCGGCTGCTCTGCGGCTGGAAGCGCCGCGCTGGGCGGCAAGCTGCCCGGCCTGCTCAAGGGCCTGACCAAAAAAGGGGAGACCGCTGCTTCGTCGGAAGCTGCCAGCGACATGGCCGTCACCCCGCCGCCCGAGGGCGAACAGCTTGACCCGGCCTTCGGCGTCATGCCCGAGTACGACGCCGACATCCTCACCGGCGCCGAGCGCAGCACCAACAGCCGCCCGGTGGCTGTGATGGTGAACAACATCGCCAACTCCCAGCGCCAGAATGCCCGCCCCCAGCGGGGCATCGGCAGCGCCGACCTGCTCATCGAGGCCAAGGTCGAGGGCGGCATCACCCGCCTGTGCGCCGTGTTCAGCGACGCCGACAGCATCCCCGAGGTGGGCCCCCTCCGCTCGGGCCGCGACCAGTTCCTGCAGCTGCTCATGCCCTGGAACATCCTCTACTACCACGACGGCGAGAGCATCTTCTGCACCCAGTTCGTCAGCGTGTACGGCTACTCCGGGCTGAACATCGGCGGCAAGAATTATTTCAAGACCCCGATCCACCCCATCGTCTCCCACCGCAATAACCGCGGCCGCGATGTGGCCTACGAGCACACCGAGTTCACCTCCGGCAAGGAGATCTGCAAGGCCGCTTCTGATGCCGGCATCAGCCTCTACGCTCCCAGCGAGGGGACGTTCTTCCACTTCGCCGACTACCGCACCGACGAGGTCAACAAGCTCAAGGGTGAGCCCTCGGCCAAAAAAATCGCCATCGTACATTCGGAGAGCTACCGCACCTCGTTCAGCTACTCCGCACTCAGCCACACCTACGCGATGCAGATGTACAACTCCTCCAAGAAGGCCACTGAGAACACCGTTGATGAGCTGACCGGTGAGCAGCTCACCTTCGAGAATGTCGTGGTCTGCTTCGCCGACATGGACGCCTACGCAGGCGACTCCCATGACGTGCAGGAGGTGCAGTACATCAAGGGCGGCGACGCCTACCTCTTCACCCGCGGCGGCGTGCAGGTGGGCCGCTGGGAAAAGACCTATCCCACCAATCCCCTCAAGCTTTACACCAAGTCCGGCGAAGAGATGACCCTCAACCGGGGCAAGACCTACTTTGCACTGGTGGACAACGACGAGCTGAGCAATTTCAGTTACCAGTAAGCCCATGAGGAACATGACGATGAAGCGCATTCGAACTGCGCTCTGCCTCATTTTGGCCGCCGCGCTGCTGGTAGGCTGCGCCTTTCTGCCCAGCGACAGCGAGCCGGAAACGCCCGCCCCCACCGACCCGCTCACCGGCCTTGCTCTCGAGTGGCAGGGCCAGCGTCCGGTGGCCGTGGCCATTGAGAACAGCACTGTCTCCACCACTCAGTGGGGCCTTTCCTCGGCGTCGGTGGTGCTGGAAGCCCTCACCGAGGTGGGTACCTCCACTGAGCTCTGCCTTGTCTATCCGGCGCTGGCCGCGACCCCGAAGGTCGGGCCGGTGGCCGCCGGTCAGGACATCTACTGGCGGCTGCTGGTGGGCCAGCAGCCCATTCCGGTGCAGCGGGGCGGGGGACAGTTCGACCAGAACTTCCTCGATTACTATTCCATCCGGGCCGTGGATGCTCTGGAGGCCGGGCGCACCGCCTTCGACTGCGGTAGTGAGTGGAGCAACGCACCGCTGTGGTACACCAGCGGCGAGGCCATCTCTAATGTCTTGGACGAGCTGAGCATCTCCTCTGTTCTGACGGAATCCCGAGTGACGAGCGCCGCATCCGCCGCGGCGGACAGTGCGTCCTCCGGGGCCGACGCAGTGCTGTCCATCCCTGCACTTCTCCCGCAGGAAGCAGACGGCAAACTGCCGGACGCCACCGCGCCGGACGCGGTGAATGTCCGGGTCTGCTTTGACGACGACAACGCCACCGGCTTTTCCTACGACGCCGACAGCGGGCTTTACCGGATGCTCCACGCCGACGGCACGCCCCAGCTGGACGCCAACAACGGCCAGCAGGCCGGGTTTGATAATCTGCTGGTGCTGTTCAGCGCCTCCGAGCTGCGGGACGACGGCAAGACCTACGACTACGATTTGAGCATGGGCGGCGGCGTCTGGCTCAACGGCGGGCATCTGTGGACCATCACCTGGACGCAGGGCCGGGACAACACGCTGCTGCTCTACGACGCCGATGGCCGCACCATGAACATCGAAGCCGGGACGAGCTATATCGCTCTTGTCACCAGTCTGACCGGACAGGAGCTGACGGTCACAAATTCCAGCGGAGAAGCGATCCTTGGATAAACAAAAAGACTTCTGCATTTCGTCGTGCAGAAGTCTTTTTTATTTCCAGGCTGCGGCGCGCGCCGATGGCGCGGGGCGGGTTTTATTCTTTCGGTCAAATGGCTTTGCGCTCCGCGCGGGTGCGCCTGCGGCGTGGGGCAGGTTTTTTCTTTCGGTCAAATGGCTTTGCGCTCCGCGCGGGCCAGAGGTAGGGAGGGGTGTTTCGATTCCCCCCTCCCTACCTCTGGACTCCACTCTCCCCGCAACGAGTTAAGGGCTGCTCGCCCTTAACAAGCCCAAAGAAGAAGTCGAAACGGAAAAAAGCTAGTCGCTGCGCTTAACGCTTTTTTCTCGTTTCTCCAATTTGCTGCTTCGCAGCAGACTTTACGCCCTTGCTGAACGTAAAGTTCTGCGAAAGCGTAACACCATCGGCGGAGCCGTAAACCGGAGAAGCCCAAAAAATGCGTTTAGCG
>ERZ773177.183-NODE-183-length-69244-cov-22.7895_pt1 | contig 69244 bp, 60 predicted proteins | sample MGYA00580534_ERZ773177 | MGnify/ENA primary metagenome ERZ773177 (study PRJEB29015, sample SAMEA2737872) | human gut metagenome | biome: human gut; feature: human-associated habitat; material: faeces | place: China | collected 2012 ...
TGTATTTATTAACACAAAAAGTTGCTCAAAAATTTGGCTATGTCTTAGGAATCAAATGCAAAAAAGTGTTTAAAGAAAGCAAAGAAGTGCCTTCACCACCCTTCACCCGTAACTCTCTGACCATCAAAAGAATCGCCAAAAAGGTGAAGGGTGAAGGTTTGAAAATTCCTTTTTATATATACGCGTGAAGGGTAAGGGTAAAAACCGAAAAAAAGACCCTAGGGTCAAAAATCGGAAAAACCCTAAAATAAAGAATATAATATAAAGATTAAAAATACACCCTTCACCTTCACCTCCCAAAAATCACATCCAAAATCCTGTTCTGCATGCAACAGAAAATCATCTGCAGCAATCTGTGCCGGGATATATAATCAGGAGACAATTCTCTTTCGGAGATATCATTTTATCCTTCGGAGATATTTTCCTATTTATCGGAGATATTATTTTATCCTTCGGAGATAATTTTCTATTCTTCGGAAATATTTCTTCGAATTTCAAGATAAGGCATAAAAATATAATTTTCGCCAACTTTATTTCCCGAATCCACACAATTGTCACAAATCGCATAGCTATGAAACAGAAAAGAATGTATCTTTGCAGCATCAATCATAAAGGTTGATGTAGATATGGTCTCGTCATGACTGCCAAATCGGGCTGACGCAAATGCATTACAACCAGTGACATTCATCAAAACTTGCAACCATCTACAATATTTTTCAGTTTTTCTCGTTAATAAAAGTATGAAAAATAGATTATTGATACTCACAATATGCCTCATCGCAACCATAAAGATGATGGCGCAGGAGTTTACCCTTCACGGCAAAGTGGTAGACGAGAACAACCAGCCACTGGAGTTTGCCATCGTTTCGGTGGCTAGCCAGGGAAAGACTGCCGTTACTTCGCTCAAGGGAGATTATAGCCTCAAACTGCATTCAGCAGACAGCGTGGTAGTCAAATTCTCATATATCGGCTTCAAGACAAAAACAAAAGTACTGAGAAGACCGCGAGGAAAACAAACCCTGCAGGTGGTACTTCGCGAAGCATCCACCACCCTCGATGAGGTGAATATCAAGGGAGAGAAAATACAGTCGGACCAGATACAGGAGCTGAAGACTAAGGACATGAAGATGACGCCATCTGCCAACGGAAATGGGGTGGAAAGTCTGGTTCAGCAACAGGCTGGCGTGAGTACCCACAACGAACTCTCTTCGCAATATAATGTACGTGGCGGTGCCTTTGATGAGAACTCCGTATACATCAACAACGTAGAAGTATTCCGCCCATTCCTGGTTCGCAGCGGACAGCAGGAAGGCCTCTCCGTCATCAACCCTTATATGGTAGATAAAATCGGTTTCTCAACCGGAGGATATGCTGCCAAATACGGAGACAAGATGAGTTCGGCTCTCGACATCACCTACAAAACCCTGAAAGCAAAAAGCAAGAAGCCGGTGGTTGAAGGCAGCCTGGCTGCCAGTCTGCTGGGTGCTGACGCATACATCGGGCTGGGAACCCAGAAACTTTCATGGCTTAACAGCGTGCGCTACAAAACTACCTCTTACCTGCTCGGTTCGATGGAAACCAAAGGCGAATACAAGCCAAACTATCTGGACTATCAGACCTATCTGAGTTACCAGCCCAACAAACGCTGGAAGCTTGACTTCATAGGCTACATCTCTGATAATCACTACAACTTCGAACCGGAAGACCGAGAAACGAAGTTCGGAACAATGGAAAACGTAAAGAGCTTCAGAGTATATTTTGACGGTCAGGAGAAAGACCGTTTCCTCACCTACTTCGGTACACTTGGCATTACCCGCCAGTTTACAGCCAACACCAGTATCTCGCTTCTGGGCAGTGCTTTTTATACCAAGGAACAGGAGAAATATGACATTCAGGGACAATACTGGCTCGACGAAACCGAAACTTCAGAAAACCTGGGTGTAGGTACCTATTTCGAACATGCCCGAAACTATCTTACGGCTCGCGTGATGAGCGCCAAACTGATGCTCAAGCACAAGGTGAAGAAACATCAGATGGAAGCCGCAGTAAGTCTGAAGCGTGAACATATCGAGGAGAATTCAGTAGAATATGAGATGCGTGATTCTGCAGGATACAGTATTCCTCACAATGGCAAAGACCTCTATATGGTTTATTCACTGAAGGCTCGCAACGAACTGAATGCCAACCGAATGGAAGCTTACATCCAGGACACCTACCGTTTTTCGGGAGGAACAGCCGACAGTACCGGGAACGGACAGACACATTACACCCTGAACTATGGTATCAGAATGAGTCATTGGAACTTCAACAGAGAAACCATCGTGAGTCCTCGTCTGTCGCTCGCCATCATACCAGCCAACCACGAGAATACAACACTCCGTTTTGCGGCAGGTCTGTATTATCAGGCTCCATTCTTCAAGGAATTGAGAGATACATCTACGGTGAACGGCATAACCATCGCATCGCTGAACAAGAAAATCAAGAGCCAGCGAAGCATCCACTTCATCGCCGGCTACGACTATAGGTTCAAGCTAGGAGACCAACGCTATAAATTCTCTGCCGAAGCCTATTACAAGGCTTTGAACAATCTGGTTCCTTATTCTGTTAGTAACGTGAAGGTAGTTTATTACGGACAGAACGAATGCAGCGGTCATGCAGCAGGACTCGACTTCAAGCTCTACGGAGAATTTGTTCCGGGTACCGATTCCTGGCTCAGTCTTTCGCTCATGGATACAAAGATGAAACTGGGTGGCAAGAGCATCCCTTTGCCTACCGACCAGCGTTATGCGGTAAACCTCTTCTTCACCGATTATTTCCCGGGCAGCAAGAAATGGCGCATGTCTTTGAAACTTGCCTTTGCCGATGGTCTTCCTTTTGCAGCACCCCACAGAGAGCTGGAGACCAACAGTTTCCGTGCCACCGCCTATCGCCGTGCAGATATCGGTATGAGTTATCAGCTGCTCGACAACAGCCGCCGTGAGAAGAAGACCTTCCTGAAGAATGTGATGCTGGGGGTAGATTGCCTCAACCTCTTCGGCATAGACAACGTAAACAGCTATTACTGGGTGACAGATGTAACCAGCCAGCAATACGCCGTACCTAATTATCTTACCGGCAGACAGCTCAATGCCCGCATTCTTTTGGAATTTTAGGACCAAATAATAGTGATTTTTCACATTATTCTAAATATTTAACCGTAGATAGTTCGCTATCTGCGGTTTTTTTCGTATCTTTGCGCCCGAATTATGCGATGATGGTTCGTCCGCTCATTTCATGGATTCAGGAAACCATTCTATAAAGAATAAAGAAATAATACATAATAATCAATTATGAGCAAACAAGTAGAAAAGATTAAGGAGCTGATCGCTAAGCGCGAACAGGCTCGTCTTGGCGGTGGCGAGAAGGCCATCGAGAAGCAGCATGCACGTGGCAAATATACCGCTCGTGAGCGTATCGAAATGTTGGTAGATGCCGGCAGTTTCGAGGAGTATGATATGTTCAAGTTGCATCGTTGCACTAACTTTGGCATGGAGAAGAAGCAGTACCTCGGTGATGGTGTTGTAGCTGGTAGCGCTACTATAGCTGGCCGTCTGGTTTACGTATATGCTCAGGACTTCACCGTAAATGGTGGTTCACTCTCTGAGACTATGGCACAGAAGATCTGCAAGGTAATGGATATGGCTATGACTATGGGTGCACCTGTTATCTGCATGAACGACTCAGGTGGTGCTCGTATTCAGGAAGGTATCTGCGCCCTCGCTGGTTATGGTGAGATTTTCGAGCGCAACATCCTCGCTTCTGGTGTCATCCCACAGATCTCTGCTATCATGGGCCCTTGCGCCGGTGGTGCCGTTTACTCTCCAGCCTTGACCGACTTCATCATCATGAAGGAGCAGACTTCTTACATGTTCCTGACAGGTCCTAAGGTTGTAAAGACCGTAACAGGTGAGGATATCGATGCAGAACACCTCGGTGGTGCATCAGTTCACGCAACCAAGAGTGGTGTTACCCACTTCGCTGCCAAGACTGAGGAAGAGGCTATCGAGATGATCAAGAGCCTGCTCTCTTACATCCCTAGCAACAATACAGAAGAGGCTCCACGCGTAGAGTGCACAGACCCTATCGACCGCATGGACGATACTCTGAACGAGATTATCCCAGACGATCCAAACCAGGCATACGATATGTATAAGGTAATCGGTGCTGTAACCGATAACGGAGAGTTCTTCGAGGTTCAGCCTAAGTTCGCCAAGAACATCATCACTGGTTTCGCCCGCTTCAATGGTCAGAGCGTTGGTATCGTAGCCAACCAGCCAGCAGCTTACGCAGGTGTACTCGATGTAAACGCTAGCCGCAAGGCAGCCCGCTTCGTCCGTTTCTGCGATGCCTTCAATATTCCTATCGTTTCTCTGGTTGACGTACCAGGATTCTTGCCAGGTACAGGTCAGGAGTACAACGCTGTCATCCTCCACGGTGCACAGTTGCTCTACGCTTACGGCGAGGCTACCGTGCCAAAGATTACTATCACATTGCGTAAGAGCTATGGTGGTAGCCACATCGTGATGGGTTGCAAGCAGTTGCGTGCTGACTTGAACTTCGCTTGGCCATCTTCAGAGATTGCCGTAATGGGTGCCAGCGGTGCCGTTGCCGTTCTCTGTGGTAAGGAAGCTAAGGCTAAGAAGGAAGCTGGCGAGGATGTAAAGGCATTCCTGGCTGAGAAGGAGCAGGAGTATACTGACAAGTTTGCTAATCCATATCAGGCAGCTCAGTATGGCTACATCGATGATGTCATCGAGCCACGTAACACACGTTTCCGCATCTGCCGTGGTTTGGCTCAGCTCGCTACCAAGCGTCAGAACTTGCCAGCTAAGAAGCATGGCTGTATGCCAATGTAATATAGAAATGTTGAATGTTGAGTGTAGAATGTTGAGTTATATACAGACTCAACATAACAGAAGGGCGCAAGCCTAATTCAACACTCAACAATCAACACTCAAAATTAAAGTAAAAACGAATGGATAAGAATATTTATGCTGCGATTGCCATGGCACTCTATGAGTACCAGGGCAATAACGTACACGACAAGGAGCCTGGCATCATCACTATCAAGCCACGTCAGACGATGTGGAACGCCAAGTTCTTGAGTTTAACAGCTAAACCATAATGTAATAGAAATGAAAGAGTTTAAATATACAATTGACGGAAAAGAATACAAGGTTCAGATTGACGCTGTTGAGGGTAACATCGCAAGCGTGAACGTGAATGGCGAAGCTTACAAGGTTGAGATGGAACAGGAGGCTGAGCCAGAGAAGAAGAAGGTTGTGCTTGGTCAGCCAGCTGCTGCATCTGATGATGCTGAGGCTACTCCAGCTGCCAACGTAAATACAGCCAATGCTGTAAAGGCTCCTCTCCCTGGTACTATCACCAGCATCGAGGTAGCTGTTGGTCAGGAGGTAAAGGCAGGTGATACTGTTGTCGTTCTCGAGGCTATGAAGATGCAGAACAACATCGAGGCTGAGAAGGATGGTAAGGTTACTGCTATCTGCGTAAAACCTGGACAGGCAGTGCTCGAAGAGGATGCACTCGTAGTTATCGAGTAAATCAAGAATTAGAGAATTATACTTCCAGATTCGGGATTATAATTCGGGTTCTTATAAAGAATATCAAAGGTCGCAAGCTATGATTGCTTGCGACCTTTTTCTATATATGTACAAATCCCGCAGGACCATTCAGTCTCTGTCCTTTGGTTCTCACATATTTCAGGAACTCAACCACCACAGGGTTCTTGGGCTTACCGGCAGTTACGAGATAGAGATTCCTGGCTGGCGGTGCAGGATATTTTCCTTTGGCTATGGCATCCATTAGTTCATCCAGCGTATCATAGAATTTCTCATCTGCATCCAGTTTTCCATTCCCGTTTACGTCTATCGGAACAATGGCGATACCCTTCGTAGGCTTATGCGTCTTGTCGTTGTAGGCGTAACCGATATTGTTGAATCCGATACCGTTCACGTCCTTCTGTAGAGTCTCTGCAACGCCCGGATCTCCAAAGACTCCCGTTCCCTTCAGGTCTTCCTGCTTCTTTCCCAGAAACGCAGCCCAGGTCTCGGCAGCACCACAGGCATCGCTTCGGGTGTAGACATTCAGCCGGGTCTTTCCCTCCCAAATCGCCGTAGCCTGCTTCTGGCTCAATCCCGTCTTCAACAATTCCCGATATACCGGATTGCTGGCGTTGATGGTAGCCACTACCGCATCTTTTGCCACAGCATACGCCAGGGCACCTTTCTCCTTCTCCTGCGGCTTCAGTTCTCGGCTCACCATAGCAATATCTACCTGGTCGGCAAGAACATCGGTAATACCCTTTCCGGCTCCACCTGCCGAGATATCAATATCTACATCAGGGTGAAGGCGATGAAACTCATCTGCCCACTGTATCGCCAGCGGATAAAGGGCGAAAGCACCCGACAGCGTAATGTAACCACTCAGCACCTGCTTGCCGTCAGCACTACGTTTCACCTCTCCCCTACTTCCGCAACTCGCTAACAGTAAGGAGGTTCCTATCACTATCATTCCTATGATTTTCTTTCTCATATCTATACCTTATTATATATATTACTAACTGGCTGCAAAGGTATAAAGATTATGCAGATGGGGCAATACCACAATCGTACCATTCCCATATACCACATATAGGGTATGAAATTACCCCATATAAGGTATTGCCCAATTAGCAAAATCGTCGTACCTTTGCAAACGAAAATAAGAAGTATAAACGCTGAGGATTACACCTTATTATATATAGGGAGTATGAATCTTAAAATATAGGAGATTTAGATATGACGACAAAGTTTGTTCACAACAATCATGCACAGCTCGACACCAAGAACTTGAATGTATATATCAATGGTGCACAAATCTTGAAAGATGTAAATGTAAGTATTCCTAAGGGAAAGATTACTTGCATCATCGGTCCTTCCGGCTGCGGCAAGTCTACGCTTCTCCGTACCTTCAACCGATTGAACGACCGCGTGGAAGGTTTGAAGATGAATGGAGAGGTGAATCTCGGAGACAATAACATCCTCGAGGCAAGCAGCAGCAAACTCTCTGAAGTGCGCCGCAACATCGGTCTTGTTCCTCAGCGTCCATGCCCTCTCCCTATGAGCATCTACGACAATGTGGCTTATGGTTGCCGCATCCATGGTATCCGCAACAAGAAGAAACTGGACAGCATCGTAGAGCATTATCTCAAGGCAGTAGGTCTTTGGGAGGAAGTGAAGGATAGACTGAAGAGTCCGGCTTCCAAGTTGAGCGGCGGTCAGCAGCAGCGCCTCTGTCTGGCACGCAGCCTTGCCGTAGAGCCAAGTTATCTGCTTGCAGATGAGAGTACTTCCGCCCTCGACCCTATCAGTAGCAAGAAGGTGGAGCAGCTCTTCACCGAACTGAAGAAGGATTACAGTATCGTGATGGTAACCCACACCCTTCGCCAGGCTCTCCGTATCGCCGACCACGTCATCTTCATGTATCTGGGTGAGGTGATTGAAGAAGGAAGCGCTGAGGAAGTGTTCCATCATCCTAAGCACGAGCTGACCCAGGAGTATCTCAATGGTGCATTCAGTTAAGTGAAACCGCACATTCAGCTAAAAAGAAAATAACAACATAAAATTTGAAAGAATATGGCACAGATTATTGTAAACGACGAAAAGCAGGAAGTATCTCTTCCTTTGACATTGGCAGAACTCATTAAGATCAACAAGGTGTTCCAGCCAGAGATGGTAACTATCCAGGTGAACGAGGACTTTGCTGAGAAAGAAGACTATGAGAAGATTCAGCTCAAGGACGGCGACCATGTAGATTTCCTCTACTTCATGGGAGGAGGCACCTGCTAAAAAAGTAAACAAGTAGTACAATAAAAGGCTTATTAGGCAGTTTATATATATAAGATTACGCCGGTCGTTAATGTACGTTTTTTGTATCGTTGACGCATTTAATAAGTTACAGTATTCATCCATAAAAGAAATCAGAAACAAGATGATAGATTTAACAGAAGAACAGATAGAGAGATACAGCCGCCACATCCTCCTTCAGGATGTAGGACTCGAAGGTCAGGAGAAACTTCTCAATGCCAAGGTACTCATCGTAGGTGCCGGTGGCTTGGGCTCTCCAGTTGCCCTCTACCTCGCTGCAGCAGGTGTGGGGCATATCGGTATCGTGGATGCTGACGTGGTAGACCTAAGTAACCTACAGCGCCAGGTGATTCATCAGACCAAGGACCTGGGCACTCCAAAAGTGGAGAGCGCCAAGGAGAAGATGATTGCCATCAATCCGGATGTGGAAGTGACCACTTATCACGACTTCCTCGATTCTCACAATGCCGAGGAAATCATCAAGCCATGGGATTTCGTCATCGACGGAACAGACAACTTCCCGGTAAAGTTCCTTATCAATGATGCCTGCGTTCGTCTGGGCAAAGCCTTCTCGCATGGCGGCATCCTGAGATTCCAGGGACAGACCTTTACCCACTTGCCAGGCACGGCATGTTACCGTTGCTTCTTCAAGGAACCACCTCCAGCAGGCGCAGTTCCTACCTGTAGTCAGGCAGGCGTTCTGGGAGCCATCGCCGGTATGCTCGGAACCATTCAGGCAGCAGAGGCTTTGAAGTACTTCCTCGGTGTAGGCGAACTGCTCACCGACCGATTGCTCACCTTCGATGCCAAGACGATGAACTTCCGCACCATCAAGGTGAAGAAGCGTGCATCCTGCGAAATCTGCGGCGACCACCCTACCATCGATCATCTCATCGATTACGAGCAGGCAGCCTGCGATTTGAAGCACCACTAAGATTTAGTGATTAGTGATTATTTATTAGTGATTATTTTTGCTATAGCTTATGAAGATTAACGACGACGTAATCAAGGTTATTATCGAGCAAGCTAAGAAGGATGCGCCCATCGAGAGTTGCGGACTTCTGTTAGGCAAGGATGATGTGGTGACGGAAAGCTACTGGATGGAGAACATCGACCATAGCGAGGAGCATTTTGCCTTTGCTCCTAAAGACCAGTTTGCGGCTCTGAAATACGCCCGAAGCAAGGGCTTGAAGATTCTCGCCAACTGGCACAGTCACCCAGCATCGCCTTCCCGCCCTTCGCAGGAAGACCTTCGGCTGGCTAACGATCCCAACATCCGTTATGCCATCCTCTCATTGCTCGACGGAAAGATTCACCTCAATTCATTCAAGGTTCTGAATGGAGAGGTGGTGGATAAGGAAGTTCACTTCGAACAAAATTAAAACGATACAAGAACATGTACAGAATACCTTCTACATTAAATGGAGACTTGGACTATACCCAGTCACTCATCGACCAATTCAAGGCGGGCGAGATTCAGGCTGGTCAGTTGAAGTCGAACCGTGTACCTATGGGCATCTACGAGCAGCGCAAGAACCAGCACTATATGCTCCGACTGCGTTGTGCCGGCGGTCTCGTCACCCCAAAGCAGCTTGCCAAGATTGCCTTTGTGGGGCACCAGCTCTCCACTTCGCATCTCCACGTTACCACCCGACAGGAGATTCAGATTCACAATGTTGATATCGAAGATGCTATTCCAGCTCTGAAGAAACTGGAAAAGGTGGGCATCTCCAGCGCAGGTGGCGGTGGAAACACCGTAAGAAACATGATGGTGGATGACCGGAGCGGACTCACTGCCGATGAGGAATTCGATGTCTATCCTTACGTGGAGGAACTCACCTCCCGACTCATCGCCGAAAAAGATTCGTTCACGATGCCTAGAAAATACAAGGTGGCGATAGATACCAGTGTAGCTACAGCCAACTACTCCTACATCGCCGACCTGGGTCTGCAGGCACGTATTAAGGACGGACAGCGAGGATTCAGAGTACTCATCGCCGGTAGTGCAGCCAGCAACGCCCACACCGGTTGGGAAGTATTCGACTTCCTTCCAGAGAAGGATCTCTACCGTGCAGCCAAGGCTCTGAAAAACTGGTTCCATAAATACGGAAACAGAAGAAACCGCCACAAGGCACGCATGAGATACGTGTTCTATAAATACGGCACAGAAGAAGCTAAGCGATTGTATCTCGAAGAGTTTGAGGAACTTAAGAAAGATGGTTCAATCGATTTCGAGGCTCCGGCATTGCCATTGGAACACCATAAGCCCAACTTCCCTCCACTTAAAACTCCAACCGATTTTGAAACCTGGAAGCGCCGTTACGCCCACAAGCAGACCAATGTCGAGGGTTTGAAAGAGAACCTCTGGTATGCCTACATCCCATTGCGCCACGGCAACAACTCCACGGATTTCTTCGCAGAAGTAGCCGAATACCTGGGCAACTATGGCAACGATGTAATCCGTTTCACCAAGAAAGAACAGATTCAGGTACGAAATATCCCAGAGGAATATCTCACCAACATCTACGTCTTCTTCAAGAAACTGGGCGTCTATCAGATAGATTATCCTGTGGTGGTTACCAACCTCACCTGCTGTACGGGAGCCGATACCTGCCGCCTTGGCATCTGTTTGCCAAAGGGTGCCATCGACGGTATCGCCAAGCAACTTCTCAATAGCAATCTGAACCTCGATGCCATTCCTGACTTCGAACTCCGCATGAACGGCTGTACCAACATCTGTGCGCTAGCCACCTGGGGAGATTTAGGTTTCAGCGGGCGTGTAGGACGCGTGGGCGATGACCCATATCCTGCCTACACCATCTGGCTTCCGGTAAAGGGCAAGCACGAAATTGACCTGCAGCAGGGTTATATCGCCGCCAAGAAGATTCCGGCATTCGTAGAGGATTATCTCCGTGATGTGATAGCCGAACAAGCCAACTATGCCGATTATTACGACTATGTGGCAAAGAGAGGCGTGAACATCGTGAAGGAACTGATTGCGAAATACAAGGAGGTGGCTCCTTATGCAGAAGAGCCTGATACCTTCTTCGATTTCGGAGATGACGAGAAGTTCTCACTCATCAAATACGGTAAGGCTGAGTGTTCAGCCGGACTCTTCGATATCATCGAAATCGATCAGGATACCATCAGAGAGAAGCGGAAGGAAGTGGAACAGCTGCTGTCCGACGGCAAGCAGAATACCGGCAAGATAGAGAAACTCCTCCACGACATCGTGTTCTCGGAGAACCGGATGCTGCTCGTTACTCGTGGTCTCGACCCACGCACCGACGAGGATGTATATCAAGGTTTCGAGAAGGAATTCATCGCAGTCGGTATCATCCCTCAGAAGTTCAAGGTATTGACCGATAAGGCAAGAAACAACAAATCATTGATAGCAGAGAAGCCATTGATCGATGAACTCGCACAGCTGCTCAATGACCTCTATCAGAACATGGATGATTCATTGCAGTTTAAGTTGCCAAGCGATAGTTCTCAGACGGATGCAAAAGATTCCAAGGAAAAGGACAATCAGAAAGAAAAATCCGTGGAATCCGTGAAATCTGTGGGACCAAAAAACGGAAGCGAGAATGAAGAAAAAGAATCTGCGGAATCTGCAGTCATATCCCCTGATGTGAAGAAGGATTTCCGAGGCGTGATGTGTCCGATGAACTTCGTGAAGACGAAGATTGCTCTCACCCCAATGCAGAGCGGACAGATTCTGGAGATTCTCCTCGACGACGGTGCTCCTATCGAGAACGTACCGGGAAGTGTGAAGAACGAGGACCATACCATCCTCTCTACCGAGAAAGTAGAAAACTACTGGAAGGTTCTCATCAAAAAGAAATAAAATTCAATCTATGTCTAAATGGACTATCTTCCAATAACGATTAAAATCGTCTCCGCCAACATACTCATCGTTGGCGGAGGGAAGGTAGCGACCCACAAGGCTCAGATTCTCGCACGCTTCACCGACCAAGCTACGGTGGTGGCACCAGAGATTACAGATGAGCTCAAGGCACTACCCTTCCAAACGAAAGAGAAGGCTTTCGAGCCGAGCGACCTGGATGGCGTGCAACTCCTCTTCGTCTGTACGGGCGACCACGAGTTGAACCATCACATCAAACAGCTCGCAGCCGAACGGCATATCCTGACCAGTGTCTGCGATGATCCGGCACAGTGTGATTTCATCTCGCCCGCCATCTATCGCAACGACAACCTCACCATTGCCGTGGGAAGCGATTCGAGGGATGTGAAAAGAAGCATCCGAGTAAGAAACAGAATAAAAGAGTTGATAGAAAATGATACATTACAAATCGATTGACCAAAGCCAGTTCGCTGAAGGAACCGACATCAAGGAGCAGGAAAGAGTCTTCGATGATTTTCTACAAGATACACTCTTGGAAATACAAGGAAGTCATATCAACAAGACAAACAGAATTCCCCATCATGTTTATATCAGCAGCCAACCGGATGAGGAAGTTCCTTATATCTTCCTGAAGACGTGCAACCGCAGCGAGATATACTACGGCGAAGGCGAAGTTCCCGATGAGGTAGCCCGCCATCTCTTCCGTGTGGTATCGGGCTTGGAATCAGCCATCGTTGGCGAAAGAGCCGTTCAGGGACAGGTAAAGGAAGCATACTATACAGCCAAGGCTCAGCGCCCGTTGACCGCCGAACTCCATCGCCTTTTCCAAAGCGCATTGCAGGTTGGCAAGCGGGTTCGCAACGAAACCGAGATTTCCCATGGTGCCGTATCCCATAGTCTTGCAGCCCTCGAGATTATCGAATCTTTGGGGAATGTAGATTTAAGGAACGCGAGAATCACGATTATCGGTGTCAACAAACTGACTGCCGACATCCTGAAGTTCCTACAGAACAAAGGAGCCAAGATGGTGTTCCTCGCCAACCGCAGTCAGATCAAGGCACATTACCTAGCCGATCCGCTCGGCATCAAGGTATATACGCTGGATGAGAAGCAGGAGTTCCTGGCACAGACCGATATCCTCATCAGCGCCACCTCAGCCCCTCATCTCATCATCCGCAAGGAAGACATCCCGGAGCAGAAGCCCCTGCTCGCCATCGACCTCGCCTTCCCTCGCGACATCGATTCCCGCCTCAGCGAACTCCCCAACGTCCAGCTCTACAACATCAGAGACGTGGAGAAGAAGGTGCGCGAGAACATCGAAGTGAGAGGAGCCGAAGTGGAGAAAGCCGAAGCCATCATCGAAGAAGAAATTCTGGAGATGCAGGAGGCTTTGGAAAGGAGAAAGAAATATATTTCATAATAATTTTATTCATAAACTTAACCGACATTTTTAAAAGATGAATAAAAAGATTAGAGTTATTGCAAGAGGCAGTCGTCTCTCCCGACTGCAAGTAGAGGAGGTTTTCAAGAACTTCCCGGAACTCGCCTACGAGATTAAATACCTGGAATCTTACGGCGACAAGAACCAGCAGATTTCACTCCTGAACGGTGAAGCTCCTGCTGATATCTTTACGAGAGAACTCGACGATGCCATCCGTCAGGGAGATGCCGACATCGCCATCCATTCGGCGAAAGACCTGCCCTATCCTCTGCCTGAGGATATCGAAGTCATTGCCCTCTTCCCTGCTTTCGACACCACCGATTCGCTCGTAAGCAGAGGCCACAAGAAACTGGCAGAACTCCCAGCCGGCAGTATCATCGGAACCAGCAGTCCGCTCCGCAAGAAAGGTTTAAACGAATTACGTCCAGACCTGACTATCAAAGGAATACGTGGCTGTATTGAAGAAAGAGTTCAGCAGGTAAAAGATGGCAAATACGATGCTGTCATCGTTGCAACCTGTGCCCTGAAGCGACTCGGCATGGAGGATGAAATCGCCGAAGTGCTTCCTTTCCCAACCCATCCTCTTCAAGGATTCCTTGCCGTCACAGCTAAGAAAGGAAGCCAAGACTTGAAGCAGGCATTCGCTTCCAAAAGCATCCTCGATAAGCAAGGTTCCGTATCCCTCGTCGGCTTCGGTCCCGGCGACCCGGACCTTCTTACCATCAAGGCAGCAAAGGCCATCGATGCCGCCGACATCATCTTCTACGATGACCTCATCGACGATTCCTATCTGGCAGATAAGAAAGCCGAGAAGATCTACGTGGGCAAGCGTGCCGGCTATCATCACAAGGAGCAGGCAGACATCAACCGTCTTCTGCTCGAAGCAGCACGAGAGGGAAAGAACGTGGTTCGTCTGAAAGGTGGCGACCCGATGATCTTCGCCCACGGCAGCGAGGAAATCGAATATCTGGAGAGTAATCTGATAAAAGTGAATGTCATCCCAGGCATCACCACAGCCTCAGCCCTTGCCGCATCCCAGAAAATCAGTCTCACCCATCGCGACTTCTCATCAAGCGTAGCCCTGGTCAGCGGTCATACTCCGCAGCCCGTAACTCCCGATACAGAAACATTGGTGTATTATATGGGTGCCAAACAGCTGCAGACCATCGCTACCCAACTCATCGACAAGGAAGGCTGGGCATTCAACACCCCTGTACTCCTCACCTACAACGTGAGCCGCCCAGACGAACAGACCTTCGAGACCACCCTCTGGAATCTGAGAAACGGCGAGATGCAGAATCTCCCGACCCCTCTCATCGCCCTCATCGGCAACGTAGCAGGATTGAAGCATCATCAGGCATCGGATATCAAGCCAACGCTCTATACTGGTACACTTCCTGCCATAGAGAAGCGCAAGGCAGATTACACCTATACGCCGCTGATAGAGATTAGTTATCACCCAAGTTATTTTACGAAAATCCTCGAAGATAATTATTGTAAGCAATACGATGGAAAATGTTTTACCAAGTATTGTGAGTGGGATGAAAGTCAAGCTTTATATTATATCTTTACAAGCCAATATGGCGTTGAAGCAACACTTGAAGACTACGATTTGATATTCAAAGAGCAAGAAAAGCATGTGTTTATCTCCATTGGTGATACTACGACAGAGGCTTTACATAAGGCTGGCGTCAAAAATGTTATACAGGTAGAGCAAGACAATCGCTATGGGGTGATAGAATGGTTCAAAAAAGAGAAAGAAAGACTTGATGCTGCAAGACCACAATACGAGCATTCTTTTGAATTGTTTGAAAAGATGGATTTAGATAATTATGATCACGAGTTAGCAGACTTCGTGTATCGGTATGAAAATAGATTAGTTTTCTATCCTCATTCATCTCTGTCACCAGAAGACATTCCTTTGGCTTTACAGGAATTAGGTTTCGACGTGTTAAGCGCCATTGTTTACAACAATGAACTCCCGAAGAATCCGCGCCTTGTGAATCTCAACCATTTCAAGCGCATCGTCTTCACATCGCCTTCTACCATCGACAACTTCATCAAGCTGTATGGCAAGTTGCCTGAGAACACCGAGTTCATCACCCGTGGTCCTATCACCCAGGCGCATTTGGAAGAAGTATTGAATAAATAATATAAAACAGACATAGATATGAAAAGATTTAGAGAATTACGTAAAGACCAGGCTACTCGCGACAAGTATGCCGATGTATCATTGAGTGCCGCAGACTTCATCTACCCTTACTTCGTAGTAGAGGGCGAAAACCAGAAGGAGGAGATTTCCACCATGCCAGGCATCTATCGCTTCAGCATCGATACCCTTCTGAAGGACATCGAGGAAATCAAGAACCTCGGCATCAACAAGGTGCTCCTCTTCGGAGTGATTCCTGATGAGCAGAAGGATGAACGAGGCAGCGCAGCCTATGCCGACGATGCCCTCATCGCCCGTGCCGTAAAAGCCATCAAGGCTGAATTTGGCAAGGACATCATCGTCTTCACCGACGTCTGCCTCTGCGAATACACCAGTCATGGTCATTGCGGACTCCTGCATCATCACGATGTAGATAACGATTCCACCCTCCCATTGCTCGCCGAAGAAGCCTATGTTCATGCCAAGGCAGGCGCCGACTTCGTTGCTCCTTCAGCCATGATGGACGGACAGGTAGAAGCCATCAAGAACCGTCTTCGTGAAGGTGGTCTCGACAAACAATGCAAGGTATTGGCATATTCTGCCAAGTACGCCTCAGCCTTCTATGGTCCATTCCGAGATGCTGCCGATTCTGCCCCAAGTTTCGGAGACAGAAAAAGCTACCAGATGGACTTCCGCACCCACGACCAGGGTCTTGATGAGATTGCAGCCGATATAGAAGAAGGAGCCGACTGGACGATGGTGAAGCCAGCGATGCCATATCTCGACATGATAGCCCGCGGCGTAGAGAAGTTCCCTAACATCCCGATGGTAGCCTATCAGGTGAGCGGCGAGTATTCGATGCTGAAGGCAGCCGCCAAGCTTGGTTATCTCGATGAGAGCCGTGTAGCATTCGAGAGCCTCATCGCCATCAAGCGTGCCGGTGCCCAGTACATCATCACCTATTATGCCAAGGAGATTATTGAAAAAGCAGAAGAATGGAATATTAAGATAGGTTAATATGAAAGAAAGAAAAAACTCAGCCGCCGCTTTCGAGCAGGCAAAACAGATAATACCTGGCGGAGTAAATTCGCCAGTAAGAGCCCTGAAGAGCGTAGGAACCACCCCGCTCTTCGTCCGTGACGCCAAGGGTCCATACATCTACGATATCGATGACAACAAGTTTATCGATTTCTGCATGTCATGGGGCGTCTTTATTTTAGGTCACAACAACGACAAGGTGAGCAAGGCAGCATCCGATGCCATCTTCCACGGAAGCAGTTTCGGCATCCCTACCCTTGCCGAAACCACCCTTGCCGAGAAAGTAAGAGAATCCTTCCCATCGATGGAGCGCCTGCGCTTCGTCAACAGCGGAACCGAGGCTACCATGTCAGCCATCCGTGTGGCTCGTGGCTTCACCGGTCGCGACATCCTCGTTAAGTTCGAGGGCTGCTATCATGGTCATGCCGACCATCTTCTGGTAAGTGCCGGTTCTGCCGTAGCCAAACTCAACAATGCATCATCTGCCGGAGTACCAGCCGGATTCACCCAATATACCGTGGTGCTTCCATACAATGATACCGAGGCTTTGGAGAAGTATTTCGCCGAGAATGGCGACAAGGTAGCTGCGCTCATCATCGAACCGGTAGCCTGCAACATGGGTGTGGTTCCTCCAACCCGTGAGTTTATCGAGGCAACCCGCAAGGTAACCCGGGAGCATGGCGCCATCCTGATCTTCGATGAAGTCATCACCGGTTTCCGTCTTTCTTATGGCGGTGCCCAGAAGCGATTCGGCATCACGCCGGATATGACTACCGTTGGAAAGATAGTTGGTGGCGGCTTCCCTGCCGCAGCCTTCGGAGGTAGAGCCGATATCATGAGTGTTCTGGCACCAGAGGGTCCTGTTTATCAGGCAGGCACCCTGAGTGGCAACCCGGTAGCAATGGCAGCCGGTTATGAAACCCTGAAGCAGTTGGGCGAACCGGGTGTTTACGAACTCCTCGAAGAGCGCAGCAACCGCTTCCTCTCCCGTCTAGAGAAGATAGTAGAAGGCAAGGGCATCCAGGTGAACCACGTAGGCACGATGTTCACGATGTTCTTCAACGACCGGCCTGTGCGCAACTTCCAGGATACCAAGAAGAGCGACCAGGAGCGTTTCGCCCGCTATTTCCGCAACATGCTGGACCGTGGCATCTACGTAAGTCCATCGCAGTTTGAGGGCAATTTCATCTCCCTCTGCCACACCGATGAGATTCTCGACTATGTATTGAAGTCGATAGAAGAAAGCATCGAATAAACACATATAACAAAAAGCAAAGTCACAATGCCCAGCTCTATCAGCCGGATATTGTGACTTTTTTCAGAACCGTCCCCAAGCCCAATAAAGAGCAAAAACCTTGATTATAAGATACTTTATAAAACATTTCTCCCATTTTTCTTGCATGATTCAGATAATAATCGTAAATTTGCAGCAGATAAAATACGCAAACTTATGAAAGAGAAAAGATATACATTGCCAGAAGAGCAGAAAGATGCAGCTTTCGCAGCAGAGCCTGCACCAGCCTATCACGGAAATGCCGCCATAGCACTTCCCGAGGATGAATGTGTAGAAGAAGATATTGACTGGAATAAGATTCCTGTTGGCTGGCATCCGGCTAATGAAGAAGAAGCCGTGGCTAGGATAGAAGCTATTGAGGCGGAGTATGAAAGGACAGGCATTAGCTATAGTGTAGAAGAGTTTTTCAATAAACTAAACGAAGAACGAACATGGCTAAAGTAACACTACGCAATAGCTTTCTTCAAATTTATAAAGAAACAACCGACTATAGTTATCAAAACTTTGGTCGACTTTGCGTTCAAAGATTTGACGAAAGCTTGCAAGCAATAATAAACAGACTTTGCAAACATCCTCTTTCTTCACCCAGAGAGCCATTGCTTAAGCGATTCCACCGCCCTTACCATAGTGCGATTATCAAGGAGAATTGGAAGATTATCTATCGCTACGACGAAGCCAACGACCTCGTCATTTTCGTAGACTTATGGGATATGAGAAGAAGTCCTAGATATTTGATCAGACAATTCAAAAGAAAACTATAAAGGAAAGAGCTTATGAAGGAGAATACCCCATGGCACTCATGCCATGAGGTATCATTATTATTGGGGGTGAGGCTTTTTAATCAGCCCAAATGCTGCCACTTGAATCGCGATAGTCACTAACCGATTCTTCGCTATAATCCTCTTCCTTTGCTTTAACTATTTCAGAGCCCGCGAGGATAGATGTAGTCTCCATTTGGTAGACATTCAGTTCTGGCTTTATATATTCTTTCTTTTTCATAATTCTCAGTTCTTTTTATTTGATGATAACTTTCATTGTCTTGCTGCCACGCTTCACGATGTTGATGCCCTTCTGAGGAGCGCTGAGGCGATTGCCCTGCAGGTCATAATATACAGCCTTATCGTCTGCAATAGTGTTGAGGCTGTCGATGGCTGTTGTGTTGTCACCGATGGCGATGCTGAACATCTTAGCACCAGCAGATGATGAAGTGTTGTCTACCATGTAAGCACGGAAAGGCATGCTGCCCACTTGTGTTGTGCTTGTGTTCTCCAACAACTTGGTAGGGTTCATCAGTTTGTCGCCCTTCACGATGTAGCAGTTGTTGTCAGCATCCTTGTCGAACACCTTTTGGGTATAGATGCCCTGGAGCTGATAGTTACCATCAGCAGCAGACACTACCTTTTGCGCAATCTCCTTGTTAGCTTCAGAGATGCTGAGAGTGGTCTCACCGTTGTTCATTTTGATGATAACAGGAGTGCCAGCTGCGATGCTTGTCGTAATCTCTTCAAGCTGAATGGTGCTTGTACTCTCGTTAGCCGAAAGAAGCTTGAAGGCACGGAAGTTCTTATCTGCAAGCGATACCTCGAAAGGCAAGCAGAGCGTAGCCCATATGGTGCCTTCCTTCATTTCACGGCTATAAGATGCAGCCTTGGCTGAGAACGGTTCGTAAGCCACGAAGTCCTTTTCATCGTCAAGAGCAAGACTCGCTGCTGTAAGAGTTTCTCCTGATGCTCCAATCTTTTCGTCGCCATTCTTACCTACCAGCTTGCTGAAGTAGTCAGTCTTGTAGTTGGCATATTTGTAGTTGGTCTTGCTACCGTCATAGCCGTTGAGTTTTTCGCAACCATAGAACATATCATTACCATTAGTAACCTGGTTCGTAACAAACTTATCGCTGGCGTAGATGGTTGTGAGGGCTTTGCAGATATAGAACATACGGCTCATACTTGTCACTTTCGCTGTGTTGAAGCTAGAGAGGTCGAGAGATTCGAGAGCGTAGCAGTCCCTGAACATAGATGACATGTTTTCTACATTCTCGGTGTTAAGATACTCAATACCTTCTATTGTGGTCAGATTCTCGCATCCTCTGAACCACGAAAAACAGCTTGTTGGTCTTGTATTGGCAAACGAAGCATCGAAGACCACTTTTTTGACATAAGAGTTTTTAGAAATCCATTCAGGAGTATTCCCCCCCTCATTAAGCTCATAAGCTCCTTCGGACTTGAATCCCTTGTAGCTGAATGTAAGAGTTCCTGTAGCATCGTCAAACATGGCATACCCACGTCCATAAGTAAAGTAACCAGTCGGGCCGCAGTTGGCATAGGTGTGGTCTTCCTTGCTAGAGGAATAGTCTTTGAGGTTGAGGCAATCAGAGAACATACAAGTACTTTCAGTAACCTGATCCGTAACAAACTTATCGCTGGCGTAGATGGTTTTGAGAGCGTAGCAGCTCGAAAACATACCTTTCATATTCGTCACCTTCGCTGTGTTGAAGTTGGTGAGGTCGAGAGATTCGAGAGACCTGCAGTTATGGAACATATAGTACATATCTGTCACATTCTCGGTGTTGAAGTTTGTGAGATCGAGAGATTTGAGAGACCTGCAGTCACCGAACATATAGCGCATATTCGTCACGTTCTCGGTGTTAAAATACTCAATGCCTTCTATTGTGGTCAGATTAGGGCAGTAATCGAACCAATGATCACAGCTCGTTGGTCTTGCATTGGCAAACGAAGCATCGAAAACCACCTTCTTGATATTTTCATTTATAGCAGACCATTCACGATTAAGGTCATAAGCTCTTTCGGGCTTGGAAGGACTGCATTTGAATGTAAGCGTTCCTGTGCTTCCTTCAAACACTGCATAAGCCGGATATAAAAGGCTGGCATAGCTAACCTCTTGAGTGGCATCTGCATCGCTAAAGTATTTGTGGCATACATCACACTGCCAGTGTTCTTTAACTCCATCTTTAGCTTCATGGTAAGTGAGTGTGTGCTTCTTTAGCTCATCAGTCTTATATTTTTTTACTGTTGAGTGGCAAATAGAGCATTTGTATGTGGTATAGCCATGCTCGGTGCAAGTAGTTTCCACAGTTTTTATTGCATTGCCAAGGGCAGACGAGCCATCGGCATTTGTGTGCGTACAAGTTTGGAGTTTGAGTTCAAATTCGCCTACCTGCAACACGTCTCCGCTATGAATAGCCGATATTTCCCATTTGAAATATTTGTAAGATTTACCTCCCCCGCAGGTGAAGTCGTAAGAAGTATAGTTCACATCCTGAAGTTTCGTATCGTTGTTTACCTCCTGAATGAGCGTCCATTCTCCATCTTTGCCCACGTTGTTTCCATAGAGCTTCCACGACATAGGGTTGCGACCTTTACTAGTGAAGTTGTCGTTACCCGTTGTGATGGTGTAGCCCACAGGGACTCCTGCTTTGCTGGCTGCGAAGATGACATTGGCACTACGTGAGAATTTGCAGCACCACTTGGAGAATTTGTCTTTTGTCTTTTTGCCATCAAAGAGTTCCGCATAAGTCTCATTAGGGAAGCCTTGGGGATTACCTGCTAAGGCTGTGAAGGTTACTGTGTTGTCGTAATCTGTCTGCGCCATCATACTGGTAGGCACAAGCAACAACATGAACAACATCAATGGGAACAGAGCGATCCTTCGGAACCTACCTCCCCCATTGTTAATACGGTCGGCATGCGACCCATTGAATTGATTGGTAAATTTTTTCATAAATTAATATTATAATTGTTATTTAAATTTGTCTGCTTATTGTTAAGTTCACTCCAGAAAATACAAGAGGTTTATTAAGAAGATAAATATGGATGCCCCCGATGATAATCAGGGCTAACTCTATCCTTGGGATAGTTTCTATATTTCCTTCATGTTGCAAATATAGTGAATTTCTCCGAAAGAGGGTGCAGCTTTCCCCTGTTCAAATCTTTATCAATCTGAAGTTCATTTATCTGCTGGTACAAAGCTTGCAAATCTATTTTCTTTGCCATATCGGTGTCTCCTAGCCCTATAAATATACTCCACCGATTCCTTAAGCAGAGAAGATTGTTTGTGTTTGTAATGGCTATGATAAAAAGAAAGGCGTAGGAATCATATTACTTTATCCTTGCCTATTGTGGTCCTCGGATGACCTTGGGAACAAAGATAAGAAGCAATAGACCCTACGCCAAACTTGTATATATTGATAGCATAGGACACACCCTCTCCATACGAATGGAAAGGGCACACCTATGCCTCGCGTATATACACGATGAGTAGCCGTCTACCACTGTCTTCATCTGAATCCCTTTTGAAATTTCCGAGGTTCCAATAGATCAGAAGAAAACGTCAGTACACGTCTTTCTTATTAAAATAGGCCAAGCCATGGATTTTTACCTAGCCAGCGACTCATCGCCAGCCATCCACAGCAAGACATCGGCAAAGGTAATAAAAAGAATTGGGATTTGCAAGAAAATCGGAAAGTTTCTTGCAAATCCCAAGGATATTTATTATTTTAAAATAATTTTCTCGTTCGAAGGATGGCGTAACGAGAAACAACTTGCGTTATCTTTGTTTGTAAAGCAGAAATCACATAAACTAATAATGTCCATTCCTATTACAACATCATAATCTTCACTCAACGTTAACATCGCTTCTACGTTTAACGCTGTTGTTCCTGTCGGTAAGCCTAAATGAACCAAAAACGTTTCACGTTTCTCTGTTGTTGTATTATCTGAGACCAAGCATACACCATAAGACTTTAGCCCCAAATCATCAACTACCTTTTGAGATATAAGCGTATTAGTCGCCCCTGTATCCCACATGCAATTAGAAGAGCGAAATATCTTAGGCACAACAATACTCTCATTCATTTCTACAGCCTCACAGACTGCTATTGGCGTCAGAATGGCATCTACCAATCCCTTGCTTTCAAAATTATATGCTGCCATTCAAAACCTCCAACAAATCGCCCTCATACACTTGTGGTCTAGTATGCTTCTTATCATCCATAAAACGAACCACACGTACATAGCCAGAGCGACAAACCTTCGACTTTTCCTTCTTGGAACAATCAAAAGCGTTCTTAAAATCTATAGTAATCTGCTCCATAATTATTTGGACTTTAAATTAAACATCTATTTAACAGTGCAAAATTACATATTTTCCTATAAATAAGACTATTAACACGCACCTTTAACAAAATATTAACATAACTGCAGTCCTTCACTCTCTACATTATTATAAAAAGGACTGCCCTTTTTGCTCTGCCAGTCTTTCATCGAATACACTATCGGGTGAATCATCTGATTGATTTGCCATCCCAATTCCCAAAGAGGATAGGTGTAATTATCATGATCCTGCTCATCTATCTTATCCTTGTTCAAAAGCACAAGGATGTCCCAGTCGGAATCTGCTTTAGCATCCCTTCTAGCCCTTGACCCGAAAAGGATAACCTTGGCATCTTTCGGCATAATCGACTCCGCTTTCTTCTGAATCGACTTGAGTACCTCATCTTCAAGATGTTCCCTTGTTATTGTCGTCATAACACTATCATTTTAATTACACCGCAAAAATACGAAAAAGAATTGAAACTAACAAATATTCTGAGAGATATTTGCATTTATTCTTTCCTCTTCACCCAAACCTTATGGCTGCCACGACCTAGTGAATCTATCGGCGAAGTCTTGTCATTTGTCAGCTCCTTCAGTTCCATAGAGGCGGAAGTACGGCTCAGGTTGTTGATGGAGGCATAATCGCCTAGGGTGAGGACTCCGTTCTTCTCTATCACCTCCAGGGCTCGGGCGATGCGCTCTTCCTTGGAATAGAGCTGCTTACGGATAACCTTTACACCACCCATATCACGCTCCAGGTCACGATCGGTTTCACGCTTCACATCCTTGATAAACTCAGGAGACGCCTTGAAGTTGATGTCTTTCACGCCCACCTTGCGGTACGTCATCTTATCATCTGGATTCAGAATTTCCCTAGGCTTCTCATCCTCGAAAGCGAGGGAGAGGGAGAAGGTGCCGAAACCTTCCAGATTCACATTGTACCCCATGGAGAGCATGTCTGTCAGCATATCAACCACATCGGTCAATACAGCCTCCGTGGTACTTTCCGAAATACCGCGATGGTAGTTCTGCATCATCTTGACGAACTCTTTTCGGGATAGTGTACGGTTGGCCACCATCTTGGGATAAACTCTGCGCTTGCCATCATAGCGCATATCCCCCATTTCCTGCAATTTGTACTTAGCCATATCAGTTTCCTTTCCTACTTTAGTTTATTAGTATTTCTAATTGCAACAGCCTTTACATCCTATAGTATTTATTGTTATACTTAAGAAGAAAAGACCACAAACCTAGGAAGAAAAGTATTTTATCCTAGGAGAAATCTCCGTTCATAGACACTGAACCGACATTCAAAGTCTATGAACCGCCGTTCAAAGACACTGAACGGACATTCAATGTTTATGAACGAAGATTTCTACTATGCAAAGATACAACTTTATCAGATATAAAACAAGACTTTTCCTGAATATCTTTACTTTTCCGGCCATAATTCTTCGTTTTTTGAGCTTATTTCTTTGCGTATCCCAAATAATTGTGTTAACTTTGTAGTCAGATTGCAAACCAAAGGTCAAAGGATTGCAAACCAAAGGCTAAAGGATTGCAAGCCAAAGACAAAGCAAAAGACTAAGATTAGACATTCTTATGAGTATGAAGATATTAGCAACCAGCGACTGGCATCTGGGCAACCTGTTTCACGGCAACGACCGTCTGCCGGAACACAAGCATTTCCTGAAATGGCTCCTGGAACAAATCGCTGAACAAAAGCCCGATGCTCTCCTCATCGCAGGAGACATCTTTGATAACGGAAATCCATCGGCAGCAGCACAGACCGTTTATTACGAGTTTCTTGCCGATGCTACCCAACTGTGCCCGAACATGCAGGTCATCATTACCGCCGGCAACCACGATTCCGCCAGCCGACTGGAGGCTCCCCGTCCGCTACTCACCCGATACCACGTGGAAATAAGAGGAAACGTAAGGAAAATCTGGCAGCAGGGAGAAAGCGAGGACGATGTTAAGACCGGCGGACATTGGATCTATTCCTTCGATGACCTCATCATCCCCGTAACCAACGAGGCAGGAGAAGAAGTCATCATCCTCGCCGTACCTTTCCTAAGAAGCGATGTGGTACAGAACGCCAGTTACTCGCAGGGAGTCAACGACTTTCTGAGAGAACTGACGGCTGAGGCTCGAAAGAAATACCCGGGCAGGAAATGCATCATGATGGCACACATGTACGCCAAGGGTTCAGATATCGCCAAGAAGGATGCGAGCGAGAAAATCATCATCGGCGGACAGGAGGAAGTGGACTTGGAAGGATGGAACGACCATCCCGACTATATGACTTGCGGACACATCCACAAACGGCAGCATATCTGGAACACCGACTGGGCAAGATATACGGGAAGTATCCTCCCGATGTCGTTTGCCGAGAAAAACTACACCCACGGCATCGACCTCATCACCATAGAACACGGAGAAGAGGAGGAAGGAAAGGAAACCGGCAAGAGTAAGGAATGGAAAGTAGATTTTCTGGAATACAAGCCTCAGCACGCCCTCCGCATCCTGCCCGAAGATGAGGAAGAACTGACCTTCAAGAAATGGCAGAAGCTCATCAATTCTGAACTCTCGGAAAGAACTGACGGCGAACTGAGCGACCACTTCGACTACGTGATGCTGAAGGTGAAACAGGAGAAACTGACCAGCGATGACATCAAGGAACTGGAGAAACTCGTCAACGCAAAGGATGCCGTGCTCTGCAAAATCCAGCGCATCATCCCGCAACTGGACCTCTCCACCATCCAGGGTTCCCAGCACATCACCAGCATAGAAGACATCATCAACCGTCCTCCGCTCGACACGCTGAAGGAAGCCTTCGCCATCAGACACAACGCTCCGATGAACGAAAGACAGGAGAAAATGTTATCCGATTTATTAACGACATCATCATTATGAAATTCCTACAACTCGAAATACTCAACCTCGCTTCGCTTGACAAACAGGGAGGCGAGGTCATCAACTTTGAAGAAGGTGCCTTAGGCGAGAGTACCATCTTCAGCATCGTAGGTCCGACGGGAAGTGGCAAGTCTACCCTACTCGATGCTATCTGTCTGGCTCTCTACAACCGCGCCCCTCGCTATCCCAGGAAGAAAGGCGACAAGAACCAGAACATCGAGATTTTCGGAGCAGCCGATGCCAGCGAAAGTAACCGTCTGGCTCCTACCGACAGCCGAAACATCCTGACACGTGGCAAGAAAGAGGGCTACAGCAAACTCACCTTCCTTGCCAACAACGGCAGCATCTACCGCGCAGAATGGCACATCAGATTCCAGAGAGTGCGCTACGAGAACGCCAAGACTGCGCTTTATAAAATCACTAGAAACGGAGAAGAGATAACGGAGGAAGCTGCCGACTGGAACGAGTTGCCAAACATCATCGGACTCGACTACGACCAGTTTCTCCGTACCGTACTCATCGCCCAAGGCTCATTTGCCAACTTCCTGACGGCGAAGGAAAACGAGCGGTACGAACTTCTGGAAAAACTCATCGGATGCGAGGAAACTTATACGAACATCGCTACAGAAATCAAGAAGGCGAAAGACCAGGCGACGGATGCCTACAACCAGATGGCAGCATCGGTGGAAGCCGTTAAACAGAACCTGCTGAACGATGAAGAACTCGCCCAACTGAAGGAGGAAATCGACCGGTTGGAAAAGGCTGAGAAGGAACTCGACAGCCAGTTGCAAGCCATTTCGAAAGACCTGCAATGGTTTGAGGAATACGATAAGCAAATCAAGCAAATAACTATCTGCCAGACTGATATGAAGCAAGCAGCAGATGCCATCAAAGAGATGCAAGCCCAGATTCTCCGTCTGCAGTTGCACGATGAAGTACAGCCAGCCGTCAACCTACTGCAGGAAGTAGAACGACAGACGCAAAGCATCCACGAGCTGGAAGAAAGCATTCTGAAAGAGGAAGGAAATATCAAAAGCCAAGAGTCTGCCATCAGCGAAAGCGAGAAAACTCTCGCCAGTCTGAAGGAAGCAGTAAGCAAGGCACAGGAACAGCTGGAAAAGGCGCTGCCGGTCATCGCTGAAGCAAGAGCGCTGAAAACAAAAATGGAAGCGGCAATGCCGAATCTGAAAGAAAAGAAAGAGGCATTGGAGTTGGCGCAGAAAGAGAATCTAACAGCCCAGAAAGACGTGGAGGAAAACGCCCGAAACATCCAAAAATGGGAAGCAGAAACGGAGAAAGCAAACCTTGTCCTTAAAACGACAAAGGAAGAGATTGCCAAGCAGAAACAGGTTCTGCACGAAGCGACGCAAGCCGCAGAACAGGCTTGGGAGACGGAAAGAAATAAGACTGCCGGACAGAACATAGAGGAACTGCAGAACAGCAAGACTGTAGCCGACAGGAAACTACAGGATGTCCAGCAAGCCATCAAGGTTGTGGCTCATCTTGATACTGCCACAACAGAAAAGCAGAAGAATGAGGAGCGCATCCTGATCTTGGGCAAGAGAAATGCTGAGATAGATGAAGCCCTGACCAAGCTGACCATCGAGGCTCTGACCCAAGAGACCCTGACGCTGAGAAATGCCTATACCCTCATGGTGAGTGAGAAATGGGAGATTCATCGTGCCAACCTGACCGAAGGCAAACCTTGTCCGCTTTGCGGCAGCACGACCCATCCTTATCATACCGACAACAGACAGTTTGAGGAAGCCACCACGGAACTCTCTCAACTTCTGAAAGCCAAGGAGGATCTGCTGAAACTGCAGCAGAAAGAGGAGAAGGATCTTTCCGGCGAGAGAAAACAGAACGACGGCGAAGTACAGACGCTCCAGAAACAACAGGAAAAGCTGTCGGGAGAAATCGCAACTTACGAAGAGGAATGGAAGGCGCTCATCGCCCAGTATCCAAAGATTCCGAAGGCAGAGGCAGAACTGAAATCGCTCTTGCCTATCTATGAAAACAAGGCGAAAGATGCGAGCAGCAAACTGAGCCTCTTTAACAAGATTCAGAAAGAGATAGAACGGCTGACCCAACTCAAGGATAAGGCTGTAAAGGATGAAGCTGCGTATGAAAGCAAGGCTTCTACTATACTGAACAAAGCTCAAGAAAACACTTCAACCTGCGTCACAAAACTGGCTGAGCAGAAAGCACTTACCACCAACCTCATCTCACAACAAAAGAGTAAGGAGGAGGCTTACGGGAAAGCCCTTCAGGCATGGAATAGTACCAAGAAGGAAATGGAGGAATGGCAGGAGAAATACAAACAGATTCTGAATGGAGAAGAACCAGATGCGGCTGAACAAAGACTGACAGCAGCAAAGGATGAGGCTACGAAAGCAGCAGATAACCAGAACGAGAATATCAACAAACTGAAGGCGGAACTCGCCAACAGTAAAGGTTCGCATCAAACCATGCTGTCTCAGAACAAGACGACGAAAGAGAATCTGCTGGCGAAGGAAAAGGAACTCGACTTTTGGATTGAGGAATATAACAAGCAGCTTGAAGAAAAGAGCATCGATGGAAAAGACTCCGAGGAGGAAGGCATCGAGGAAAGAAGTATCGAGCCAAGCCTTATCGACCGAAATACCATCCGAGAGATGCTTCACTCTGCCGAAGACTGGAACGCTATCCGACGGGAAAAGGACGAAAAGGAGAAAGCCGTGGCTTCAACAACTGCCCTTTACCAGAGTGCAGAAAAGGCGCATCAGCAGCATTTGGAACATCAGCCAGCCCAAACCCGTGATGCTCTCCTAGCCATTCAGCAGGAGTATCAGGAAAGAAGCCAGCGCAACGAACTGATTGCTGCCAAAGCCAGGATGCAGAACCACCAGGAAGCCATGAAGCAGTTGGGCAACAAGGCTGAGGCTCTGAAGCTCGTAACACAGGAAAAGGACGACTGGACAGCCATCACGGATGCCATCGGAGCTGACGGCAAGACGCTACGCAAGATAGCCCAATGCTATACGCTCAGTTTCCTGATAGCGCACGCCAACCAGGAAATCAGAAAGTTCAACAGCCGTTACGAACTGCAGCAGGTAAAGCATTCGCTGGGCATCCGAGTCATCGACCACGACCGTGCCGACGATATCCGAGACACCACCTCCCTATCAGGTGGCGAAACCTTTATCGTAAGTCTGGGTCTCGCCTTGGGCTTGTCGGCGTTATCCTCCCGCAACATCTCCTTCGAGAACCTGTTCATCGACGAAGGCTTCGGAACCCTCGACCCCGATACCTTAGCCACCGTCATCGACTCCCTCGCCATGCTGCAAAGCTCGCAAGGCAAGAAGGTGGGCGTCATCAGTCATACCGACACGATGAGCGAGCGCATCACCACCCAGATAAGGATTATCAAGAATGGCAACTCCGGCAGCAGCCATATCGAGATCTATCCGTAACAGAACGAAATATCTGATGATAGCAAGTTATGCTCTGAATAACTCCAAACCATTCGAGTTACTTTAGAAAGCACTTGCTATCGTACAGAAATATATGTATATTATAATACGTTTTATACGTCATTCATTCAATACTACCCAATAACCATTCTTGCGACCTCCTTCACGTTTCAAGACCTGAAATTCTTCCTGTAAAGACTTTAGTTCCTGAGAAATCTTTCTTGCAGATATGCCCATCTTTCTTGCTAATTCTGGTATTGTTAACTTAGCATTCTCAGACAACGCCCCCATGATAAGCATCTGTAATTCAGACAGTTCTTTCTTGCATTCTTTCTTGCATTCTTTCTTGCATTCTTTACCAATAGGCACACCGATATAGTCTAAATTACATGGTATATCTATTAAGAAATATGTACGTTCCTCATCGGTCTCAATTATTGCACGAGGCGAACCGTTTTCCTGCAACTTCTGCTGAATAGTAGGAATCCCCGTAGCTCTACCCTCTGTCAAATTCAATTCCTTTAAGAACTCTCCCAATCGGCGGTTTGTGTATCGACGAGAACGAAGCATACGAGCTTCTTTTATAGCCTGCATAGATATTGTGTGATTAGGTCCTCCAAAATTGAGAATACTAATCTTATCTGGTTCGATAGTTATCTCAACAGGTTCTCTTTCAATATAACTGCGATGATAAAGGCTGTTTACGACAGCTTCTTCCAAAGCTTGATAAGGATAATTATATGTAACAACGGAACGTTCTGTATTCTCTGGCTTATGAATTGTCTTCTGAATAATATTTGTCTTGAGATAATTCATCGTATCACGAATCATCTTAGGCACACAACCCCTTATCGGTGCAACCTCTATCATATTATCAGGATCTTGTAATCTCCCCTTAGGGAATATCACGATTTCAACCTGGGTCATTTTGAAGAATTTCTCAGGATGCTCACAGAACATCATCGCAGCAACATTCTTGACCTTGAAGCCTTCTGGTGTAGTTTCCAACAAGTCCATTTGGTCAAGAACTATTTTCAAGTTTTCACCCGATAGATCTTGATCAGCCAAATCACTACCTACTTCAACAAGAAAGTCTCTCAACAAAGTAGCCGAAATATCCCTAAGACTTATCTGATCATTGCCACGGTCGTCAAAAGGAGTACGATTAGCCAAATTTATCAGCTCACGTTCATACTCATCTTTCGGCACAATGCTACTACTATTATAGCGGATATAATAGTTGAAGTCCTTCTGCTTTGCAGTAATACGATCAGGCACCTTATATGGACGGCGTTCTCCTGCCGTCACTTTGATTACAAGAATAGTCTTGCCATCAACCTCTTCAATGAAAAGACGAGGTTGATAGTATGGACGGATAAGATTATTGTAACCAACCATATCCTTCTCTATCTGTTCTATCAAATTAGGATTAACACCTAAAACAGGACGAACAGCATGACCGCGTTCCTCCTTTACACCAACAATGATATACCCACCACCAGTGTCTTCAAAATCATTGGCAAAGGCACAGATGCTACGATATATTGTATCTGGATTCCAACCTTCCTTGTATTCAAGCTGGTTGCTTTCTACTGCACTTCCACTAAGAAGGCTTTCTATATTTATTGGTAATGCCATGATTTATTAATTTTATATTGTACAAATATACTCTTTTTATTTGATACTAACAACTTCTTTATAATTATTTAGCAATAAAATGAAGATACTATTTTAATAGGTCTATACCAATTACACCTTATTATATATAGGATACATATCCTAATCCATCATACATACCATACGTTTGGCAGCCTTATACCAAATGTATGGTATGTTCTTTACTCCCTGTATGGTAGTCTTTTTACTCCCCATGTGGTATTGCCCAAGTGGGGAAATCGCAGTACCTTTGCACCCAGAAAATAATAATAAAAAAAGACATAGATTATGGACAATAAGACTATCAAACATCTCAAGGAACTGGAGGCAGAATCTATCTACGTGCTCCGCGAAGTAGCTGCCCAGTTCGAACGTCCAGTCATCCTCTTCTCGGGTGGCAAGGATTCTATCGTGATTACATATCTCGCCTACAAGGCATTCTATCCGGCAAAGATTCCATTCCCGCTGTTGCACATAGACACAGGACATAACTTCGAGGAAACCATCCAGTATCGTGATGAACTGGCGAAGAAACTCGGAGCCGAACTCATCGTGGGCAGCGTGCAGGAAAGCATCGACAAGGGAAGAGTGAAGGAGGAAACAGGTTATTATGCTTCCCGCAACAAGCTGCAGACCACTACCCTGCTCGACACCCTGGAGGAATATAAATTCGATGCTGCCATCGGTGGCGCACGAAGAGATGAGGAGAAGGCCCGTGCCAAGGAACGCTTCTTCAGTCATCGTGACGAGTTCGGACAATGGAACCCGAAGAACCAGCGCCCAGAACTCTGGAACATCTTCAACGGCAGAAAGAATATGGGCGAACACTTCCGTGTGTTCCCTATCTCCAACTGGACCGAGATGGATGTATGGCAGTATATCTTCCTGGAGAACATCCCGATGCCTTCGCTCTACTTCACCCACGAAAGAGAGGTATTCAACCGCGACGGACAATGGCTCGCAGCCCTGCCTTGCATCAAGCGCAAGCCTACAGAAGAAGTGGTAAAGAAGCTGGTTCGCTGCCGCACCATCGGTGACATTACCTGCACCGGACTCACGGAATCGAAGGCGACAACCGTAGCGGATATCATCGACGAGATAGCTTCAACACGTGTGACAGAACGTGGAGGAAGAGCCGATGACAAGCGAAGCGAAACGGCAATGGAAGACCGCAAGAAGGCGGGATACTTCTAATTTTCAATGTTGAATGTTAAATGTTGAATGTTGAATTAGCATAGCAGTCATATACAGCAAACAACTTAACATTTAACACTTAACATTAAACATTAAACATTAAACACTTAACATTAAAAGAAACATGGATAGAGGTTATTTAGATATGGAGCTGCTCCGCTTCTCTACTGCGGGCAGCGTGGACGATGGAAAGAGTACTTTGATAGGAAGATTGCTTTATGATGGCAAGTCGATTTTCGAAGACCAGTTGGAGGCGGTAGAGGCTGCTAGCAAGAGCCGCGGTAATGAAGAAGTGAACCTGGCTTTGCTCACAGATGGTCTCCGTGCTGAGCGCGAACAGGGCATCACCATCGATGTGGCTTACCGCTATTTTGCTACACCGAAACGCAAGTTTATCATCGCAGATACTCCGGGACATATTCAGTATACCCGCAACATGGTAACGGGTGCTAGTACTGCCGACTTGAGCATCATTCTCATCGATGCACGTCATGGTGTATTGGAGCAGACTGTTCGCCACAGTTATATTTCTTCGTTGCTCGGCATACCACATATTCTGGTGGCTATCAACAAGATGGACCTGGTTGATTTCAGTAAAGATGTATACGACAAGATTGTTGCCGACTACAAGAAGATGTCGGAGGCGCTGGATATCAAGAACGTGGTATTTATCCCTATCAGCGCCAAGGATGGCGACAACGTGGTGAACAAGAGCGACAAGACTCCTTGGTATGAGGGACCTACTCTGCTGAACTATCTGGAGACCGTTCCGGTAGGTCATAAGACGATGAGCGATTTCTTCCGTTTCCCTGTACAGTATGTGATTCGTCCTATCAGCAGCCAGTTCCCAGACTACCGCGGTTATGCGGGCAGAGTAAGCGGCGGCATCATCCGTCCGGGCGACAAGATAAGAGTATTACCATCGGGCACGGAGAGCACCGTGAAGAGCATCGACTTCGTAGAGGAACACCTGGAGGAGGCGTATGCCCCAATGAGCGTTACCCTGACGCTAAACGATGATATCGACATTTCGCGTGGCGATACCCTCGTAAAGGCAGATGAGAAGCAGCCTAGCATCGAACAGGATATCACGCTGGATGTCTGCTGGTTCAACGAGCGCCCTGCTGCCGTAAGAAACAAATACGTAATCCGTCAGGCAACCTTCGAGACCCAGGGTTTGATTCGCAGCATCAACTATCGCCGCAATATCAACACCTTGGAGAAGGAAGAAGGAGTATCGGAATTGAAGATGAACGATATTGCCGAGATCACCATCCACACCGCCAACCCATTGGTATTCGATAAATATACGGAGAATAAGGTAACAGGCAGCCTCATCTTCATCGACCCGGATACGAACGAGACCGTGGGAGCGGGACTTATTAAATAATGTTGAATGTTAAATGTTGAATGTTGAATGTTCAAAGTAATATAGAGTAATCATAAAGTTCAAAGTTCAATGATCAAAGTTCAAAGTAATATAAAGGATTTGGTTCCGGAACTCAATAAGAAATTCAGCGATGCGCCTGCCGAGGATATTGTCGGTTATTTCCTTCAGGCATTCAAAGGGCGCATCGCTCTTTCTTCTTCCCTCAGCATCGAGGACCAGACGCTTACCGACATCATCGTGAAGATAGATAAGTCTGCCCGCATCTTCACACTCGATACAGGCAGACTCTTCCCGGAGACCTACCAGCTCATCGACAAGACCATCATGACGTATGGCATCAACCTGGAAGTATTCTTTCCAAACTATGAGGCGGTGCAGCAGATGGTGAAGGAAGAAGGCATCAACCTCTTCTATAATTCGATAGAAAGCCGACACCGCTGCTGTCAGGTTAGAAAGTTGGAACCGCTGAAGCGGGCGATGCAGGGACTGGATGTATGGATTTGCGGATTGAGAAAGCAGCAGAGCGTAACCCGCAAGGATATGCAGGTAGTGGAATGGGACGACATTCATAACCTGATTAAGGTGAACCCGCTCATCAACTGGAGCGAAGAGGATGTGGAGCAATATGTAAAGAAGCATCATGTGCCTTATAACAAGCTGCAGGACAAGGGATATCCGAGCATCGGTTGCCAACCTTGTACAAGGGCCATCAAGCCAGGCGAGGATATCCGAGCCGGAAGATGGTGGTGGGAATCGCCGGAGCATAGAGAATGCGGACTGCATCAGAGAAGCTAGGAGTTAAGTTAAGTGAAGAGTGAAGAACGAAGAGTGAAGAAACAACGTTCGACGGACGAAGTGAAAGTAAATTCAAATGTTTTAGGAAGGGAATGAGCATGAAGAATTTAATCATCAACATTTTAGAGGCAGCAGTATTTCTACTGTTGGGATTGGGCGCTAGTCTGCTCAAATAATTCTTGGAAAAGAAAAATAATACGAGTATGGATTATAGAATAGCAAAGGATAAGATAGCAGGACAGGTGATGTTTCTCTTGACCATCGCCTCCATATTCCTGGTAATCATCATGGCGGTGGGACTGTTTATCAAGTCGGAACCGATATTGAGCCAGTATAATCTGTGGGAACTCCTCACGGAGAGCAACTGGCGACCGATGGAAGGCAAGTTCGGATTCCTGCCTTTCCTCGCCGGCACCTTCTGGTGTACGGCACTCGCCATTCTTATCGCCCTCCCCATCTCCCTACTCATGGCCATCTATCTCACGGAATACGCCCACCGCAGCATCCGGAAATACGTATATCCGCTGCTCGATATTCTTGCCGGATTGCCTTCCGTCATCTATGGCGTATGGGGGAGCCTACTCATCGTGCCTTGGGTTTCGAAACATGTTGCTCCCCTCTTCGTGGAGTTTTCTTCGGGATATACGGTTCTGGCGGGCGGCATCGTATTGAGCGTGATGATCATCCCGCTTCTGGTGAGTCTGTTTATGGAGATATTCGATAACATATCAACAGATTTGAGAGAAGCTTCGCTCTCGCTGGGCGCCACGCAATGGCAAACCATCAAGCATGTTGTGCTGAGAAAGGCACGACCGGGAATGATTGCCGCTGTAGTCTTGGCGCTGAGCCGAACGCTGGGCGAAACGATAGCTGTACTGATGGTGTGCGGAAACCTCGCCATCGTTCCGGGCAGCGTGCTCGATGCCTGCTACCCGATACCGGCACTCATCGCTAACAATTATGGTGAAATGCTTTCAGTTCCGCTTTATGACAGCGCCCTGATGTTTGCCGCCTTCCTGCTGTTTTTCGTGGTAGTTATTTTGAATCTCGGGTCGAGAATCGTGCTATTAAAGGTAAAAGAGTAAAAAAAGGCTTATGAAATACTTGGAAGAAAGAATTGTGAAATTACTGATGCTCGGGTCGATAGGCATTGTGGGCTTCTTCGTACTAAGCGTTCTCTGGACCATCTTTAAGCGAGGCTTTCCTGTGCTCTCCTGGGAGATGGTGAGCCAGTTGCCTAGCGGCGGCTTCTATCTGGGCGGCAAGGGCGGATTCCTCAATGCCATCGTGGGCAGCCTTTATATCGTGGGCGGCTCTACCTTGCTCGGTCTGCTTATCTCGCTGCCCGTAGTGTTCTATATGAATGTATATCTCAAGCCTAATTCAAAATTCGGATACATCGCCCGTCTGGCTTATGATACCCTCTTCGGAATTCCTAGCATCGTATATGGCTCCTTTGCCTTTACGCTGATGGTTTGGCTGGGCATCAGGGCATCGCTGGGCGGAGGTATTCTCGTCACCACCCTGCTCATCGTTCCGATACTCATCCGTTCGATGGACGAAGTGGCAAAGACGATTCCGCAGGAGATACTCGATTCCTCCTACAGTCTGGGTGCCACGAGGATAGAAACCATCAGTGTAGTACTGAGACAGATAGCCCCAGCCATCGCTACCGCCACCTTATTAAGTATAGGTAGAGCCATTGGCGATTGTGCCGGAGTGATGTTTACGGCAGGATTCTCCGATCATATTCCTCATGGACTGAACCAGCAGGCAGCCACCCTCCCATTGAGCGTGTTCTTCCAGTTGAGCGCCCCGCAGGAGGATGTTCAGAACAGAGCCTACGCCGCTGCTGTGGTACTCACCATCATCGTATTGGTGTTGAGTTTCGGAGGCAGGTTCATCATGAGTCATTTCTCGAAGAATAAAATATAATCGCCCTGCAAAGGCAAAAGCTTTTGAAATTTTAAAGCTTTTGCCCTTACAGGGCGACATTGTTGCTTACATGTTAACCCAGGGTGTTGCCCTGGGCTAGGAGCTTCTGCCCTTTCAGGGCGTGTGGGGAAGAAAACCAAAACGCGATGCAGGGCGTGTTGGGATTAAACCTTATTTCCCTCTTTAGGGAAAACCACGGTTGGTTTGAAGGTCTTAGCCTCCTCAAAGTCCATCAGGGCATAAGCGATGATGATAACGGTATCGCCCACCTGCACCTTGCGGGCTGCAGCACCGTTCAGGCAGATACAACCGCTGCCACGCTCACCCTTGATAATATAGGTCTCCAAGCGCTCACCATTGTTGTTGTCTACAATCTGAACCTTCTCGCCTGCAATCAGATTGGCAGCGTCCATCAAGTCCTCATCGATGGTGATGCTACCCATATAATTCAGGTTAGCCTCAGTTACGGTCACACAATGGAGCTTACTCTTCAATACTTCTATCTGCATTGTTCTGTTATTACTTGATCTGTTACGGATTAAACTTAATAAAGAATATCTATAGAGGAATTTATCCTTTATACTTGATATGGTCGATGAGACGGATAGGAGTCTTACCGCAATAAACGGTGATGCAACCTACCACGTATGCACTATCCTCCCATGAAGAAACATCCTGCAGGCTGTCGCCATCCACAATCTGGAAATACTCTACCTCCAGACCCTCTACAGCATTGATGTCGGCAACCACCTTATCGTGAGTTTCCTGTACAGTATGAGTCTTGGCATACTCCACACTCTCCTTCAGGGCCTTATAGATGTTTGGCGCAATGGCACGCTCATCAGGAGCCAGCAAAGTATTACGGCTGCTCTTAGCCAAACCATCCTCATCACGGACAATAGGGCACTCTACAATCTGAACATCGCTGTTGATGTACTTCACGAGCTGCTTGATGACAGCAATCTGCTGCCAATCCTTCTCACCGAAATAAGCACGGGTTGGTCGAACGATATAGAAAAGACGGCTCACTACCTGACATACACCATTGAAATGACCCGGACGCTTGGCACCCTCCATCACGGTAGAAACAGGTGGAAACTCAAAGTGGCGTGTATCTGGTGTAGGATACATCTCCTTCACCGATGGTGCAAACACATAGTCTGCACCACAAGCCTCCAAGAGCTTGCAGTCAGCATCGAGGGTACGAGGATAGCGATCCAAGTCACCCTGATCATTAAACTGTGTAGGATTCAGGAACACAGAAACTACAGTCACGCCATTTTCCTTTACACTGCGCTTAACAAGAGAGGCGTGACCCTCATGCAGCGCACCCATTGTTGGCACAAGGCCGATTTCCTTTCCCTCCTTACGACACATGAAGAGTTCGTTCTGGAGGTCAACAATCTTATTGAATACTTTCATCGTCATAATCTGTTTTCGGGTGCAAAATAACAACTTTTTTCTCAAATGAGAAAGAAAAAACCTAAAAATATGCGAATTATTGCCGAAAATAATGAATTTCGGAGAAAAAATGCCCCTATTTGAAGTTTTTTTTGTACCTTTGCACGTAATTCGTAAGAATAAAATTTAAATTTTATGGCAAAAAAAGTATTATTTATCAATCAGGAGATCGACCCATACGTAGCCGAGTCTCACATGTCAATCATGGGACGCGAACTGCCTCAGAAGATGCAGGAAGCAGGTTTTGAGATCCGCACCTTCATGCCTAAGTGGGGCACCATCAACGAGCGTCGCGGACAATTGCACGAGGTCATTCGCCTGTCTGGTATGAACCTTATCATAGATGATACAGACCATCCGCTGATCATCAAGGTTGCATCTATACCAACAACACGACAGCAGATTTATTTCATCGATAATGACGACTATTTCAAGAGCCGTCAGATGGGCACCGATGAAAACGGAAAGGAATATGCCGACAACGGAGAAAGAGCTATCTTCTTTGCACGTGGTGTATTGGAAACCGTAAAGAAGCTCCGCTGGCAGCCTGACGTAATCGTCTGCCAGGGTTGGGCTAGCGCAGTAGTGCCATTCTATGTAAAGACAGCCTACAGCGAAGAGCCTTCATTTGCAGAATCAAAGGTAATTACCGCTCTCTATACCAACGAACTCAAGGGTGAACTGGGTACCAACTTCAAACGTTGCGTTGCCTTCCGCGATGCCAAGCCTGAACTGCTCGACGGCTATCAGGACGACTTCAACTTCATTGAACTCGGCAAACTCGCCATCGACTATAGCGACGGTGTGGTAGAAGGTGAAGAAGAAGCTACCCAGATTCTCTTTGATTATGCGAAGGAGAAGAACAAGCCTGTACTGACTTATCCGGGAGAAGATATCCAGGAGCCATACGCAGACTTCATCAACAAGGTTTGTCCTGACGCAGAATAAAATTCCGACAACAGAGACACATACATACAAGGATAATGAAAATTTTAAGACTCTTAACAGTATTAGTAATAGCAGCGCTTACTTTCGCTGCATGTGATGATACCACCGAGGGAATTGGTGGTAGCATCACTAATAAGATAGACAACATTAACATTTCTAACTCAGCGTTCAATGTTACCACAAAGTCTATAGTAGCAGATTCCGTATTGAGCCGCAACAACACGGGGCTCATCGGAAAGATGAAAGACCCGGAAACCGGCAACTATGTAAAGGGCGACTACATGACCCAGTTGAGCGTATTGCCTACTTTCGATGTAGATACACTCGATTACATCAAGCAGGCAAATAAAGGTTCTATCGAAGCAGACTCATGCTACCTCCTGGTTTCATACAATGCCAGCTATGGTGATACCATCGCCCCAATGAAGGTGACAGCCTATGAGATGACAAAGCCGATGGCAGAAGATAAGGAGTATTACTCTAATTATGATGCCTTCAAGGAAGGCTGGGTAAGCGAAAACAACCAGCATTGGAGCAGTAATTACAACTTGAGCAATACATCAGATGTCAAGAACTTCAAGATTTACCTGAATAAGAAGTACAAGAAAGATGGTAAGACATACAATAACTATGGTTCTTACATCATGCAAACATACGCAGAACATCCTGAGTACTTCAAGACCAACTACAAGTTCCTGCACAACGTATGCCCTGGCTTCTATATCAAGAACGTAGGCGGTACGGGTAACATGGCTAAGATCTGGAATACAGAGCTTATCTTCTACTGGACCCGTCACAAGACCATCAATAAAGACAGTACAGCTGTAAGCATCGGATACAACCGTTTCGATGGTACAGAAGAGGTATTGCAGCTCAACAAGATTGAGAACGATACCAAGAACTTGGAGGAGTTGGCAAGTAAGGATCAGGAGAAATGTACTTATCTCAAGTCACCGGCAGGTATCTTCACCGAGGTTACCCTCCCTATCGAAGATATCATGAAAGGTCATGAGAAGGATACGCTCAACACTGCTACCATCTCTTTCCCACGACTCAACAATGAAAACGAAGACAACCCATACAACTTTGCTACACCAAGCACCATCCTGATGGTTCAGAAAGACAGTTTGCAGTCGTTCTTCGAAAAGAGCAAGTTAGCAGATAGCCGTACTTCTTATACGGCAAGCTACAGCAGTACCGGCTCCTACAAGAATGCCTATACATTCCAGAATATCGCCAACCTGGTTTCTGCCATGTATAAGAACAAGGGCAAGGGGGAAAACTGGAATAAAGTAGTACTGGTTCCTGTAAACGTCATCACAACCACACAGGGCTATACTACCGTCATCTCCAAGATTAATCACGATATGTCACTCGCTTCTACCCGACTGAAAAGAGGTGTAATAACCACCGACAGCAACGGCAAGGAGACAAGTCCTATACAGATAAAGGTGATTTACAGTAAGTTTAAAGAAGAATAAGCATTCATAACGCAAAGTAAAAAAGGAAACGAAACATGGCAGATAATTTTTTGGAGCGTCATCGCGAAGAATACGAAATACGCAAGGCTGCATGGCTCAAGAAGAAGAAACTATTCATGAAGTCAGGCAAGAAACAGAAGCCCCAGACACAGATGCCACGTCCTGAAGACGAAGCGTTATAAACACGACAATATTCAGAATCCTGAGAAAGAGGGTGTATCATAAAGCATTTGATTGTTTATGATACACCCTCTTTAACTTTGCCGGTTAATCCTTAAAAACCGCCGCATAAGTACAATAAAAGCCATTTAATACAAAATAAAGCAAAATTAATTTGGAGTTTACCCATTTTTTTTATATCTTTGCATTGTGAACTTAAAAGTATTAAATATTAAATAGACAAAAAGCAATAAAATAAAAATAATCAAGATATTAGTAGAGATACTGGTCTATGGGTTTAACTTTTCTAAGAACTTGCATTTAAGGATACAAGATATTTGCAGGATACAAGTTACTTGCAATATATGAGATACTTGGTTTATGTTTATAGATAAAAGAGAAATTACTCTCATAAAGAATTTGTTTTTAAGTTTAAACAAAAATGCTAAAGTTAGATGTTAGTAATATAAAGTCCCCGTAGTGACCGTGAGGCTACTGCGGGGACGCTTTTTCAATTTATAGTATATAGAAACAAAAAGGGCAAGACCAGAGATGGTCTTGCCCAATCTATTTTTATAACTCTTTATCTATATTATAAGATTCTACCTGTAAGAGAGAACTTCAAAACAGGATAAACCTTCAAGTCTTTTACAAACTTAGAGAGATCATCCTCGCCAGCATCTTCCAATGCCTTATTGATATCTATCTCGTTACCATTCTGGTAAACCTTGAGCTTGCCCATGAACTGGCAACCCAACTCAAAGCGGCAACCGATACGGTTCTTAGGAACCAGACGGCCGAAACCTAAACCGAGGTATGGACGAACATTCTTGCAACGGATATCGCCCTGAAGGTTATAGTTCTCATCGAGCTCCAAGTTGTAACCACCCAAGTTGGCTGATATAGCCTTACGGAACTGTTGCTCCAAAGTTTGATTATTTTTCAAGTATTTATTAGAGAAATCACGAAGTTCATCGCAAGAACCGGTAACCTCAGCAATCTTCTCACCACCAATAGACAAACCAGCAGCGATAAAGAACTTGCTGCCACCACCGAATGGATACAGATTAGCCTTTACATTAAAGGTGGTACGGTCGAATGAGCCTTCTGCATGAATGGTTGCACTGGTTGGGTACTGAACATTAGGTACTTGAGGCAAAGAACTGGTATTGACATCTACATCCAAATCACCAGACAGTTTGAAAGACGGCATGATGTTCACACCTGCTTCTACCTCAAGGAAGTTAGTAACAGGAGCAGCGACACCTACACTAATACCCTCGGTACCTGCACCCACGTTAAGACCTACATGGTTAAAGATACCACGCTTATACTCATTCTGCGCCATTACACTCCCTACACTAGTAAGCAGAATTACTGCCACCATCATTAATTTTTTCATAATCGTTCTGTTTATTAGTCCTTATATCAAATTATTTTTTCATATCGTTCTTAAAAACAAGTGCAAAAGTAAACAAAAGTTATAAGAAAAACGAATAATAGGGGTAAAAATTAAGGCTCTTTAATACTTTTACGTACTAAAGAGCCCAATATCTTGTTAAAAACCTAAAATTACAGACAAAAGACATACCCGTTGCCAATAAGAACAGATGTCTGTATTTCGTACTTACTAAAGTAAAATACGAGGCTTAATCTACAACCGTAAACTTGGCATATTTCAGCAAAAGCTGTTTGGTGCCAGAATGAACGAACTCCACCGTAGCCTTCGTATTCTCACCAGTACCTTCAATCTTCAATACTGTTCCCCGTCCAAAACGCTGATGTTCAATCTTCATTCCCTCTTGTAAACCGCAAGAAGAACTGCCAGCAGATGAAGCTGTAGAAGAAGAAACTGATGCTGCAGAAGATCCAGTACTGCGAGAAGCAGGATGAGAAGAATGCGTCTCCATATAACGCTTAGCTGCATTCAGCGCTCTTACAGACTTGAAATTACCTTCAGAGAGAGATGAGCGTCCGGAAACAGACGAGCGTCCGGAAGTATGTGAAGTCTCTGGTTCATCATCAAAGAGAGAAGGCTTAGGATCTGCCACAAACTGCGATGCTACTGGTTTGGAATTCTGATACCTGCTACTGTATCTAGGCTGCTCAGCATCCTCCCATGGTCTGCGAGGACGTTGCGCTCTCGCCCACTCCGGCTGGTCAGACATAGAGCCAAACAAGCTTCCACCAGCCTCATCCTGGCTATCAATCAACTTGCCGTCAATCTCATCGATAAACCGACTCGGATTATCAAACTCCATCTTGCCATATCGCCAGCGGTTCTTGGCGTTCGTCAGGATACAATGTTTCTCAGCTCGCGTAATGGCAACGTAAAGCAATCTCCGTTCCTCCTCCAGTTCTCGGAGCGAAGCAGCAGAAAGCGGACTTGGGAAGATATTCTCTTCCAAACCAACCACGAAGACCGTAGGAAACTCCAGACCCTTGGCTGCATGAACCGTCATCAGAGAAACACGAGGTTCATCCTTATCACCATCGCTGTCAGCATCGGTAAGCAGCGCCACATCCTGCAGATAATCCTGCAGGAAGAGTTCATCGAACCTACCCTCTTCACGGCGTTCCTCCACAAAAGCCGACATACCGCTCAAGAATTCCTCCAGGTTCTCCTGACGTGCCAGATCATCGGCATCCTTGCCCGACATGATATCCTGACTGATACCACTCTCCTTGATAATGGCATCACCCAATTCATAGACATCCGTGGTTTGAGCCCGTTCGATAAACGAAGAAATCAGCAATCTGAAGGTTTCCAGCTTGTTCATCGTACCCTTGGTAACCGCCAGTCCATACCGCTCAGGGGCACCGATTACCTCCCAGAAACTCACCTGGTTCTGATGGGCACAGTCAGCAATCTTCAGCACCGTAGTAGCCCCTATTCCACGTGCCGGATAGTTGATGATACGCTTGATAGCCTCTTCATCATCCGGATTCGCCACCAGACGGAAATAAGCAATAATATCCTTAATTTCCTTGCGCTGGTAGAAACTCAGTCCGCCATAAATGCGATAAGGAATACCCTGCTTTCTGAACTCCTCCTCGAAGCTGCGGCTCTGGGCATTGGTACGGTAGAGAATGGCAAAATCACTATACTGGCATCCATCCTCGCGCCGGATACGCTTCACGTCCTTCGCCACAATCGCCGCCTCTTCCTTGTCGCTGTAAGCAGGTTTATACTGAATCTTCTCACCCTTCGCATTCTCGCTGAACACATCCTTAGGAATCTGGTTGCGGTTATGCTTGATCAGACTGTTAGCCGCCTCAACGATGGTCTGGGTAGAGCGGTAGTTCTGCTCCAGTTTGAAGAGACGCGTTCCCTGAAACTGGCGCTGATAGTTGAGAATATTATCGATATTGGCACCACGGAAACTATAGATACTCTGCGAGTCATCACCCACGGCACAAACACGCTGTTTCTCCTGACAGAGTTGCATGACGATAGACATCTGAACGTGGTTGGTATCCTGATACTCATCCACCAGGACATAATCGAAGCGGGCGGCATATTTGTGGCGAATATCCTCATGCTCCCTGAAGAGCTGATAGGTAAGCGTCAGCAAATCATCGAAATCCATGGCATTAGCCTGCTTGCAACGCTGCACGTAAGCCACGAAAATCTTACCAACCTCAGGCATCTGCGCACGCTTGTTCTGCTCGAAGATAGCCGCATCGCTCTCATAAGCCGCAGCACTCATCAGGTTGTTCTTCGCCATCGAAATCTTGGCATGAACGGCAGCAGGCTTATACTTCTTATCATCCAGCCCCATCTCCTTCACTATCGCCTTGATCAGCGAGCGCGAATCACTTTCGTCATAAATGGTAAAGTTGTTATTGAAGCCGATATGCTCAGCCTCCGCTCTCAGGATTCGGGAGAAGATGCTGTGGAAGGTACCCATATAGAGATGCTGGGCGAGATCATTTCCCACCAGTTTTCCGATACGTTCCTTCATCTCCCTTGCCGCCTTGTTGGTAAAGGTGAGCGCCATGATGCTCCAGGGTTTCATGCCCTGGCTCAGGAGATAAGCTATTTTATAAGTAAGCACACGCGTTTTACCCGAACCTGCACCGGCTATCACCAGCGAAGGTCCGTCAATATATTCTACCGCAGCACGCTGCGCTTCGTTCAAGTCTTTCAGTAAATCCATGAATCAATATTTGAGGCAAAAAACTTTTTTAAGGTCACCCCTATCAACTATAAACTATAAACTATAAACTAAGTATTACTTTCCCCTATATCCTCCCACAGCCGTGCCCGGGTCGAAATCTTCGCCCTCACGAGGGAAGGTAGGGATAAATCTCATCTGATGTTCTATCTGTCGCTGGCGCTTCTTCATATAAGCACTAGGATGCAGCGAACTGAATTTGCGCGGATTAGGAAGTGTAGCTGCTATCAGCGCACACTCGCCACGAAACAGATCTTTCGCTTTCTTGTCGAAATGATATTCTGCAACCGCATCCACACCATAGATACCCGGTCCCATCTCAATGCTGTTGAGATAAACCTCCATGATGCGCTGCTTGCTCCACATCATTTCGATGAGGAAGGTAAAGTAGACTTCAAATCCCTTGCGGATCCATGAACGGCCAGGCCACAGGAAGACATTCTTAGCAGTCTGCTGACTGATGGTACTGGCTCCATGCACCTTTCCACCACGTGCATTATTCTTCGCCGCACTCTCGATGGCATTGAAGTCGAAACCGTGATGCTTCAGGAATCTCGCATCTTCGCTCGCCATTACCGCCACTGGCATGTGAGGCGAAATCTTATCCATCGGAACCCAATGATGATGCAGAGTAATACTCTCTCCATCAGCTACTTGCTGGAAGCATCGGATAAACATCAGAGGAGTGACATACACAGGAATGAACCTATATGCCACTACAGCAAGAATGGTGGTACTGAAAAACAGCACCACCACCCATTTTACTATATTCTTGATTTTCTTCAAAATCATCTATTTAGTTTTTCCCTTCCGGGAGCATGAAAGTTATTACTTCAATGTACCATTATTGGCTGCGTTAACCATAGCCTGGCTAGCATACATGTAAACCTCTACACGACGGTTCTGGGCGCAAGCAGCAGTAGTATTAACAACAGGGTTAGCAGAACCAAAACCCTGAACATTCTTTACCTGACGGCTGGTAACACCGCAAGAAGCGAGATAGTTGTAAACTGCCTCAGCACGCTTCTGGCTCAATGGCAAGTTGATACCATCATTACCTGTAGCATCGGTATAACCCTGGATAGAAACCTCGCAGTCGGTATTGTTCTTCAATACACCGGCAAACTGAGCCAAATCAGTCTTTGCGCTGCTGCTGAGAGTAGAACCGTTAGTTGGGAAGAGGATACCAGAAGCAAATGTTACCTTAACGGCAGACAAGCCATTGGCATCTGTTACAGTCTCAACCTGTGCATTCTTCACCCGTTCAGCCTCAGCCTTCACCTTATCCATGTGCTTTCCGATGAGGTTACCAGCACCGCCACCAACAGCTGCACCGATAGCAGCACCTACGAGAGCACCGGTACCACGATGGCTATTGTTGAGCAATCCACCAACGAGAGCACCCAGAGCTGCACCAGAACCGGCACCTACAGCTGTACCTGTCTTCTGATTGGTTCCACAACTTGAGAAAAGCAAGCACAAAGAGAGGCCTGCAACTGCAAAATTAGTCTTTTTCATTTTAAAATCTCCTATATTTATGTTATTTAATTGCAAAGATAACTCTTTTTTCTCCATAATGGAGAGTTTTCTAATATTTTTTTGTATTTTTGCATGCAAATTTAAGGGTATTTGTCGAAATAGAGCTAGGAAATCACCTATTTGGGGGTGGAAAATCCCTAAAAGTAGGATTTCAGACACCTGCAGACAGATGAACTGCCGTCAGCAGATGATGAAGGCTCATGCTTATACCTTAATATATAAATAACAGAAGAAATAAAAAACAAAATAAATAGAATAAAGCAATATGGCTAAAGAACTCAAGAATTTAACCAAGCGCGCTGACAACTACAGTCAGTGGTACAATGATTTGGTAGTAAAGGCTGATCTCGCTGAGTTGTCACCAGTTCGTGGTTGTATGATTATCAAACCATACGGTTACGCTATCTGGGAGAAGATGCAGCAGCAGCTCGACAAGATGTTTAAGCAGACAGGTGTACAGAACGCATACTTCCCTCTCCTCATCCCGAAGAGTTTCTTCTCTCGTGAGGCTGAGCACGTGGCAGGTTTCGCCAAGGAGTGTGCCGTAGTTACCCACTACCGCCTCCGTTCTACAGAGGATGGCAAAGAGGTTGAGGTTGATCCTAACGCAAAGCTCGATGAGGAGCTCATCATCCGTCCTACTTCTGAGACCATCATCTGGAACACCTATAAGAACTGGATCCATTCATGGCGTGATCTCCCTATCCTCTGCAACCAGTGGTGTAACGTAATGCGTTGGGAGATGCGTACCCGTCCGTTCCTCCGTACTTCTGAGTTCCTCTGGCAGGAGGGTCATACCGCTCATGCTACCAAGGAAGAGGCTGAGGCAAAGGCTCAGGAGATGCTCAAGGTTTACGCTGATTTTGCTGAAAACTACATGGGTGTTCCTGTATTGCAGGGTGTGAAGAGTGAGACTGAGCGTTTCGCAGGTGCTCTCAACACTTATACCATCGAGGCAATGATGCAGGATGGCAAGGCTCTCCAGAGTGGTACTTCTCACTTCCTGGGTCAGAACTTCGCCAAGAGTTTCGATGTAACATACTTGAACAAGGAGAACAAGCCTGAATATGTATGGGCTACTTCATGGGGTGTTTCTACCCGACTGATGGGTGCCCTCATCATGGTTCACAGCGATGATAACGGTCTGGTATTGCCTCCAAAGCTGGCTCCTATCCAGGTGGTTATCGTTCCTATCAACAAGGGCGACGAGCAGTTGGCTCAGATTACTGCTAAGTTGCAGCCTGTCATCGACCAGCTCCGCGAGTTGGGCATCACCGTGAAGTATGATGACAACCCTGCCAAGCGTCCTGGATTCAAGTTCGCTGACTATGAGTTGAAGGGTGTTCCTGTACGTCTGGCTATGGGTGGCCGTGACTTGGAGAACAACACCATCGAGATTATGCGCCGTGATACCTTGGAGAAGGAGAACGTAAGCTTCGACGGCATCGTAGAGCGCGTAAAGAATATGTTGGAAGACATCCAGAAGAATATCTTCGAGAAGGCTCGTGCTTACCGTGATGCTCACGTTTATGAGTGCGACAACTACGAAGAGTTCAAGGAGCGTGTGAAGAACGGTGGTTTCTTCCTCTGCCACTGGGACGGTACAGCCGAGACCGAGGCTAAGATCAAGGAGGAGACTCAGGCTACCATCCGTTGCGTGCCTTTCGCTTACGAGCAGACTCCAGGTGTAGATATGGTAAGCGGCAAGCCAGCCGTAGCCCGTGTCATCATCGCAAGAAGCTATTAATTAAACGGGAAGTTAAGGAGTTAAGGAGTTAAGACGTATGTCACTTCGCCCAAAAACAGGCTAAAAAGACTATTGTCTTAACTCCTCAGCGACCGTAGGGAGCGATAACTTCTTTAACTCCTTTAACTACATATCAAATATGAGGCAGTTGATACTATACATCCTTTTTCTGGTGTCCATGGTCTTCTCAGGCTATGGAGAGGTATCTGCTGCCTCTATTTCTTTTACTCCCGAGGATTCTTATACCGAAGATGCAAGCCATAAGAAAGATGGTTTGGCGAAGGTTGAGTATGACAAGAGCCAGCCTGAGGCACAGCTTGAAAACGCCTCACAGCTTGCTTACCGCATCTGTAGCAGCCGTCCGCAGCGCTTATTGCCAAGTGGCAACATGCACAACAGTCAGACTGCCAGTAGATTGCTTACAAATAGAATCCGCTATTTATCATCCCTTTTATCAGCTATAGAAGGTGGCATGGAGCCTTTCCGACAGGAAACTGCCCCAATCCACTTTGATGTCGCCAGCAAGTATTATGTCATTTGCCTGCGACATCTGCTCTGTTAGTGCTTATTCTTTTCTCTTTTTAAAATTTCATATAGGTTTATCGCATCTTTTCTAAGATTTGCGATAAGACTGGTTACACCCCTATTCAAAACAAAAAACAGTTCAATATATATTATTTTTCAAGAATTAAGAAGAAGCAAATAACAGTATAAAATTATGGCAAAGATTAATCATTTAGAGATGGGTGCTGATGTTTTGGCACTCCAGGATGTACAGGTAAAGAAAGGTTTCATGGGTTTGACTGTCAAGCTCATCTATCAACCTACCAACAGTGTGATTAAGATAAAAGAGAAGGAATATTCTGCAGAGGATGGAAGAAAGCTTGAGAACATCCTCAGCGCAGCCCCAAAGGATGTAGAAACAGCGATCAGCAACTTCCCTGTTTCTGCCATCAGCATGGGTAATATGAAGTTACAGGCTTGCATCTCTGACGACCACCAGTTTGTTGCCACACAGCTCCTTGCCTTCAAGGATTTCGGTTACAAGCCGGTTACAGAGATGAAGACCTATACAGGAAAGACAGCCGAAGCTTTCGCTCAGTTGTTTTAGTTATATCACAGTTTCGGGACAGGGGACAGCACAATTCCTCTGTCCCTTTTTTATTTTATAGTTATAGGATGAAATCTTTATTTGAAAGAAGGCGGTTCATTCCCCTCTTCCCAATTACGGTAATGCTTAGGCGACAGACCGGTATGTTTCTTGAAGAAGGTTCCGAAGGCTGAAGCATTGGGAAAACTGAGTTCATTGGCTATCTGCTGTATCGTCTTCGTGGTGTTCTTCATCAGATAGATACTGCGACGGATCATCGCCTTGAAAAGCAACTGCTGGACCGTCTGACCGCAAACCGACTTGACCAGTACCGACAGATATTTCGGTGTAAGACAGAGTTCGTCTGCATAGAAAGCCACACTGCGCTCACGCATATAGTTCTTCTCTATCAGCAGCACCAGCGACTCAAAGATGGCAATCTTCCGCTCCATCTCCTTGCCGGCAGCCTTGAACGATGCCGAGAAGATGCTGCACAACCGATACGTAACAGCCATCAGTAACAGTTTCTGCTCATGCACACAATAGGCATCCAGTTCACCACTCTTCTCTTTTTCCAGCTCCAGTTTCCTCAGCATCAGGGCATAGGAAGTGAGCATATCCTCATAGCCCGTCGTCCTTACATGGCAGGGTTTGGGATAAATCGTAGCATAAAGACGCATGGTAACCACGGTATTGCCCAACATGTGACGAATCTGTTCAGCACGGTAAAAAAGAAGGGTATATTTAAGGTTCTTGCCCGTTTCCTGCACATGAAACATCACTCCTTTGGAGAGGAAAACGGTTTCACCCTCAGATGCAACAAAGGATGTTCCGTCTACGCAGAAACGGAACATCCCCTGATGACAGATTACGATTCCGACATAGTCGGAGTAGAAAGGCTGCATCAACAGCTGAGGAAACTCCTGAGCCTCGTATATGATGATATTATCTGTTATTTTCATGATGAATATGGGTCTGTTATCTTCAGATTTAACTGCGAAGATAACAAAAATATCCATTCATCAGATGAGCAGCCTGTATCTTTTATGATATTTTAGCACTCCCCTACCTTCTTCCCAGGGATTTCACATCTACATTCTTCAGCAGATACTCACGCGTCAGTTCCCTGATATTGCGCTTGCGCCAAGGGAGAACGAGCATAAGTCCTGCACATAGCAGACAGCCGTAGAAGGTCCAGCCAGCCATCTCCTTGATGCTCACCAGCGTGGCCTGTACCTGTACCTTTCCCTTCGTACTCATGGCAGCCATATTCTGCGCCTCGGTTACACTCTTGCCCTGATATTGCATGCCTCTCACCGTCTGGTCGTAAGTCTTCGCCGTCTCGATGCTCGTGCGGTCGTAATCCTGGGCAAAGCGGGTTACATAATACTGCTGCCTGTGCTGCAGCACATTGGTATAGAGCGCCGAGCCGATGCAAGGGGCAATGACCATACGAACAGTAAGCATGATGCACACCCAGGTTGACATGAAACGGTAAGGCATGCGCTGGTTGGCTATCGTGGAGATGAGCGAATAGAGCAGCATCATTCCCGTAGAACGGATGATGATAGGCCATTTCATACGCTCATACATACCGTCGTTCTGTACCTCGAAATACATGTACAGCGCATAGGCTCCGATAAAGAGGAAACCCAGACAGTACATCCACTTCAGGTGAACATTCTTGGCTCGGGCGATGACGGCAAATATCAGTCCCACGGTATAGCCCACCATCACCCAGTTGCCTAGCGTGGCGTTCTGCCAGTTATCTATCTTCATGCTCACATTGGTGAACACGTTGACAAACATGGCACTCGAATTGCAGACCATCAGCAGGAAGAAGAGCAGGATGCCGTAGTTGATGACTCTGAGCTGGAACACCTCCATGATGAAATAAGGTGAACGCCGCGTCTTCTCCAGATAGATGAACAGAGCGGTAAAGATAAGACAGACCACCGAAGAGAAACGGATGGTAGGATCATCAAACCAGTCGAGTGTCTTGCCGAAAACCATGACGTAAGCAAACGAACAGAGCATGATACTGAACACCGTAACATTGCCAAACTTCGACATCGTTATCGGGAACTTAGGCATCGGATACTCATGGTAAGGCATGGTGAAAAACACGATGATGATGCCCGCCAGCATGAATGCCATCATGAAATGATAAACATACTGCCATTCATAGGCATAGGCAAGCCATGCCGTAAGCCAGGTTCCCAACTGTCCGATAATCATGAAGAAGAGATAGATGACCGGCTGCGAAACCATCTTCTCCGAATCTACCGCATCCCAAGCTTCCTCGGTAGTAGGCTCGCATCCCGGCGTGATATTCCTCGTAGCCTCTATTCCGAAACCATATCTGATGAGCACGAAGAGATGCGCCATCAGCAGCGTCTGACGGACAAAACCCATCAGCAGACTGCACAGTCCGAGTATGAACAGCGAGTCGGTCTGGGCACACACGAAACTGAGGATAAAGAGAATGGAGAAGCCCACGATGCACATCATCTTCTCTCTACGGATGCACACCAGTTCATAGAAGAACGGCGAGAAAGCCGCCATTCCTATCGAGGTGCAGAAACCCGCAAAGGCGATGTATTCCGACTGGATGCCGAGCCCGCTCATCATCTCGCCGCTGTTGGCAGAATAGACGCCACTCATCGTAATCATCGGCACGAAGAGGATGATCATGAAGATGATGCCAAGCGGTTTGGGCACCCAATCATAAAACGGATAATTCTTATATTCTTCTTCCATATATTACTTCATTTCCATCTAGCTGTTTTTTACTTTCTCTCAGCCTTGACAACCACCATCATGCCGGCAGCAAGATGCTCATTATCCTCTTTGCTGAGGTTGTTGAAATCGATTCTTACAGGCACACGCTGCTGAATCTTGACAAAGTTGCCAGCCGAATTGTCTGTAGGTACCAGCGAATATTTCGAACCGGTAGCACCAGAAATGGCGGTCACCGTACCCTCAAACTCCTTGTTACTGATGGCATCTACGGTCATACGCACCTTCTGTCCTACATAGAGATTCTCTATCTGGGTTTCCTTATAGTTGGCAATCACCCATTTGTTGTTGGTTGGAATGATGTAGGTAATGGTGGTTCCTGCATTCACCATCTGTCCCTCCTCAATAGAGCGGCGACCCAGTTTACCATCGCAAGGGGCCACAACCACACAGTAAGAGAGATTCAGTTTTGCCATCTCTACGGCAGCCTCGGCACGCTCGATGGAGGCAGCCACATTCTGCTTGCGGGTAGTTACCTCGTTTACTCCCTTATAGGCAGCAGCCTGCTGCTTCTTTACCCCTTCGAGTTTCTTCTTGGTGGCTGCATATTCTACCTCCAGCTGTTCGAGCTGGATAGGAGTAGCTGCCTTCTTTTCTACCAGGTTGCGATAGCGTTCGCAGTCCTTGGCAAGTTTGGCAAGTCGTACATTTATTTCATCGATAGATGCCTGATAGATAGAAGCTGAAGTCTCGGTGGTCTGCTCTGTAGCGTTGATGACATTGGCTCCTGCCTTGGCATCCTTGAGGGCAGCTTCAGCCTCCATCAGACGGATACGATACTCCCGGTCGTCGAGCACAAGGAGGGTATCTCCCTTGTGTACTTCCTGATGTTCTCTGAAGCATACCTTGGCGATATAGCCGGATGCACGGAGATTAACCGGTGAGATATATTGCTCTATCTGAGCATCATTGCTCGTTTCGTTAGAGTTATAATCGAGGAAGAGGCATACGATTTTCCAAAGTCCGAAAGCCAGGATAGCAACACCTATCAGACTGGCGATAATCTGTCTTACGCGCTGCTTCTTCAGTTTCTTCATGGTTTCTTCGTGAGATACCTGTGTAGCCTCTGCAGTTTCTACATTTTTATTTTCGTTCTGTTCCATAGTTTTATTGTAATTTGGAATCTGGGAATATGAAGTAAAGTTTTTTACATCCCGTTTTCCTGTTTATATTTTATTTTTTAATGATTTATTCTTCTCTGTTATTTAGCAACCGAAATCTGGTTGAGCTGTCCAGTCAACTTGAGCAGCGAGAGATTGGCAACCTTGTAGCGATAGTAGGCTGTGAGATAATTGTTCATTGCCTCGCTCATGCGCATCTCGTCCTGCAGCACCGCTGTCATCGAAGCCACACCCTCCTTATACTGGTCGGCTGTTACGTTGTAAACATCCTGCGCCATGGTATAATTATCAAACTGCTTCTTGTAGTTGCGCTGACTGTTGTTCACCTCGCTCACCGCATTCATATAGTTTGCCTGCAGTCCCTTCAGGGCGTCCTCGTAACCGATGCGTGCATTCTCCTCCTCTATCTTCGCCTTTCTGATTTTAGAACGCTTTTCAAAACCATCGAATACAGGCACTCGCAGCTGAATGCCCAGACCATTGGAACCATACCAGTGGTTTGACTCGCCCGAATGAATCCAGTGATCAATCCTATCGGTAAAGGCAGAATACATCAGGTTTCCAGTCAGCGAGAGTGATGGCAGATAGCCGTCCTTGGCAAGTTTGGTCTGCTTCTGGGTGAGCAGTTTCTTCTGTTCCAGCAACTGGAGTTCATAGAGTCCCGTATCCAGTCCGTCAGCCTTCACCATCTCAATCTTTCCCGGATCTACGGCTGTCACCTTCATCTCCTTCTCGGCAGGATAATCTATCACATACTTGAGCATGGTATACTGCTGTTCGAGCATGGCGATGGCGTTATCGCGCTGCACGGTGAGGTTCTCGATATTGAGATTCACTCGCTTCAGATCTACCTCCAGACTCATCTGGTTGTCATAGAATGCCTGGGTGATGTTTCTGAGTTCTACCAGTCGCTTGATGTTGTCATCCGTCAGACGAATCTGCTCAGATGTGTTCTGCGCCATGTAATACATCTTGGCAGTCTGCACGATAAGGTCTTCACGCGCCTTCTCATAAGAGAGTTGGTTGAGTTTATCGGCAATCTTGGTAATGTCGATGGCGGTAAGAATCATCTGGTTATACAGTGGCATCTGCAATTGTACACCCGCCGATGCATTATACTGCAACGTCTTGGTTACATTATAAGGCTTGCCGTAAGCCGAGCCGTCGGTAACCGAAACAGGCGGCGTAAAGTTGTCGTTGAGCTGTGCCACCGCATTGATCTGCGGATAGAGTTTAGCCTGATTTTCGCTGATAGCGTACTTTCCCTTAGCTATTTCGTTTCGGCTGCTCTGGAGCGACAGGTTATTATCCACTGCCATCTGCAGGCACTGGCTGAGCGTAAGCGTCTCCTGTGCTCCAAGTGTATGGAAAGCTCCGAGCGCGAAACATAAGATGATTATTTTCTTCATTTCTTCTTAATGATTTCTATTGATTTACGTTTCATTCATTATCTGGGTGCAAAGGTACGGCTTTTCGGTGATAAATGACTATTCACATCTTATCACAATATGTTCAAAATTTCCGAAAATAACAGGATATGGTTCAGTATCAGCCTCATCGGCCTACTGGCTTTCAGCTATGCGCTTCTCCAGAACCTTCTTCAGGTTATCAGCAGAGCCCATTCCCAACTTCTTTCTGATGTTGGCCCGCTGGGTAGTGATGTTCGATTCCGACTTGTTGAGCAGCGTGCAAATCTCACTCAGCTTTCTGTTCTGCAGGATAAGGTAACAGATTTCCTGTTCAGAGGCACTCAACTCGGGAAAGACGCGTTCTATGTTCTGTTTGCTCAATTCGCGGGTCTGGAGATATTGCATCACATTGTCTATGACATTCTTCTGCGAAGCCTCACCCAGAAGATCCAGCAAATGCGCGGTAAGTTTAACATCATGCCTTTCCTTCGCCAGAGCCACGTATGCCTTAATCTGCTTTTTGTTTATCTTCAGCACCTGGAGCAGTTCTTCCTCATCACGCTGCAACGTTCTGTTCGCATTGACAAGATACTCACCGTTTCTGGCAACAGCCAGACTCAGCACGCTGATAAAAAGCAATATGAGCATCATCATGAAGAAATAATCCATGAGCGATTCATCCCCCGTTACAATCACACTCAATATATAAACCCCAAAAGCTATTCCCACCAGCCAGCGTGTGAGACGCGCCTGATAAGCCGCCAGCGAGAAAAACATGTTGCCTGAAAGGATAAGCATATTGATGAGAATCACCATTCTGTTATCTTTCAGCGTAGGCATAAAGGCACTGTAGAGGATATCAGCTCCGATAAAGCACTGGGTGGCGATAGCGATACAAACGATTGCCCTCACCATTGGGATTTTCCCGAAGAGATAAGCCATGAAAGAGGATAACACGACAATCAGAAAAACGATGTTAGACACGGTAAAAAACGGATCAAAGGCTCCAGAAAAGCCTAGGATATTTGACAGGATGCCCAAAGAGAGCATCACGGAGAAACACACAAGGATAGCTTGACGTTGGCGGTCCAAGTAATTAGATTCTCTCTTCAGGAAAGAGAATCCTAACTGATGTATCTTAGATTTCTTTGCGTTCTTTTCTTTCATATTCATAATGGATAGATAAATTATTTCGTATTGACAGATGAGGCTGGTTTGCCCTGACTAACGAATCATTTTGCACAGACAGACGAATCGCTTTTTCTTCTTGCAAAAATAATAAAAAAGATTGGTTTTGATGTTTTTTGAGGGATTTTTTTTTATAATTCCAGAAAAATCAGCATTTTTCAGTGTACTTTTCTCCCTACCGAGAGTGGTTTTCCATTACTTTTGCATTTGAAAATTCAAATCATTTATCAATCATTTAATACTAATTACGTATGAAAAAGAATATCACTTTCAACAGTAAGCACATACAATGGTTTCTGTTTTTATGCTTAAGTTTCAGCATCACATTCTGTATGTTTCTGCTATCTTCATGCAGCGATGATGACCATGAAGAAGTAAACTATCAGGCACACTATCAGGACGTACCAGCCACTCTGCTGACCGATGCCAAGAAACTGGAGATGGTCCGGTCTATCCAGGACTTGAAAGACGGAAGATTCTTCTATCTTGACTATACGGAGGATTACAAACTCCCTACCATATCAGGCTATAATCTTACCGACAACACCCAACTGATTGGTGCCGTATTGAAAACCCTCTGCGACAAAACACCATCCTGGCTCAAGGCAAGAGTCAAGCTAGATGCCGGCTGCAGTGCCTTTGCTGTTACGACACCAGATACTGGTGATTATCTGATGGGGCGCAACTTTGACTACTCTCACGATAATGAACCGATTGCAGCAGCCCTGGTTCGCACGGCTCCAGAAGGTGGACTGAAATCCATCAGCATGGTGGATGCCTACTGGATAGGTTACCGGCAGGATCTCTGGCATTACATTCTATATAACAAGGAACAGTTTGAGAAGTATAAGACACAAGACCTTTCCTATATCATGGCATTCCCATATCTTCTGATGGACGGCATGAACGAGGCAGGCTTTGCCGTATCCGTTCTTCATCTTGACGGCAAGCCAACCCAGCAGGCAAGCACGGGCAAGAAACTGACTACAACCCTGGCCTTACGCATGATGCTGGATCATGCAAGAACGGTAGATGAAGCTCTCAAGATTCTGGACGGATATGACCTCTGGATACCGGATAATGACGGCAACTATCATTTCTACATGGCAGATGCCACGGGCCGTTATGCCATCGTAGAATTCGTATATGACAAGGATCACCAAAGCAAGATTTACATCGACGATGAATATACGGGTGAAGACGGAAAGACTCATTTCAAATATCCTGACGTATTGCCAAACACCCGCGAGGTGATAGAAAAGCGCTATGCCAGCAACTTCTATGTATCTGAAACCATGGCATGTTCAGATAAAGGTCCGAAACTCTCGAACCACGGCAAGACCCGCTACGACATGATGGAATTCGTCATCAAGCAGAACAGTAACCAGTTGTCAGAGGAAGGAGCCATGAATCTGCTCAATGGTGTGAGTCAGGCAGAAACTCCAGGCAATCCAACGAGCCATACCCAGTGGTCGGTGGTATACAATCTCTCCCAGCGCAAGGCAACCGTCTGCGTGAACAGAGATTACAAGAACAAGTTTACGTTCTATGCAAAATAATACATTTTATGCAAAAGAAGATTTTGCCGAGAAATAAAATAAAAGAAAATAGGTCTAGCTACACCGCGCTAAGCGGGGTCGCTAGACCTATCTTCTAATCTATCAAGAACTTATATTCTTATTTTAGTCTTCATCAGCAAACTCATTCAGAGTATATGCACTGCTGCCATCGAAGCAATGGGTACATACCTGGCACTTTGGAAGACCGATAGCCTCTACCAGCTGCTCGATGGTGTTGAACTTCAGGGAAGTCAAGCCCAACTGGCTGGCAATCTCATCTACCATCTTCTGATACTCAGGAGAACCGGTGGTAGCGTATTTCTCAAGATTCTTGTTGGCATCGCCCTCAAACTTCTCGATGATGCGGCGGGTAATCAGCTCCATATCACTCTTGGAAGAAGTGAAGTTGATGAACGGACAACCGTATACCAATGGAGGACACGCAATACGCATGTGGCACTCCTTCAAGCCTGCCTGGTCGAAAAGCACCTTCACATTGTCGCGAAGCTGGGTACCACGCACGATACTGTCATCGCAGAACAACACACGCTTGCCCTTCAGCATCGCCTTGTTAGGAATCAGCTTCATCTTGGCTACCAATGAACGCATGCTCTGGTTGCTAGGAGTAAAGCTACGAGGCCATGTAGGAGTATACTTGGCAATGCAACGCTGGTAAGGCACACCCTTGCCGGCAGCATAACCCATCGCCATACCTGTACCCGAATCAGGAATACCGCTGCAGCAGTCTACCTCCACATCATCGGTCTTGGCGAGATTAAAGCCGTTGGTGAAACGCGCCTCCTCTACATTCTTGCCCTCGTAGGTAGATGTAGGGAATCCGTAGTAAACCCAGAGGAAAGAGCAAACCTGCATCTTCTTGTTGGCAGGTCGGATCTGCTCCATGCCATCAGCTTTAATCTTCACGATTTCGCCTGGTCCTACCTCATATGCTGTTTCATAATCAAGGTTAGGGAACGAGGTGGTTTCGCTGGAAGCCGCATAGGCACCTTCCTTCTTGCCGATGATGATTGGAGTACGTCCCCAACTGTCACGCGCACAGATAATGCCATCCTCGGTAAGGATCATCATGGTGCAGGAACCTTTGATGTGATGGAAAACGTTTTCGATACCTTCTCTGAAGGTTTTACCCTGAATAATAAGCAGAGCCACCAACTCAGTAGGATTGGTACTACCCGAAGACATCTCTGCAAAGTGCATGTTCTTTTCGAGCAGAAGCTGAGTAAGTTCATCCTTGTTTACTATCTTAGCTACAGTGCAAATGGCAAAGCGGCCAAGATGAGAGTTCATGATGAGTGGCTGGGCATCTGTATCGCTAATCACGCCGATGCCCGATGTAGCTCCTTCAAACTTGTTGAGTGTAGGTTCAAACTTCGTTCGGAAGTATGAACTTTCCAGATTGTGGATAGAGCGCACGAAGCCCTTCTCACTACTGTAGGTTGCCAAACCGCCCCGGCGTGTGCCGAGATGTGAGTTGTAATCTGTGCCGTAAAAGAGATCAGCGACACAGCTTTTCTTGGAAATAGTTCCGAAAATACCTCCCATAAGAGTATAATTCTATGTTATAATTTTGTAATATGGGTGCAAAGATAAATAAAAATCAGAAAATATGCAAGTCTTTTTGCTTTTTTTCTGTAAAAACATGATAATGAGGGTAACTTGCTACCTTATTTCGAGAAAAATAAACGGCTACTGGAATGAAAAGCGCTCCGGCAATAATTACCGGAGCGCCATGATATGATTTCCTATGAAATTAATCCAACTTCAGGCTCTTCTTGATAGCCTCGATCTTATCCATTGCAGCAGCTGTGCAGCGGTTGTAGCAGCCAGCGCACTTGAATGAAGGATCCTTTACCTCAATATAGAACTTAATCTTAGGCTCTGTACCTGATGGACGGACACTTACCTTGGTGTTGTCGTCGCAGAACCACTGGAGTACATTGCTTGTAGCAGGCATATCGAGCTTCTCTACGCTGCCGTCAGCATGCTTAACCTCCAAAGACTGGTAGTCCTTCCAGGTTACCACCTTGCTGCCACCCAACTCCTGTGGAGGGTTGGCACGGAAGTCTGCCATCATCTGCTTAATCTCGTCAGCACCGGTCTTACCTGGGCGAACTACGTTTACAGTGAACTCCTTGCTGAAGCCATACTCTGCATAAATCTGCATCAGGAGGTCGTAGAGAGTCTTGCCCTGATCCTTAGCCCATGCTGCAATCTCGCAGATGAGGCAGATAGATGCAGGAGCATCCTTATCGCGTACCTTATCGTATGGCAAGAAGCCGAAGCTTTCCTCACCACCACCGATGTACTGCTGCTTGCCCTCAGAGATGGCTATCTCGCGTGCAATCCACTTGAAACCAGTGTAGCAGTCGCGCAACTCTACATTGTTCTTCTTGGCAATCTCAGCGATAACCTCTGTTGTTACGATGGTCTTTACGAGGAAGTCTGTTGGCTTCAACTTACCCAACTTCTTCTTGTTTTCGATGATGTAGTAGCAGAACATCATGGCTGTCTGATTACCATTGATAATCATCCACTCGCCCTTGTCGTCGCGGCAAACGATAGCCAGGCGGTCAGCATCTGGGTCGGTAGCTACCACGAGGTCAGCGTTCAACTTGGTACCGAGCTTCATACCGAGGGTCATAGCCTCTGCATTCTCTGGGTTAGGAGAAACCACTGTTGGGAAGTTACCATCTACTACCATCTGCTCAGGAACTACATTGATGTTCTGGAAGCCCCAAGAACGCAGACAGAGAGGAACGATGACACGACCTGTACCGTGCATAGCTGAATAAACGATGTTGAGGTCTTTCTGACGGTTGATGACATCCTGGTCAATCATAGCAGAATGAACGGCTGTCATGTAGTCGTAATCCATCTCACCACCGATAATCTTGATCAGATCCCAGTTAGCCTCGAACTTCACCTGGTCGATAGTAACCTTGTTTACCTCCTCGATGATACCTGTATCGTGTGGAGCCAGAACCTGAGCACCGTCGCTCCAGTAAGCCTTGTAACCGTTGTACTCCTTAGGGTTGTGAGAAGCAGTTACGTTGACACCAGCCTTGGCACCGAGCTCGCGGATAGCGAAAGAAATCTCTGGTGTAGGACGGAGGCTCTCGAAGAGATAAGCCTTGATGCCATTGGCAGAGAAGATGGCAGCTACGGTCTCAGCGAAGAGACGGGAGTTGTTACGGCAGTCGTGACCTACCACTACAGAAAGGTTCTCCTCACCTGGGAAAGCCTTGAGGATGTAGTTAGCAAAGCCCTGTGTAGCCATACCAACGATATACTTGTTCATGCGGTTGGTACCTGCGCCCATGATACCGCGCAAACCACCAGTACCGAACTCCAAGTTCTGATAGAATGCATCAACGAGAGCAGACTTGTCCTCTGCGTCGAGCATTGCCTTTACTTCCTTACGAGTTTCTTCGTCAAAAGCAGGTGTGAGCCACTGCTGTGCTCTTTCTTCACACTGCTTAATCAATTCTGCGTTATTAGCCATAGTTTGATTCTATTTTGTAATTAATTAATTCTTATCGAGAATGATGTGCACGAAAACAATGCATAATTTCTCTATTTGCGTACAAAGTTATATAAAAATTTTGATAAACCAAGCAAGAATGAAGTTTTTTTTGTATTTTTGCACTTTGAAATGGAATTGAAAATAGAATAAGGCTAATATTTAGCAATATTGTATTGGTAAGATAACAAAAGTTGAATGAACAAAATATAAAAAATAGAATATGGAAGTATATTACACGGGCGTCATCATCGCCGTATCCACCTTTTTTATAATAGGTATCTTTCACCCTATCGTCATGAAGACGGAATATTATACGGGCACCCGCTATTGGTGGGTTTTCCTCGTTGCAGGCATCATCTGCATCGGAGCTGCCTTCCTGGTTGCCAACGTGCTCTTCTCTGCCATACTGGGCGTAGTAGGTGCTTCATGCCTTTGGAGCATCGGTGAACTCTTCGAACAGAGACAACGCTGCGAGAAAGGCTGGTTCCCGAAGAATCCGAAAAGAATAGGAACAGGATATTACAGGGACGAAGTGAAGAGTAAACATGAAAGTGTATAGGAAGAAAACGCCAACGAAATGAAGACAGAACTCATTCTGGTCGGAAAGACCGTAAACAAGCATTTCATTGCGGGCATCAAGGATTATGCCGAGCGCATCACCCATTATATGCCTTTCAACATAACAACCATTCCTGAGCTCAAGAACACCAAGAGTCTCAGCGAACAGCAGCAGAAGGAACGGGAAGGAGAACTGATTCTGAAACTCCTCCAACCTTCGGATACCGTGGTGCTGATGGATGAACATGGACAGGAATTTCGAAGCATCGAATTTGCCAAATGGATAGAGCGCAAGCAGACCACGGCAAGAAGGCTCGTCTTTGTCATCGGCGGTCCTTACGGCTTCTCACAGTCTGTCTACGACCGCGCCAACGAGAAGATCTCCCTCTCCAAGATGACCTTCTCGCATCAGATGGTTCGCCTTATCTTTACCGAGGCGCTCTATCGCGCATGTACTATTATAAAAGGTGAACCTTACCACCACGAATAAGGGTAAAAAAGTAAAAAGGTAAAAAAAATGGGGAAAGATAAATATATAGAAATAAAAGGGGCAAGAGCCAACAACCTCAAGAATATCGATGTGAAGATACCTCAGGGCAAGTTTGTTGCCATTACGGGTGTCTCCGGATCGGGAAAATCATCGTTGGCTTTTGATACCTTATATGCTGAGGGCCAGCGCCGCTATGTGGAGTCGCTCTCTTCATACGCACGCCAGTTTCTGGGACGTATGAGTAAACCGGAATGTGATTTCATCAAGGGATTGCCACCTGCCATCGCCATCGAACAGAAAGTGATTTCGCGCAACCCACGATCTACCATGGGCACCAACACCGAAATCTACGAATACCTGCGACTGCTCTACGCACGCATCGGAAAAACCTATTCGCCTATCAGCGGACAGGAGGTGAAACGCCATACTACCGAAGATGTACTCGCCTGTACCCGACAGTATTCCCAGGGTACCAGGTTTGTCATCCTCGCCCCTATCCACGTCATCGAAGGGCGCAGTCTGGGCAAACAGCTGGAGATGTACAACCAGGAAGGTTACGCGCGTATATATATAAAAGGTGAATTCGTACGCATAGAAGACTTCATGGAGCAGGCTGACAAGGATCTGCTGGAAGTAAGCGGCGACAAACTGAGAAAGAGAATGCAACAGAAGGATGAAGAAATCTTCCTGGTCATCGACCGTGCTTCGGTAAGCGATGAGAAGGATGACATCAGCCGACTGATGGATTCTACCGAAACTGCCTTCTATGAGGGCGATGGAGCCTGCCGCCTCGTTTTCCTGCCAAGCAACATCTGCTACGACTTCTCTACCCGGTTCGAAGCTGACGGCATGCAGTTTGAAGAGCCTACCGACAATATGTTTGCCTTCAACTCACCTCTCGGAGCCTGCCCTACCTGCGAAGGTTTCGGCAGCATAATAGGCATCGATGAGAAACTCGTCATCCCGAACACTTCGATGAGCGTATATGACGGATGTGTGGTTTGCTGGCGAGGCGAAAAGATGGGTATGTGGCTCAAGGAATTCATCCGCAGAGCTGCAGAATACGACTTCCCTATCTTCAAGCCTTATTTCGAACTGACTCAGCAGCAGAAGGACTGGCTGTGGCACGGTCTGCCTGGCGAGAAGAAACGTAAACAGCAGGAAAGGGTGAGCATCGATGAGTTCTTCAGAATGGTAAAGGAGAACCAGTACAAGATACAATACCGCGTGATGCTGAGCCGATTCCGAGGAAAGACGATTTGTCCTGACTGCCATGGTACGCGACTCAAGAAGGAAGCCAACTATGTGAAGATTGGCGGAAAGAGCATCACCGAACTGGTTGAGATGTCGATTGTGAACCTGAGCGAATGGTTCAAGAAACTGGAACTCTCTGAGCATGAGAAGGAAATCAGCAAGCGTCTGCTCACCGAAATCACCCACCGCCTGCAGTTCCTCCTGGATGTTGGTCTGGGTTATCTTACGCTCAACCGACTCTCCAACACCCTCTCCGGCGGTGAGAGTCAGCGCATCAACCTGACCACCAACCTGGGCTCATCGCTCGTGGGTAGCGTATATATCCTCGACGAACCTAGTATCGGACTCCATAGCCGCGATACCGCCCGACTGATTAAGGTGCTGAAAGAACTGCAGCAACTGGGCAATACGGTGGTTGTGGTAGAACACGACGAAGAGATTATGCGGGCAGCCGACTATCTCATCGATATCGGTCCGGATGCCGGCAGACTGGGCGGAAGAGTAGTCTACGCCGGTCCGTCATCAGAATATTCAACCACCGATAAGGCAGAACAGGAAAAGCTGCTGGCTGAATATCCGGAGAGTTATACCATCAAGTACCTGACCCACAACGAGGAGATAAAGGCGCCAACGAGTCACCGTGCCTGGAACCAGTATATCGAAATCAAGGGAGCCCGGATGAACAATCTGCGCGGCATCGATGTTAAGATACCGCTCAACGTATTCACCTGCGTAACCGGTGTATCAGGCTCAGGCAAGAGTTCGCTCATCAAGGGAATTCTCTATCCTGCCATGCGTCGCCGTCTGGACCTCGTAGCAGATGCACCAGGCGAATATACATCGATGGAAGGCGACTGGAAGAGCATCCATCATGTAGAGTTTGTTGACCAGAACCCTATCGGAAAGAGTACCCGCAGCAACCCAGCCACTTATCTGAAGGCATACGATGCGATACGTGCCCTCTTTGCCAACCAGCCACTGGCTAAGCAGATGGGATTCACGCCGCAGTACTTCTCTTTCAATACTGAAGGCGGAAGATGCGAGGAATGTAAGGGTGCGGGATATGTTACCATCGAGATGCAGTTTATGGCAGACCTCACGCTGACCTGCGAGGCTTGTAAGGGCAAGCGGTTCAAGCACGACATCCTGGAGGTACGCTATGGCGGAAAAGATGTCAATGATGTGCTGAACATGACGGTAAATGAGGCCATTGAGTTCTTCAGCGATGAAAAGCTGCAGCGCAACGAGGGCGACTTCGACAACTGCCGCATCATCGTAAACCGCCTGAAGCCGCTTCAGGATGTAGGTCTGGGTTATATCAAGCTCGGTCAGAATTCAAGTTCACTTTCGGGAGGTGAAAATCAGCGTGTAAAGCTCGCCTTCTTCATAGGTAAGGAGGAACAGGAGCCTACGCTCTTCATCTTCGACGAGCCTACCACGGGTCTTCACTTCCACGACATCAAGCGCCTGCTACATGCCTTCAATGCCCTGATAGAAAGGGGCCATTCGCTGGTAGTGATTGAGCACAATCTGGATGTCATCAAGTGTGCCGACTATATCATCGACCTTGGTCCTGAAGGCGGCGATAAAGGCGGTAATCTCGTTGTTGCCGGAACTCCGGAAGAAGTAGCTGCCTGCAAGGCAAGCCTTACCGGAAAGTTCTTGCGTTAAATTGAAGTTTCAGGGCGTATTGGGTAATTCCACCCGCACAGGGTGAAAATACGATATCAGTGGAATCCGGCGGTTGCCGGATTCCACTTTTTAATTTAAAAATCCAATTCAAAAGAATTATCTGTTAAAAAAGTAACTATCATCGAAGGCTGCTTCGATAAGGCGTTGCTTCACTCGGGCGTATTCTTCCGAGTCTTCGATAAAGTACCGAAGAGCAGAAACAATCCTCACATAAACACTGAGCCGATAATCGCCCTTACCCTTTTAGATTGCAAAAATGTTTTCCTTATGCATCCCAGCATAATACATCAGATCAGAACCAGATACATGATGGTTCTTCATCACTTCACTCAGAACAACACCGAAACGGCTGTTGTCTGCAAGAAAATTAACAATCTTCATTGCTTAATTTTTTTTAATTGTTTGTAATTATTGTATACGAGTTCCCACTACGGGAACTCTTTTTTATTTTCTTTTTAGTATCTTTGCACCATATAAAACAGATTCAACAATCTGCTTACCTATAAGGAAACGAATAACCGATACATATATTGTATAAACAATATAATATTTTTAGGAGATTATGAACATAACAACATTCAGCAACATGGCCAGCAAGATTCCTTCACCTGGCCAGTTGGAAGGCCTGGTAACCTTCATGAAGGAAGATGAGAAACTCAGGTTTTTCACCGAGTCTTACCGGAAAACGGGGAATAAGTCGTACAAGCACGATGCACCCCTCTTCGCCGTAGCCTGCATCTTCGAAGGCGGAAAAGGCAAGGACAACATCCGGAGCCTCACACATCTGTCGCTGGTCGACTTCGACCACATCACAGAAAAACCGGATGACGGCACCCTGCGCTCGCTCAAAGAGAGAATCTGCCACGATGCCCACACCCTGCTCTGCTACGTTACCATGAGCGGCAACGGACTGCGCGTCATCTACCGCTACGAAGGCGATGATTATCCCGCCGCCTTCGCCATGGGAAACGACTACTACGCGCATCTCATCGGCAAGGAAAGCGATCCGCTCTGCAAGAACATCACAAGGCTCAGCGGACTCGCCTACGACCCCGAAGTCTATTTCAATCCTGAAGCCACAGCCTTCAGCGCCGAGGAAATCAGCCATTTCCATTCAGCTACGCTCAAGACCGCCCAGAAGAAAAAGAAACAGGAACGCATCGCCGACTACTACGAGAACATCATCAAACCCAAGCTGGAAAGCGAAAAGATCAGGTACGAACCCGGCAACCACAACCAGTATGTGATGCGGGTGGGCTACATGATGGCTAAGAAACGGTACGACAGGAAAGAAGCCACCCAGTGGGCTATCAGGCAGTTTCCCGAATACGACGACGTAGAACAGGTGTTCAAATCGTGCTACGACAACACCGTTCACCCCCAGAAGGTGAAGGCAGAAAACGGAAAGATTCCCTATGCCACCGTAGATGAAATCAAAGACTTCCTCGACGGACATATCAAACTCCGCTTCAACCTCATCACCCTGCGCTACGAGTATCTGAAGGGGAAATGGCGAATCCTCCAGGACCGCGATCTGAATACGCAATGGAGCAACATGTCGCTAACCGCAAGGGTGAGCAAGAGCGACATGATCAATGTCATCGAGAGCGACTATACCCCGCCCTACAATCCCTTCACCGATTATCTGGAGAATCTCCCACCCTGGCAGGAAGGCGACAAGGACTATATTGCCGAACTCGCTGCCACGGTAAAGATGAAGGGAGACCCCGTGATGCCCTTCTGTGAAGCCCTCAGGAAATGGCTCGTGGCGATGATAGCAGGATGGATAGACGAAGGTGCCGTCAACAATGTCATCCTGGTGTTCATCGGCAGACAGGGCGCCTACAAGACCACCTGGTTCAACTATCTCCTGCCGCCGGAACTGAAGCAATACTTCTATACGAAGGCGAATGCCAGGCGCATGACGAAGGATGATATCATCGCCCTTTCGCAGTATGCACTCATCTGTTATGAAGAGCTCGACACGATGAGTCCATCGGAACTGAACCAGCTGAAGGCTGTGGTAACGATGCAGTATACCAACGAAAGGGCGGCATACGGCCATTATGCCGAGCAGCGCAAGCATATCAACACCTTCTGCGGCACGGTCAACAATCCCGAGTTTTTGAGCGACCCTACCGGTAACCGTCGCTGGCTGCCCTACGAGATAGAGAGTATCCTCTCACCCCGTGAGCATCCGTTCAATTACGAAGGTATCTACGCCCAGGCTTACGCCCTCTACAAGAGTGATTTCCGCTACTGGTTCACCGATGAGGAGATAGAAAAGCAGAACCGGCACAACCGCGCTTTTGAGGCGCCTAGACTAGAACAGGAACTTGTGGATCTCTACTTCCGAAAGCCAACGGAGGCGGAGACAGGGGAGTTCGTGTCCATAGCCAGAGCGATGCAGATCATCAGTTGCAACATCTCCCAGAAGCTGAGCAGCACCAAGTTGGGCAGAGCTTTCAATGATCTCGGATTCGAAAAGATGCGCACCACCTACAACCGTGGTTACAGGGCGATTATCCGTACTGCCGAGGAAATCAAGGCATACCAGGTATCCCTCTGCATCAACTCGCCGCAATCCGATGATGATGCCCCGTTCTAGCCGCTCCCAAGCCATCGGTTCCCACTGGTCAGATTATGACACTATGACACTTATGACACTAGTTTTTCAACTTTTCGCCTCGCACGCGGGCAGGCAGGAACTTTCGGCCTGATTTTTCCTGCCTGCCCGCGCGAGAGCAAATCTTCAGAATTCACTGTCATAAGTGTCATGTGTCATAGCAAAGCCGGTTACTTCCGAATCGGCAACCAAAGACTTACGGTGCAAAAGCCAGAGACTTACGATACAAAAGTCAGAGACTTACGATGCAAAAGTCAGTAGCTTATGAACCGCAACTCATTCATAACCCTCATAAAAATCAAACAAAACTATGGATTTAAGAAGTTATACCAAGCAAGAGCTAGCTCTTCTGTATTTTCCCGATGCTACTCCAGCAGTAGCCAGTGCTCACCTGATGCGATGGATCCAGCGCATCCCCGACCTTCTCCAGAAGCTCGCCGCCACCGGTTACGGCAAGAACTGCAAGGAGTTCACCCCGATGCAAGTCTCCTACATCCTCTACTTCCTCGGTGAACCCTAACCCTGTTCCGTCTAATCTGAAAATGAAGCAACTAATTGTTACTCAAATATTTGGAATTATCGTTCAGAAAGATTATCTTTGTGAACGATAATAATAAAGCATAACATGATGGAATATAATAACGAAGAAGCTAAGATACTTCTACCTGAAGACATCATGCAATAGGAAAAAGGGTCTATACACCCTCTTGTCAAGGTGTATAGCCCCTTGGAACTATAGCACTTCTTAGCTTATCAAGAGTATATTGATTGCAGCCGATTGCTTTAATTTCCTTTAAATTAGGGCATCTTTTATTTGTTATTTTGTGCGAAGATAAATCAAATCAAAGTACATCAGTCGTGTCTTCATCGGCTCTATCGGAGTTGTTGGCTCTAGACCTTTGTTATGCAAAAAGGTCCATTCTTCCTCATCTGACGAAAACAAGAACTTGAAACCATTTCGTTGATAATATTCAAACACTTTCGAATGGTTGACGGCATCAACAATGACATATCGGCATCCTGTTTTATTCAATGGGTCTATAAACCATGATTTGATGAAATCCAACAATTCATCTCCCACATGATGCCCACTGAACAAATCGCTTACTGCCAACTGTCCAACCAACACTGCTGGATACTGCGGTCTTCGCTTAGCATTCGGAATCTTTCTATTAAGCTTATTCCGAAGGTTTGAAGGAAGTGAATCTACTTTTACACTCGAATTAGCAACTGTAAATGCACAGACTATTTCAGATGTATCTGGTTTAACAAAACAATATGATTTTCCAAGCAACTGATAGGCATAGTCAGCATAGTCTTGGGTGAAGAACTCTGTTATGTCCTCATCCTTACAAGTGAAGCCTTTGCATTGCTGCAAGACTTCCTCTGTCAGTTCCATAAAATCACATTGCTCTAACATTTTAAATGTACAGTTTTGAACGTTTTAATATAGCACGTGCCTTGGCTACTTGCTTGGAGAAGTCAATGGAGCCACGCTTTTCCAATGCCTCATCAGCCGCTTCAACGAAACGAGCTGCTGCCTCACCATGAAGGACAGGTATTGTTTTAATTTCTATTGCCATAATCTTCTTGTTTTTAATGTTATGTACTTATTTAATTTGCAAAATTATGCTTTTATTTTCACTTTACCAAACTTTTTGTTAACTTTCTGTTGAATTTCTACGAAAAAATTCCAAATACCAACTTCATGCCATTTTAACGTTTCATTCTTTCCAATTCATCATCCTTTCGCATTTTGTCGTTCAACTTCTCCTGCATTCTGTCTAGAAAGTAAGTACGGCTATGGTTTTTGCGTCTTCTGATGTCGGTATAGAAACGATAGCAGTCCTTGGCTTTGATGCCACGAAGCTCCTGTACCTCCTGGATGACAGGTACCAGAAAGGAATGGAAGAAGGTATGGAAAAAGGCAGAGCTGAAGGCATGGAAGAAGGCATGTCCCAGCGAAGCCTTGAAATTGCCAGGAAGATGTGCTGGCAAAGGGTATGGCAAGAACTGCAAGGAGTTCACCCCGATGCAAGTCTCCTACATCCTCTACTTCCTCGGTGAGCCCTAACCCAGTTCCGCCTAATCTGAAAATGAGCCAACAAAAGGAGAACAAGGATATTAAATCCTTTGGCAACTTGCTTTTCACCGAAGAATCTTCTTTATATGAAGAATTTCTATTGCATGTATCTACCATACACAGAAATTGGTCAGCAAGTTGCTGACCAAGTGGAAAAAGATATTTTCTCAACTCCTTG
>ERZ773177.185-NODE-185-length-68463-cov-11.4098_pt1 | contig 68463 bp, 60 predicted proteins | sample MGYA00580534_ERZ773177 | MGnify/ENA primary metagenome ERZ773177 (study PRJEB29015, sample SAMEA2737872) | human gut metagenome | biome: human gut; feature: human-associated habitat; material: faeces | place: China | collected 2012 ...
GAGAGGACGTTTAGACGCAAGAAGGACGCTGAAGAGCTTAGTTGCGGATTTGAGGTTATACTATTTTTCCGGTCTCTACTCCGGTATCTTTACCGGGTAAGCCGGCGGTTAGTGTGGATTTACGACAAACGGATGATATTTTTTGGCGGGTGTTTGACTTTTCTTTTATTCTGGGGAAGCCCTATGATAAGGCTGCATTTGATGCCGGACAACCGGTGGCGGTACTTACGGAGAGTGTAGCACGTAGCCTGTTTGGTACAACAGATGTTGCGGGACGTCAATTTCTTCTCAGCCATGCACCTTACCGTGTAGCAGGTGTTGTGAAGGATGTGTCTACACTGGCCGACTGTGCTTATGGGCAGGTATGGGTCCCATACACCTCAACAGGTATGGATAATAATACGTGGAATGACCGGCATATGGGAATGATGAGTTGTACAATGCTGGCGCACAGCCGGGATGATTTTCCCGCTATCCGACAGGAGGCGGAACGCCGTAAACTTGAGTATAATACGCTTATCGGAAAGAATGGATGGAAACTGATTTATCGCAACCGTCCGTACGATCAGGAGAAGAATGCAATAGCTTTTGGCGCCAATATTGAACCGGATGTGGATGCGGCTCGTCGCCAGCGGATTGTTATCTTCGTTATTTTGCTGATAGTGCCTGCCATAAATCTTTCGAGCATGACGCAGAGCCGTTTGCGACAGCGGGTAGCGGAGATTGGAGTGCGCCGCGCTTTTGGTAGTACGCGTTTGGAATTAATGGGACAGATTATAGCGGAAAATCTGGTAGTGACTTTGTTGGCAGGTATTGTCGGGTTATTGTTGAGTGTGGCCTTTGCATACTTGGGTAATACATTGTTTTTTGCGCAGGAGTTCAGCCAGACCTTAAATCCGCCGGAAGTGGATGCCTCTATTTTGCTTCATGCCTCTACTTTTGCTTGGGCATTGCTCTTCTGTTTTGTACTGAACTTGATGAGTAGCGGCTTCCCGGCATGGCGTGCTTCCCGTATCGGGATAGTGAATGCTTTGGGAGGACGATTACACTAATTGCTTTTCGCTAACTATTAATCGCAGAAAGAAATGACTAAGAAACTTTTGATACAGATAAAGAATGAATGGCGCAATAACCTGTGGTTGGCTTTGGAACTATTGGTTGTGAGCGTTGTGATGTGGTTTGTGGTAGATTATCTCTATACACGTGCAGCTACCTACTTGGAACCGAGAGGCTTTGACATCAGCCATTGTTACCTTATTGAAATGGGAAAACTCACGGACAAGAGTCCTGATTATATTCCGAACCAAACCGATGAACAGGAAGATGCCGATATTCTTGAACTTGTAGACCGTTTACGCCGCCGTCCGGAAATTGAGGCGGTAAGTCTCTCGCAAAATTCCTATCCATACAATGGCAGCAATTCTACTGATATGGTTCGGTATGATACACTGGTTTCTGATAGTTGGACTATCCGCCGCATGGTAACTCCCGATTTTGTGCGTGTATTCCGTTATCAAGGTGCACGTGGTGAAACCTCCGAGCAGCTTGCCGAGATATTGGAAAGGGGAGAGTTCATAGCTTCCAATAATCTCTTTCGGAAGTATGACCGTCCGCTGACAGAACTTGTAGGCAAACGTTTCCAGCTTTTTGGTGATACAACACAAACTTATCGATTGGGGGCGGCTTTAAAGGATGTGCGTTACAACGACTTCCAACAAGCGCGAAGCTCTTATACTTTTCTCTATAAATTGGACTGGTACGATATCGGGTTGGAACTTTGTTTGCGTGTCCGGGCTAATCAAGATCATGATTTTATTCAGCGTCTGAAGGCGGACAGTGAGAAACAGTTCCGTATTGGCAATATCTTTATTTCCGAGGTACGCTCTTTTAAGGATATTCGTCGTAATTTCCAACAAGCGTGGAGCAATGACGTACGTAATTATGTAATGGGAATGGGATTTCTGTTGCTGAATATTTTCTTGGGGCTGCTCGGCACTTTTTGGTTCCGCACCCAGCAACGCCGTTCGGAAATTGCATTGCACAAGGCGCATGGAGCTTCGGATATGAGTGTTTTCACTCGTTTGATAAGTGAAGGTCTGCTCTTGTTGCTCATTGTTACACCGATAGCATTAATCATTGACTATAATCTGGCAAGTATGGAATTGAATTCTTGGCGCAACGGTACAACCTTGGAATGGGGGCGTCTGCTGCTCTGCGCATCCGTTAGCTTCATCCTGATAGGATTGATGATTGTGGTTGGTATAGGTATTCCGGCACGTAAAGCAATGAAGGTACAACCGGCAGAGGCTCTGCACGATGATTAAATTGAATAATAGAATATGATCCGTCTTTATTTTCAACAGGCTCTCTTTCACTTACGTGAAAATCCGATTATAACGTGGGTTTCCATATTGGGAACGGCTTTGTCTATCTGCATGATTATGGTGGTTGTCATCACCTTCCAAGTGCGGCTTGTAGATTGTGAACCGGAAATAAACCGTAGCCGTTCGCTCTATGTATCGACCATGTCTGTAAAGGCAAAAGGGGCGCCCGACAGCAATTCCGCTAATTCTTTTATGTCTGTGCGTACGGGGCAGGAATGCTTCAAAAGTCTGAAAACAGCGGAAGTGGTCACATTAGTCTCTTTGCCGGAAAAAGTACGTGCGGCTGTACCGGCCGGAGCAAAAACAACGGCAGACATGAAGGAAACTGATGAAAGCTTCTGGCAGGTTTTCCGTTTTCGTTTTCTTAGTGGAAGCGCCTTTACAAAAGAGGACAGTGATGCGGGATTGCCGCGAGCCGTTATATGTGCTACAGTAGCACGCCGTCTTTTCGGCAGGACAGATGTTGCGGGACAAATCTTACAACTGAATCATGTGGATTATCGCATATCCGGTGTAGTGGCGGATGTGTCCATGCTTGCCACTTCGGCTTACGCGCAGGTGTGGATACCCTATAACTCAACGGATATGAGAAATTTGGACTGGGAAGAAGGTACAATGGGGTCAATGCGTGCCGTTATTCTGGCGCATTCATCTGCTGAATTTCCGGCTATCCGTCAGGAAACGGAACTATTGCGTCATAAATACAACGAGGGGTTGCGTGATGTAGAAGTTTTTTATCGTGGGCAACCGGACGAACAGTTCGCCGGTCTCTATCGTAAATGGAACGAAATTCCTGATACAAAAGCGATAATTCTGCGTTATATGCTGATTATTGTTATTCTGCTTCTTGTACCCGCCATTAACTTAAGTAGCATGACGCTTTCGCGTATGCGTAAGCGTATGGCTGAAATTGGTGTTCGCAAGGCTTTTGGGGCAACAGGTCGTGAACTGGTGCGGCAGGTCTTTTTTGAGAATCTTCTTCTAACGTTGGTTGCCGGTTCATTGGGACTGTTATTAAGCTATGCGGCTACTTTCTTGCTGAACGGTTTTCTTTTCAATAATACCACTAATGCTTATTTGGTAGGTGAAACATCCCTGACACCGGGTATGCTGCTTTCACCTTGGGCTTTTCTCTTGGCCTTCGGCTTTTGCTTACTGATGAATATCCTTTCGGCGGGTATACCGGCATGGCGTGCATCGAGAATGAATATAACGGACGCTATAAATCAAAGATAAACATTAACATGAAAAAGATTTTCATACAGATAATAAACGAATGGCGCAGTAATCTTTTTCTCTTAGTAGAATTATTACTGGTCTTTGTCGTACTATGGTATATTGTAGACTGGGTTACAGTGACCGCTCGCGTGTATAGGGCACCTATGGGATTCGATGTGGAGCACTGCTATGATATTTCTGTAGGCAAACTCACTCCGAAGTCTGCCGCCTATAATCCGGATTTGACGATAGATGATGATTTGGAAGATTTACTGCAGATAATTGATCGCTTGCGCCATCGTCCGGGTGTGGAGGCTGTGGCACTCTCACAAAACAGTTTCCCATATAATGAGGGAAGTAATAGCATTAATATCGGTATAGATACTGTGATGGTGCACTCTCATCACCTTCGGGTAGAGCCGGATTTTTTTCGGGTGTTCAAATATTCTGCCCATGACGGGACGGGATCGGATAAACTGGTGGAAGCGTTACGAAGGAATGAAATAGTGGTTACTTCGAATCTTGCGGACGATTATCCGCAGGCAGGCGTAAAGGACGCTTCGTCGTTATTGGGACGCGAAGTCCCTTTTTGGAGTAAGGATGCTTCCGACCATTATCGTATCGGTGCAATCGGTGCGCCTGTACGCTGGTCTCATTTCTATACGTCAAAGCAATATGGAGGTTCGTATGTGGCTACTAATTTAAGTTTGGACGTGATGAAAGAGTATGGTGACGCTCGTTTTTTTGATTTGAGTCTGAGGGTCAGTAAAGATGAGGACTACGACTTTATTACCCGTTTGATGGACGATGCCGACCGTTTGTATCAAGTAGGAAATATTTATTTGCTGGATATAACTTCTTTCAGTGATTTGCGTGAAATTTGCGAATTGGAAGAAACAAACGAATTGAAAACGCAGCTTTGTGTGCTTGGCTTTCTTATGCTGAATATTTTCTTGGGAGTAATCGGGACATTTTGGTTCCGTACGCAACAACGTCGTCGGGAAGTAGCGTTGCGTATGGCTATGGGAAGCAGTCGCCAACAAATCTTCTCGCGCCTTGTGTGTGAAGGGCTACTGTTGCTGACACTGACTACCGTACCAGCGGCAATTATAGTTTTCAATGTCAGCATTGCCGAATTGGTGGATGTAAGCCGGATAACATTCGATGTGGTACGATTCTCGTCGGCTCTCGTTTTGACATGGATGCTTATGGCGTTGATGATTGTTGCCGGAATCTGGTATCCCGCATATAGAGCGATGAAGGTACATCCGGCTGAGGCATTGCACGATGAATAAAGTTTTTTTAAGGGAAAAAGGTGTAAATTCTCAATATAACTTGTATATTTGCGTATCTGTAAATAAGTTTATACAGACAAATCAAACAAACGAAATGGGAAAACACCTTCTCTTAATATATTCATTAGTTTTTTTGTGCTTGACATCGGGGACACTCTCGGCTGAGGAAAAAAACTATAATGTGCTTTTTATACAGTCATATACAAACAGTGCTTCGTGGCATAGCAACCTTATTGCCGGTTTGCAGGAAGGGCTGGAAAAGGGTGGGGTAAAGGCGAATATTGTTACCGAATATTTGAATGCCGACTTTTGGACCTTCGCTTCGGAATGCGTCATTATGCGTCGTATATGTGAACGCGCCAGACAGCGTAAAACAGATCTGATTGTAACGTCCAGTGATGAGGCTTTCTATACTTTGACTCACTGTGGCGACTCATTACCCTATCAAATTCCGGTAGTTGTTTCGGGTATTAAATATCCTGATGAAAAGTTGTTTGAGCAGATGCCGAACGTTTCGGGTTTTACATCGAAAACGGATTTCAATGTTTTGTTGGAGGAAGCTATACGCCTGTTCCCTGCACGTAGGGAGATTATTTGCTTGTCGGATAGTAGTTTTTTAAGTAGTAAGGGGGTGAGAGCGGTAAAAGAAGCCTGGATACCTTTTAAGGAGAAGCATCCGGAATACAAGTTAAGGACGCTGAATGTTCAGGAAAAGTCGCTTAATTCCATTATTACATCTATTTGCTATGACTACAATGCCCATAAGTACATTGTCATAGCCCCTAAATGGATTCCCTTTTTGTCTTTAAAACTGAAAGCACCTGTATTTGCCAACCAAAACCTGGCAATGGCGAAAGGAGTTTTATGTGTTTATGATGTAGAACCGGCGGTAGATACTTATGCTGCGGGTGTGCAAGCGGCAAATATACTGAAAGGTCAGTCACCCGGTTCATTCGGAGTAGGGGACTTGGGCGGTAAGCTGTTGTTCGATTACAAACAACTTGACTTTTTCCATGTCGACGTAAAGAGTGTTGAACTGCGGGGAAGTATTTTGAATATCCCTTTAATAGATCGCTATCGGGTATGGTTTATTCTGTTCTATTCGGTGATAGTGGGTGCGTTGGCGTTTTTGGTTATCTGGCTTTATCGGAGTAACCGCCGCGAATCCCGCAAGCGTATACATGCGCAGACCCGCCTGTTGATACAGCAACGTTTGGTGGAGCAGCGGGATGAATTCGAAAAAATATTCTGTTCTATTCGTGACGGGTTGATAACGTATGATACGGATATGCACATTCATTTCGTTAACCGGGCTTTGGTAGAGATGTTAGGATTACCTTCCGATATATATATGGAGCGTTCGTACGAAGGGCAGATGGCCGGTTCGATTTTTCGTGTTTATATAAATGGTGAGAATATTTTAAAAACGTTGTTGGAACAAGTTATCCGCGACAAGAAACCTGTTGTTATACCTGAGAAAGCATTTATGCAAGAGAATGCGAAAGGCACTTATTTCCCTGTTTCAGGTGAGGTGGTACCTATTTTTGCGAAAGACAAACTGACAGGTATGGCAATCGTTTGCCGTAATATCTCTGATGAAGAGATGCAGAAACGTTTCTTTAATATGGCTATTGAGGAAAGTTCCATTTATCCATGGCAGTACAACACCCGTATGAAATGTTTTCATTTTCCCGGTGGATTGTTACAACGTTTCAATTGTTATGATAATACGGATTATATTTCAAGGGAAGTATTGGATCAGATTGTCCATCCGGAAGACTTGCCTCGTACACGCAAGCATTTTGATAATATCATGTTGGGGCATGAGCCTAATTCCCGTATGAGTTTCCGTTTGCAGAATGCAGACGGAAGATATGAGTGGTGGGAGTTCCGTAGTACCGCTTATGATGGTTTGACGGCAGATATTCCCTATATGGTGTTGGGGGTATGCCAGAGTATTCAGCGGTATAAGAATACCGAAGATGAGTTGATTGCCGCCCGTGACCGTGCTTTGCAGGCTGATAAGTTGAAATCGGCATTCTTAGCAAATATGAGTCACGAGATACGTACGCCGTTAAATGCGATAGTAGGTTTTTCCGATTTATTGAAAGACTTAGACGCTTTCTCGCCGGAGGAAGTGCAACAGTTTGTTGAGACTATCAATAGCAATTGTACGTTGTTGTTGGCATTGATTAATGATATTCTGGATCTTTCACGTATTGAGTCAGGTACTATGGATTTTCAGTTCTCTTCTTACAACCTTACATTTATTATGCAGCAGGTTTACGATTCCCAAAGGTTAAGTATGCCAGAGGGGGTGGAATTGCGTACCGATTTTCCCGAAGGAGCAGGCAAAGATATTATTACTGATTCCGTACGTCTGAAGCAAGTAGTGAATAATCTGATTAACAACGCCAAGAAGTTTACTACAAAAGGCAGCATTACTTTTGGATATAATGTGGAGGAGCCCGGATATACAACTGTTTTCGTGGAAGACACCGGAGCGGGTATATCCGATGAGGATCAGAAACATATCTTCGAGCGCTTCTATAAGGCGGATAGCTTTACGCAAGGTGCCGGTTTGGGGTTGAGTATCTGCCAGACGATTGTAGAACGTCTTGACGGTACTATAACAGTAACTTCAAAGCCGGGCGAAGGAACCCGCTTTGAAGTCAGAATGAAGGATAATGTAATGTAATCGCACTCCGGTTAAAGCCTTATTCTATTCTCTTGCATCCGTTGGACTGCAGGAATTCATCAATCACTTGTTCGTAATTGCCATGTAGCATGATGTGATGATTCCCCAAAGGATTTCTTAGAAAATATTCCGCTGAAGTATTCATCTTTATGCGTACCTGCGTACGGCACATATTGATGTAGTTAGTGTTTTCGGTCAACGTACCCGTACCGAGGTAATATTCATCAAGGCATTCGCCGCCACACTTTACGATTGTCACGTCTCCGGTGGGCAATATTCCCTGTATGCCAATGCCGCTTTCCGTTTCAAAGTGATTGCGAATAATGAATTGTTCTGTCTGTGCTACACCAATTGTACAATGCGCCAGTATAATTTCGTTGGTGCGTGCATTAATCATGGACGGGTTGGCCATGAAAGTAGATTTCCCGGTAAGCACTTTGGCGGCGAGCATGGTGAATACAGACTGCAAGTCACCTTCACATCCGGCAATGATGCCTTCATCATTCAACATGGAGAGTGCCAGGCAACCGGTGGTGCCCGTCTGCTCTATCAGACGGAAACAACTTAAGGTAAGTGCGCTCAAACGGTCTTCATCCACCACTTTCCGTATAGAGCGATACAGGCGCATGGCTTTTATCATATCTTCGGGTGACGCTTCCCGGCAGGCAAGTGCTTTTCCTGCAAGGCGGGCGCACGCTTCGCCTACTTCGTCATCGGTGATTTGATTGTAGTATTCATAAATGCGGTCCAGTGATACATCCGTATATTCCACTCCCCAGCGGCGTTTGGCAAGAAGATAATCTACATTGCTGGCAATGAGCCAGCTTGACGGAGTACCTATTACACCGATACGCATTCCGAAGAGACTGCGTTGTGCCATGAAATTACTGTGCAGTACAAAAATGCGTTTAATGATTTCGGACAATTCGCCATGAAGAATTTCGCTTTTCATTCCTCGTCCGCGCAGCCATGATGATATTTCGAGGGCGGCGGCAAGTGAGTTCTGCATACCGTCTGCCAGTATAATGGCGGGGCGGGGAAGGGCTTCGAAATGTTGGATAACCAACCGTTCCACTCCACCGGTGGCGATGAACAGGATACTGAAATCATCGGGAGCCAGTTTGTTGATATCTTGATAATCTATAAAATTGACGGTGAAGTATTTTTCCAACTCAGTCAATATTATTTCATGGGAACTGCGAACAGATGCTTGCTTATGTAACAGTGAAGCAAAAGTTATTAGGTTGATGACCATGGTATTACTTACTATTTTAATGTTGGTTTATGATGAAACAGCTGTAGTTGTCTATTTGTTTACTATTTCAAAGGTACAAGAATCTTTTTAAATAGCATAGTGTTTTTAATATAGATAAGGTTTTTAAAGTTTTTATGTCTTAGCTTCCCTTTAGTATCAAATAAATCACTACATTTGCGACTTAAATGATAAAATGATATAAAATACTCATGCCAACAATTTCTATTCGCGGAATGGAGATGCCTGCATCTCCTATCAGAAAGCTGGCTCCTTTGGCAGATGCAGCCAAACAAAGGGGCGTCCATGTATTCCATCTCAATATCGGACAACCTGACCTGCCCACACCGCAAGTCGCAATTGATGCCATTCGCAATATTGACCGTAAGGTATTGGAGTACAGTCCCAGTGCGGGCTATCGTAGCTATCGTGAGAAATTGGTGGGATATTACGATAAATATAACATCAAGCTCACTGCCGATGATATTATCATTACTTCCGGCGGTTCGGAGGCTGTATTGTTCTCCTTTATGGCATGCCTTAATCCGGGTGATGAGATTATTGTGCCGGAACCGGCTTATGCCAACTATATGGCGTTTGCCATTTCTGCAGGCGCTAAAATCCGCACGATTGCAACGACTATAGAAGAGGGCTTCTCACTGCCTAAAGTAGAAAAATTTGAGGAACTGATAAATGACCGCACACGTGCTATTTTGATTTGTAATCCCAATAACCCTACCGGTTATCTGTATACCCGTCGCGAAATGAACCAGATACGCGACCTCGTGAAGAAGTATGACCTTTTCCTCTTTTCCGACGAAGTGTATCGTGAGTTTATCTATACGGGTTCTTCCTATATTTCAGCCTGTCACCTGGAAGGTATTGAGAATAACGTAGTGCTGATTGATTCCGTATCCAAGCGTTACTCGGAATGCGGTATTCGTATCGGTGCGCTGATAACGAAAAACAAGGAGATACGAGATGCTGTTATGAAGTTCTGCCAGGCGCGTTTAAGTCCGCCGTTGATAGGTCAGATTGCAGCCGAAGCATCTTTGGATGCGGGAGAAGACTATTTGCGTGATACTTACGATGAATATGTAGAACGTCGTAAATGCCTGATTGACGGTCTGAACCGTATCCCCGGCGTATATTCACCTATTCCTATGGGAGCGTTTTATACCGTAGCCAAACTGCCCGTAGATGATTCAGACAAATTCTGTGCATGGTGTCTTTCCGAATTTGAGTACGAAGGGCAGACAGTTTTCATGGCTCCGGCTTCCGGCTTCTATACAACACCGGGTTCCGGTCGTAATGAGGTCCGCATAGCCTATGTATTGAAGAAAGAAGATTTGACCCGTGCGTTATTTGTGCTTTCCAAAGCGCTTGAAGCCTATCCGGGTCGTACGGAATAATAGAAAAAGATGTCTTTATCCTTATTTCTCGCTCATCGTATTTACAGCGAAGGTGATATCGGAAAACAAGTTTCCCGTCCTGCCGTACTGATAGCAACTGCCGGTGTTGCTATCGGGTTGGCGGTAATGATTATTGCCGTGTCGGTGATAATCGGTTTCAAGAGCGAGGTGCGCGATAAGATAATAGGGTTCGGCTCTCATATCCAGATTAGCAATGCGGATGCGGCGCGTTCCTTTGAAACCCGCCCTATAGCTGTGACGGACAGTATGATTGCTGCCCTCATAGATAATCCTGAGGTGAAGCAAGTGCAGCGCTATTCCACAAAGCCGGGTATGATAAAGACAGCCGATGCTTTTCAGGGGATGGTGTTGAAAGGGATAGGACCTGAATATGACATCTCTTTCTTTCGCCGCCATTTGGTAGAGGGAGAGTTTCCTCAGTTCAGCGACTCGGCTTCCACCAATCGTGTAGTCATTTCGAAGGTGATAGCCGATAAAATGAAGCTGAAACTTGGTGATAAAATAGATACCTATTATATACAGGATGATGTACGCGCCCGTCGTTTGACGATTGTCGGCATCTATCAGACAAACTTTTCCGAATACGATAATCTGTTCCTTCTTACCGATTTGTGTTTGGTGAACCGTCTGAACAAATGGAAGTCCGACCAAGTGAGCGGAGTGGAACTGGAACTGCATGATTACGACAAACTGGAAGAAACAACCTACCGGATATCTGATGAAGTAAGTCGACAGCCAGACCCTTACGGTGCAGAATACTGTGTGCTGAATGTGGAGCAACTCAATCCGCAGATTTTTGCATGGTTGGGCATTCTGGACGTCAATATATGGGTTATCCTTATTCTGATGATAGGAGTTGCCGGCTTTACAATGGTTTCTGGACTGTTGATAATTATCATTGAACGTACTTCGATGATTGGTGTTCTGAAATCTCTTGGCGCTAATAATTTCACTATCCGCAAACTATTCCTTTGGTTGGCAGTGTTCCTTATCGGAAAGGGTATGTTGTGGGGCAATGCGATAGGGTTGGCATTCTATTTTATCCAGAAATGGTCAGGGTTATTCCGGCTCGATCCGGAAACTTACTATATGGATACTGTTCCCGTTTCTTTCAATATCTGGATTTTCTTGTTACTGAACGTTGGCACGCTGTTAGCTTCACTTATCATGTTGCTGGGGCCGTCATATCTTATCACGCGCATTCATCCGGCAAATTCCATGCGTTACGAGTAAATAAATCTACTTCCTCAGAAATCCGCTTTTCTTTCTAAACAGGCAATAGAGTTTCCAACGAAGAGATTGCAGAGGTTGAAGCACATCAAATACAGGCAGCGACCAATAGTATCTGCGTTGGTCGTTCAAATCCTTTGCGGTCTTGTTGATGATGATTGCCTGTAATACGAAGCGGAGTATCCATAAAAGAGGTGCAATACCGGCTGCCAACCAGTGGTAGTTCAGTATGCCTGTCACAAGCATAGCCGGCCATGATACATAGAATGCCAGACGGGTAGTGGTTTCCAATCCAGCCAACCATCGTTGTGCGCCATGATAGAGCCGGGCGGTAGATGCGTAACTTATCTTTTCCTCACGCCAGTCCTTAGTGCGGAGTACGGGTTGCATACGCACGATGGCATCTGCATCTGTTTCTACGCGAGTATTCTCGGCAGTAGCTATATGGTTGATAAACAAATCGTCGTCACCGCGTTGGAGATTGAGATGTGCGGAGAAACCTTTCTCCCGGTAGAATACTTCCTTGCGGTAGGCAAGGTTACGCCCGATACCCATATAGGGGCTGCCTGCAAGTGCAAAGCCGAGATAGCGCATGGAAGTGAAAAGATTGTCGAATGCTACCCGCTTGTGCAACCAGCCTTTGCCGCGTTCGTAGCCGCTATATCCCAGAACAACTTGCGTACGTGAGGTGAAGTTGCGTGCCAGCAGACGCAGCCATTGGTTACTTTGCGGGCAACAATTGGCTTCGGTAAAGACGAGCCAGTCATATTTGCTTGCTTTGATGCCGAGGGTTACGGCAAGTTTCTTCCTACTGATATAGCGGGAAGAGTCGGGAACGAAACTATGATAGAGATGTGGATATTTCTCTTCCAGCAGGGTCAGGTAATCCTCGCTTTCATCCGTATTGCCATCGTTGATAACAATCACTTCAAACTGCGGATAGTCCTGTTCAAGAATAGCGGTCAGGTTGCGGCGCAGGTTCTCGGATTCTTCCCGGGCGCAGATAATGACCGATACAGGGGGGAACTCTTGTGAGAAGTGTACATTGTTCCGTTTTACGGCACGATTACGTAAATGAATACGGTTGTACAGACAAAAGTAATAAAGGGCTTGAATAATAAAAAGAGTTCCCGTCGCTGCGAGCAATATCTTTTCAGTTGTATCGAATGTAAATGCTTCCATGTGTCGTATGACGTTTTATAACGTGCAAAGTTACAAAATTCACCACAGATTACATGGTTTAAGGCTGATTATTTATTTCCGGTACTACCTCAAACTTCGTTCCGGGGAAATGTTTGGAGAGATAGTCCCGTATGTACTGCATCGTGTCGTTTTGTATGGTCTTGTCCTCTACCGTGGGATAAAGGTTGTACAATACCGTATCAAGTATAATTCCCCGATGCTTAATGGCTTCCAAACTCAGTAAAGTATGATTGATGCTGCCCAATTTCCCGGATGTAACGAAAATAAGCGGGTAGTTCTTCTCGGCAACGTAGTCAATGGTGAGGTATTCTTCAGTCAAAGGAACCATGAGACCGCCGGCTCCTTCCACCAGTACGATGTCGTAACGGCGGGCAAGTTCCTGTGTGGCATGCTCTATTTTGCAGAAGTCGATAGGGCGGTTGTCAATGCGTGCCGCAAGGTGGGGAGAGCAGGGATAGGAAAAGATTTCGGGCATGGTGAGTCCTTCTTCATCTTCGGGCAGATAGCCTGTACCCATGATACGGCGGTGCAGGTCGATGTCTTCGGAATGACCGGTGTTTCCGGTTTGAATAAACTTTTGAGTGATTACAAGCTGCCCGTTTTGGGATAGCTGTTTGGCATACCAAGCGGTGCAATAGCTTTTTCCGGCATCGGTATCAATGCCGCTGATGAAATAGATAGCTGGTTTCATACTTCTTTATATCTTATATGAATGGTTAAACATAGGTAGTTGTACTTTAATTCTTTTTCTTTTTGGCAATCACATAAATCGGGTGATAAGTCAACGAAACGCTATGGTCTGCATTGCCACACATTCGGATATACTCATTGCAGAAGTTTTGCAGGTGCCCGCGAGTCCAAATTCTCTTTTCGGTGCCGGTCACTCCGGTTTGTTTAAGGTGCTGCAACACTTCGAGCGGAGTATCGAAAGGCAGGGAGACAATCTCTTCTCCGGCGTAAAGGATTTCGAAATGGGGTGATAGCAAAGCTTGCAGATTTTCAAGAGGCAGATACTCCAGCCCATGTCCTGTCAGAGTATGAATTTCTTGCATATTTTTCTTGCCGAATGTACTGAATGCAAGAATACCGTCGTCAGATAAAAAACGGTGGCATCGGGCGAAGAAACGTTTCGTGTCGGCAAACCATTGCAGCGTGGAGCAAGAAGTAATCAAGTCCGTTCCTTGTGGAAAATCGAGGACTTCCGCATCACAGGGCAGGAAGCTGACATAGCCTTTACTGTTCTGATTGAAAATATCCTTTATACATTCTTCCATTTCGGGACACAGGTCGTTGAGCAGCAGAGTTTCCGGTTGCAGGGTATGGAGCAGCAAGCGGGAATAGCATCCCGTGCCGCATCCGAATTCCGCGATATGGCGAAAGGGGTGGATGTTGCGGAGGCGGCTTTGTGCAGGGTCGGTACTGTTATGCACGGCGGTAGCAGCACCGGTGTGCTCCATTAGCAGGCGCAGCATCTTTTCCGCTACTTGTTGCTGCACGCGGGCTTCACGGCTGTATGTATTTCGTGCATGGGCAAAGCGCTTGGCAACGAGCGCTTTGTCAACGGATTGAATGGCGTTGTCAGTCATTTTCTGTTGTTTCTTGTCAGATGTCCATCTTCTTAAGTTTGTATAGAAAGTCATCAACAGGCATTTCCCACATATCTTGCAGCAGAAAGCGGAACATGGCTTCGTCATAGTGTGCGCTGTCGGTCACGACTACGACACCCTCCATCGGGCCGTTGCCGTTGAGCTTCAAATTCTCAGGTGGAAATATCCGGTCGTTACTGCCGATAAAGGTATAGTCGTATTGGTATCTGTACATATCATAATACTCACTGAACTTATCCTCGGCGGCTTCGTCGTATATGTTGTTTCTTATGTCTCCACGCATCTCGAAGTATTGCTCCTGAATGAGTCTTAACTCTTCCTTTATTTCATCGAAGTTCCGTCGGGGAGTTATTTCCATGAATGCCTTGTAAGCGTTACTGTCTTTGCACATACGGCGCAGAAATTTTTGAAGTGAGACGGGAGTAAGACCGTCAAGAGTAGCTTGATAAGTTTGCAAGGGAATGCCTTCTAAGTTATCAATGGGGTATGTACTTCCATTGAAAGCTATACTGAGAATGTTGTCCTGACGGACTTGACTGAGTATGATAGAGCCTGCCCAAACTCCCATAGACCAAGCTACCACATTTATTTGCCGATAGCGGTCGAAGATGGATTTGTCGAAATCGAGTGTGCGGTAGTCGTAGCAAATCATGTAGTCCATACCTTTGGGGAGGTATTGCTTGAAGGGAGTTTCATCCGCTGCCCAGCCGGCAAACAGCAATAACAGCTTCGGATGATTTTCGTGTATGATATAAACTTGTTTCATCGTTTTTTTTTAATGACCGATAGTGTCGGGATTATTAAGTTTAAGTATGAACGGTTAAGTGTTTTTTTAGTTCTTCTATCTCTTCTTTTCTGATTTCCGCTGTCAGCGAAAAGCGGATGCGTGACGTTCCTTCCGGCACTGTCGGCGGACGGACGGGCAGGGCATAGAAACCGTGCCGTTGCAATGCTTCCGCCCGTAGGATAGTGTCTGCGCTTGGTCCGACTACCATCGGGACGATATGGCTGGTGCTGGGGCATTCGTAGCCATGCTCCTGCAAAGCTTCGCGGAGCATTCGGCTGATATTGGCCAAATGCTCGCGCCGTTCCTGCATATCAGCCAGCCTGCGTACAACGAACAGCGTCCAGGCAATGTTTACTGGGGGCAGTCCGGTGGTGAAGATGAGAGTGCGCATATGGTTTACGAGATATTCCCGCACCACCTTTTTGCATACAATGTAGGCGCCTACGGATGCAGCCGCCTTTCCGAATGTACCGACGAGAAAGTCAACATCGCGGATGCAGCCGCCTTCCTCGGCACATCCCAATCCTTGCTTGCCGCGTACGCCAAAGGCGTGTGCTTCGTCTACATAGAGCAGTACATTGTCATATCGGTGTTTTAATTCTACTAAGGTTTGCAAATCCGCTTGGTCGCCGTCCATGCTGAAGATGCTTTCGGTGACGATGATGATTTGGCGATAGGCGGTGTGATGCTCTTTCAGCAACCGTTCCAATTGCTTCAGGTCGTTGTGGCGGTAACGGATGCACTTGGCAGCCGAAAGGCGGATACCGTCAATCAGGCTGGCATGGACGAGCTTGTCGGCAAGTATCAGCGTTTGTGCATCGCTCACGGCAGGCAGAATGCCGGTGTTGGCATGATAGCCGCTATTGAAGACCAATGCGGCTTCCGTGCCGAAAAGGTGTGACAGTTCGGCTTCCAGTTCTTCGTACACACTGAAGTTTCCCGTCAGCAGTCGGGAGGAGGAGGAGGTGGGCAGGAAGGTGTCGGGGGTGAGAGTGCGGAGGAATTCTTCGCGCAATGTACGGTCGGATGCCAGTCCCAAGTAGTCGTTGGACGACAGGTTCAGCATTCGTTTACCGCTCACGATGACCTCCCTTCCGTCGTGCACCATTTCGGGCAGGCGGCGCAGATTGCTGTGCGCTTCAAGGAGTTGCAGCTCTTGCTGCATTTCATGTATTGTGTTCATTTTCGGATTATCGTTCTTGATGTAAATTAAATTTCAATACTTACTTATTTCATTTCTTCTACAATCTTAATCAACCCTTTTGTCAGAGTGCTGAGCTGTTCCGGTTCAATGATGAACGGAGGCATCAGATAAACCAGCCTGCCGAACGGACGTACCCAGATGCCTTCTTCTACGAATCGTCGTTGCATCCATGCCATATCTACCGGTTTTCGGGTTTCTATGACACCGATGGCTCCGAGTATCCGCACATCGGCTACTTGCGGCAGTTGCCGTGCGGGTTCCAGTTCTCGCTTTAACTGCGCTTCGATACGTGCCACTTTCTTCTGCCAATTATATTCGGGAGATGTGAGCAAGCCCACCGATGCGCAGGCTACGGCACACGCCAGCGGGTTTCCCATGAAGGTAGGTCCGTGCATAAAGGCTCCCGGAGCATGATTCGAGATACTGTCTGCCACTTCGTTGGTTGCCAGTACGGCGGAAAGCGTCATGTAGCCGTCCGTCATAGCCTTGCCTATGCACATGATGTCCGGCTCTACTCCTGCGTGCTCCCATGCAAACAGCTTTCCGGTACGTCCGAACCCTGTTGCTATTTCATCAAAGACAAGCAGCAGACCGTGCTTCCGGCATAGCTTTGCCGCTTCGCGCAGATACTGCGGATGATAGAACCACATTCCGCCCGCACCCTGCACTATCGGTTCCAGTATCAGGGCTGCCAGTTCATCGTCATGCTGTTCTATGATTTCTTTCAGCGGGAGAATGTCTTCCGGATTCCATTCTCCGTCGAACCGTGAGCGGGGTTGCGGAACAAAATACCGCACAGGCAATGCCGAGCCGAACAGTGAGTGCATCCCCGTCACCGGGTCGCATACCGACATGGCATTCCATGTATCTCCGTGATAGCCGCTTCGTATGGTAACAAAATTGTTTTTCTTTGCCTTGCCTTTGGCATACCAATACTGCACTGCCATTTTCAGAGCCACTTCCACGGCAACCGAGCCTGAATCTGCATAGAATATCTTCTGCATGGAAGGCGGTGCTAACGGCAGCAGCAGTTTTCCCAGTTCGATGGCGGGATCGTGCGTCAGTCCTCCGAACATGACGTGCGACATTTTGCCGAGCTGCTCCGTTGCCGCCCGGTTCAGTACCGGATGATTATAGCCGTGTACGGCGCACCACCAAGAGGACATTCCCTCTATCAATGTCTGTCCGCTTTCCAGCGTAATCGTAGCTCCGTCCGCTTGCTTCACCTTATATACAGGCAGAGGATTGGTGGTCGAAGTATAAGGATGCCACAGATGCTCGCGGTCGAACTGCGAACCGCAAAACTCATACCCGGCTTCTTCTATCAGTTTCTTGTCTTCGGAAACTTTAGAGCCGAGTGTAGTCAGCAAGTCGCCCACGATGGCCGAATTGATACCTATATAAAGAGACTTTTTCACCGCCTCCTTGCTTAGTTGCGAACGCCCGCCGGCAAAACGGAGGTAGGCGGTGGGATTAATGAAGCGGAAGAGGGCGATTGTAACCAGTACTTCTTCTTCCGTCAGCGGCGGACGGTTTTCCAGCGGAGTGCCCGGAATGGGACTGAGCAAATTGATGGGGATGGACTGCACTCCCAGTTCTTTCAGTGTAAAAGCAAATTCAATGCGTTGCTCCATACTTTCGCCCATGCCTATGATGCCGCCGCTGCAGATGTCCATACCTGCGTTGCGGGCAGCTTGCAGCGTACGCAGTTTGTCCTCTTGCGTGTGCGTGCTGCACAGGGTGGGGAAGAAGGAAGGGGCTGTTTCCAGGTTGCAATGGTAGCGTGTGATGCCGGCATCGTGCAGGTCGCGCAACTCTTTTTCGTTCAATAGTCCCAGGGAAGCGCACAACTGTATGGAGGAGTGGCGGCGCATATGGCGTGCCGTATCGCAAAGTTGTTCCATCTGTCGGGAAGAGGGTTTTCGGCCGCTGGTGACGAGGGAGAAACGGTTGATGTCCTGCCGTTCATTGTATTGCGCCTGTTTGAGGCATTCTTCTGCGGGGAGCAGGTCGTAGATGTCGGCCTTGGTGTGGTAGTGGGCTGATTGTGCGCACCATTTGCAGTTTTCGGGGCAACGTCCCGACTTGGCGTTGATGATGGAGCACATATCAAACTCGCGCTGTGCGCACTTTGTGGTAATCTCGTGTGCAGCGGCATAAAGCGCTTCACGGTCGGCGGTATTCGCCAGCCAGGCGGCTTGGTCGGGCGATATGTCTATGCCTGCCAATACCCGGGCTTTCAATTCGTCAATAGTCATGGTATGAATAAAATAGGGGATAGTCTGCACCGCATCTTGTTTCCGCAGCGAGCTGTCGGCAACGTTCTTGCGCAGGCAGCCGATGGTGACACATTTGCCTATACTGGCAAATGCGGCATAAGCCTTCCTGCTCCAACGGCGGAAGCGTATCGTCTGTCTGTAAAATTGTTTTTGTTTCACGGTTGCAGTATCTCGTTATAGATTTTTTTAGCGGCTACAAATGTAGAAAAAATATTCATTAAATGCCCGGATTGTACCGGTAACTTACAATTTCGTTTGCTTTCAGTGAAGCCTGCACATCAATCAGCCGTTGGTTTCTGCTGCCACGGAAGTAGAGGTCTTCGTCGCGCAGCTCTTTCTTGAATTTGCCGTCCACCAGTACGTCGATATACTCCAGCAGTTTAGCTTGTCGGGGATTGCGCAACAATGATTCAAAGGTGTATCCGGTGTAGCACCAGATGTTTTTCCGGCTTTGCTTCTTGATGGCGTGTGCCAGTTCGGTGAAGCCTTCGGGTTGATACATCGGGTCGCCCCCGCTGAAGGTTACGTCTGCAAAGTTATCGGCAAGCACCTTTTGCAGTATTTCATCGGTACTCATCCAGCGTCCGCGGTTGATGTCCCACGACTCCGGATTGTGGCAGCCCGGACATCCGTTGGGACATCCGGCTGCATAGATGGCGGTACGGAAACCGGGACCGTCCACCGTAGTATCTTCTAATATGTCGAGAATGGAAAGCATTGTTTAAATTCTTCATTCTTCATTTCCATGTACTACTCTGTCGTTCAGTTCGGCAAGTTTGGCTTGGTTCCAGCGGTCGGTGGTTCCCACCAAGTAGCCGGTGATGCGTTGCAGTTTATCGATATGGGTGCTGCCGCATTTGGGGCAAGCCTCCAAGTCGGCGGTAGAGTTTTCGTACCCGCATTCCAGACAGCGGTTGCGGTTATGGTTCACCGAGCCGTAGCCTATGTTGTACCGGTCCATCATATCCACTACGCGCATAATGACTTCGGGGTTGTGGGTGGCATCGCCGTCCATCTCCACATAGAAGATGTGTCCGCCGCGGGTCAGGTCGTGGTAGGGGGCTTCGATTTCCGCTTTATGGCGGGCGCTGCACTTGTAGTACACGGGCACGTGGTTGGAGTTGGTGTAGTAATCACGGTCCGTAATGCCCGGTAAGCAGCCGAATTTCTTGCGGTCTACACGTGTGAACTTGCCCGACAGACCCTCGGCGGGGGTGGCCAGCACGCTGTAGTTATGCTGGTATCGGTCGGAGAACTGGTTGGCGCGGTCGCGCATATAAGTTACGATTTTTATTCCCAGTTCCTGAGCCTCTTCCGACTCTCCGTGGTGCTTGCCCAAAAGCGCCACCAGACATTCTGCCAGACCGATGAAACCGATGCCCAGCGTACCTTGGTTGATTACGGACGAAATGTCATCGTTCGGTTTTAGTTTGTCGCAGCCTATCCACAAAGCGGACATCAACAGAGGGAACTGTTTGGCAAATGCCGTTTTTTGGAACTCCATACGTTCGTGAAGCTGGCGTGCGGTGGTGTCGAGCATGGCATCCAGCTTGGCAAAGAAGCGGGCGATGCGTTGCTCCTTGTCCGCTATGTCCATGCACTCTATGGCAAGGCGGACAATGTTGATGGTAGAGAAAGAAATGTTTCCGCGTCCGATGGATGTTTTCGGGCCGAAACGGTTTTCAAACACACGTGTGCGGCATCCCATGGTGGCAACCTCGTGCTCATAGCGTTTGGGGTCGTCGGCTTTCCAGTCGTCGCTTCGGTTAAAGGTGGCGTCCAAGTTCAGGAAGTTCGGGAAGAAACGGCGTGCGGTGACTTTGCAGGCGAGTTGGTAGAGGTCGTAGTTGCGGTCTTCGGGCAGGTAGCTTACGCCGCGTTTCTTTTTCCATATCTGAATGGGGAAGATGGCCGTTTCACCGTTTCCCACACCCTGATAAGTGCTTTTCAGCAGTTCGCGGATGATGCAGCGGCCCTCGGCGGAGGTGTCCGTTCCGTAGTTGATGGAGCTGAACACCACTTGGTTTCCGCCGCGCGAGTGTATCGTGTTCATGTTGTGGATGAACGCTTCCATAGACTGGTGCACGCGGGCTACGGTCTTGTTTACGGCGTGCTGGACGATGCGGCGATCATCGGTCAGTCCGTCCAGCGGGTGTTGCAGATAATCCGTCAGTTCCTTCCGGTAGAGATGCGAATAATCCTTGCCGTTCAGTTCCTCCAGATTCTTTATCTCTTCGATATAGCTGTTGCGCACGTAGGGAGCGAGGTAGAAGTCGAATGCGGGAATGGCCTGTCCGCCGTGCATCTCGTTCTGGGCGGTTTCCAGTGAGATACATCCCAAGATGCTGGCTGTCTCGATGCGTTTTGCCGGGCGCGATTCTCCATGCCCGGCAGAGAAACCGTACGTAAGGATGCGGTCCAGCGGATGCTGTACGCACGTCAGGCTCTTGGTGGGGTAATAATCCTTGTCGTGGATGTGCAGGTAGTTGTGGCTGACGGCATCCAGCACTTCCTCGCTCAGAAGATAGTCGTCCACAAACGGTTTGGTGGTTTCGCTGGCAAATTTCATCATCATGCCTGCCGGTGTGTCGGCATTCATGTTGGCGTTTTCGCGGGTGATGTCGTTGGATTTGATGTTGATGATTTCCAAGAACATATCGCGTGTCTTTGCCTTGCGGGCAATGCTGCGTTGGTTGCGGTAGGCGATGTACTTTTGGGCGACATCCTTGCGGCTGCTTTTCATCAGTTCCATTTCCACCAAATCCTGAATGGCTTCCACCGTCATTTGGGCATCGCCTTTAAAGGAGATGTGGTCGGTGATTTGGCGTATCAGCTGCATATCTTCCCCCTTGTCGGTATGGAGCATGGCTTTGCGGATGGCAGTTACTATTTTCTCTTCGTTGAAGCCGACGACGCGTCCGTCACGCTTGAGTACCGTTTGTATCATAATTGATAGTATTTTTAGATTTTAATAATAGGGATTAATTGCGAAACAAAGGTATTACAGTTTTCTTTATGTTTTCACTTTTGGAAAACTTTTGTTGGATTAAAAATGGTTAATCTACTGATAATCAAATATAGTCTTTTGTAGAATGGAAAACTTTCTGTTTTTCAGATTGTCTTTAGTTGTACGTTATTGGTAATTTTGTATGCCATTGTGTGTCAATCTATTTCAAGACGGACAATGAGAAATAGGGATTTCACTTGCTGTTTTTTCAAATACTTTGGCTATATTTGCTACTCTTTGTCATTCGCGAGATGTGGCAAAGTCTTGAATTTCTAATTATTATCAGGTAAAAAGGAGTGTGAATATGGGAAAGATATTTCCACCTTTCAAGGTCGATATTGCAGGTACATTGTGTGTACCTTCTGCGTTGCAGGATGCAAGGAAGGAATATAAAGACGGGCAAATCAGCCTGCAAGCATTGCGAGCCGTAGAAGATGCGGAGATTCGTAATTTGATGGAGCGTTTGAGGTCGGAAGGCATAAAGGTAGTAACGGACGGCGGTTTTCGGAGCTATGATTTTTTGGAAGGCTGGGAGGGAGTCCGCTGTAAAAGCGATGCCGATTCTTCGTCCGATGGCCGGCTGGAGGTGACAGGCAGGATCGGTTTGCTTCATCATCCGGTTCTGGAAGATTTTGCGTTTCTGGCACAGAACGCTGCGGAAGACGTGCTGCCCAAACAGCATATGCCTTCGCCCGGCAAGCTGTTGATGCGTATTCTCCGCGAAACGGAAGCCGAGTGTTTGAAGTCTGTTTATCCGGACTTGAATGTATTGCTGGATGATTTGGCTGTGGCTTATAGGACGTTGTTGGAAGGGCTTTATGAGGCAGGTTGCCGCTATGTGCAGTTTGAGGGCATCAAGTCCATGCTGACCGATGAAGCCGCCCGTCTCAACAACCGGGTGTTGCGCGAGCGTCCCGAAGGCTTGTTCGTGGCTTTCCATGCCGCAACGGACATGCTGATACGGCTGCATGGCGCGGATGCCTATTTCTTGAATTATGATTGCGGAATTTGCGACCGCAGCCGCCTGTTGTGGTTTGTACACGAGCGGGAAGCGGTTTTCGGCTTCGTGCTCTCTTATTATCCCGATGAAGAGGAGCTGGATGAATTGCAGGCAAAAATAGAAGAAGTCCTGAATTATATACCCGTAAAGCACTTGACGCTCTGTCTGCCCGATGCGGACAATCTTCTTAATCCCTCGGCGGAGGACGAAGCAAAACAGTGGAAAACAGTGGAGCTGGGCAAGGATATGGCAGACCGTATCTTCTCTGTCTGAACACGAGTCCGAGCACGCACGTCATCGAGTCCGAGCACGCACGCCACTGCGTCCAAGCACACACTTCGGTGTCTCTGAGCACGCACGTTGTGACTGTTGAGCTGCGTGGTTTCGGTCGTTGAGCTGCGTGGTTGCAAAACAACAAAGGATATGTTAAAGCCCGAATTGGCACATCATTCTGTCATTCAGAGGAGCTTGCGACGAAGAATCTCCTCCCTTATATGTAAGGAGAAGAGATTCTTCACTCCGTTCAGAATGACAGAATGATGTGCCAATTCGGGCTTCAGCACACCCTTTGTCCTATACTCTTACCGGCTCTTTGCTTCTTACTTACTTGAGCACCTCAGCCAGCTTTTCTTGCAGTTCCTCGCCATGCAGGCCGCGTGCAAGGATAATTCCGTCACCGTCAATCAGTACAGTATGCGGAATGCTACTTACGGCATACAACTTGGCGCCTTCGCAGTTCCAGTATTTCAGGTCGGACATTTGCGGCCAAGTGATGTTCAGTTTCTTGATGGCTTCCTTCCAAGAGTCGCCGCTTTGGTCTAAGGAAACGCCGACGATTTCGAAATTCTTATTCTTGTACTTGGCATAGGCTTCCACCAGATTCGGCATTTCGCGGCGGCAGGGTCCGCACCAGCTTGCCCAGAAGTCTACGAGCACGGTTTTGCCCTTTCCTACGTAGTCGGACAGTTTTACGGTCTTGCCTTCGGGAGTCTGCATTTCAAAGTCCGTAAACTTCTTGCCTACGGCAGTAGCTTTCATTTTTTCTACGTTCTCCTTGATGCGGATGATGGTTTCGTCGTTGCTGTATGTTGCGGGAATTTGCGACATCAGCGGGTCAAGCTCTTCCACGTCCATGTAGTAATGGTTCTTCTTGAGCAGGAATACTCCTACCGTATTATCGATGTTTCGCTTGATTCCCTCTTTGGCGACGGTGACATATTGTTCCTCCAAGTCATTCATCTGCTTGGCTTTGGCTTCGCGTTGTTCATCCGTCAGGATGGTGTCGGACATGGACTGGTAGATGACGTTCATCTGTCTGTTCAGTTCGTTTTGCTTGTCACGGATGCCTTGGTAGATGTCGTTGTTGGCTGTACCGGTGGCGGAGTCGCCTTCACCGGAAGTCAGTTTGATGTTGATTTTTCCGTTTTCAAGGAAGAAGTCTATCAGCACACCTTCTTTTCCGGAGGGTTGGCACGTGATATATCGGTTGACTGCGCTGTCCTGCGTTCCCTTGAAGGTGAAGGTTCCGTTGGTGATGACTGCGGAATCGAGTTTTACGAGTTGGCGGCCTTCTACGGTTTGCAGATAAACGGTGTCGCCATCGGTTGCACCTTCTACTGTTCCGGTTACGGTGTAACCTTTGTTTCCGCTGTTACAGGCTGCAAATATGGCAGCGACAGCGAGCAGGTAAGTTAATTTTTTCATTGCTTTTTTCATTAAATAAATAATTTGTAGCGGCAAAGATAATAATAAAAAATCCCCATCGGTGCAACCAATGAGGATTTTATGTTTTTTGTCCCTTTTTCACAAGGGGGGGGCTGTGCTTCTTTTTTATTCAGCAGCAGCTTCTGCAGCGGGAGCTTCTTCGGCAGGAGCTTCAGTGGCTTCTGTTTCTGCAGGTGCTTCGGCAGCGGCCTTAGCAGCTTCTTCAGCAGCTTTCTTTTCAGCCAAAGCCTTAGCTTTCACTTCGTTTACTTTCTTTTCAGCTTCCAGACGTGCTTTGGCTTCAGCCTTCTTAGCTTCTTCGTCTTTTGCTTTCAGAGCAGCCAAACCGCTTTGTTTGTTGTTCTTCCATGCTTCGAATTTAGCTTCAGCTTCAGCTTCGCCGAATGCGCCTTTTGTTACACCGCCAAGGAGGTGTTTCTTCATGTAAACGCCTTCACGAGAGAGGATGTTGCGAACAGTGTCGGTAGGTTGTGCACCTTTCAATACCCAGTCAAGTGCGCGGTCGAACTTCAAATCTACTGTGGCAGGATTGGTGTTAGGGTTGTAAGTACCAATCTTCTCAATAAATTTACCATCACGTGGTGCTCTTACGTCTGCAATTACGATAGAGTAGAAAGCGTAGCTTTTACGTCCATGTCTTTGCAATCTGATTTTTGTTGCCATTTAATTAAAATGTTTTTAGTTAATGATTTGAATTATGCTACTAACTCGTAATAGCGGGTGCAAAGGTAGGATAATATTTTGGATTTTGAATCATGAATGATGAATTATTTGCTTTCATCCCCCATTCTTCATTCTTCACTCCCCTCCCGAATATCTCCTCGGATACCTCATTAATATGGCAAGTATGGCGAAGGCGCCCATGCAGAACGGATAGTACAGGTTGCCTATGATGCTGAGGGGCGAAATGCTTGCCAGCCCTGCGGCTATCAGCATTTGCGCGCCGTAGGGGATGATGCCTTGAATGAGGCAGGAGAATGTATCGAGTATGCTTGCCGTTTTCCGGCGGTCCAGATGGAAGCGTTTGGCTATATCTTTGGCGATGGGCCCGGTGGTGATGATGGCGATGGTGTTGTTGGCGGTGCAAAGATTGGCGACGCTTACCAGTGCGGCTATGCTCAGTTCCGCGCCCCGCTTGCCGGTGACGTGGCGGGTGAGGCGGGCGATGATGAAGTCTATGCCGCCGTTGTAGCGGATTGTTTCCAGCATTCCGCCTGCCAGCAGGGTGATGATGATAAGTTCGCCCATGCCGGTGATGCCCGTTCCCATGGCGCCGAACCAGTCGAAGAAGCCCGTTCCGGTGAACAGTCCGATGATGCCGGTAGAGAAGATGCCGAGCAGCAGTACGAGCATCACGTTCATTCCGGCTATTGCCGTACCCAGTACGATGAGGTAGGGGATTACCTTTATCCATTCAATCTCCTGTATCTGCGGAGCGGCGGAGAGGGACAGCCCTTGAAAGATGTAGATGCCCAATACAATCAGTGCGGCAGGTACTACAATCATAAAGTTCACTTTAAACTTGTCCCGCATCACGCAGTCCTGCGTCTTGGTAGATGCAATCGTGGTGTCCGATATGAACGAGAGGTTGTCTCCGAAGAACGAACCGCCCACCACGATGGCAACCATGTAGGGGAGGTCGATGCCTGTTTTCTCCGCCAGCCCCACCGCTACCGGGGTCAGTGCGACGATTGTCCCCACGCTTGTTCCGATGGACAGGGAGATGAAGCAGGCGGCAATGAAGATGCCCGCCAGCAGCAGGTTGTCCGGAAGGATGTGCAGGGTCAGGTTCACCGTGGCGTCGATAGCCCCCATCTGCTTGGCGCTTTGGGCAAAGGCTCCGGCAAGCACGAATATCCATATCATCAGCAATATGTTCTTGTTGCCTGCGCCCACGGAGAACTGGTAGATGCGCTGTTCCAGTTTCAGCCCCCGCGTGATGGCGATGGCATAGCAGGACGACAGCAGGAACGCCACCGTAATCGGCACTTTATAGAAATCGTTTACAAGCAGTGAGGTGATGAGGTATAGGCAAAGGAATACGGCCAGCGGACTCAGCGACCGCCAGCCTCCCTTTTGTTTGTGAGAAGTATTTGTATCTGCCGACATACTACAAAGTCACCCCTGTCTTGAAGATGGCGATTTCCTTATACCCTTTCTTCTCGTTGTTCACAAACTCGCCGCTTGCCACGCGGATAATGTAGTCGATGAACCGTTCGCAAGTCTTCTCCATCGGTTCGTTTTCGAGGATGACACCTGCGTTGAAGTCAATCCAGCCCGGTTTGTTCTTGGCGAGGGTGGAGTTGGTGGAAATCTTCATGGTCGGCACATAAGTTCCGAAGGGCGTTCCGCGTCCGGTGGTGAACAGTACCATGTGGCATCCGCATGAAGCGAGGGCGGTAGCTGCAACCAAGTCATTGCCCGGTGCGGAAAGCAGGTTCAGACCCTTTACTTTCAGGCGCTCGCCGTAGGGGAGCACGCCGTCCACGTAGCTCTTGCCGCACTTCTGCGTACATCCCAAAGCTTTGTCTTCCAATGTGGAGATGCCGCCCGCCTTGTTGCCCGGAGACGGGTTTTCGCCTACCGGTTCGCCATGTGAGAGGAAATATTCCTTGAAGTCGTTAATCAGTTTCACAGTTTCTTCAAACAGCTCCTTGTTGCGGCAGCGGTTCATCAGGATTGTTTCGGCGCCGAACATTTCGGGCACTTCCGTCAGTACGCTCGTACCTCCCTGCGCAATGAGGAAGTCGGAGAACATACCCAGCAGCGGATTGGCGGTGATGCCGGAGAAACCGTCGGAACCGCCGCATTTCAAACCTACGCGCAGTTCGCTCAGGGGCACGTCCACGCGTTCGTCCTTGCTTGCTTTCCCGTAGAGTTCGCGCAGCAGCTTCATGCCTTCTTCGTATTCATCGCCCACTTTCTGCGTCACCATGAATTTTACGCGGTCGGAGTCATATTCACCCAAAAACTCGCGGAACACGTCCGGCTGGTTGTTCTCGCAGCCCAGACCCACCACAAGCACTGCACCTGCATTGGGGTGCAGCACCATGTCGCGCAAGATTTTCTTGGTGTTCTCGTGGTCGTCGCCCAACTGCGAACAGCCGTAATTGTGCGGAAACGCCATGATTGCATCCACGCCTTTGCCGTCCGTTTCACGGCGCAGCCCTTCCGCCAGTTGGTTGACGATGCCGTTTACGCAGCCCACTGTGGGGATAATCCATATCTCGTTGCGCACACCCACGTCACCGTTTTTGCGGCGGTAACCTTTGAATGTCAGGTTCTTGTGCGGGATGTCCAGACTTACTGCGGTAGGGTTGTAGGTGTATTCCAGCAAGCCGGCAAGGTTGGTTTGGATATTGTTTTCGTTCATCCAGTCTCCTTGCTTCTTTGCGGTGCGGGCATGGCCGATGGGATAGCCGTACTTAATCACATTTTCGCCTTCCGCAAAGTCCTTCAGGGCGAATTTGTGTCCGGCAGGTACCTCCTCGTTCAGGATAATTTCCTTGCCGTCTACTATAAGTTTTTCACCTGCCGGCAGTGCAACAATGGCCACCGCAACATTATCGGCAGGGTTAATTTTCAAATACTTTGTTTCCATATACTGTGTTTTTTTTAATTAGTTTTGTTCAATTGTTGCCTTATCACTATATTGCTTTTAAGTAAATGTGCATAATTAGTTTATACTATCTGTCATTCAGAGCGTAGCGAAGAATCTCTTCTCTTAATGCACACGCAGAGAGTAGATTCTTCGCTACGCTCTGAATGACAGATGCACTGTATGGCATAAACCGTTTTTCCCTTCTATTTGTTATAATAATATTCGATATTCTCTTTCGTCAGCAAGTCAATCGGCATGAAGTTCTCCCTTGCGATTTCTTTTTTCAGAATCAGGTAATCACACAGAGCTTTGATGCCGTCAAATCCCTGCAAGGTAGGTTGCTGGGCGATGAGGAAGAAGATGCTTCCCTGTTTCAGGCAGTCCACGTTGCGTTGCAGCAAGTCATAGCCCATGAGGTTGAAGTCCGTCTTTTGATGCTTCTGCAGATACTCTCCGATGATGTACGCTTTGGAGTTGAAGGTGATGCCGTTCTTCAGGGTAGGGTGGGCCCGGAAGAAATCATCCAGCATTTGTGCATCCTCGCCGTCGCGTTTGGCATGGAGGTCCAGTTCCCAGATGCGGCACGAGGGATGATGTTCGCGCATATATTCTCGGAATCCCACCTCCCTCCGTTCCTGTTGGTTGGAGCCGACGATGCCCTCGTTTATCTTGCGGAAGATGACGATTTCCTGTGCATCCTCGCCGGCAAGCAGCATCAGCATACGTGCGGCAAAGTATCCGCTTTGGTGCGAATTCTGCCCGAAGAAAGAGAGGGCGGGAGCTTCCTTGATATTGGAGTCTATATATATATAAGGTATATTCAGTTCTTCAAGCTGATTGGTGAAAGGCGTGGTATATTGCGGGGCGGTGGGGGCAAACATCACGCCATCGGGCTTCAGCTCCACGATGTCGCGGGCTGCCCGGGCAAAGGAGCGGTAGTCGTAGGGGTCGTAGTACGACAGTTTCACGGTGATGTTGAAGTCCGAGTAAGTGGTCAGCGCTTCGTGTATGCCGTTTTCCACTTCCGTCCAATATTCGCCGGTGTCGTGTTGGGGCAGCAGGCAGGCAAACGCATACTTTTTGTTGGATGCCAGTGCGCTGGCGTACATATTAGGCTGGTAGTTCAGCTTCTCCAAGATTTCCTCCACCCTTTTGCGGCTGGCTTCCGACACTCCGCTACGCCCGTGTAGAACGCGGTCTACGGTTCCCACCGACACGTCAGCCATCTTGGCAATGTCCTTGATTCTTATTCTTTCCGGTGTATTCATGGGTTTGTTCATCGTTTTTTTGTGCTCGTACACAATAATAATCTAAATATTTTCGACACAAATATATAACAATTTTTGTAATTACGAAAATTGTTGTATCTTTGTGCCCGCACACGAAAGCTATGAAGAACAAGCTGTCTTTTAGTTTACTCTGCATGGTATCAGGTGTTTAGCTTTTTAATAGGAGCTGATGTGATAATTTGAAAGAAACAATTTAATCATAGTATTTAATAAAAACATAGAATTATGGGAAAGAAAGTCGTTACATTAGGTGAGATTATGTTGAGACTGTCCACTCCGGGCAACACTCGTTTTGTACAGTCCGATTCTTTTGATGTAGTATATGGTGGCGGTGAAGCCAACGTTGCAGTCAGCTGCGCCAACTACGGTCATGATGCTTACTTTGTAACCAAATTGCCGAAACACGAAATCGGTCAGTCGGCAGTGAACGCTTTGCGCAAGTACGGTGTAAAGACAGACTTCATTGCACGTGGCGGCGACCGCGTAGGTATCTATTATCTGGAAACAGGTGCGTCTATGCGTCCCAGCAAGGTGATTTATGACCGAGCTCATTCTTCAATCGCCGAAGCCGATGCGGCAGATTTCGATTTCGACGCTATCATGGAAGGTGCAGACTGGTTCCACTGGTCAGGCATCACTCCCGCTATCTCTGACAAGGCTGCCGAACTTACCCGTCTGGCATGCGAAGCTGCCAAGCGTCATGGTGTTACGGTGTCTGTAGACCTTAACTTCCGTAAGAAACTTTGGACAAAAGAAAAAGCCCAGTCCATCATGAAACCGTTGATGCAATTCGTAGACGTTTGCATCGGCAACGAAGAAGACGCCGAACTCTGCCTCGGTTTCAAGCCCGATGCTGACGTAGAAGGCGGTAAGACAGATGCAGAAGGCTACAAAGGCATCTTCAAGGCAATGGCCAAAGAATTCGGTTTCAAATATGTAATCTCTACTCTGCGTGAATCATTCTCCGCAACCCACAACGGCTGGAAAGCAATGATTTACAACGGCGAAGAGTTCTACGAATCAAAACGTTACGACATCAATCCTATCATCGACCGTGTAGGTGGCGGTGACTCCTTCTCAGGCGGTATCATCCACGGTTTGCTGACGAAGCCCAACCAAGGCGCTGCCCTCGAATTTGCCGTAGCAGCTTCTGCCTTGAAGCACACTATCAACGGTGACTTCAACCTCGTTTCTGTTGAAGAAGTAGAAGCATTGGCAGGCGGAGACGCAAGCGGTCGTGTTCAACGATAAGTAAACGATAAGAGTAAATATAAAATAATAGTTCTCGTGTACTAAGTACAATTATCCGTATGGCAATTTGTACATTGTACATTGTAATTTGTAGATAAATCAATGGCAAAATTTGATAAGATATCCGTATTGAACAAGATTGGTTCAACCGGTATGGTTCCTGTATTCTACCACAAAGATGCAGAAGTAGCAAAGAAAGTAGTGAAAGCTTGTTATGAGGGTGGCGTTCGTGCATTCGAGTTTACCAACCGCGGTGATTTCGCTCACGAAGTATTTGCGGAAGTAGTAAAATACGCAGCCAAAGAATGTCCCGAAATGGCAATGGGTGTAGGTTCTATCGTAGACCCTGCCACAGCTGCATTGTATCTGCAATTGGGCGCAAACTTCATTGTAGGTCCGTTGTTCAACCCCGAAATCGCAAAAATCTGCAACCGTCGTCTGGTAGCCTATACTCCGGGATGCGGAAGCGTTTCAGAAGTGGGTTTCGCACAGGAAGCAGGTTGCGATCTCTGCAAGATATTCCCCGGTGACGTGCTGGGTGCAAAGCTTGTAAAAGGCCTGTTGGCTCCGATGCCGTGGTCCAAGCTGATGGTAACCGGCGGTGTGGAACCGACACAGGAAAACCTGACCTCTTGGATAAAGGCAGGCGTATTCTGCGTAGGCATGGGTTCCAAGCTCTTCCCGGGTGACAAAGTAGCTGCCGAAGACTGGACATATGTTACGGAAAAATGCAAAGAAGCTCTGGCATACATTGCGGAAGCAAGAAAATAATCGCATTATATTTCATTTTGTTTAAAGGTGTTTAAAGGGGACAACCATCAAAGTGCTATGGCACTTTGGTGGTTTGTTTTGTTTATAAGTGTAAAATGGACGCTTAATCTCTAAAACAATGTTATAAGGCATACACTTTTTCCTCCTGTTGTTTGCGAACACGGAAAAAACACTTACCTTTGCAATGCAATTGAGAAATTGCATTTAACAATAAAAAATGAGTTTTCAGTAAAGGTAATTAGTTAAGAGGTAAAAAGATTGAATTAATTCATAGTTTTGATTTTTGGATTGAAAATAGGTAATTAGAAAAAGGTAAAAGTTAAACATTAATGTTGTTAGTAGGTATTTGAAGTTTGTTTTTTTAGAGGTAAAAAGAAAGATTGATTTTCGGGTAACAATTAGATGCAAGTAAAAAAGAAAAGCCTTTAGGCTTTTCTTACACGAGGCGAGGGGTTCGAGAGAGCTTGCTCGTTTTTTTATTTTTACCTTTTTTGTGCATTTGGAACAATCTATTCCCCTTTTTTGTATCTTTGTGACGGATGTCCTGCGCGCAGGCGGTCCAACAAATAAAACAACAAGGTTAAACCGTATGGATTTTGGAACACATATTATACTTCTTTGATTGGCTGCTATACATTTTATTCGCAATAAATGTGGCGTATTTGCTGGTGTACAGTCTGGCATCGTTGCGTCGTTGTAAACCTCTGGCAACTGTACCGGCCGAAACTTATAAGCGTTTTGCAATACTTATTGCAGCCTATCGTGAAGATGCGGTTATCCGGTCTACTGTGCACGCCTGTCTGGCGCAGGATTATCCGGGCGAGAAGTATGATGTTGTGGTTATTTCAGATCATATGCAACCCGAAACCAATGCGGCTTTGTCCTCACTTCCCATAAAGTTGCTTCAAGTTGATTTTGAGAAAAGCACCAACACCAAATCCCTGAAAGCAGCTCTCGAGTATTTGGATAAGGACGCCTATGATGTGGCATTGATAATAGATGCGGATAACATCATTGAGCCTTCCTACTTGTCCGAAGTGAACGATGCCTTTGGTGTAGCCGGTGTTCAAGTGGTGCAGACTCATCGTGTTGCCAAGAACTTGAATACGGACATGGCTTACCTGGATGCAATCAGTGAGGAAATCAATAATTCCATCTTCCGTCTGGGACATTCCAATCTCGGTATGTCGGCGGCTCTGATAGGTTCGGGAATGGCTTTTGAATACCCTTTGTTTTACGATGCGATGATGAGCAATACGTCGGTAGGAGGTTTCGACCGTGTGCTGGAGATGAAACTTCTTTATAAGGGGGTACACTTCCATTACCTGCCCGATACGTGTGTGAAGGACGAAAAAATACAGAAAGCGCAAAATTTCTATCAGCAACGCCGCCGCTGGCTGTCCGCCCAGTATTACAGCTTCTTTGAGTTTGCCAGTCACTTGCTGCCCGCTATTCGTAACGGGAAGTGGGACTTTTGCGATAAACTTTACCAGCAAATCTCTTTTTCCCGGGTGTTGCTGTTGGGGTTTGTGTTCATAATGGCAGTCTGCACATCTATTGCGTTTCCAATGTGGTGTCTCAAGTGGTGGGGTTTGTTTGCTTTATTATTGTTGGCATTGGCTGTTGCCATTCCCCGTAAGTATTGGCGCTGGCGTTTATTGAAAGCCATTTGTTGGGTTCCTTACTCTTTTTTGTTGATGTTTTTAAATCTATTTCGTTTAAAGGAAGCAAACAAGCGATTTATTCATACAGCGCATGGAGTCGATTAAAGATTATACTTATGGAAAAGAATGCTCCCGAAATATCAGTTATTGTTCCTGTCTATAATGTTGAGCAATACCTCGTTAAATGCATAGATAGCATTTTGTCTCAGACATTTACCGATTTTGAACTGTTGTTGATAGATGATGGCAGTCCTGACCGTTGCGGGGAAATCTGTGATGAATATGCGAAGAAAGATGAGCGGATAAGAGTGTTTCATCAGGAGAATAGTGGTGTTAGCACTGCGAGAAATATTGGATTAGAGATGATGAAGGGTCAATATTTGGCTTTTGTTGATGCTGATGATTGGATATATCCTCATTATCTGCAATATCTTTATGAAGCATTGCAGGGCAATGAAGCGGCTGGTCTTATTATTCATGGCTTTCAGAGCTTTGATACGAATGGTATTCCTTTACCTGCAAAGTTATTGCCAAATCGTTTTTATAGGAAAGAGAAATTTGGATATGCTATTTGCGAATGCCGTTTGACTGAATGGGGCTATTCTGCTTCTAAACTGTATAAAGCTGATATTATAAGGGCGAATCATTTAAGATTTGATACACGGTTGCATTGTTTGGAAGATCTGCTTTTTATGTATCAATACCTTCTCTATTGCGATTATCTACTTTTAGGTGATAAACAAGAGTATGCTTATATCCGACATCCCAATTCAATGTCAAGTACGATTCATCCATTTGATTCTGTATATGCCGGATTTCAATTATATCAATCGTTGTTTGTTAGAATGTCAGACTGTTGGTACTTTCCTGAAGAAAATAGGGAGGTATTGATTTATTCTATGATGTTGGGTTTTGATTGGTCTTTAAAAACAGATTATCAATGTAATAGGGAGGTGTCACGTTCTTTAAGATTAAGTCACTTAGCTCAGTTAGTTAATGAAAATTATGAAACGATGTGTTTATATTATCGTCCTGTATACAAATTGGATAAAATAGGGAAGTTGTTTCTAAAGTTTAAATGTTATAGCCTTTATGATGTATATATAATTTTGCTTATAAAGTTAAAAGTGCATCGTTTCTTGTATGCGCCAAAAAGCAAATAGTTAATAAATCTGTATCGAATGAATTACACTATTATAATTCCTCATAGAAATATACCTATATTATTACAGCGTTGCCTTGATTCTATTCCTCGACGGTGTGATGTGCAAATAATTGTGGTGGATGACAATAGTTCTTCAACTATGGTTGATTTTTCACATTTTCCGGGAGAGGATAGAGAAGATGTCAAGGTTATTTATACAAAAGAGGGGCATGGGGCAGGATATGCCCGTAATTGCGCTTTGAAATATGCGTGTGGAAAGTGGATTTTGTTTGCTGATGCAGATGACTTTTTTTTACCCGATTTTTTAGAGGTACTTGATAGATACAAGGATACTAATTATGATATGATAACATTTCGGGCTGATAGCGTTGACTCAGAAACCCTCGCACCGGTAGAGTCTCGGCAATTATTGTATTCTGAAATTAGTGAAAATATGGATTTGGAGATATTGAAATATAGAAATGATGTACCATGGGCAAAAATGATATCTTTGAATTTAATTCGGAAATATCAGCTTCGTTTTGATGAGACACCGGCAGGGAACGATGCAATGTTTTCAGCTTATTGTGATTATTATGCACAAAAAATAGCGGCATGCTCTGATGTTATCTATTGTGCTACAGTACGTTGTAATTCTTTACAATATGGTGCTGTACTTGAGAATCTGTTGGCGCGAGTATACGTTGCCTGTAGATTCAATCGTTTTTTGAAAAAGATAGGGCGAGATGATAAATTTGTATATGCATATTCTCGTGTGAAAAAATGTGAAGAACATTTCGGTAAGAGAGGATATTATAGAGCTTTGTGGATATATTTGCGAAAAGAATGTATAGGGAATATTATAAATACTTTTTCTGATTTGGTTATGGGGAAGATAAAACGATTGTCATTCATCGGTCCGGGAAAAATGAAGTAAAACGAATTCCTTACTAAATATAGCTGCCTATGGCCGAATCCCGTCTTCATAAAAGTTACTTGAATGCTCGTGTCAATGTATTCTTCTATCTTGTCACGCTGTTCATTTCGTTCTTCTCCCGCAAGATATTCCTTGAGAAGCTGGGGGCGGACTTTGTAGGCTTGACGGGTACGATGCAGAACTTGCTGGGCTTTCTCAATCTTGCCGAGCTGGGCATTGGAGCATCCATCGGCTATGTGCTTTATAAACCTATTTTCGATAAGAACCAAGATAAGATAAAGGAGATAATCTCAGTGTTGGGTTATCTCTATCGCAATGTAGGGTTGCTTATTTTAGGTGCCGGGTTACTTCTTGCCTGTTTTTTACCCTACATATTCGCGGACGTCAGCATTCATCTCGGAGTCATTTATTTTGCTTATTTCGCATTTTTGGCTTCCGCTCTCATCAGCTATTTCGTCAATTACCGCCAGACTTTGCTGGGTGCCGACCAGCGTAACTATGTGGTTACCGTTTACTTTCAAACGGCAAATATCGTGAAAGTCTTCTTGCAGATAGCGCTTGTGTGGTATGTGGGCAGTTTCTATCTGTGGATAACTATTGAATTGTTATTCGGCATTCTGTATTCATTCATATTGAATTGGAAGATTAACCAGGTATATCCGTGGCTGAAGTGCAGTGTGGCGGAGGGCAGGCAGAAGTATCCGGAGAATAAGATTATCGTGCATAAGGCTCGCCAGATGTTTGTACATAAACTGGCAGGAATGGGCAGGACACAACTTTTGCCTTTTTTAGTTTACGCGTTTACATCGCTGAAGTTGGTTGCCTATTATGGCAATTATATGTTGTTGCTTACCAAGCTGAACCAGTTTATTGATAATTTCTTGGGCAGTACCGGTGCAGGTGTGGGAAATCTGATAGCCGAGGGAGACATGAAGCGCATCCAGCAGGTATTTTGGGAATTGAGTTCATTGCGCTTTTTGATAGCTTCGTTCTTGACTTTTGCGCTGTATCATCTGATGGATCCATTCATTACGGTATGGTTGGGAGAGGAGTATATATTGCCACATTCCGTATTGATTGTTATTCTCACCAATTTCTTTATCAGCCAATTCAGAGGTACGAACGACCAGTTTATTTTTGGTTATGGACTATTCCACGATACATGGGCTCCGGTAGCCACGTTGGTCATAACGGTGGCGGTAGCTTTGCTGGGGGGATATTTATGGGGGCTTCCCGGTGTTTTGCTGGGCGATATAGCCAGCTCGATAACCATTATCAGTATATGGAAACCTTATCTTCTTTACAAAGAGGGATTCAAAATGCCGGTAAAGCTGTATTGGAAGAATATTCTTTGTTACTTGCTACTTGCTGTTCTTTCATGGGGATTGACGGACGTTGTTCTCTATTTCCTTCCGCTGTCAGAACCTTCCGGGGGGTATGGTATGTGGTTGGTATACGCATTGGTTTCATCTTTGGTTTTCTTGTTGATATTGGGTGGCAGTTTCTATTGTTGTTCGGAAGGGATGCGTTCGTTGGTGAGACGTTTCCGGCGTAAATAAAAAAAGGAAGAGGACGCTCTTCTCATCCTTCCGAGTAGTGCATCCTCTTGTCCTCTCTTTTACCACTTTTCCCGTTTCACGTCGAAGCACGGACATTGTTTGGTCCATTCCATAGGTTCCACCTCGCCATTGCGGTTCAGGTCGGGACTGAGGTCGCGGTGTCCCGTCACTTGGGCGCCGGGATAGTCCTGCAGCAGTGCCCTGACCAGTACGCGGAGCGAGTGCCTTTGGGCAGGCCGTAGTGGTCCAGTCCGCCTTCGTAGCAGATGCCGATAGAGTGAGCGTTGTAGTTGCGGGCGTGGGCTCCGGCCCTCTCGACCGGGCGTGTTGTCAGGATGCGTCCGTCGCGGCGGATGTAGAAGTGATAGCCTGTGCTGTCAAATCCACGCCGGCGGTGGGCGGCCTCCAGGGCTTGCTCGGTAAAGGGACGGTCCTCGCACGTGGCGCTGCAATGTATCACAATCAGATTGATAGTTCGCATTTTTTTTTCTTCAGGTTGGCAGATTAAGTAGCAGCATCCGGTCTTTTACAGCGTCATCGCATTGGCTCCGAAAACGCCGAGAACGGCGGAAGCTACGGCGATAATCACTTTCAAGACGGTACCCCAAATTCCTGTACTTTTACTCATAGTTTTTTTTTGTTAAGTAAGTGTTGAAATTTAGTTTATACCATCTGTCATTCAGAGCGTAGCGAAGAATCTACTCTCTTGATGCATACACAGAGAGTAGATTCTTCGCTACGCTCTGAATGACAGATGGTATAAACTGATTATGCATAATTCTGATTTTATCCCAGCGGATCTTCCTTGTCTCCTCCGTCCGGCAACTCCCCGTTTCCACCGCCGCCGTCGCCTCCGCCGGAACTGTTATCCTCGGACACCAGTTCGAAAATCATGGTATTCGGATTTCCTTTGGTGGTGGCGTTGGTGTCGTTTTCCAGACGCAGGGTGTTCGCTACTTTGAAGCGGATATTGACCTTTTCGATGTTCTTCACCGTGCAGTCTTTGGCGGCTTCGGTGGCGCGGCACTTGAAGGTGGTGTGGAAGATGCCGAACCCGTCCAGACGGACATTGTTGCCGTCCGTCAGCGTCTGGCGTATCTGGCGGACAATGGCTTTGCCCACGTGCACCACATCCTCGGCAGACATACTGCTCAGCGCTTCTATATCCTGCGCGAGGCGTTCGAGGTCGAGGGTTTTGGCGTCTTTCGACTTGCGTCTCAGCGTGTAGACCATGGGCGAGTCTTTGTCTCCCACCTTCTGGTGGCGTTGCGTGCGCACTACTAATGCTTTTGCTTTTGTCATTTCGTTGATTTATTAATTGGTTGTTTCCGAAACGACGGGGGGGAAGGGGTTCTCCGCGGCGAGCTTTCCTCCCTCGTTTCGTTGACACAAAGATACGGCAGCGCATCGGCACGAAAGGAGGTTGGCGGAGGTTGGGGGAGGTTGGCGGAGAATAAGGGAGGATGGCGGAGAATAAATGGTTTTTCAGGCACGGATTACACGGATTTCACGGAAAAAAGAATAAAAAGGAACAAAGCAAATCCGTGAAATCCGTGTAATCCGTGCCTGAAATATCCTACGGCTCCCCGAAGACACCCACCATCATCCTCACCTGTGCGGGCGTATACCGGCGTGTGGTGGGGCTCATGCCTGTGGCATACAGGCGTTGTTCCAGTCCGGGGGCGGTACGAATCCATTCGTTGAATTGGTTCACGGCAGTCTGTTGCGCTACGTTGCGTATGTAGCACATTGCCAGCTCGCCCTTCCCGTAACTGCGAATGGGGAAGGGGGCTTCTGAAAGGAAAGAAACATCATTTTTTGTCATAGCCGATGCACGTGTTCAGGTTAGGTTATTCAGAATATTAACTACTTCAAAGGTACGCATTTTCAGTGGAACAGGCAACCTTGTTCCTCATTATTTTTCAACCAATTCGTGTTGTCGAACTGTGTGTCCAGAGGTCCCGGAGCGTCGCCGTCCGGAGTATGCACAATGCCCTCCTCGCAAGGGAAGTAGCGGCCGCTCACGAAGTTGTAGACGAACTTGGCGCACGTGCCCGCGCTGCCCAAGTGCTTGAAGCGCACTTTGTCAACATAAATGGTCACGATTTGCTTCTTGTCGTTGCGGTCTACGTCGATGCAGTAGTCCGCCATGTTGCCGAAGTCGGCGGAACCGTTGATGTCGTTCATCTCTACGCGGCGCAGTTCGCCGGTGGCCTCGTTGCGGTTCACCTTGCGCGGGTGGGCTACGAGGATGACGAGGCAGCGGTTGCGCTGGGCAAAGCGGCAGAGCTTGTTCAGGACGGAGCGGATAAAGTCGCGTTCCGTCATGCCGTTCTCCTGTTCCAGGCGGTTCATCGGGTCTATCACGACCGTGCGCACACCACGGCGGCGCACCAGCTGGCGGGCTTTGAGGAGGATGTCGTCTATGCGGTAGGCGCCGTCGCCGGGCATGATGTGCGTCACGTTGTCCGCCAGCCATTGCCGGGTTTGCCGGTAGATATCGTCCGTCATGCCGTAGCCGGGGGCAAACTCGCGCCCCAGCAGCTTGTCGGCTATCTTCTTGAGGTGATACTCCACGGGCTGGTTTTCGGGGCTGTAGTAGGCTGTCTTCCAGCCGTGGCGCAGGCGCAGGCGGAGCACGAGTTCGTCGGTGAACTCGGATTTTCCCTCGCCCGGACGCCCCGTCACCACCATGAGCCGTCCCAGCTCGAAGGTGCAGTGCTTGTCCAGGTTTTCCCAACCGGTTTCGGCGCCGGCTTGCAGGCCGTTTTCGTAGAGCGCGCGCAGCTCGTCGCTGCACTCGTCGGCAGTGACCACCCCCTCTATGGGAACCTCCTCGGCTTGCTGCAGGCAGATGGCGAGGCTCTCCGCACCGTAGCGCACGAGGTGCTCGTTGCTGTCCTTGCACCCCTCGCCGTAGTGCACCACCTTGCAGCACTCCGCACCCAGACGGCGGATGAGCTCGCGGCGCAGCACCTCGCCTGCGGTGTCCTCGTCTACGGCGATGTAGATGCTGTCCTTGTCCTCGAAGTGGCTCTCCACGAAGCGGTCCATCCACGTGAGGTTGTTCTGCGCTCCGGCGGGCACGGAGATGATGTCACGCCGTCCGGTGGCGGTCATCAGGGCGCAGGCGTCAAACTCTCCTTCGGTGATGATGGCCTCGCGGGTGCCCAGTATGCCGTTGATGTTGTAGGGGATGAGTTCGGCGTCCTTCAGCATCTTGAAGTGCTTCTGCCCGCTGCGGAACTTGGTGTTGACGAGGGTGTCTCCTTCAAAGTAGTTGAAGCACAGGCAGTTCTCCTCCTTTTCGCTTTGGGGCATCCACTCGCGCTGTTCGGTGATGCGGAGCTCGTCCAGAAGTTCCTGACGGAGGCAGCGCTCTTCCGTCCAGTAGCGTTCCAGCTGTTCGCTGCGGCTCGTCTTGGAGGCGTCGAAAACGGGGCGGCGGAAGTGCGAAGGCAGTCGGGCGGATTTGCGGTATCGGTCTATTCGCTCCTGTCGCTGACGCTCTTCGGCATCGTCGGGGATGTGCAGCGTGTAGCCGCAGTGGTGGCAGTAGCACAGGCCTTTGTCCAAGTCTACGGACAGCGAACGGTCGCCTTTGTGCCCGCGCGTGTCGTTGCATTGCGGACAGGTGGTTTTTACTTTGCCGCTGCTGCGGCCACGGGTGTTGATGTTATACTTTCTAAAATCTCTCATCGGTTTGTAATTTATGATTTCTAATTGATGGTTTATGATTGATGGTTGGCGGTTTCCAACCACACACCTCGCCGGGGATGAGATGCGTGGTTTGCTCCGCCGAGGTGCGTCATTGGGGGAGCCGAGGTGCGTGGTTTGCTCCGCTGAGGTGCGTCATTCGGGGGGCTGAGGTGCGTCGTTGGGGGAGCTGAGGTGCGTGCTCGGGGAGCCTTTCAGCGTGTCTTCTTCCCGTTTGTCCTGCCGGGCATCCACTGTTGCAGTTCTTCGTTCCAGACGGCGTTGCGGTCGGGTCTTGGCGGGGCGTTGTCGGGGATGGGGCATCCGAGGTAGGTGCGTTTGCCGTCCACGGTCTGTTCGTGTCGGTAGGGGTTGGCGGCGTTGTCGGGAAGCGCGGCTTTCTCTTGGGCTTCAATCTCCAGCAGACGTTTGTGCAGCTCCTGCGAGGTGCGTCCGCCGGCACTTACGAAGTTCACGAAATAGCTGCGTACATCGCTCTCTTTCAGCAGGTCGTAGCCTTTGCCGTACAGCTCGATGTGCTGCTTGAAGAGCTTGATGACCTGTCCCAGATGCCGCATCATCAGCGGGGCGTAGCAGCTCTTCATGCAGGCGAGCTCCATCCAGCTGCGGCTTTGGTGCATTTCGTCCACCAGTTCCTGCCAAGTGCGCATGGGGCGCAGCGGCTGTCCGTCCGGAAAGAAAGGCGGAGTGTGGGGGTGGGCGGCAGCAGCGGCGGCAGTCTCTTCTTTTTCTTCTGTTGTTGCTGCTGTTTTTATATCTTTTATATTCTCTTTGTTATTTGCAGGAGTATTGCAGGTCAACGGCTTGTTTTTTAGCGTATTGTCTTTTTTTTCGTTGTTTTTTTCCGCTTGTTTATTTGACATTTTCTGCACTTTTTTGTCATTTTTGTATTCGGAACTGCCGTTTTCCTGTACATTTTCTGCGGCTTTTTTGCTCTTTTTATGAGCGGGATTCAGCTCGGCGGGCATAAAAAATCCGTCTTCGTCCAAGGTGAAAAGCCGGTATTCGCAGATGATTTTTTTGAGATAGCTCAGCGGCACTGCCCGCCCTATGCAGAAAGGTTTCATATATTTGAGGTTCGCGCGCGATTCGGGCAGCATTGCCAGCTTCTCGATGATGAACCAGTAGGCGCCCAGCCCCCTCAGTCCTTCCTGTTCTACCAGATTGTTCATTCTTGGGTCGTTCATTGCCATCAGCGGGTGCTGCAAATAGAAGTTTCGTTTCATTAATCGGATTGTTTTTATAATGTTTACAGGCACGAAGGTAGGCATAAAAAATAGCGTATATAGCCTGATTTACTACGGTCTATATACGCTCATTCTGTTGCAGTGCAGTGTGTTACGGTTTACAAACGCTTGAAAACCGTGTATGGGTTAAAAAATGTATAAGTCGGAAAGTTTTCTACTTTTTCTCTTCCTCCTTCTTCTCCTTTTTCTCTTCCTCCTTCCCTTCCTCCTTCTCCCTTTCTTGCTTCACAGCCTCGATGCGGTGTTCAACGGGGATAAGCTCGGCGCTTATCCTGTAACTCACTTTTGTGTCTGCCTTGAATATCCGGAAGATTACCAACTTGATGATTTCGGCGATTACCAGCTCTTTCATGGTGTGCTTGGTGACGCCCTCAAATTCCCAGAACTTTTTGTTGTCCAATGTTATGGACAGGTTGAATTTTTTGCCATTTTATGTGAATTTTTAAAAATGCTTGCAAAGATAGTATCTTTTGCCAATAATGGAAGAAAGTTTCGGAATGGAAAAGCAATCTTGTTATTTTTTATTATCTTTGTAGGAAATAGATTGCTTCCATATGCGAGGAGTTGAACAAACTGCCGGGTGCAGTGATTGACATCTTTACGGCAAACGAGTTTGACTTGCAAGTATTAAACGAATTTAAATCGCTTCTTTGCAATGGGTGATATGAAGAATGAAATGGTAAATGTTCCCCACGATTCCTTGGAAGGGTTCGTGGGCGAAATCAAACAGATAATTGATAATGCACGTGCCAATGCCGTGCGGAGTGTGGACTTCTGCCGGGTGCAGATGTATTGGAGCATCGGCAAGCGCATTTTCGAGAAAGAGCAGCAGGGCAAGGAACGCGCCGACTATGGCTCGTACCTTATCAAGAACCTCTCCAAGTGTATTGCGCCCGACTATGGCAGCGGTTTCTCAGTGCGCCAACTCGAAATCTGCCGCCAGTTTTATCGTACTTACCCAATTGCGAATACAGTGTGTTCGCAATTGAATTGGTCGCAATATAAGTTGCTGATTGCCATACCCGACACCGATAAACGCGAGTATTACCAACTCGAAGCAGTGAACAACGGCTGGACGAAGCGCGAGTTGGAACGCCAAATTAACTCCTTGCTCTATGAGCGTCTGTTGCTTAGCAACGACAAGGAAGCGGTACTTGCCGTGGCGCGGGGACAACGGATTCCCGAATCGCCCACGGAGATTATCAAAGACCCGATGGTACTGGAATTCCTCGGATTGGAACGCCGTGCTTCTTATTACGAAAAAGAGTTGGAGAGCGCTATCATATCGCACATTGCCGACTTCCTGCTTGAAATGGGCAAGGGCTTTTCTTTCGTGGCAAGGCAGAAGCGAATACTCGTGGAGGATGACGAATACTTTGCCGACCTCGTGTTCTACAACCGCCTGTTGCGTTCGTTTGTGGTGATTGAACTCAAGACGCAGAAACTCACCCACCAAGACCTTGGGCAGTTGCAGATGTATGTCAATTATTACGACCGCTGTGTGAAGACGGAGGATGAGAACCCCACTATCGGTATTCTGCTCTGCACCGACAAGAACGATACGGCGGTGAAGTTGGCTTTGCCGGAAAGCAACCAAACAATTCTCGCAAGCAAATATCAACTCTACTTGCCTACAACCGAACAGCTCATCAACGAAATCAATGAAGTGAAACGTGCTGCGGAGAAACCTCTAAAGGAAATGTGATTATGGAAGATAGAAAGAAATCCGATATAAGATTCAAAGAGCTTGAGGAGGAGTGAGCGGTAAGTATTACCTTGCTACTGGAGAAGATATGAAAATGGAATAAAGGGGTTATTTCTTTTTGGTGTATATTCCTTTGCAAGTGCCGCATAGGGTAGCTTTTGCCAGTGAGGCTTGTCCGTGTAACAGATATACGGCAGCTTTCTTGGGGGCGGCGAGTAGACAGAGGTAGGCGCACGAAAGGCATTTTCTCATGCCCCGCAGGTTTCTGCGGGCAAACAGCACTCGTGCACGCGACAGGTAGAACTCCCGCATCGGCGTTCCTCGCCGTGCCGTCATACTTTCTTTGTGGTAGACTACGGCGGAGGGTTCATACCACAGGCTGTAGCCGGCTTTCTTTATTTGTACGGACCAGTCCAGTTCTTCGTAGAACAGGAAGTATATTTCGGTCATGGGTCCTGCATCCAGCAGGGCTTTCCGGCTCACCATCATGGCGGCTCCATGCAGTGAGGCGGTTTCGCGGGGAGTGCGGAAGCGTGGACCGTCTTGTTGCATGAATCCTATGGATGCGTTGCGCAAGGTGATGGAGCTTAGGGGCGTGAAGCCTGCATATTGCAGGATGTCCGGCCGGGCGGCAAACTTCAGCATGGGCGATACTCCGCCGTTGTGTTGCGGATCGGCCTCTATGCGTCGCACCAGTGTGTCCAGAATCGGCTCTTTGATGAGGGTGTCATTGTTTATGAAGAACAGGTAGTCTCCTTCGGTAACTTTCAATCCGGCATTATTGCCGCCTGCAAAGCCGTTGTTGATGTTCTGCACTACCTTGACGTCCGGATATTTATGGCGTATTTCTTCGGCTTCGGGCAGGCGAGAACCATTGTCCACAACAATGATTTCATAGTGGGGATAGGTTTCATATCTGCGAAAGGAGTCAATCATTTCGCAGGTGTCATGCAGCCCGTTGTAGTTGACGGTGATAAGGGAGACAAGTGCTGTCATACTCTTTTTTATTTTTTCTTCAACCAGAATACAGCCCAGTTTCTGAAGCTGACAAACCCTCCAAGTTGCAGACGCTTGAAGCGGCAAGCTGTTTCTACTTTTTCGAGGAAGGTCATTCGGTGGCCTGCCCAGATTACATCATTCAGGGTATAGGATAGATATTTGTCAATCACAGCCTTCCATTCGGGATGCTGTTTTCCGAGAGTGCGTATTTGGGTACATACGGTGGTGTATCCTTCAATGTTGCGCATCCCGAAGCGATTGGTCATAATAGAGTTGGAACGTATTCTTCGTTTAAAAAAGGTCTCGGGAACATAACATACTTTCTGGGAACTTAGATAAATTCTCATAGCAAAAGTGTGGTCTTCATGGATAATGCCGGGGTGAAAACAAGTGAAACATCTGTTTAGGAACGAGCGGTTAACCAAACATAGACAAACGGAAGTAAGAAACAAGCGGTTGTTAAGTTCATATTCTAACATCTCGATTCCCGGATGGATGGATTCATCTATTTTCCCTTTTCTACTATAGTGTGGAATATTTTGGCTCTCTGATGATTCCACTAACGGTTCTGCATCGAAGAATACGAAATCCAATCCTTTCTTTTCGCATAGGGTGTAACAGTGTTGAAGCGCTTGTACATCTAATGTATCGTCACTGTCCATAAAATAGATGTATCTGCCGGTGGCATATAACAATCCCTGATTACGTGCAACGGACAACCCTTGATTGGGCTGTACGTACCATTGGATTCTTGTATCGCGTTCTGCATATTCTTCGATAATGCTTTGGCTTTCGTCCGTGGAACCGTCGTTGATAAGAATAATCTCCAGCTCTTTCAGGGTTTGGTTGCAAATGCTGTCCAATGTACTGCGCAAGTAGGCGGCAGTATTGTATACAGGGATGATGACGGAAACTTCGGGCATGGCATTCTATTTTTAAATTTGAATTATATATTCATATACTTTTTTCATTTGCTCTTTCCACGACAGGTGTTGGATAGAGTTTCTTATCTCTTGCGGGGGCATAGCCATGTTCCTGCAAAACTCTATTAACCGGGGTATGTCCACAGGACTTTCATCGGCGGGAACTTTCAGTACATAGGGCATACAGTCGAAGTCATCATCTGTTTCGGAATAGATGAAACCGAATCCGCGTGCCGCATACTCCCGGTTTTTCAGTGTCTTGATGTTGTATATGCCGCTACGATGACGCGCCAGACTGCCCACAGCGAAGTCTGCCTGATTGAAAAGGGCATCTAATTCCTCACCATGCTTTGCTCCGTACAGGGTGACATATGGCTGCAAATGATATTGGCGGATAGGTGTTTCAATTTCTTCCTCTTCCCGTTTCCCGCTCATTTTCCCTATCAGATGAAAATGGACTTTGTATGCGGGATTACCGGTGTAGTATTCTCCCAACCCTTTCAAGAGACGGTCGAAACCATGCCAGAAGTGAATTTCGGCGACTCCTATCAGGTGGAGTTCCTTACTCGTGTCATGCAGGGGAGAGCGTAGAGGAATGTGGGCAAAATCTATTCCGTTGGATATGCGGATGGTGGGACGGCCGAATATTTTCTCATCATTGGAGAATGTGACAATGAAATCGACATACTTGCAGAACGCATGGCGGAATAGCTTGTCTGTATAGAGCTGCACTTTTTCCTTGCCGGAGGAGTATTCCTGGTCGTAAGGATAAGTGGGTATCTCCAACAGTAGCTTAACGCCTTGCTTCTTCAGCGCTTTCACGAAATGGATGGTGAAAGGGTTGGCGTTGTGATAGGAACGGATATATACGCATTGTATTTTCTCTTCCCGTACATACTGCACGATAGGGGTGAATGACAGTCTTTTTTTCAGTTTGGCTGTTATGCCTTTTCCTAAATCGGCAAGTACTTTCCCGTCAATCATCCACTGCCTGTCTCCGCTGCCTGTAACCTCATAGTGGCAGGTGCGGACGTCCATTCCACATTGCTTAAGAGCATCTACCTGGTATCTGATTTTCTTACTGATACCATTGTACTCTTGAAATCCGTAAAAGACGAGGAAAAGGGTTTTCATAATGCGGTTGTTATTTATAGGCAAAAGATTGATACACTTTAATCAGCTCATCGGCTGTCTTTTCCCACGAAAATTGTCGGGCACGTAACAATCCATACTCCCGTTGCTTGTGGTAGAGCGTTTCCTCATTTTCAAGACGCAACACTGCATCGGCTATTTCTTCCGGTTTGTAAGGGTCTGTGGCAAGTATGCCCGGACCGCCTACTTCCGGCATGGAAGAGGTGTTTCCTGTGACGACCGGAGTACCGCAAGCCATGGCTTCTACCAAAGGAATACCGAAACTTTCGCGCAGCGAGGGGTAGAGGAAAGCGAATGCGGCATTATACAATGTGGCAAGGTCGGTATTGATGATGTAGCCCGGATAATAAAGGTGCTGTTTCAGATTCTCGCCGATTCCCTCTTGTTGCAACAGACTGTCTATGTAGGTCTCTTTGAGGTCTGCGATAAGTAAGGGACGTTTGACGGAGGATTTCTCCAGATAAAGGCTGTAGGCTTTCAATACCCTTGCCGCATTCTTTTTGGGGTCGGTGTTGCCCAAAAAGAATAAGAAGTCTTTCTGAGGAATATAACGGTTGACAATTTGCATATCTATGCTTTCCATAGGGTAGAAATGCTTGTTGTAACCATTGTAGATAGTCATAATACGATTTGTGGGGATGTTTAGAGCCTTGCGTATGCGGTTGCATTCAAAGTAGGAGACTGTGATGATTTTCCGGCATTTTTTCAGAATGCGGGGAACGGTCAGACGGCGATAGTACCAGCCCATTTCCTGATAAAGCGAGGGGCTGCGATGTTGTCTGGGTTCCAGATAGATAATGTCGTGAAGTGTCAGCACCAAAGGAACCGGACACCATAGCGGAGCCGTGTTGGACGTGCAGTGCAGCAAGTCTACTCCTAAGCGTTTGACAGCCCATGGCAGGGCTATCTGCTCCCAAAGCGGGTAAGTGGGACATGCCACTTCTACTATGGAGAGGTTGGCGGATTCCTCCAGACAACGGTCTTCGCCCGGAGCGACGATAATGTAATATTCATTGCCGTCATTCCGTTTCTGCAATTCGCGGATGGTCTCCAGTGCTACGAAATCCATACCGTGCTTGTTGGGACGAAATATCCGTTGGGCTTCTATGGCTATTTTCATGGTGTATATCCCTTATTTCTTTTTGTAGAAAAAACGTTTTATATGGCTGAATATAGCTGTAAATATAAGGACAGGGAGCGCCCAGATAGCTTTGCGGAGACGTCGGCTTATTTCTCCTTCGGGCAGCGCCATGAGGAATGAGAGGATAAGAACCGCAAGCAGTATGTACCATTTGGGAGCTAAAGTCCAGTCTAATAGGGTGATTCCTATTGTACACAGCATAATCAGTGCGATAAGTAAGAAGCGGGAAGGCATCAGCCATTGGAAGAGTTTGAGGGCATAGTCCCATTCGCCTTTCAGCAATACCAACGGAAGATATCTCAGTGCGAAGAATGTACTGGTATATTGTGAACGGAGCCAGCCCATGCGTTGGGTTTGGTAGCCGTCTGCATTGTCTTCTTTCTTACTGAAGCATACTACTGTTTCCAAATATTCAGTATAGATATTCTGTTCCAGCAAGACGGTTTCCATCGCTTTACTCAAGTCGGAACCTTTCAACTTGGGAGCACGTTCGTGGAACATGGCAAAATCGAATGCCATGGCAGAACCGATAAGAGCCGAGGAAAAGCCCATACGGGTATGAGCCAGACGGAAAAGATTGTTGTTGATTTCTTCGCTGGTGGCATTTAGAACGGCAATGCTGGTGTTTAGATTCTCCGCCATCCGGTGTGCTTGGATAGAATCGCAACCGGAATAGTAAGCATCATTGAACAGGCTGAGGGCATTTGGCACAATATGATTGTCGGAGTTGAAGATTACAATCATATCATACTCATCGGGAGCATAACGCTCCATGACTTGCTGGATAGCATAAATCTTGGTACAGTATTCTTTGTCGGGCACTACGATGTTTACAGGCATTTGCAGCAAAGCAATGAGATCTTCTTCGGGCAATTGGGTAGCTGCGACGGCCACATCGTACTTGTCGCGCGGATATTGCTGGGTGTCAAGAAAATGGTTGATAGATTCAATCACTTCTTTTCCATTGCGCAATACTGTGAAAAGCACCAGAAAACGATGCTGTACGGTTGCTGCCGGATAAGGGTTCTTATACTTTCCAAGCGAGAAAAGTGCGCAAATTAACAAATATGCCACCGGAATAGTTAGTAATAGGAACAGGACGGAATCTGTCATTTGTAACGCATTGTTATTCTCGTCCATCCACCAGTCTAAACTGAATATGTTAAAAATGCTGGATATCATATCGTTGAATCTTTTTTAGTTGCGGTTAATAATGCTTGCTGTTTTTCAATTGTCAGACGTTCGTCTATATATTTTCCGTTTATCAGTATGGCCAAAAACATAATCATCATGGCGCCGGTGGGGAATTGGGTGAAGAATGCGTTGCCATATGCACTAATCATCATGCCGAATATGCCGCAGGCAAGTGCGGTAAGCAAATGGCGCAGTTCTTTATTCCTGACTTTGAACATAATGTAATAGCATCCCCACAGAAGACTTCCTGCATAAATCAGCAAGTACAGGAGGATACCCACAATTCCGGTTTCCGTCCAAATCTTGACATAGGTGGAATCATTGGGGATATTAGTGGTCAGTCGGTTGCCAAATCTTCGGGCTTCCACTCCACCCAATCCGAGACCTTCGCCAAATGGTTTGTATTTCAGATATTCCGCTAATCTTTGCTGATTTCTTTTTCTTACCAGATAGGAGGCGTCTTTGTTGGGACGGAATGCCGTACGCATACGCCGTATCATGTAATTGCTTTCTCCTACGTAAGTAAAGGCAAAGAATACATAGATACAAACTCCTACTATGGTAGTGATACTCATCAATTTGATGTTTTTACTGATGAGTGCAAAAAGTAACAGACCGCCCAAAGGCACTACGATAGCTCCCCGGGTACCCGTAATGAACATGGAATATAATGACAATACGGAAATACAGATATAATAGACTTTTAGGCTGAATTTCTTGGTAAACAAGCCTGTTATGCCAAATACAACACAGGCAAATCCCATATTAGAACCATAATTCCCCGCATCGGTGAAGATTGAGAAATAACGGGTTATTTGAGGTAATAGGTGTGTTTTGTACATACCGCTCTCCATCATGGCATTATATTCAATTGCATCGAACCCGATAAATTTCTGGCAGAATCCTTTTAGAATGGCAATTAGCGTAAGTATGGAGAATAGGAATATCAAGCGGTTGACTTGCTTATAGGATGTTGCCAACAACACCGTGATTAATGATACCAGAAAGGTATTATAAATAAACATTCTGGAATAAACCCACGCTTCCAGAGATGCAGTGGGATTGACAACTTCCAAAAGACAATATACTGCCAATGCCGCACCTCCTATGGTAAGGAGGTTACGGGATTGCTTCCAAGGGAAAGGATATCGTAATGCCGTTTGAACAATGATAATAAGCAATACGCTCCACCAGATAATGTCAGACAATACACTAAGTCCGTCTTGCCGGCTGTAACGTGCCAGCGGAGTAAAAAAGTAATTGAATATGAACAACAGGAATATGAAACGTTCCGGTTTGCGGAGATGTAAAATCAAAATGCAGAAAAATGCGGGCAGTATGGCTACCAGTCCCGCTATCGCTAAATTCTGGTTCAGAACCGCTGATACGATGCAGCCTAATCCCATGCAGAGTATGGCAAAGGTCAGGGTAGGAGATGATATGTAACTGCGCTTTATACTCATTTTACGGCGGCTTTTTTAGCTGTCAGTCCCAGTTGTGACAATCGGCTGACAAAGCTGTGAAGAGGTGTATGGGGAGGCAACTCACCGGTGAATGTTTCCACAACTTCACGGTCGGCATTATTGAGATAAAGTGATAACGGAGTGTCACCCAATATTTCTTTTAGGGATTTCAGGTTAATGTCATCATTTTTACCCCACAGACGACAGGCATTTGCTATGAGTAAGTTGAAATCAGCTTGTTTTAGTACCGCCAAAGGAAGACTGGCACTGTTTATAGCCGGATATTCTATAAGAATTATATCTGGTATCTGTTCCGCAGAGTTCAGTTGCCAGAAATCAGATAACTGCTGAGCCTGAATGAATCTTTTATCATTGATTTCGAAGTCGACGTCATGTCTCACGATACGTATGCGGAGTCCTTCGGAAGTCCAATGGTCGGCAAAATATTTAGCCAGAAAACTTTTTCCTTCACGCTCCTCCATACTAAGCAGGTTTATAATGGTAGGTCGCCCTGTTGCCAGATGCTTGTTGAGCTGGCGACAGGAATAGGCTGCGGCACGACGGTTGCAGGCTTTTAAGAAACCTCGGAACTTCAAGTTACTGATACCGTTGAATGCAGCGATGACAGGCAGGCCGCTAAGACGATGGCTACGTTCCGCATCCCGTAGCGTACGGTCTATAAGCTCGATGATGAGGAAGTAGAAAGTGATGAAAATCAAGCTTCCTATCAGGGCGGCTATGATGTAAAGCATCCGTTTGCGACCGTTATCGGTGAGCGGAAATTCGGGTGGAGAGATGATTTGCAGATTGGCTGTCGTCATTTTTATGTTTTGCAGACGCAACCGTGCTTCGGACAATCCCCGGAGCTGCTCGCGATAGGTGTCTTCGGCTATGCCGATAGCGCGTTCTTTTCGCTTTACTTGAGTGCCAACAGGAGCGAATTCCCGGTATTGATTCAATATGTCGTTCCGACGCTCTTGGAGGACTTTTAGTTCGGCTTGTGCCTTTGCTTCATTGATGCATGCCAACAGCCACTCCGTTACCATACTTTCAATTCCGACTCCTTCCTTCGTGAAATTATATTCGTTGAGGTTGTCGGAGATATGGCTGATTCTTTCTTCCGAATTTCGTAACTCGGTTTTATCTTGTTGTAATTGCTTACTGCTTTCTAAATCCGTATCTGTCGAAAAGATTTCTTGCTCCAGAATGTTTTGGTTCAGTTCTGTCACTTTCTCCAGTTCTTTGAGCAATTTTGTGTTGTCCCGTATGATTTTGGCACGAACATCCATTTTCCCTTCCAGCATTTGGCGGAGCGCTACAGCGCTCTTATATGTCCGTTGGGCAAGTTCTTCACGGTCATCCAGAGAGTACTTGGTTATTGCCAGTTCTTTACTTTGATTGTCATAGTTGATAACTGAATGTTCTACGTTATATTGCATTAGATTGTCTTCTTCCTTATTCAGGTTTATTTTTGCAAGTCTGACCTGTTCTTCAAAGTAAGCAATGGCGCTATTGGTAGCACTGAAACGAAGTATCTCGTATGCCTTGATGAGTTCATCCTCTAAAATCTTAATAGTGTTTTGTGTGATGCCCGGATCTGCTGTTGTGTAAGTGAAACTTATCAAGTCACTGGCTCCCAGACGTTTCACGACTATCTGGTCAAGAGCTTCGAAACCATAAAATGCCGTTGGACGGCTATACATGGAATATACAAAGTTGGATGCGCTTTCCTGACGATATTTCCGCAAGTTCTCTGTGGTTTTTTCCAATGAGGTACGGTCTACTAAGGCTAATACTTCTTTAGGAGTGCTTTGCAGTAGTTGGCGATAATGTTTTGCCTGGATGTACATATTGTCTCGCCATTCTTCGCCGTAAACAAGGTTTGTAGCCAATAAACGGAGCGAGACGTTCTCCAATGTACTTTTGGACTTGGCTATGTTGATGAGATTATCGAAAGTGCTGCTGATATTCTCAACCTTGCTTCCGTCAATATTCGTGACATTGGTTACACCGGCATAAATGTTGCTGTTTACAGTATAGCTGAATGGTAGGAACTGGGTGAAGTACGCCACCAGTACTGTAACAATAAATCCACCCCACAACAGCCAATAACGGATACGGTAGAAGAATTGTGCTATAAACTGTATTATATCCATAAGATTTTATTTTCCTTTGATTATTTTTACATTTGTCAGCATCTCAAGTAAAATGATTGCATTATGCAGTGAGACACGTGCTTCGGCATATGAAGTTACCGCTCCGGAACGACGTGCACGCTCCAGTGACAGAGATATGATGTCAATTTTACCTTGTATAAAATTATTTTCCGATATTTTCATTTGGGCATTGTAAAGAGCTGCATTCTCTGCTTTAGCTTTGATGGTTGCCAATTGGGCTGTCACGCTGTTGTATGCTTCCAATACTTTGAGTCTCCGCTCCTCCATCACTTCCTCTTGGGTATATTGAAGCTGCTCGATGTTGTAGCGGTAGTTTTTCAATCGGAGGGGGCGGTTGAATAAATCACCAAGCCCGACGCTGAAACTGGCACCCACATTAAAAGTATGACGAGAGCCCACAGTGGTGGATTGATACCAATCTACCATAGTTTCGCTGCTTTCGTTCAATGTGTTGAACCGTCCATAAGCATAATTGGCATTTAGGCGGAAATAGTTCCACCAGTTCCTTTTTTCTATACGGTATTGGTTCTTAACTTGTTCTACTTGGGATTGTGCCCGCTTTACCGTGGCATTTTCTATGACAGCATCCATGAACACTGAAAGGGGAGGCAGTTCAAAGCCCTCGATATAGTTTTGTGTTTCTTGCAAGCCTTCTCCAGAGATGCTCTTTTCCAATATGGCATCGCTTTCTTTCAATGTTTCTAAAATCTTGATACGTTCTTCACGAGTCATTTCTTGTTGGGCACTGACAGAATGAGGCAACAGGAACAGAAAAAATGTAGCTGTGCAAAGATATAACAGGAAATATGTATAGACTTTTATCATTTGTCCGTTTGGTTTTAGTTTTAATGGATTATACATTTTCTTTCTGCACAAACGCCGTAAACGTTCTTAGCAGTATCTTCATGTCCAGCCAAAATGAAAATCTCTCGGCATATTTGATATCCAGTTGTTTTCGTTCTTCGGCGGACATCTTGCCGGCTCCGCCGCGTTTTTCCACTTGCCATAGTCCCGTCAGTCCGGCAGGGGCCATGAAACGTTCGATGTAGGTGTCGCTGGTCAGTAACTCCGCTTCATAAAGGGGGAGAGGGCGGTTGCCTACAATGCTCATGTCGCCTTTCAGGACATTGAGGAGCTGCGGCAGTTCGTCGATGCTGTATTTGCGGATGAAGCGCCCTACACGAGTGACGCGAGGGTCGTTCTCTATCTTGACAAATGTATTCTGCTTCTCTTGCGACTTCTGTTTTTGGAAGTCCTCTTCGGTGATTACGAAGTCGTCCGAAATCAACAGGGTAGCTTCTTCCTCCTCTGTCCCCACAAGGTCGTCGAACCTTATTTCAGGTTGTTCGTCGGAGATTTCCTCTTCCATTTTGTATTGGTTGAGGGCGTTCAGTTCTTTCAGCCGCTTGTCCGCATTGGTGTACATGGAACGGAATTTGAGGAAGTCGAATATACGGTAGTTGCTGCCTACACGTTGCGACTTGTAGATTATTTTTCCTTTGCTCTCCAAACGTATGGCTATTGCGGTGGCAATAAGCAGCGGTGACAGTATAAGGAGTGATGCGGTGGCGAAAAGGACATCGAAAGTGCGCTTCCATAGGGGCAGGTGAAAGGTGTTGAGCATCTTGCGGTGAGAATGGCTGAACTCCTCCAGTTTGCTTGTCTTGCGCACATTAAGGAACCGGTCCATTTGCCGGATTGCACCTTCATCCGCCTTAGGGGGCAGGGTGTTGTTGATGCCTGCCTGCAGATAGGATTTGCGATGTTGGCTTTGAAGTGATTCTGTGACAAGAATCATGTAGACGCGTGGAAAACGTTTGTGCAGGAAATCTATGTTTTTGCAGTCTTTTTCCACATCATCGGTTTGTTCGTAGAGAATGGACGTATTATACCGTTCGCGTATGCCGTCGATAATCTTTACCGCTTTGTTGCATGAGGACACAGCCATGAACATACCACCTGTGACTTTGCTCAAATGGTCGATGATAGCCCGATTGTTTCCTATATAGATGTAATACAGCATACCCTTTGATGGACTTTAAAGGAATTTCTTGATACGGGCTTTCAGTTCCAGCGGGTTGAACGGCTTGAGGATATAATCCTCGGCTCCGGCTTCGAGTAGCCCGATTCGCTCGCTGATGCTTTCTTCACACGAAAGCATGATGACCGGAATGTGCTTGAAAAGTGCGTTGCCTTTCAGATAGTGCAGGAATTCGCTGCCTGTCATGCGGGGCATCCGTATATCTGAGATGATGAGGGCCGGCTCATTTCCTTCGTTCAGCCATTCTATGGCTTTGATAGGGTCTTCCACGTACACTAAGTTGTTGTCTTTTCCCAAATAGACGGAAAGAACCTTGCCGATAGCCGGTTTGTCATCTACGAATAGTATTGTTTTCATTTGTATGTTTATAATGATCTGAATATTGTTTGTTTATCGATATATGTTCTTTGCAATCGGATATTTATACCAGTCTTTGTTCGTTTCCCGGTTGCGGGCCCAGTCCAGAAACTTGGGATAGGCGCAGTCTGATTCATCCTTTTGGTTGCTGATATTGATTCTCTCCTTCGGGTATCTGAAGTCGGGTACACAGATGGCCCACGTGTTGTTTCCGGCAAGGTCGAGGTTCGATTGCTGGACGGTTCCGTTGGCTGTGGCTCCGTATTTCCAGAATTCGTAGAGATGTATTTCCATGCGTTTTTGCATATTTCTATATTTGTAGCAAATGAAGAAATCGAGATTGTCTTTGGAGAACAAGGGGACGGTGCGGCTTTGGTCGGCCAGCTCTATGATGAGCTCGTATGTGTAGGCTTTGGCAGTTGTGCCGGAACCGGTATTGACTATCTTGCCTTGTTCCACACCGTCGTACACTTTGTGGGCATTGCCGAAGAGGGGGATGACGACAGCGTTGTCACCGTTCTCCATGCACGTGCCGGAGTCGAAAGTGAAGAAGCCGTCGGAGCCCAGCGTAGCGTGGAATCGTTTGTAGTCTCCGGCGGGAGAGATACTCTTGATGTCCGCTTTGTTGATATTGACAATGCGCAATGCCGCACCGATACTCTTGACGGCGCCGGTGGCGGCAAGCGTAACGTTCAGCTGGATGCGTTTGATGTGGTTCGTCTTTTTTTCACGATGATAGGTGGTGGTTACGTCCAGTACGATGTCGTTGAAATCGTAATCGCCTACCAGCGGGTAGTTGTCTTCAAAGGCGTATGTGTAGGGCATCTCGCCGGGGTTTACATCGTCGCCCGATTCGTCGGGGGTATTGCCTGCACCAGTGCAGCGTCCTTCGGGAATGTAGGAAGGCGCCTTGCCGGGGAGGCAAATGGTGGCGTTGCCGTTGCCTTTATGCCCGCTTCCGCCGGCTGTGCCGTTCAGACAATAGTTGTCGAAGTTTTCAACGGCTTTCTTGTATTCACAATATACATTATTGATAACATAGCCTTGGGTTACTTCCGTTCCCATTGAACCCGTCCAGTTTGCCTGATTGATGTGCTCCAGCTTCAACAGGGCATAGCTCTTGGCGGCAGTAGGTCCCGTGATGTTACAGTTGGACAGGTTGGTGGTGTTTTCTATGTCAATCATGGAATTGGCATCGAGGTCTATATAGTTGTAGGCATAGAGATGCTTGGCTTCTATAAGCGAGCCTTTTCCCATTTTGATGCCGTTGGAGGCAAGGAAGTTCTCTACTTCTATTTTGCAACTGTTCTCCAGTTGGGGACCGGTGCTTTGGTTGTCACCGATTTGGTGGACTTCCACGTCACCATGGTTCACGTACAGGCTTTCGGTAGATGAGCCTAACAGCTTGCCTGCGTCTATCTCTCCATAGTTATAGAGAGTGCCGCCGTTGTTGTTGATGCCGTCCACATCTATCTTTCCGGCATTGTAATTGGTTCCGCCGTTGGAGAATTCAATCCAACCTTTTCCTGTAATCTTCCCGCGGGTGTCTTCCGCTGCATCCGGTTCATCTTCCTGATAGGCAGTGCCTAATACCACTAAGGATGAGCTGTTGGTGAATCGGAGGGAGGGTTCATACTGCCCGCCCGATTTCAACCCTATGGCGCCTCTGGAGGCTATGATGATTTCCAGCCCTTGGTTGATGACTTGCGGAGAGGGTATTTCCCATTTGGCACCGGGGGCGATTATCAGCTTGAGGGTTCCCGCATCGGGGGTAGTGGCGCCGCCATGATTGATGCCGCCGGAATAGGATTTGGTAATCTTGAAAATGTTGGTACGGGCAATGTCGGTGTCCATATCTTGCCCGTTGTAGACTGTTGCCTTACTTAGTAATTCTTCGATTTCACTGTCTGTATAGGGACGTGCCATCGTCTTAATCTGCACTTCGCCCTCATCAGCTCCGGCGCGTGCCGAGGAACGGGTGAGAGCCTGTATGCCGAACGTGGTTTCTATCCGCCGGTTGCTGACGGGGACAACTTTCATGATGCGACGCCCTTTGGAATCCATGCGCGAAACGTAGACGCGCTCCAAAGTCAGCGGGCAATCTATGGTGGTTTGGAATATCAAGTCCTGATTGGCTGTGCCGCTTGCCAGCAAATGGGCTACTGCATCTGTTGCGTACGGATTATAGTCGAAAACCTCGACTGTGTAGTCTGTGCCGTAATCTTCGTAGACGGATATGCTTACATCAACCGGACAGGTTGTCTTCCAATCCATTTGGGGATCTATATCTTTCACCGGGAATTTGTCCTGATAGGTGGCCTGCACTTTTTCAGCGTCGAAGACATCTTCTTTGCAGCTGTAAAAAATAAAACTCATTATAAGTGCGGAAAGCAATAGAATGTGATTTATTTTAAAATAATTTCCCATATATAATGTTTTGTTTGATAATTAGCAAAAATACATTTATTTAGCTAAAGATAGCTTACATATAGTGCGTAAACCGATAATTGTTAACCAATTTTAACCGCAGCGTACCATGTATCGCGATATAATAAGTTCCAAAGCATCTTTCATAAGTGAATTTATAAATGTTTTTACAGTTTTGTTTGCGTGTTGAATAAAATAATCAACTTTTTATTGTTTACGCCACAAAAGTAGTCATACTAATTGAAAAATGGATTGTAAATATTGTCTTTTTTGACTATTTATGATGAATATTTTGTTAAATCCGGCTATCGTTGCAATAAAAAACTTGTAAAAGCTGCCCAAAGTCAACTGGAAAAAAACGGGGGAGTGGGAAATTACAAAAGAGGAAATTACTCTTTTGTAATTTCCCCCGCCAAATCCGAATTCATCCGGTAGCGAATTTCTGCCTGGCTGAGCCCGTGTCCAAGGAGGAACATGAGTTTGGTGACGGCGCATTCGGGCGTGCTGTCGTAGCCGCTGATGACGCCGGCTTCAAGAAGATGCAGCCCGGTTTCGTAACGTCCCATCTCGACGCCACCGCTTTGGCACTGGGTGATGTTGACGATGACGATGCCCCGTTCCGTAGCATCTTTCAATTGGCGGATGAACCATTCTTTCTGGGGGGCATTGCCCGAGCCGAAAGTTTTGAGCACCACCGCTTTCAGTCCCGGAACATGAAGCACGGAGTTGATAATACTCTCTTGGATGCCGGGAAACAGGGTGAGTACCACGACGTTGGTGTCGAAGAGATAATGCGGTTTCATCGGTCGTGCGGGATCGGGGCGGCGGATGATGTGCTCGTTGTAGCGGATGTGGATGCCGGCTTTTGCCAGGGCGGGGTAGTTGAACGAGCGGAAAGCATTGAAGTTTTCGGCGTTGATTTTGGTTGTCCGGTTGCCGCGCATCAGTTCGTTTTCAAAGAAGATGCAGACTTCAGGGACAACGGCAGTGCCGTCCGGGTTCTTGGCGGCGGCTATTTCGATGGCTGTAATCAGGTTTTCCTTTCCGTCCGTGCGCAGTGTTCCGATGGGCAGTTGAGAGCCGGTGAGGATAACAGGCTTCGCAAGGTTTTCGAGCATGAAGCTGAGGGCTGATGCCGTATATGCCATTGTGTCGGTTCCATGCAGGATGACGAAGCCGTCGAAAAAGTCGTAGTTATAATTTATTATCTTGACAATCTTTGCCCACAGAGAGGGTTCCATGTCGGAGGAGTCGATGGGCGGGTCGAACTGGTAGGACGAGATACGGTAGTTGAAGCGTTTCAATTCGGGAACGTGCTTGAGCAAGTGGTCGAAATTGAAATTCTCGAGGGCACCTGTTTCGGGGTTTTCTATCATTCCGATAGTTCCGCCCGTGTAAATCAAGAGTACGGAAGGGTAATCTGCTTTCATAAATATCTCGTTTAACTCGTTTTTCGGGCGCAAAGATAAGGAAAAAAGTGGTAGGATGGCTGAGGAATAGTCACTTTCTTAAATCTTCTTTCAGGTGCGAGATGGCTTTCTGTGCATCTCCCTCGTATTCGTTGAGCAAAGTGACGAAACGGCTGCCTATGATGGCTCCGGAAGCGTGGGAACAGGCGGCATCGAAGGTTTGTTTGTTGCTGATGCCGAAACCTACCATGCGGGGGTTGCGCAGGTGCATATCCTGCATCTTCTTGAAGTAGGCTTGCTTCCGGGTGTCGAAGTCCTTTTGCGCGCCGGTGGTTGCGGCAGATGATACCATATAGATGAAGCCGTCGGTGTGGGCGTCTATTTCGCGGACGCGCTCCTCGCTGGTTTCGGGGGTGATGAGCATGATGACACGGAGGTCGTATTTCCGTGCAATGGCTTTATAGTGCTCTTCGTAGTCCTTGAAGGGCAGGTCGGGGATGATTACGCCATCGATGCCGCACGCTTCACATTGCCGGCAGAACGCTTCGAAGCCGAAGTGCATAATGGGGTTGAGGTAGCCCATCAGGATGAGCGGGATGCGGACATTGCGACGGATGTCGCCCAGTTGCTCGAAGAGGAGGCGGAGAGACATGCCGTTGCGCAGGGCGCGGGTGGCGGCGTCTTGAATGACGATGCCGTCGGCCATGGGGTCGCTGAAGGGGATGCCGATTTCTATCATGTCCACTCCGTTCTTTTCGAGGGTGCGGATAACGTTGGCTGTGCCGCCGAGGGTGGGGCAGCCGGCGCAAAAGTAGATGGACAGCAGGTTTTTGGGGCTGTCCTGAAAAAGCTGGTTGATGCGGTTCATATTGAGTTTGATATTATTGGTTGGTAATGCTTTGTATTTCTTGTAGGAATGCCTTGATGCGCTCCACGTCTTTCTTGCCCGGAACTGTTTCAAAGCGGCTGTTGATGTCGACGCCTGCCAGTTTGGGGTGGTGAAACTCTTTGATGGCTTTGGCGCTGTAAGGGTTGATGCCGCCGCTGAGTAGGAAAGGAGTCATTCCGCTGTAACGGTGCAGCAGGTTCCAGTCGAACTGGTTGCCCGAGCCGCCGTACTGCGGTGTCTTGGTGTCGAACAAGTAGTAATCGCATAATCCCTTGTAGGCGGAGACGGCCGCGAGGTCTTTGGGGTGCGAAAGGGAGAATGCCTTGATGAGATGCAGGCCGTTGCTGCGTAGCGAGCGGCAGTATTCGGGAGATTCGTTGCCGTGAAGCTGGATGTAATCCAGTGCGAACCGGTCGGCGTACATCAGGATATTTTCCTTGCTTTCGTTTACAAAAACACCGACACGCTTTGCGTGCTCGGGCAGGTACTCCGGTATTTCGCATAGGCAGCGGGGAGACTTGGGGTAGAAGATGAAACCTATCATGTCTACGCCCAGTTGTTCTACGTCGCGGATGTTTTCCGCTTCAGTCATACCACATACTTTGATAATTAGAGAAAACATGGGATTTATGGTTTTATTATTTACTATATTACTGTTTGTTTCTTTTTAGGCACGGATTACGCGGATTTCACGGAAAGAAGGATAAAGTAAATCCGTGTAATCCGTGCCTAAAAAATCATCACGTGCATTTTGCCCCCTTTAGTCCCTTTGACTCCCTCCCCTCAATCTCCTGTATAAATTCTTTCAGCTCCTCTTCCGGCCGGCGGGTTTTCATAAAGGTTTCTCCGATGAGGAAACCGCGGAATCCGGCGGTGCGCAGGCGGCAGATTGTTTCGGGATGGGAGATGCCGCTTTCCGAAACGAGTAGCGGCAGGTTGCGGGTGCCGGCACTGCCCTGAACATCCGCTACCGCTTGCCGCAGCCGGTTGGCGATGCGGAGAGAGTTTTCTACATCGGTGACGAACGTGCCGAGGTTGCGGTTGTTTACGCCTACCATATCCACCTCCTTACTTATATAGGACAATTCGGAAGGGCTGTGGATTTCGAGCAACACTTCCAGCCCGAGGGCATGGGCGCGGGCGGTGAGGGTGGCGCATTCTTCTTGCGTCAGGCAGGCGGCAATCAGTAATACGGCATCTGCGCCAACGATACGTGCTTGCAACAGTTGGTATTCGTCGATGATGAAGTCTTTGCGCAAGATGGGGATATTGACCAGCGGGCGTGCTGTGCATATGTCGCGCAGCGAGCCGCCGAAGAACTTCTCGTCCGTCAGGATAGAGAGTGCGGCGGCGCCGGAAGCCTCGTATGCGGCGGGTATTTCTCCGGCTTGGGCTGCCTCGTATATCCAGCCTTTCGAGGGAGAGCGACGCTTAAACTCGGCGATGATTCCCGTGGAGGATGCGGCAAGCGCCTGTTTCATGCTGCGGCGGGGGGCTTGGGGAGCGTTCATCAGCTCCTGCGCCTGTTCCCGCAGTTGTTCCGGTGAAACGGCTTGTTTTTGCAGTTTCACTTCGGTTCGTTTATGTTCTGTTATTTCTGATAGAATATCCATAAGGGGGTATGAGTTATAAATTCTGAATGACAGATAGTCTTGATATAATCTGCTTCTCAACATTTATTTATTTCTATAAATCTCTTCAGCGTCTTCAGCGCCCGTCCGCTTTCCAGCGATTCGCGGGCTATGGCGATGCACTCTTCAATCTCCTTTTCCGGTTCCATAACTTGGATGGCGAAGGCGGCGTTTACGATGACACATTGCGTTTGGGCGGCTTCCGCGCGGTTGTTCAGTACATTGTCGAAGATGCGTGCGGCATCCTCCTTGCAGTCCCCGCCCGAGAGCTCTTCGGGTCGTACCGCGCTGAAGCCGAGTGCCTGCGGACGATAGATGCGTTCGTAATTGCGGGTCATTACCTTGAATTCATCGGTCAGTGAGATTTCATCGTAGCTGTCCAGACTGTTTACTACGGCAAAGTCGATGCCGAGCTTGTAGAAGACGTTCGTGTAGAGACGCATTTGCGAGAGGTCTGCCACGCCCAGCAGCTGGTAGGCGGGTTGGCAGGGGTTTACCAGCGGGCCCAGCAAGTTGAAGAGTGTGCGTACTCCCAGTGCCTTGCGCACAGGGCCTACGAGCTTCATTGCCGGATTGAACAGCTGTGCGTGCAGGTAGGCGATGTTGCACTCCTCCATGCTTCGCTTCAGGATGTCGGGATTGTTGGTGAAGCGCACTCCGTGTTGCTCTATCACGTTGCTTGCTCCGCTCACGGAAGTGGCTCCGTAATTGCCGTGTTTGGCAACTTTGTAGCCTGCGCCCGCCACGATGAAACAGGCACAGGTGGAGATGTTGAACGTGTTCTTCCCGTCGCCGCCCGTACCTACGATGTCAATGGGGCGATAGGGTGCGAAGTCTATCGGGATTCGCGTCTCCATAAGTGCTTCGCGAAACCCCGTCAACTCGTCTACTGTGATGCCACGCATCTGGAATACAGTGAGTAACGCAGCAATCTGAGCTTCGGGATACATCTCCCGGCTGATGTTGAGGAGAATTTGCTTGGTTTCCTCTGCGGTGAGCTCTTCGTGGTTGAAGAGGCGGGCTAATATTGCTTTCATTTGTTTCTGTTAGTGATTAAGAGGTTTATGCTGCCTGTCATTTGTTTCTGTTAGCGATTAAGAGGTTTATGCTGCCTGTCATTCAGAGCGAAGCGAAGAATCTGCTCTCTTGTGTGTGCATGGGGAAGGGATTCTTCGCTATGCTCTGAATGACAGATAGTGTATGACGTTCATTTGCTCCTGCGAGGTGTGTGATTTGCTCCCGCGAGGTGTGTGATTTGCTCCCGCAGGGTGCGTGGTTTGCCCTTGCAGGGTGTGTCATTTCTCTCTGCGAGGTGTGTCATTTGTCCTCGTGAGGTGTGTGGTTTGCGTCACCTTGCAGCCAGTTCCTCATTATCAGTTTTCCGTCCGGAGTCAGCACGGATTCCGGATGGAATTGTATGCCGCGAACGTCATACTCCCGGTGCTTCAGCGCCATAATCTGCCCTTCGGGGCTGACGGCGGTGACGGCAAGCGTTTCGGGCAGCCCCTCCGCATCTACCACCCAAGAGTGGTATCGTCCTACGGGAATTTCTTCGGGCAGTCCCCGGAAGATGTAGTCCGGTTCTGCCAGCCGTATGCGGGTCTGTACGCCATGAAACACGTTGCTGAGGTTCACCAGCCGTCCGCCGAATACCTCTCCGATGGCCTGTTCGCCCAAGCATACGCCCAGTATGGGTTTCTTGCCGGAATAGGTGCGTATTACGTCCGTCAGCAATCCCGCTTCTTGGGGCACGCCGGGACCGGGGGAGAGGATGATTTTATCGTACCGTTCCAGCTCTTCCATTCTGAATTGGTCGTTGCGCAGCACGTCTACCGCTGCGCCGAGTTCTTTCACCAGATGCGCGAGGTTGTAGGTGAAAGAGTCGTAATTGTCTATAATAACCGTTTTCATCTTTTTCATTTACAATTTACAATGTATATGCACTCACATTTTCTCAGCCATCACAATTGCTTTCTTCAGTGCTCCCAGCTTGTTGTTCACTTCTTGGAGTTCGTATTCGTCGTTGCTTTTGGCTACGATGCCGCCGCCTGCCTGAAACCACAGCACTCCGTTGCGGCTGACGAAGGTGCGGATGGTGATGGCCTGATTCAGACTGCCGTTCAGTCCGATGAACCCGATGCAGCCGCCGTATGCGCCTCGGTTGTGCGGTTCCAGTTCGCTGATGAGCTGCATGGCGCGTACTTTGGGGGCACCGCTCAGTGTTCCGGCGGGGAAGGTGTCGATGAACGCCTTGACGGGGTCGGCTTCGCTGTTCAGCTCGCCGCTCACGCGGCTCACGAGGTGGATGACGTGGCTGTAATATTGCATCTCCTTGTAGAAGTCCACCTTCACGTCGCGGCAGTTGCGGCTGAGGTCGTTGCGGGCAAGGTCCACCAGCATCACGTGTTCGGCATTCTCCTTGGGGTCGTCGTGCAGGTATCGGGCGTTTACGGCATCCTGTTCGGGGTCGCCGGTGCGCCGGGTAGTGCCGGCGATGGGGTCTATGTAGGCGTGGCGTCCTTCGATGCGGCAGTGCGTTTCGGGCGAGGAGCCGAAGATGCGGAAACCGCCGAAATCGAAGTAGAACAGGTAGGGTGAGGGGTTGATGCTGCGCAAGGCACGATAGAGCTTGAAGTCGTCGCCTGTGAAGCGCTGTTCGAAGCGGCGGGAGAGGACTATCTGGAAAACATCACCCCGCAGGCAGTGGGCTATTCCCCGGCGGATGTTGGCTTTGTGCTCCTCGTCCGTCAGCGGAGAGGTTGTTTCGCCGACGGCACGGAAGTCGTAGGCGGTGTAGTTGCGGTTGCGGATGGCTTTATGTACTTTGTCCAGTTCGCTTTTCTCGTCGGGGGCAAGCATCTCCAGCAACAGCATCTCGTTCTTGAAGTCGTTGAAGACGATGAGATACTTATATAATATGTATAGCATATCCGGCGCGTCGTTGGTGGCTTCGCGGCTGTCCTTTACGGCGATGTTCTCAAAATAGCGTACGGCATTGAAGGAGGTGTAGCCGTACAGGCCGCAGTAGTTGCTGTATTCGCCCTCCACGTGGAAGCGGTCGAGGAAGTCGCGCAAGGCGTTCTCCACACGATATTCTTCGGTGACGGGATGTTCCTCGCGTGTGCCGTCGGGCAGGCGGAAGATGGCGGCGCCGTGGTCTATGCTGACGCTTGCCACCGGACAAAGTGCGATGAAGGAGCGGTTGTTCTCGCTGCCGTGATAGTCGGAACTCTCCATCAGCGCGCTTTGAGGGAAGATGTCGCGTACCTTCAGGTAGGTGCTTACGGGTGTGTGCAGGTCGCCAAGTATCGTGCGGCTCACTGTTTGATAATCATACTGTTTCATTGTTGTTCTTATTTAGCGGTTTCCCCATACTCCAAATACGTCTCCACATCCTTGTCTCCCCGTCCCGAAACGGTCAGCACCACCACGTCGTCGGGCTTGAAGTTCAGTTTCTCCAGTGCGCCGAGGGCATGGGCGCTTTCCAGTGCGGGGATGATGCCTTCGAGTTTGGTCAGTTCGTAGGCGGCGCGGATGGCTTCGTCGTCGTTTACGGAGAGCACGATGGCGCGTTTCTTTGCGGCAAGGTTGGCGTGCATGGGGCCGATGCCCGGATAATCCAGTCCGGCGGAGATGGAGTAAGGCTCCTCAATCTGCCCGTCCTCGTTCTGTATGACGTAGGTGCGGGCGCCGTGGATGATGCCCAGTTTGCCGAGGGCGATGGTGGCGGCGGTCATCCCCGTTTCCACGCCTTTGCCGCCGGCTTCGGCGAGGACTATCTGCGCACGTTCGTCGTCGACGTAGTGGTAGATGGTTCCGGCTGCATTGCTGCCGCCGCCTACGCAGGCTATGAGGTAGTCCGGACAATCGCGCCCTTCCTTTTCCATGAGCTGTTTCTTAATCTCCTCGCTGATGACCGACTGCAGGCGTGCCACCATGTCGGGATAGGGGTGCGGGCCTACGGTGGAGCCGATGATGTAGTAGGTGTCTGCCGGATGACAGCACCAGTCGCGTATGGCCTCGTTGGTGGCGTCCTTCAGGGTCATGTTGCCGCTGGTGACGGGGACTACGGTTGCTCCCAGCATCTTCATCTTCTCTACGTTGATGTGCTGGCGTTCCACGTCGGTCTTGCCCATGTACACGATGCACTCCATGTTCATCAGGGCGCAGACGGTGGCGGTGGCAACGCCGTGCTGCCCTGCGCCTGTCTCGGCAATGATGCGGCGCTTTCCCATGCGGCGTGCCAGTAGAATCTGGCCGATGGTGTTGTTTATCTTGTGCGCGCCGGTGTGGTTCAGGTCCTCGCGCTTCAGATAAATCTTGCAGCCGTACTTTTCCGACAGGCGCTTAGCCAGATATAGCGGAGAGGGACGCCCTACGTAGTCGCGCAGCAATTGGTCGTATTCACGCTTGAAATCCTCACTTTGCAGCACGCTGAGATAGGTGTTCTGCAATTCTTCTACACATCTGTGGAGTATTTCGGGAACGTATGCTCCGCCGAATTCTCCGTAATAACCTTCTTTGTCTACTAAGAAACTTGCCATATTGTTTGTTGTTTTTATTATCTTCCGTTTATCATTGATATTTGGACAGGCAGGGGCGTTGCCTAAACGAAAAAAGCCCCGTCGCTTGGTGCGACAGGGCTCTTTTCCTATATCTTTCTTATATTACATATATACATACGAGCACTGCTCCCTTACGACTGCCGGAGTTGTAACGGGTGCCACCACCAATATGTATTTACGAACATTGTTTTCATTGTCTTTTTTTGTTTTAACAGGGGCAAATATAAGCACATTGTTTTAATTGCCAAAATAAATCTTACTTTTTTTTCGTATTAGAACATTTATCTTGAAATGTTGTTCTCTATCACAAGTAACAACCATTATTTACTAATAAAAAGAAAGGAACAAACTATGAGACGGAAACATCTGATTGCCGTAGGTGCTATTATCGCCATTGTTTTATTGCTATACTGGCTGTTTATAGCCGAGGACTTGAACGCTTGGCTCAATGTGAATTGATTTTTCGGCACCGTCATGCGGGGTTGTTCGGATAAATAATGTATCTTCGCAAAAAATCAAAGACTCATGAAAGGATTAAGTTATTCATTCTTGCGTGCTGTATGCGCGCTGGTAATTGGCTTGGTGTTGGTGATGTTTCCCGACCGTGCCGGTGATTATTTTGTGATAACGATTGGTGTCATTTTCCTTGTACCTTCGCTCATCAGTATTATAGGATATTACGCTCAGAACGCCGAGGTGCGCCGCCGCTTCCCGGTAGAGGGGGTGGGCAGTCTGCTGTTCGGCTTGTGGCTGATTATCATGCCGGGCTTCTTTGCCGATTTGCTGACGTTTGTGCTGGGCTTCATCCTTGTGATGGGCGGTGTGCAACAGATAGCGTCGCTCTCCGCTGCACGCAGGTGGACGCCCGTACCGGGTGGGTTCTACGTTGTTCCGGTGCTGATATTGCTTGCCGGGCTGATTGCGTTGTTCAACCCCACGGGAGTACGCTCCACGGCGTTCATCATTATCGGAATCACCAGTCTGGTTTATGCGGCTTCGGAACTGGTAAACTGGTTCAAGTTCACCCGTCTCCGTCCCAAGACGCCTGTTGCCGGCGGCAAGGCCGAGGATGATGCAGACATCGAAGATGCCAAAATCATAGAATGAAGGGGATGTTTTTTCAGATATTCTGCAAGTACTCCTCAATCTCTTGGGCTGTGACATCTTTCAGCAGCACGGTTTTGTCCTCGTCCAGAAGATACAGGGTAGGGATGGCTTTCAGGTCGTAGAGGTTCTTCTGTTCAATCGTCCGCTTCTTGTCGTATCCGTTAATCCACTCATCGGGAAAGTCGGAGAGGTGTTTCCGCCATTCCGCCAAATCCGCATCGGGATAGAGGGAAAGAACTTTCACCCGTTTCCGTGCAATGGCTTGGGCGGTAGCGGGGCTGCGCTTCAGGGCTTCGATAGCCTCGCCGCAAGCATGGCAGCCGGGATTGTTGATGAACAATAACGTGTAGGGAGCTTTTATGCCATGCAAGTTGCCCTGTTTGCCGTTGGCAAGCGTATAAGTAAAGTCCAGCGCTTTTGTGCCTGCACGGTTCTTCTGCGCCAGTTCCCGCCGGGCTTTCGGACGTATTTTCTCCGTATCGTCCATGACGGGAGATTTCAGCATGGCATCCAGGACGGAAATGTAAAACTCCTCATTGCGCATCGGCGAGTTGGGGTCATACAGATATTTCTCCGCAAGAGACGTCAGGTACGTATAACATTTCTTTTCTTTCTCTGCCCGGAGAAACAGTTGTTTTAAGGCGGCGTCGGCGGTGCCGGCAGAAACCAGCCGCAGGATGTCGATGAAGTCCACCCAGCCTTGTTCCGTCACTTCGGGATGGTGTATGTAGTTGGTGTCGGCAAAGTCCACGTTGTCCCAGTAGTGGCGTGCCAGATAGTCTGCACGCAGTTCCGGAGTACTCAGCATGGCGGGTATTGCGGGCAGCACAAGGGTGGTGACGGTGTCTGCAGCAATCGCTGCCGATTGTTTCTTGCCGGCCTGTTCGCTGCTGCATGCGGTGTTGGCGTTCAGCATCAGGGAGAGCAATGCGCAGACGGGCAGAAGCTTCGTGATAATATTTTTCACCCCATTATTCATATCCTCTTTCATATTTACCTTGTACACAAAGGTAGTATAAAAGTTAGAATCCATGAAGCAAAGGATGTTTTTTATTTGCTGCATACAAAGAACGACCGGATACAAACATTCGGCCGTACATTATAATGTACGCGCGCGGGCGCGTATAATTCCCTTTTTTTAAAGAAAAATCCCTGTACATATTATAATACTGCGATATATACCGCGATAACGCGCGGCGATTTTTATTCGGAAAAAATAGAATTTCTGAGAACTTCAGGAAATAGGATGTACATCAAACAAGGTTTTGCCTATGGTGCAACCCCCGTTTGACGTATATCAAACGGAATTTTCACCGTAGGCAAGTATTTATTCATAAACCTAATGCCCTGCCGTCTTTACGCGCGCCCGCGTATATTATAATGTATGCCTTCCGTTATCGTACACATCCGCTTTTGAAAATATGCTTTACAACAGGTTTATCAATCAGCGAGTTACGAAAAAGTTTCATGTTTTCGTGAAAAAAAAGATAGATATATTTGGTGCATATTGCTAAATCCTCTACTTTTGCATCCGCTTTCGAGAATGAAAGCAGCGATTGATTGACATTCTGAAACAAAAGCGTATGGATGCTGTAAAAGAGAGAAAAAGAAATGAAAAATAATTTTCCGAAAATATTTGGAAGATATTAAAATTTCTCCTTATCTTTGCAGTCCGACTCGCAAGGAAAAAGAACTTCTCTTTCTCCGCTCCTTTAAAAGAGCTCTGAAAGAAAAAGAAAAAAAACTTCCGGAAATATTTGGAAGATATACTTAAAAGTCCT
>ERZ773177.199-NODE-199-length-63746-cov-25.6803_pt1 | contig 63746 bp, 44 predicted proteins | sample MGYA00580534_ERZ773177 | MGnify/ENA primary metagenome ERZ773177 (study PRJEB29015, sample SAMEA2737872) | human gut metagenome | biome: human gut; feature: human-associated habitat; material: faeces | place: China | collected 2012 ...
TCTCTCTCGTCACGAAGGTGGTGATGCTTCATGACCGCAAGTCGTTCGACCTGCTGGTCAGGAAGTATCAGTCACCCATTCGTGGGTTCTTCCTGCGGCAGACGCTGGGGGATGCGCAGCTGAGTGACGACTTGGCTCAGGATACTTTTGTCAAGGCATATACCCATCTGTCCGGTTTCAGGGGTACAGCCTCTTTCTCCACCTGGCTCTACCGCATCGCCTATAATGTATGGTATGATTATACCCGCAGCCATAAGGAGACGCAGGACATCGATACGCCTGCCGTTTCCAGTAAGAATGCACAGGGTGCCCATGCCGGATTAAAGATGGATTTGCTCAAGGCATTACAGATATTGAATGAAAATGAACGTACATGCATCACGCTGCAGCTGATGGATGGACTCTCTATAGATAAGATTGCAGAGGTGACGGGAATGGCGCAAGGCACCATCAAGTCGCATCTCTCTCGAGGAAAACAGAAACTTGCAAGTTACTTAAAACAGAATGGTTATGACCGATAAGATAAATGATAAGAAGTTGGAGAGCATGAAAGGGGAACCATTGAACCCTCAGGATGAAGAACTCTTGCAGATGTTCTTTTCCGATTGCCAGATGTCAGAGATTCCTGATGACGGATTCTCTGACAGGGTGATGCAGGCATTGCCGGCTTTACCCGAAACTGATACTGCGATGTCGCTGGTTAAGCGCCAGCGTCTGGAACATTTATGGACGGCAGCCTGTGTGGCAGCAGGCATCATCATAGCGGTAGTCTGTCAGGGATGGGAGCAGATTCAGGGATGGCTTTTCTCTATGAAGATAGATTTCCTCCTCTCCGGTTCGCGTGCCCTTACGCATGTGGCAGATTCCATCGCCCACTCTCAGAATCTCCTGATGGTGCTGGCAGGCATCGTTGTCCTTATCATGGTTTGGGGATATAATGAACTGGCTGATGCACGTCAGTAGGCTTCTTCCCTGATATCAATTGTATGAATGATCAACTCTTTCTATTAGCAGAATAGTTTTTAGTGCTAATAGAAAGAGTTTTTTATTACTATAAATATCATCTTTATGCTCTTGAAATCTCCGTTCAAAGCTTTTGAATGTCCGTTCAGTGTCTTTGAACGGACATTCAATGACTTTGAACGGACATTCAATGTCTTTGAACGAAGATTTAATATTGCTGAATATAGAAAAACAAATAGGTGCTGCTACTTTTTCAGTAGAGCACCTATGCTTATGATATCGGTTTCTAAAACAATTTATAGGTAGTGCGGAGCACTTTGAACTCGGTTCGGCGGTTCAGCTGGTTGCAGATTTCCTGATGCTCCTTGCTCTGCTTCAGGATAAATTCTTCTTTGAGCACATCGCCTTCCTTGAGCCAAGGATACTTCTCGGTAAGTTTCTTGCGCACATTCTTCGGCTTCTCCTTGCCGTAGCCCACAGGGGTGAGGCGCTCTTTCTCTATGCCGTGTTTTATCAGATAGTCTACTACCGATTGGGCACGGCGCTGAGACAGATGTTTGTTATATTCGCTGTTTCCCTTGTAGTCGCAATGGGCGCTGAGTTCGATGGTAACGTGCGGGTTCTCTTTCAGCAGCGTTACCAGCTGGTCGAGGGCTGTTGTACTGGCTTCGGTAAGGGTTGCCTTGTCGAAATCGTAGAAGATGTTGTCGATGAGTACAGGGGCTGTGATGGAAGCCAGCGGGAACTGGAGCACGTATTCCTTACTCTCTTTGGCCGAATCAACCCGAAGTTCTTCCTTGTGGTTGAGGTAGCCTTTGCAGGATGCCATCACCAGGTAGTCGACATGCGGATTGATAGGAAGGACAAACGAACCGTCGCCCTTGACGGATAGTTTCCTGTTCGTTCCGTCGTTGCCTACGATTCTCACCTCTGCGGCAGGCAGTTCATAACCGTCTTTCTCGTAAACCCATCCCTTCATCGTGGTAACAATCTCCGGATTCTCGAAGGAGTAGATATGGTCATAGCCTCTTCCGTCTTTTCTGTTAGAGCAGAAGAAACCCTGGTTGTGGAGACCCTCGAAAGTCATTCCGAAGTCATCGGCTTCTGTATTCAGCGGATAGCCGGGGTGGGTGAGTTCATATTTCCGGGTGATGGAATTTACTTTGGCGATATAGATGTCGAGTCCGCCCATTCCTACATGACCGTTGCTGCTGAAGTAGAAGTCGCCGTTAGGACGGAAGGTAGGGAACATCTCATCGCCTGGGGTGTTGATAGGTTCGCCCAGGTTCTCTACGCCGCCCAGTCCGGCAGGAGTGATGCGCACTCGCCAGATGTCGAGACCGCCCTTTCCGCCCGGCATGTCTGATACGAAATAGAGCCATTCGCCATCAGGAGAGATGGCTGGATGGGCAAAACAACTGAGTGTATCTTTGCTGATTTCCAGATTTGTAGGCTTGCTCCAGGCTGCATCTGAGCGGTTGGAGGTTACTATCTGGGCTAAGCGGGGCGAAGTGGGATCGGTGGCACACTGGGTGAGGTACATCTGCTTGCCGTCTGGGGTAAAGCAGCATGCGCCCTCTTCGTAGTCGGTATTGAGACCGGTTCCGATGGCTTCCGGCTTGCTCCATTTGCCTTTATCGTTCTTTTCAGAGAAGAAGATGTCGGCAGATTTCGTTCCCGTCACTCCGTTCAGGTCGCTGCCCTGGGCTTCGTTGCGGGTTGAGGTAAAATAGAGCTGGCTGTTGTCATCGCTGAGGAACATCGGCGAATAGTCGTCTCTTCGGGAATTGAAAACATCCATCCGCTTTACCTTGTACCGGCTTCCTTCCTTCTTCCAGACTGGGGCTTTTCGTGCCGATTCGAGTCCGTTCTTTACCAGCATGTTGTCGGGCATGGAATCGAGCAGGAATTCGAATTCCTTGGCAGCCTGTCTGTAACTTCCGTTCTTCAGGAGAAGCCGGGCGTAAGCCAGGCGGTCGTTGAGGTCTGCCTGCTTGTATCGGATGGCATTGCTGTAGGCTGCCAGTGCCTTCGGCGTACTGTTGATTTTATCATAACAGCGTGCCATCTTCAGAGCCACCTTGCCCCGGGCAGCCCGCTCTTTGGTAGGTGTCTTGGTGTACACCTTTTTATATTGGGTTGCCGCATCATAGTATTCGCCTAAAGAAAGATGCTTATCTGCTTTCTTCAGGTTCTGTTCTATGCCGCAACTTATCAGAAAGAGGCAGCTGATTGCTGTTATGATTTGATAAAATCTTATTTGTTTCATACAGGAACAACTTAATTATTTTACTGAACTTTCGCAAGCAACTCTCCCACACGCCCTGAAAGGGCAGAAGCTCCTAGCCCAGGGCAACGCCCTGGGTATAGTAGCAATCTGCAAGGCGCCCTGTAAGGGCAAAAGCCTTATAAATTGCCTCGTTCTTTGAAGCTTTTGCCCTTACAGGGCGACAGGTTTGCGTCCATAATGACCCAGGGCGTTGCCCTGGGCTAGGAGCTTCTGCCCTTTCAGGGCGTGTGGAGCTTATATGTGAAACTTGAGTTATATCTTATTACATCTGCGAGAATGGCTGACGATATTGGCAGCCTGATTTCCAGTTGCTGCATCCATAGGCGGTCTTGCCCTTGATGATGACGCCCTTGCCGCAGAGCGGGCATGGCTTGCCTACCATTGGGTCGGCTGGAGCCTGAGGAGCAGAAACCGGCTGTGCTGCTGCATTCTGCGTATTTGCATTTTGTGCATCTACATTTTGTGCAGTAGCTTCATCCTTTTTCTTGGCTGGCATCTTCTTGGCTGGTGCTTTCTTGGCAGCCGGTTTCTTGGCAGCCGGTTTCTTCTTGAGGTCTTCCTCTGTCATGATGGTCACTCTCCGGTTGCTGTTGTCTGACAATACATCGATGACTATCTTGTTGATCTGTTCTTTCAGTCCGTTGATGAAGTCGGCAGGATCGTAGGTCTTGTGCTCGATGTCGCGGAGTTTCTTCTCCCAGATACCGGTCAGCTCGCAACTCTTCAGCAGTTCCTCATGGATGGTGTCAATGAGTTCGATGCCTGTCGGGGTTGCCATCAGATTCTTGCGCTGGCGACGGATGTAGTGGCGCTTGAAGAGGGTCTCGATGATGCCGGCACGGGAGGAAGGTCGGCCGATTCCGTTCTCCTTCAATGCAGCACGAAGTTCTTCGTCTTCTACGAATTTACCGGCTGTCTCCATCGCACGCAGCAGGGTTGCCTCGGTATAATACTTAGGTGGCGTGGTCCATTTCTCCGTCAGGGTAGGCTGATGATCTCCCGATTCGCCTTTTGTGAAGGATGGGAGGGTTCTTTCTTCTACAACTTCCTTCTTGGCACCGTTTCCTGAGTCTGCATTTCCGTTGGCGTTATCTGAAGCATCATCGTCATCAGCATTCTTTACATCCTTGGCATAGACTACTCGCCAGCCTGGTTCGAGAATCTCCTTACCGCTCACCTTGAACTCTATCTTCTCCGGTTTCGGTCCGTCTTCGTTGATGACTTCGCCCAAAACGGTGGTGGTGGAGAATTTGCAGTCCGGATAGAACACGCTGATGAAGCGCTTGGCGATGAGATCATACACGTTTGCCTCCATATCGGTGAGTCCGGTTGGCGGAACACCGGTTGGGATGATGGCGTGGTGGTCGGTTACCTTGCTATTATCGAAAACCTTCTTGCTCTTCGGCAACTTCTTGCTGATTGTTGCGAGCTGCTGGATGAGCGGGAGGTATTTCTGCTGACTCATGATCTTTGCCTGACTCACTCCGTTCAGAATCTGTGGACATTTCGGATAGATATCGTCGGTCAGGAACTGGGTATCTACACGAGGATAAGTGGTGTACTTCTTCTCGTAGAGACTCTGGATGAGCTTCAGCGTAATATCGGCAGAGTAAGCAAACTTCTTGTTGCAATCCACCTGCAGCGAGGTGAGGTCGTAGAGATGAGGTGGCGCCTCGTTTCCCTTTTTCTTGCTTACATCGGTAACGGTGAAGGGTTTGCCGGCGATGGTGCTGAAAGCCTTCTCGCCTTCCTCCTTGCTGGTAAACTTGCCGCTGGTGGCGGTAAACTGGGTGTCGCGGTAGATGGTGGCGAGTACCCAGTAAGGTTCGGAAACGAAGTTGTCGATTTCCTTCTGTCGGTTCACGATGAGGGCAAGGGTAGGGGTCTGCACCCGGCCGATGCTGAGCACCTGTCGGTTCTGACCGTATTTTAATGTATAAAGTCGGGTGGCGTTCATACCGAGAATCCAGTCGCCGATGGCACGGGAAAGTCCGGCAAGATAGAGTGACTGATATTCCCCCTGGTCTTTCAGTTCCTGGAATCCCTGCTTGATGGCCTCATCGGTCATGGACGAAATCCACAGTCTCTTGACCGGGCATTTTGCCTGCGCCTTCTGCATCACCCATCTCTGGATAAGTTCTCCTTCCTGTCCGGCGTCACCGCAGTTGATGATGCTGTCGGCAGCCTGCATCAGTTTCTCGATGGTAGCAAACTGCTTCTTGATGCCTTCATCGTTGATGAGCTTGATACCGAAACGCTGTGGAATCATCGGCAACGCCGCAAGGCTCCAATGTTTCCACATCGGAGTATAATCATCCGGTTCCTTCAGCTCACAAAGGTGGCCGAAGGTCCATGTTACTTGGTAACCATTACCTTCCATATAACCGTCGCGTGCCGTGGTAGCCCCGATGATTCGGGCGATATCCTTAGCCACACTCGGTTTCTCTGCTATACAAACTATCATGTTTTATTCTTATTTCTGTTTGCAAAGGTACAATAAAATAATGAGATAGCCATCATTTCGCCTCCTTTTTCTCATTGCCGGGAATAAAAAAAGCCCTGTAAGGCTTGGGCACAATCTGGAACTTGTGCCTTGCCTTACAGGGCGTATTTTATAAATATCTGCGTAATCTTCGCAATCTGCGTGAGATAAAAATTATTCCCGCGTGTGATTACTCGTACTCCTGCCAGCTCTTAATCTGCAACTGGTCCTGGCTCATTGTGCAGAATGCCTCGATGAAGGCGGAAGCCAGACGGGCATTGGTGATCAGAGGAATGTTGTGGTCGATGGCACCGCGACGGATTCTGTAACCATTGGTCAACTCACGCTTGGTGTGATTCTTAGGGATGTTGACGATGAGGTCGAACTTGTGGTCAGCAATCATCTGCATCACGTTAGGGAGATCCTTGTGGTCCTCATCAGGCCATCCTACGGCTGTAGCCTTCACGTTGTTCTCGTTCAGGAACTTCGCTGTACCGGCTGTAGCGTAGATGGTGTAACCATTCTTAACCAGCGCCTGGGCAGCATCGAGCAGAGAAGCCTTCTCTTTGGCACCACCGCTTGAAAGCATGATGCCCTTGTCCTTAGAAGGAATCTTGTAGCCGGTAGCAATCAATGAGTTGAGCAATGCCTCCTCGAAAGTATCACCCATACAGCCTACCTCACCGGTAGAGCTCATATCCACACCCAAAACTGGGTCGGCGTTCTGCAAGCGGGCGAATGAGAACTGGGATGCCTTCACACCCATACGGTCGATATCGAAAGCAGACTTATCCGGTTTCTGATATGGAGCATCGAGCATGATGCGGGTAGCCGTTTCGATGAAGTTGCGCTTCAATACCTTGCTTACGAATGGGAACGAACGGGATGCACGGAGGTTACACTCGATTACCTTTACATCACGACCCTTAGCCAGGTACTGGATATTGAAAGGACCAGAGATGTTGAGCTCCTTGGCGATGGCACGTGAAATCTTCTTGATCTGACGGGCTGTAGCGAAGGAAATCTGCTGGGCAGGGAAGGTCATGGTTGCGTCGCCGGAGTGAACACCTGCATACTCTACGTGCTCTGAAATACCATACTCTACAATCTCACCATTCTGGGCAACACCATCGAACTCAATCTCGTTGGTCTCTGTCATAAACTGAGAGATAACTACTGGGTATTCCTTAGAAACCTCAGAAGCTGCCTCCAGGAAGCGACGCAACTCATCATCATCGTGGCAAACGTTCATGGCTGCACCGGAAAGTACGTAAGATGGACGAACGAGAACAGGATAGCCTACCTCGTCGATGAACTTCTGAACATCCTCCATTGATGTGAGGGCGCTCCACTTAGGCTGGTCGATACCCAACTTATCGAGCATGGCAGAGAACTTACCACGGTTCTCGGCACGGTCGATGTTGACAGGAGATGTACCCAGGATTGGCACAGACTGGCGATGGAGCTTCATAGCCAGGTTGTTTGGAATCTGACCACCTACGGAAACAATCACACCACGTGGTGACTCCAGGTCGATGACATCGAGTACACGCTCGAATGAAAGCTCATCGAAGTAGAGACGGTCGCACATATCGTAGTCGGTAGATACGGTCTCCGGGTTGTAGTTGATCATGATTGACTTGTAACCCAATTTGCGTGCTGTGTTGATAGCGTTTACTGAACACCAGTCGAACTCTACGGAAGAACCGATGCGGTAAGCACCCGAACCGAGAACGATGACAGACTTCTCGTTCTTGTAGTAGTTGATGTCGTAACCCTCTACAGCGTATGTCATGTAGAGATAGTTGGTAAGGTCAGGATGCTCGCTAGCCACGGTAGGGATGCGCTTTACGGCAGGCAGAATGTTCAGCTTCTTGCGCTGGGCACGAACTGCGAGCACCTCCTTCTCCATATTGGTGTTCTGAGTCTTCAATACGAAGCGCCCAATCTGGAAGTCAGAGAAGCCCAATACCTTAGCCTCGCGCAATACCTCGGCAGGAATCTCCTCCAGAGTATTATATTCAGAAAGCTTGTGCTTGTAATCTACGATATTCTTCATGCGCTCGATGAACCAAGGGTCAATCTTGGTCAACTCCTCGATGCGCTCGATGGTGTAGCCTTCCTCCAGAGCCTGGGCGATGGCGAAGATACGGAGGTCGGTAGGGTTAGAAAGCTCCTCATCCAGGTTATCAAACTTGGTGTGGTCGTTGCCTACGAAACCGTGCATTCCCTGACCAATCATACGGAGACCCTTCTGGAGCATCTCCTCGAAAGAACGGCCGATAGACATGATTTCGCCTACAGACTTCATGGAAGAACCAATCTTGCGGCTTACACCGGCAAACTTGGTAAGGTCCCAACGAGGAATCTTGCAGATCATATAGTCGAGTGATGGAGCTACATAAGCTGAGTTAGGAGTACCCATCTCGCCAATCTGGTCGAGCGTATAACCGAGGGCAATCTTAGCTGCAACGAAGGCGAGCGGATAACCGGTAGCCTTAGAAGCGAGGGCAGAAGAACGGCTCAAGCGAGCATTGATCTCGATGATACGGTAGTCGTTGGTCTCAGCGTTGAAAGCATACTGGATGTTGCACTCACCCACGATGTTGAGATGACGGACGCACTTCACGGCGATGTCCTGCAACATCTTCACCTGCTCGTCGGTAAGAGAACAGGTTGGAGCCACAACAATAGATTCACCTGTATGGATTCCGAGTGGGTCGAAGTTTTCCATAGAGGCAACGGTGAAGCAACGGTCGTTCGCATCACGGATGCACTCGAACTCAATCTCCTTCCATCCCTTCAGGCTCTCCTCAACAAGTACTTGAGGTGCGAAAGTGAAGGCTGATTCAGCAATCTCCTTAAACTCCTCTTCGGTCTTGCAGACACCAGAACCGAGACCACCCAGCGCGTAGGCCGAACGGATCATGATAGGGTAGCCGATGTTGCGTGCCGCAGCCACAGCCTCCTCCATGTTCTCGCAAGCGTGGCTTACAGGAACCTTGAGGTCAACCTTGTTAAGCTCCTTTACGAAGAGGTCGCGGTCTTCTGTGTTCATGATTGCCTCTACCGAAGTACCCAACACATCCACACCGTACTCCTTGAGCACACCGTTGAGGTAAAGTTCTGTACCAACGTTCAAACCCGTCTGTCCACCCCAAGCCAGCATGATGCCGTCTGGGCGCTCCTTCTTGATAATTTCAGTTACAAAAAAAGGTGTCACCGGCAAGAAATAAACCTTGTCAGCAATACCTTCACTTGTCTGAATTGTAGCAACGTTTGGATTAATGAGGACGGAACTAATACCCTCCTCGCGCAAAGCCTTGAGAGCCTGCGAACCGGAATAGTCAAACTCACCTGCCTGGCCGATCTTCAAAGCACCGGAACCCAGAACGAGGACTTTCTTAAGCTGTTTCTTCATCATTAAATATAACTATAAGTTTGTTCTTTATATGTCTTGTTATTTATGTTTTTAGCAACTAAACTGTATTTGTGTTAGTTCACAAATGGTAGACACACTATTTCTAGATGCAAAGTTACGCTATTTATTTGATTATTCCAAATTTTCTGCAAATCTTTACAGTTAAATAACATCAATTATTATTATTTCTTCTCTAGAATGTCGTATTTTTGCAATTATTTTGTTACTTTTGCAGCGGCTTTTAGTCATGAAGAAAAAGAATAAAAAATAGCAAACAAGATAAATATAACAACAATGAAAGTCGGATTATTCGTCCCTTGTTATGTGGATGCCCTTTACCCTGAAGCGGGTGTGGCTACATACAAGTTGCTTAAGCATTACGGACTAGACGTGGGTTATCCCGAAAAACAGACTTGCTGCGGCCAGCCAATGGCTAATGCCGGTTTTCAGTACAAGTCGGAGAAGGTCATAGAGACATTTGATGAACTGTTCAAGGATTACGATTATATCGTAGCTCCTTCTGCTTCATGTGCCGCTTACGTAAAGGTGTATTATCCTAAAATCCTTGAGGGTAAGCACGAGTGTATTTCCTCAAAGAAAATCATGGATGTTGTGGAGTTCCTTCACGATGTGCTGAAGGTGGATCATGTGCCGGGCAAGTTCCCGCATGTGGTGAGTGTACACAACAGTTGTCACGGTGTGCGCGAACTGGGATTGTCATCTCCTTCTGAGCGCCACATCAAGCCTTTCAACAAAATCATTGACTTATTAAATATGGTGGAAGGCATTACCATCCACGAACCGGAGCGCAAGGATGAGTGTTGCGGATTTGGCGGTATGTTCTCTATTGAGGAACCTGCCGTTTCTACCCGTATGGGCGAAGATAAGATCAAGCGCCACATGGCTACAGGCGCTGAGTTTGTTACCGGACCGGATTCTTCCTGTCTGATGCACATGGCTGGAATCGCCAAGAAAGAGAATATGCCGATCAAGTTTATTCATGTTGTTCAAATATTAGCTGCAGGACTATGAGTACAGAACATTCCAAGAGAGCTGCGAAGTTTACGCAGAACGTAGAGAAGACCACCTGGCACGACGCTACCTTCTGGTCTGTTCGTCAGAAGAGAGATAAAATGGCGCAGGAACTTCCTGAGTGGGAAGATCTCCGCGAGCATGCGTCTGAAATCAAGATGCACACGATTACCCATCTCGCCGATTACCTCGATATGTTTTCCAAGAATCTGGAGAGCCGTGGGGTGAAGGTTCACTGGGCAAAGGATGCACAGGAGTTTAATGAGATTGTGCTCGGTATCCTGAAAGATCATAACGTGAAGAAGATGGTGAAGTCGAAGTCGATGCTCACCGAGGAGTGCGAGATGAATCCTTATCTGGAGCAGCACGGCATTGACGTGGTGGAGACCGACCTGGGTGAGCGCATCATCCAGCTCTTGCATCAGAAGCCTAGCCATATCGTGATGCCTGCCATCCACCTGAAGCGTGAGGAGGTAGGTAAGATGTTCGAGGAGAAGGGAATCTCCAAGGAAATCGGCAACTATGATCCTACTTACCTGACCCGCTGTGCCCGTCATCATCTCCGCGACCAGTTTATGGAAGCCGGAGCAGGTATGACCGGATGTAACTTCGGTGTGGCTGCTACCGGCGATTGCGTGGTTTGCACCAACGAGGGTAATGCGGATATGACTACTTCCATGCCTAAGCTCCATATCGTAGCGATGGGTATTGAGAAACTGGTTCCTGATTATAAGTCATTGGCTGTGTTCCAGCGTCTGCTTTGCCGCTGCGGAACCGGTCAGCCTACCACCGCCTTCACTTCTCATTTCCGCCAGGCTCGTCCGGGTGCCGAGATGCATGTGGTATTGGTGGATAACGGCAGAAGCGACATTCTTGCTGATAAGGACCACTGGCAGACTTTGAAATGCATGCGTTGCGGTGCCTGCATGAATACCTGTCCGGTTTATCGTCGTTCAGGCGGTTACAGCTACACCTATTTCATTCCGGGTCCTGTAGGTGTGAACCTGGGTATGCTGAAGAATCCTCAGAAGTACAGCGATAATGTTTCGGCATGTACTTTGTGCTTGTCTTGCGATAATGTCTGTCCTTCCAAGGTAGGACCGGGTTCTCAGATTTATGTCTGGCGCCAGAGTCTGGAGAAGTTGGGTAAGGCTGATCCTGTGAAGAAGGCGATGTCGAATGGTATGAAGTATCTCTTCGATCGTCCTGCGCTCTACACCACTGCCCTGAAGTTTGCTCCGCTTGTCAATCTGGTTCCTGAATGCTGTACGCACTTCAGCAATTGGAATGCCTGGGGCATCGGTCACGCCATGCCTGAGTTTGCAAAGAAGAGTTTCCATCAGCTTTGGAAAGAAGGAAAGGTGAAGTAGTGGGTCATCATAAAGTTCAAAGTTCAAATTTCAAAGTTCAATGAAGAAAGAAGATTTCCTGAACAAGTTGCGTAAGAATACGCACGTTCAATTCGATATGCCTGCCGTAGATGTGAAGGGTATCCAGTATGAGGATACGCTGAAACAGTTTATTGAGATGACGGAATCGGTAGGTGGCCATGTGATAGAGGCGAAGGAAGGTGAGAGTCTGGATGAGCTGGTGAAGAAGGCTTATCCGGAAGCCAAGGTATTTGCCTCTCATCTGCCTGAAATCACGATTGCCCAGAAGAATCCTGATACCGTGGCTGAGGCTAACGACCTGAATGGTACTGATGTGGGTATTGTTCGTGGTGAAGTGGGTGTTGCCGAGAATGGTTGCATCTGGATTCCTCAGACCATGAAGGAGAAAGCGGTGCTTTTCATTTCGGAATACCTTGTGATATTCCTCGAAAAAGAGAAGATTGTGAACAATATGCATGAGGCTTATGCCCGTATTGAGATGGATCCGAAGTACAATTTCGGTACTTTCATCAGTGGTCCGTCAAAGACTGCCGATATTGAGCAGGCACTGGTAATGGGTGCGCAAGCTGCTCGTGGTGTGACAGTTATACTCTTGTAAAAGGCAGAAATCCCGAAGCTCACTATCGTGTGAACTTCGGGATTTCTCTTTATATTGTCCATTCATAGGTGTCGTAAACCACGCCTCTTCCTCCAAACCCTTCTTTCTGGCTGATGAGACCTTCGTTCAGATAATCACCATCGCCTTCTGTAGAACGACCAAAGTCAAAGAATTTATAATCGGCATAATCATGATTTAGAACCTGGTCGTAAATGGCGTCAATGCCTCCAAGTTCCTTACCTTTGTCGTTTGATGAACAGTATTGTCCATGTACCGTCTGTGGTGTGATGTAGAAGGTGAATCCTGCTACAATTTCATCTTTCAGGTAGGCATTGTATTGAATGATGTTGTCAGGAAAACGGCTATGTAAAAGTTCTATTTCTTGCAGAGTATGAACAGGATGCACCTGATATCGTTCTTCAAGATTAGCGTCAAGAACTTTCCAGAAATCTTCGAAATTGTTCTCTTTCTTTACAATAATTCCTGCCTCCTGTGCTTTCTTCAGGGAGCGGCGGCGAAGTCTTCTCCATCTGGGCTTCTCTTGTAGGAAAAGAACTGAGCCGATGTCGCGTTTCACGATACGTGCCTTACATACCCAATAGATGGCATAAAGATCTTCTTCGGATGGCATCTGGTGGTAAACCCAAGGCACAGGTTTGTATAGTACCTTTTTGAAACCCTGTTGCCTGAGGTATTCGTTCAATTCTTTGAAAAGCTGGACAACGTCAGCTGCTGTCACATCCTTATTCATTATCAGTCCTCCATAAGTAAGGCCAAAGTGAGAGCAGAATATTTCCTCTCTCTCATGGGCCGGCAATAGGGAATGGAGCTTCCCGTTCTTGTAGAACATCAGGGAATAGTCCTTGAACCGGTCGGAATGATAATCCATGTAGTTGCGATTGAAGAGGAAGGTGGCGTTGCGTGCATGTTCTACATAAGCATTCCAGACTTCCTTGTCTGCATCGTTGTATTTTCTGATCTCAAACATGATATTTTGCGTTATTGATTCTCGGTCTTTGAGAGATTAGGACTTTGGGATGAACTGATGAATCTGAGATATTCGTCATATTCGCGTATGTAGTCTTCTTCCTTAAACTTTTGGGAAGCCAGAACCAGACACAATGAGCCGGAAGAGAAATCATCCAGTGTTCGCCAGATATTGACATCCACGAACAGTCCCTCCCAAGGGTGGTTGAGATGATAGGTCTTCTTCTGTTCTCCATTATCCAGTGTTACCGAAAAGGAACCGCTGGCTGCTATGATGAATTCCTGGCATTTCTTGTGAGCATGGCCACCGCGACTTTCTCCGCCCGGAACATCATAGGTCCAGTAGGTACGGGCAATGGCAAAGGGAATATGCGTTTCTCCCTCTGCCACTGTCAGGTTGCCTCTTGGGTCGAATATCTTGGGTAATGTGATAATTCTTCCTAATTCTTTCATGTCTATTTCTTCATGTATGGGTCGGTTCCCAATACAGTCTTTGCCAGGCGCTTTGCCTTGTCGCGAAGCTGATTGAGGTCATCGCCCTTTTCGCCGTAGCAGAGTACGACGCCCATGCGGCGGCCTACGTGAGCCTCTGGCTTGCCGAAGATACGGATGCGGGTGTGGTCTTCCTTCAGCGCATCGAGCATATTGTAGTTTAATGGCTCGGTGCTTTCCTCTGGCGAGAGGATGACGGCAGAACAGCCGATGTGCTCCAGATGGATTCCGGCGATAGGCAAGCCCATCACGGCACGGAAGTGGAGTTCAAACTCGCTCAGGTTGGTGGTGTGACCGAGGGTTACCATACCTGTATCGTGTGGACGAGGACTCAACTCTGAGAATATGACTTCGCCCTGCTTGCTCAGGAAGAACTCTACGCCCCAGAGACCGGCACCTGTCAATGCCTTGGTTACTTCACCTGCAATGTGCTCAGCCTTCTTCAAAGCCTCTTCAGGAATCTGGAATGGCTGCCAGCTCTCGCGGTAGTCGCCGCCCTTCTGTACGTGGCCGATAGGTGGACAGAAGAGGGTAGGACCGTCTTTCTGGGTGACGGTGAGCAGGGTGAACTCAGAATCGAAGTCGATAAATTCCTCGATGATTACTTCCTTCACGTCGCCACGACCTTCTTCCATTGCCTCCTTGTAAGCCTCCTTCAGTTCATCATCGTTGTGAACATAGCTCTGACCATGGCCGCTTGAACTCATCAGAGGTTTCACTACGCATGGGAAACCGATTTCATCGGCAGCGTTCTTAAACTCCTCGAAGGTCTTGGCATAGAAATACTTGGCGGTGCGCAGCCCCAGTTCCTTGGCGGCAAGGTCGCGGATGGCACGGCGGTTCATGGTGTAGTTCACGGCACGGGCAGAAGGCACAACCTGGATGCCCTCCTTCTCGAAGTCGAAGAGTCGCTCGGTGCGGATAGCTTCAATCTCAGGCACGATGATGTCTGGGTGATGTTTCTCTACCACTGCGGTCAATGCGTCGCCATCGAGCATCGAGAACACTTCCCGCTCGTCGGCTACCTGCATGGCTGGTGCATTGTCATACTTGTCGCAAGCGATGACGTACTGTCCTGCTCGCTTTGCGGCGATGGTAAATTCTTTGCCCAGTTCGCCTGAGCCCAAAAGCATAATCTTCTTCATTTATATGATGTTTAATATTTTATGTCCCTAAAATTAATCACTAATAATTAATCACTAAGTCCGAACTTCTTTCTGATAAATTCTGCGATAAACTTCTCTGTTTCTTCGATTCCCAGATGGCTGCTGTTGATGCAGAGGTCGTAGCTCTCGCTGTGTCCCCACTTCTTGCCTGTATAGTAATCGTAGTAAGAGGCGCGCTGCTCCTCGTGGCTTTCGATGAACTTGCGGGCGCTGGCTCTGTCGATGTCCTTTCGCTTGCACACTGCCTTGATGCGGTCGTTGATGTTGGCGGTGATGAAGATATTGATCACGTTCTTGTAATCACGCAGCACATAGTCGGCGGTTCTGCCCACAAACACGCAGTTGCCCTCATCGGCAGCCTTTCTGATGGCGTCGCTCTGGAACTTGTACAGACCTTCCTGCGAGAAGTCGTTGTGATAGAAATTGTTATCGCTCAGGAAGGGCAGATGGGTATGGAAGAGAGACTTGAAGAATCCCTTCTGCTCATCGTTCTGCTCGAAGAATTTCTCTGAGAATCCACTCTCCTTGGCGGCAAGATTCAGCAGCTCACGGTCGTAACATTTGCAACCGAAATCCTCCGCCAGCTTCTCGGCGATGATATGGCCGCCGCTACCTATCTGGCGACCTACGTTTATGATAATCTTATTCATAATTTATAGTTTATAATTTATAGTTTATAGGGCAATCTTGCTAAACGGCGAAGCTGCTATTAACTATTAACTTTTAGCTGTTCTTGGTGTTGTCTTTTCAGCTTGTTCATGTACCATGACATTACGATGGCGGCGATGACTGCGGCTGAGAAGTCGGAGATAGGCATGCTGCACCATACACCGTCAATGCCCCATATCATCGGCAGGAAAGCCAGGAGCGGCAGAAGGATGAGCAACTGTCTCGACAAGGAGAGGAAAATACTGATCTTCACCTTTCCGATACACTGGAAGAAGTTGGTGATAACCATCTGGAACCCGATGACCGGGAAGCAGAACATCACTACTCTGATCGCCTTAATACCCAGGTCTATCAGATGCTTATCGGTAGTAAACATTCTCGCGCAGTAGTAAGGCAGGAACATCGCTATCAGCCAGCCCGTTACCATGATGGCGGTGGCGGCAATGATGCTCAGATTCAGTACGCGCATCAGTCGGTCCAGTTTCTGTGCTCCATAGTTGTAGCCGGCTATAGGCTGCATTCCCTGGTTGACGCCTAATACGAACATGATGAACACCATCGCAATACCATTGGCTATTCCGTAGGCTCCCACGGAGAGGTCGCCTCCGAACCGCACCAGCTGGTTGTTGATGAAGATGACGATGATGCAGGCGCACACGTTCATCAGAAAAGGCGAAATGCCGATGGCAAGGATATTATCCACGAGTTTCCTCTTCAGTCTGTAGATGCCTTTCTTGAAGTGAAGCAGCTCGCTCTTGTTGCTGAAGAGTTTGATTTGCCACATCAGCGCCATCAGCTGCGAAAGGATGGTGGCGATGGCGGCTCCCTGTATTCCCCATTTGAAGACGAGGATGAAGAGCGCATCGAGTATCACGTTCATCACCACCGTGAAGATGGTGGCGTACATCGCCTGCTTGGGCTTGCTCGCTGCTCGAAGCAGGGCATTCATACCGAAATACATGTGGCTCACCACATTGCCCAGCAGGATGATGACCATATACTCATGGGCATAGATGAGCGTCTGGTCGCTGGCTCCGAAGAATCTCAGGATAGGGTCGAGGAAGAGCAGACAGATGATGCTCAGTCCGATACCGATGATGAGATTCAGAGAAATCGTGTTACCCAGAATGTTTTGCGCTGTGGCATAGTCTTTTTGTCCCAACTTCACGCTGATGGCAGTAGACGCTCCTACGCCCACACCGGCTCCGAAAGCGGCGGTGAGGTTCATGAAGGGGAAGGTGATGGCGAGACCTGAGATGGCCATGGCTCCCACACCCTGACCGATGAATACTCGGTCAACGATGTTGTAGAGTGAGGCGGCGGTCATCGCAATCATCGCTGGCAGGGCGTACTGAATGAGCAGCTTGCCCACCGGCTTCGTACCTAATTCTAATGTCGCTTGTTTATTTTCCATTTATATCTGTTTTTTCCTCATAGCCGCTCGCCCAGCTTCTTTCAGAATGCAATTGCAGCGGCTACTTGTCTGCAAAAGTACAAAAAATATCTGATACCTTATTATATATATGAGAAAAACTTGCATTTCATGATAAAAACTTCCCTTTTCCTTTGGTGTTTTCGTACAATTTCTGTACTTTTGCACTTCAGAATAAACAATTCAACTCATTAACAAATGCAATACAGAAATATTGCAGCAACAACAATAACAAACCGGACTACCGATATAATGATGAAAAAATTTTTGATGCTTTATGCATTTTTAATGACCGCTCTCTCTTTGTTTGCTCGCGAAGACAGGGTTAGCAATTTTGAGCAACTGATGCGGTTGCCCCGCATCGCCGAAACCGATATGGTGTCGTATCCGGGAGGCAAGTGTATGATGTATCGTCTTTATCTCAGAGATAAAGACCTCAGTCACACTCCCTTTTCGGTAAATCGCCCGGCAGATTTTCTCTCTCCCCGTTCCATAGAGCGCAGAAAGAGGCAGAATCTGCCCATCGATGTTACTGATCTGCCTATAGCTCCTGCTTATGAGCAGGCTGTAAGCGAGGCTGGCATCGAGATTGTGGGCAAGAGCAAGTGGAACAATACCCTGCTGGTCCGCATTCATAAGGAGAAGGAACTACGGAAACTGGATGAACTCGATTTCATCACCCGGAAGATGAAGGTCTTCTCTGCTCCCGATTCTGTCAGTCAGCGCGTCAGAAGTAGCGTTCGCAGGGGATTGAACGATTGGACTGGTGGAGTAGGCGAATATGGTGCTGCCGATGCGCAGATCCAGTCGCTCAACGGCAAGCGGTTGCATGGAACCGGACATTTGGGCAAAGGAATGATGATTGCTGTCTTCGACGGCGGATTCATGAATGTGGATAAGATTCCGGCGCTGCATAATATCAGATTGGCGGGCGTTAAGGACTTTGTGGTTCCTCAATCCAAGAATATTTTCGCCGAGATGGAGCATGGAACGATGGTGCTTTCTACGATGGCTGCCAACGAACCCGAAAGATTCGTGGGGGTGGCGCCTGAGGCTCAATATCTGCTGGTGCGCTGTGAAGATGAGCGCACAGAGAGTCTGGCAGAAGAGGATTACTGGGCTTTTGCGGCTGAATATGCTGACAGTTGCGGCGTGGATGTCATCAACTCTTCGTTAGGCTATCATGGCTTCGATGATGCGTCTACCAACCATCATTATTATGAGCAGGACGGTAATTCTACCCTCATCTCCCGCACCGCTTCGATGTGTGCTGACAAGGGAATCATCTGTGTCAATTCTGCAGGAAACGACGGAATGGGAAGTTGGAAGAAAATCAATTTCCCTGCCGATGCACGCAATATCCTTACCGTGGGCAGCGTAAACGAAATGGGCGAGAATGCGGCTTTCAGTGCCGTGGGACCTACTGCTGACGGCAGAATCAAGCCTGATGTGATGGCTTACGGAAGTCCTACCTGTGTGATTACGGGCCGTGGAAATATCATCAATGATAACGGAACGTCTTTCTCTTCTCCGCTCATCGCCGGAATGGTAGCGTGTCTCTGGCAGGCTTTGCCTCAGAAGACGGCTAAGCAGATTATGAAACTCGTGAGATTGGCTGGTAATAATCAGCATCATCCCGATAATGTATTCGGATATGGTGTGCCTGATTTCTGGAAGGCCTATCAGACGGGGAAAGCGATTAAGTAGTTAATAGTTGATAGTTTATAGTTAATAGGGCAAACTTGCTCTGCTAGCTATAAACTTTCAACTATAAACTGTAAATTTTAAACAGTAAACAGCATGGAACGACTTCGATTATCACTTTTTGAATTAAACTCCATGGTCCGCGACGTCATTTCGATGTCCTTGCCCGACAGCTATTGGGTGGAAGCGGAACTCTCCGAGGCTCGCGAGGGCTACGGCGGGCACTGCTATCTGGAACTCATCGAGAAGGATGAGCGGTCTAATACGCCCATTGCCAAGGCGCATGCCTCCTGCTGGCGAAACCGATGGATGCTCATCAAACCGAATTTCGAGCGCATCACCGGACAGCGCATTCATGCCGGAATGAAAGTGCTGCTCAAGGTACACGCGCAGTTTCATGAGAACTATGGCTTCTCCTGGGTAGTAGATGATATTGACCCTAACTATACGATGGGTGATATGGCGCGCAAGAGGTTGGAAATCATCAATACGCTGAAAGCAGAGGGCGTATTCGAACTGCAGAAGGAGTTGGTGCTCCCGATGTTCTGCCAGCGTATCGCCGTCATTTCCAGTGCTACGGCAGCAGGTTATGGTGATTTCTGCAACCAGCTTGCCGATAACGATTATGGTCTGCAGTTTCAAACCCGCCTCTTTCCGGCTACGATGCAGGGCGAGGGGGTAGAGCAGAGCGTGATAGCTGCCCTCGACAGTATCAATGCCGAATGGGAACAGTTTGACTGCGTAGTCATCATCCGAGGCGGTGGCGCTACGAGCGATCTCTCGGGTTTCGACACCCTGGCGCTTGCCGAGAATGTGGCAAACTTCCCGCTGCCTATCATCACGGGAATAGGACATGAAAGGGACGAGAGTGTGCTGGATATGATTTCTTTCCAGCGTGTAAAGACACCGACTGCCGCTGCCGCCTTCCTCGTTAATCATCTTACTGAGGTTTATGCCCGTGTAATGAATGCGCAAGAGGCTATCGTGCAGAATGTGAAGCACCGTCTGCAGGTGGAGAAGATGAGGCTAGACAGACTGAGCAACACGATTCCTGTCCAGTTTTCGCTGGTGAAGACGAAGCAGGGAGCTTATCTCGACCGTCTGATGAGCCGTTTAAGCACAAATGTCCAGTCGAAACTATCGGAAGCCCAGCGCCATTTCGAGATTCTTTCTCAGAATATTCAGCCGATATTGGAAAGAAAGATGCTCAACGAGAGTCATCGTCTGCAACTTCTTTCCCAGCGCATTCATGCACAAGACCCCGAATTGTTGCTGAAACGCGGCTACAGCATCACGCTGAAAGATGGCAAAAGCATCCGTTCTGCCTCGCAACTGAAGTCTGGCGACATCATCGAAACGAGGTTTGCCGAGGGCAGCGTGAAGGCGCAAGTTGAATAATAGTTTTTAATTTATTGAAGTTTTGCATGTGGTTTAAGTACGGGCTGAAGGCCCAAAAGCTCTTAGCCCAGGGCATCGCCCTGGGTATAATGGCAATCAGCAAGACGCCCTGTAAGGGCAAAAGCTTTAAAATATCCACTGTTAACTCCAAAACAAAATAAAAAAAATGGAAAAAGAAGAAATGAAATACGAACAAGCCGTAAGAGAGCTTGAAGAAATCGTAGACAGAATGGAGAATGATGAACTCGATATTGATCAGCTCTCCGAGCAGTTGAAACGTGCCAAAACCTTGGTGAAACTCTGTAAAGACAAACTCACCAAGACCGATGAGGAAATCAAGAAACTCCTCAGCGAGGATTGATTTACGATAAGCAGAAACTTGAATTTTCGCACACGGATCTCACGGATTTTTTTCGTTGCGAATAACGGGTATTCTCATTTTTGAGAACGAAAAAATCCCAACCTGTATTGCTACAAGCTGGGATGATTTTGAACACGAATAACACGAATAGCACGAATATCTGGGAACTGTTCGGGCTTTCTAGAGATGGAAGTCGATTTCCTTCAGCCATTCCTTGACATCGAAGCAAGGACAGCTCTTGCGAACCCAGGGGAGGTCGCGATGACCTAGGATCTCGGCATCGGGATAGTCGAGGACGAGACTGTAGAGGAGGTCTTCCAGAGATGCTTTCTGGGCTGGAGTGCGAGTGTCGGCAGGCTTGCCTTTCTCGTCGAGACCACCCTCGTAGCAGATTCCGATGCTATGGGCGTTGTAGTGGCGGGCGTGAGCACCCTCCTCGCTTTCTGGACGGCAGGGATAGACCACGCCATCCTTCGTAATGTAATAGTGGTAACCGATGGAGTGGAAACCACGGGCCTTGTGGCAGGCTTCTAAGGCTTCTACTGGGAAGTCCTGGTTAATACGTGTGGCACTGCAATGTACCACGATCAAATCGATTTTTCTTTGATTCTTCATTGGATTCTTTGGATTATTAAGGATAAATGTTTAATTTTGCACACGGATCTCACAGATCTCACGGATTTTCCGTTTAGATGGATGTGAGTCTTTTTCATGGCTTATGTTATTATATGGCGATTTGACTTATAAGATTCGCGGTGCAATCTTTGAAGTTTACAACTATTGGGGACCAGGTCTTTTTGAGCAGGTTTATGAGGAGTCTTTGGTTCATCAGCTTCGCAAGGTGGGCTTGAAGGTAGAACAGCAAGTTCCGCTTCCAGTCATCTATGACGGAGTAAAGCTTCCGTGTGATTATCGGTTGGATCTTCTTGTCGAAGACAAGGTGATTATTGAGCTGAAATCTGTAGAAGAATTACATCCTGTACATTATAAGCAGTTGATGACGTATCTCAAAATCGCACATAAGAAAGTTGGCTTATTGGTAAACTTTAATGTTGATGACATGGCAAAAGGTATTCATCGCCTAGTGCTGTAAAGATCCGTGAGATCTGTGAGATCCGTGTGCGACTTAGACGCTATCACTTGCAGCTCTGCACACAGAAGGAACTGAGGACGGCAGTGAGGACGGTGATGACGAAGTTGATGACTTTCTGGATTGTTTCCTTTTTCATTTTTGTTAGTGATTAATGATTAATGTTTAATTTTCCCACACGGATCCCACGGATCTCACGGATTTCGACTCCTTCGGAGTTTTCCTGTGAGGCATAGTGAGTACCTTTGCTTGCAACGAAAAAGATCCGTGAGATCTGTGAGATCCGTGTGGGAGATAAAAGAGAGGAAGCGGGCAGGATGAGCAAGTATCCGTTCAGGGCGATGATTTGACAATGTTGAATGGTGAGTGATGAACTCATTCCTGATGGGGCCCTCGGATTACTCCGGACTGCATCCTGCCGATGCGCTTTCTCTTGTTTCAGATGCGAGGTGGGTAGGGCTACTCTAAGCCGTCGCCTCCTCCTTCTCCAGTGGTTCCGCTACCGCCCTGGTTGGTGTTGTCGCCACCAGGGGTATCCTTCCCAGTATCCGGGGTGGTATCCGGGGTGGTATCCGGGGTGGTGCCATCACCTAACAGAGCAGAGGCCTTCTTCAGCGTAGCTTCGAGGTTGATGGTCTTGGCGCTAAACTCACCGGTGCCACGAGCACGGAGACGGAAACCGTCGATGTTCTTGGCGATGGTGAACTCCTTCTCTGAGGCGGCTCCCTCCTTGTTGCGGATGCCGATGGAGAAGATGGCGAGGTCGTCAATCTTCACAGCGAAACCCTGCAAGGTGAGTTCCTTGACGCACGATACCATATCGGTAATCATGCCCTTGATGGCTCCCTTAGAGAAAGGAGTGTTGTGGCTAGCCATGTGTTCGGCCAGGCCGTCGATGTCTACCGTCTGAGTGATGACTGGATAGGCGTAATACTTGCCGTATGCCTCTGGCATCTTGGCGTTCTGATTTAGTTTTAGTACGTAAAGCAACATAAGTTTTAAAGTTTTAAGTGTTGAATGTTGAATGTTGAATGGGCGCTGCGCAGTGCCTGGTTTAATGCATATGACTCTTTCTGAATCACAATGCAAAGATACAACATTTCATTTTCCCAACTCACCGATGCTCACTGTTGCTCACCGATACTCACCGATTATCACTGATAAATATCAGGGTTCTCCCAAATGGAAGAAAATATAGGATACTTGCAGAGGATTGAACTCCTTGCAGCTCTTGTTGTATCCACTCTTCTGCAACTGCTCGTAGAGCTGGGTGCATCTTACTATCCATCTCATCAGATGGGCTCTTGCCACGTCCGGGTCGGAATCCGGAAAATAGAGCAGGGCTAACTCCTGCTTGGTGTAACTTCGTAAATCCATTTTCTATAATGTTGAATGTTGAGTGTTGAATGTTGATTTTGAACACGAATCTCTCGAATCTCACGAATCTTTCATTCTGAAGCCACTTATTCGTTTAATTCGTGCAATTCGTGTTCAGAAAAAACAATAAGAAATTCGTGTTCAGTAAACCCAATAAGTAATTCGTGTTCCGAAAAAACAATAAGAAATTCATGTTCAGTAAAAACAGTACGTAATTCGCGTGCAGAGAAATATCTATTAGGGTTATGCTTCGTAAATATGATACTTATGGTTCGTAACCATGATACTTAGTGGTCGTAACCAAGATACTTAATCCTCCACGGTATCGTTAGGATCGATGAAGGCATCGTTGTTGATTTCGCTACCTTCCTTCTCTATCACAGCCCAGCCGTTGCCGTTCTTCTTGTGAATCTTCTTGAATCCAAGACGCTTCATCACGTTACCGATGTTCTGGTTGTTCAGGTTCTGGCGAAGGGCAGGGTTCACACCTATCCTCTCCAGTATCTCAGCACTGTAGCGGAACTTGATAAACTGTAGCGGCGTATCTGGCTCCGGCACCCGGTAGTAACGGAGTATCTGCTCCTCGGCATAGTTGGCTACCATGAAGAGGCGGTTGTGACTGCGCATCAGTTCGATGTCATCCCTCGTCAGCCAGTATGTCCACTCCAGGGGCTCGCCCTTAGGATGGCTCATCACCTCCTGACCCAGTGCCACTGCCTCGGCAAACACGTGGTCGTAGTCTATCGGGTGCTCTATCGGACTCTCGATGCTCTTTACCAGCCAAGGACAGTAGCGGCGGTTCTCCTCGTCGGTGATGAACTGCTGGCTGTTGGTGGTGCCGCAGAGCGATCCACGGTGGGGCATCTCCGAACGGTACTTGTCGTAAGGTCGGCGTATGGAGAATGTCACCTTGGTCATGTTGCTCTTGAAGGCGCTCAGGTTCTTGCCGAATACCATCTCAAACTCGTCGAGACAGAGCAGAGCCTTGCTGCTGAAAGCCTCCATGAAGTCCTTGTCGGTATAGGCGCCCGTCGAGTCGTTGAGGAAGTACTGGCGCAACTGTGGGGGCAACAGCATGTGGAAGAACGTGGTCTTGAAGATGCCGCCCTTGCCCACGAAGATGAGTATCATCTGGTTCACCACCTTCAGCGTTACCCACGCCACCACCATCGCTACCAGCCACTTCTTGAAGAAATAGCGGAAGAGGCTCTGCGTATGCTCGTTGTCGGGCAGGTTCTCTACCTCGATGCGGTCGGCGAGCTGGTCGATGTAGTCGGGATCCTCTCCCTTCTTCCATTTCGGCAGACTGCGCAGGTAATCGTCCAAGGGGTCGAACGGCTCGCTGAAGTCGCTGTTGATGATGTTGTGCAAGGTCTTCTCCGAGAGATGCAGTCCCGACTCGTCCATCTCGCTCCAGATGGAGTTCTCGATATTGTCGTCGATGCGTACCCAGTCAGGATACTTGCCGTCCAAAACGAAGCGGCTCTCCACCTCGTAAAATCCCGTCAGCACGTTTCGGCGGAACAGATAGTGGGTGAGTAGCCACTGCTTGATGCCCCTTACCGATGGCTTGGCGCTGCGCCCCTCGCCATGGCGATAGAAATGCCAGATACCAAACTTGTTCAGATGCTTGTAGCGAGACTTGATGACGGAAGCCGTATCTTCGTAGCTGGCGCCAAACTCACGGTCGGCGTAAGTCAGAACTTCTTCCTGCGGGATGCCATAGTAGATGCAGATGTCGGCAAAGTGCCATACGTACTCGTTGTGATGCTCAGGCTCGAACCGATAGCCCCACAGGTCGAGCAGTTCCTTGATATGGGAAGCTGCCTCCTCGATGGTAGGCGCACCCTTGTCGCCTGACTTCGCCTCCTCTTTCACCTTGCTGCTTCGCTTTCCTCCCTTGGCGTTTCGCCTGGCAGAATACTTCGCCTGCAACGCCTTCTTCGTGTAGAGGGGGTTCAGATCCTTCGGTCCCAAGGCAAAAGGCTCGGCATCCCAACGGAAATAGGCATCCGGGTCGTAGGCAAGACCGGCGCATCGGGTGATGTCTACACACTGCTTGTCGGGAGCGATACCCAGGAGTTGGGTGTAGTAAGCCATCGCCTTCTGCAGCACAGCATCGAAGAGTTCGAGCACGCTGATGTCGTCGTCATCTACAGGATGGTAGGCACAGAATACTCTGAATCCCCTGCCGCTCACGGTGATATACTCTACCATCGTATGACTGTCGCCTCTCACCAGTTGGATAAGATGCTCCATATCTTCCTTCTTCACATGGTCGAAGTCGAGCTGTAACATGTAGGTAGGTTTGAGGAAGTCTGCAAGTTGTCTGCCGTAGCCGTTCATGAGTGCCGAAACCGTGATGGCAGGCATCTCAGGCTTGTACTGGTCGGCAAACTGCTTGCTGATGGCGAGGCGCTTGCGGTAAGTCTCAGTCATCATTCGAAGCTCAGGGCTAGAGGTAATCACGCTCTTGAGATACAACCAGTCGGCGAGTGGATGGCTCTCCGAAGATTTGATACAAGGGAAGTACGATGGCATCGTAGCTGTCCCATTCATACAGTTGGTGTTTGATTCTTTTTCCATTTCGTTTTAAAATTGTTGTTGTTATATACTATTCAGTCGTTTCCAACGTTCTCTAAGAAAGAGTGTGGGTGAACACTTAGCGATGAAGTCGGTGAAGGGTGAACCCCAATGCCAACCTTTAGCGTTAATAATGTGTTAAAAACACTATATAACCCATTATAATAGAGACTCTTATATTTCTAGCATGCGCTGTATATACAAAGTTCTTTTTACTAGGGTTCACCCCTGAGCCGAAAAGGTGAATGCTTGGGGCAAGTGTTCACCCCGCTGTTCACCAATCGGTAACTGTCAGCAAAGATACGACAAAAGGGCGATAGAGAAATCGAAAATTACCACATTGTGGTAAAAATAAATAATTTAATTGTTAATTTAATTTAAAAGTTTTAGGAATGGAAAAAAGAAATTCCTTCTTTCTGCCGATGAGAAGTTGAAGCTCGCGGCTGAGATTTCGTCGAAGACTGCTGAGCAGCGTTTCGACAAGTTGTCAAACCGGTTAGTGAAGTCTGCCAAGCACATTTATTCAGAGAAGGCGACTTATCATGAGTTGACCGAAGGCATGCGTGCCTGGGTGTTGAAGAAGAGTGACATCAAGAAAGCGTTTCATCTGACTCGCAGTTTCTTTACTCATTTGAACAAGGGCGAGCATATGTTGCTCTCCGAGTTTGTTCGTTTTACCAATTGGATTTTCACCCATTATGCTAGCGAGGAGGTTCGCCTGAAGGTATGGATGGGTATTGGCACGGTGTTGTTCTGTCACACGAAGGAGAACGCCGATTACGGTTGGCATCCTTTCTCCCGTCCTCTCGACCAGATCTTAGAGGACATGATAGAGAAGGAAGTGAAGAAGCGAGTAGAGAAGGAGGAAAGAATCCGCGCTTTGAAGAAAGCCCAGGATGAGATAGGAAAATACTGATTTCACTTTTTTAGATTGAATCAGAACCATTAAGGCGCCGCCTTCCTGCTGGTGAAAACTGGCTGGAAGGGGGTGCTTTTTTCCTTTGTAACTTATTAATAATTAAAAGCCACTTCCTCTACCGCCATCTGATAAGTAGGTTCACTACCTACTGCTTCTGTGATAACATCCGTCCCTTATCCACTCGTCACCTCAATTTAACTGTCATTTAGCTAAAAATACATTTATTTATGTTAAAACATGTTTAAATGGGGGGGTGATTTGCAGAATCTACATGAATTATATACTTTTGCAACCAGAAATCAGTCTCCAAGTAATATACAAGGGGATTAGTTGACATAATGTTGAGGACCATTTAATAAGTCATAATAGGTTTATATTGGTTAACAACAAAGCAACAGTAATATTCAGGACAAATAGTTAAATAGTAAGTGATAAATGAAAAGGATAGCAGTTTTGCTGTTTTTTATTTTGGGAATTAAGACAGTAGGTTACTCACAAGATTTCGCCCTGAAGACGAACGGACTCTACTGGGCGACAACCACACTCAATATGGGCGTAGAAAAGGCAATCAGCAACCAGGTAACCCTGGAAGCAGATGTTGCATACAACCCCTGGACATTCAGGGAAGACAAGAAGATGCACCTTCTCTTGGTGCAGCCAGAAATGAAATACTGGCTGTGCGAAAAGTACGAAGGACATTTTGTTGGTATCCACCTGCATGGTGCTCAATTCTACGGAGGTTTTGGCAGCAAGCTCTACGATGGCTACTTGGCTGGCGGAGGCGTAACATACGGTTACGACTGGATTTTATCCCCTCACTGGAACCTTGAGGCAGCCATCGGTGTGGGATACGCCCACCTCTGGTACAAGCAAAGCCCTAACTTGCCCTGCATCAAGTGCCAGGAAAAGAAGAACGAGAACTATATCGGTCCTACCAAGGCTGCACTATCATTAGTCTATATCTTTTAAAAAAAAGTGCATCATTTAATCACAAAGAACATTATGGATGATAGAATGAAACTCAAAATAGCATATCTGGCTATAGCTGGTGTAGGCTTGGCTCTTCTGACGGCTATGTCTTCATGCAGCAACCAGAGCATGGCAAGCGACAAAAAGATTACATGTACTCCCGATTCCTTTATGCTCCTGCCAGATAGCAGCAATCAGGCTGCACTCAACCTTCAGGTTCATATCCCGAAGCATTATTTCTCGAAGAGAAGCCGTCTCTTCGTAATACCCGTATTGACAGACAGCGACAGCATCGTGGCTAAATACAAGCCTATAGTGCTGGATGCGCCAATCTACAGCAGGAAGATGGAACGTAAATGGGTACTCGACAGCATTGCTGACCCATACGATTCTATTGCACAGAGAGTTACGAACACGAAAGTAGATTTATCCGTGTTATATAACGACACCATCACCCTGCCTGCCAACTTCCATAAGGGAAGCCTCGTGGCAGTGGCTTCTGCCGACGGATGCGGCGAATGCCGTGCCATCAGCCATACCAAGATAGCCGATGTGTTCCGTCCGGAAATCAAGAAGCAACTGCACCTCAACTGGATGAAGCATACCTTCGAGATCAAGCCGAAAATAAGAGAAGGAAAGGGCGTGGCACGACTTGAATTTGCTATCAATAAATATGATATTAATCTCAAGATGAGCAACAACCAGGCTGAGCTCGACCACATGTTGAGCGATATAGCTCCAGTGCTCAGCGACAGCCTCGCTACCCTCACTTCTTTGGGCATCTATGGTCTGGCGTCAGCCGACGGCCCGCTGAAGTTTAACACCCCACTTTCCCGCAACCGTGCCAACTCAGCCCTGAAGTGGCTGCTTGCGCACATAGAGAATGGTGACAAGGTGAAGAAGATAGCCCGTATCGGTTCACGCCCTGAAGGATGGCAGCCAGTATTGGATGCGATGGTGGCCGCCGGCGATGCCGACAGCACGTTGGTGAAGAACATCCTGACCCGATATGCCAACTTCAACGATGATGTGCAGGAGCGCTATATCCGCCGCCTGCCTATCTGGAACAACATCAAGAAGAAGTATCTGCAGAAGAGCCGTAGCGTGGAATACACCTACACATACATCATCAAGAACTTCACCACCGATGAAGAAATGCTGCAGATGTACGAGCTCCGCCCAGATGCCTTCAGCGAAGATGAGTTCCTGCATGTGGCACAGATTGCAGAGAGCGCAGAAAAGCAGAAGCAGGTATATGAAACGACTTTGAAATATTACCCTATGTCGAAGATTGCTGCCAACAATCTTGCCATCCTACTCGAGAAAGACGGCAAGGTGGATGTGGCTGAAGAGATATTGAACCGCCAGAAGGTAGAAGAGGCTCTGATCAGCCAGAAGGCACTCACAGAATAAATAACAGCGTATGACAAGATTAAAAGTTATCATATATGGCATGGCACTGGCTATGTCATTCACCTCGTGCGTTCGTGAAGATCTGGACCAATGTCCTCCTCTGCGTATCAACATCGAGGTGAAAGACAAGAATTATTTCAATGTCGACCAGACTGCACCCGAAGAGAAACGAGATGAGAATCAGGCTTTTAGATCATTCGTTCCGTCTCTTTCCTATCGTCTGAGCCGACTCAACGACGACGGCACTCAGCAGGTTGTCGTAGAAGAAAAAGGTTTCGAAGTAGAAGATGATGGATTAACTTATCCTGTAAGCTTCGACCCCGACATGCCTTTCGGAAAATACGTCTTTACGGTATGGGGAGGTATGAAGACGCGAGGCGAACTCAATCTGGATAAAAACGAACTGTTGCTACATCCGGAGCACAATCAGGGCGATGATGTTTATCAGGTTTGCGATACCCTCGTCTATGATGAAAACCATTATTGCTATACCAGCGAGATGGAGCGCACCAAGGGAAAACTGGTTATATGGGCAGAGAATCTTCCTGCCGGGTATCATCTGATGGATACAGAAGTAAGCCAGCTCTATGGAATAGTAAATCCAAGTTTCCTGTATTCTGAAGAGACCAGCGTCTTTCATGAATCGGAAATTGAAGCTGGCGCCAAGACCAAGACCTCTATTTTCCTGGCTCCTTCTTTCCTGAAGGATGAGTCAGTGGTGGATGTCAATTTCTATAAGAATAGTGGCGAAGGCGGCAATTCATCTGTGTTGTCACCTGATGACGTGAAGGTAAGCATGGAGCGCAATAAGATTACGGTGCTGAGGTATGTGTACGATTCCAAACGCAATCGCTTCACCATCTATATGAAGGTGAACGACAACTGGGAGGAAATTCACGGTATGATATTGGATTGATAATTAATTTATACTCAATTTTTAAATTTATAATTTATGAAAAAAGGTATGTTTTTTGCGCTTGCAGCAAGCAGCTTGCTGTTCAGCGCATGTAGCAGTGACGACGCTGTGGTTAGCACAGAGGGTCAGAATGAGGCAGTACAGCAGATTGTATTGCAGGTAGCAAGTAGCGGTGATGGCTTGAGCACACGTGCAGGTCGCCCATTGTATTCTTCACAGGCTTTGCAGACTATCCAGCATGTTCGCGTAATAATTTACAAGGATGATGCAACAAAGACTATTGTCAAAGACAAACAGTTGAACTGGAAAGATAGTAAAACGTATGACAATCATGGTCGCGAGCTTACTCTTACTTACAAGGGTGATGAAAGACTGGGTGAAGGTAACTACAAGGTTATGGCTGTAGGTTACAGCGATAACAGTGACTACACCTATTCTTTGGATGTAACAGGTGCAGCAGCACTTACCGGTAATTACAGTGACATCACTGCAACCTTGAAGGCAGGCAAAGTAGCAGAGGAGGTATTCGCAGGTGATGCAGCGCTTACAATCAACGCTGACAAGAAAATCACCAACCTTACTTCTGGTGAAGAGGATGGATTGGATGTAACCTTGCATCGTCAGGTAGCTGGTAGCTTCGGTTATTTCCAGAACATTCCTGCAAGTGTGAATGGCAAAGCAGCCGCAACCCTTCGTCTCGTAGTAAGAGATAAGAATGATGTGTTGACTTTCAACAAGTTCAACAGCTCATTCACTGCTAATGGAGCAACTGGCAGCACTATCAAGTATTATGTTAATGGTTCTAAATCTACAAGTGCTGCTACTGCAGATGCAAAGTTCAATAACAACGAGGACGGTTATGTGCTCTACTCTATCGATTTGAATACATGGTTCCCTGGTGGTGATCAGAACAAAGACGGTCTGCTGAATGCTGAAGATACCAACTGGAAACACCCTGATGGTGTAAAGACTCAGGTTGTGAAGGGTTCTGTATTCGGAAGCAACTTCGTCATTCCATTTAATTACGCAAAGGGTAAGAACACCATGGAGCTTCAGCTCTTGGATGCTAAAAACAATATCATCAAGACTTGGACCGTTTCTATCCCAGCAGCAGATGTAAATATTGATACCACAAATGGAAATGTTGCAGACGCAAGTCCTTCTATCTTCAACGTGGTTCGTAACCACATGTACAACTTGGGCGTGAAGACTTCAAATGGTACAACAACAACTCCAGATCCAAATAAACCAGATCCAGATCCAAATAAACCAGATCCAGATAAACCAGATCCAGGTAAAGACGAGCCAGAAGACTTGACCAAATCTCAGAACCTCATCTTGAAGGTGAACGACAACTGGGAGGCTATCCACAAGTTGGAGCTGGGTGATTAATCTTACTACGTGCTCATAATATAGGCAGTATTAAGAAAAATATATCCAAGGGATGCACAGTGCCCGCTATGGGTACTCGCATCCCTTACTATCCCAACATCACAATATTTAATTTATCATTCATTTTATACGTAATTCCCATTCAAATCGAATAGGCGAACATTGAAATCGGATAGACGAATATTGAAATCGAATAGGCGAATATGATGAGAAAATCTATAAAAAACAGTTTAAATATAATCCTCGCAGCCAGTCTCCTAATGAGCTGCAGCGCAAGCAATGATGCGCCTGATACCCTCGCCGACGGCTCGCATGCCGTGAAGTTGAACATGAGAGTGGGTGTAAGCGCAGGTGTCGTTACCGGCTCACGAGAACTTGATACGTGGGATGGAGCACAGCAAGTGAATGATATGAGAATCTACGTCTTCAGATGCCCCGAAGACAAGAAGGGCACCTCAGAAGAAGCATATACCTATTGCATCCCTATTGAAACGGAAGCAGCCAAGAATGGTTACTATTCCGTTGACGCATTCAACAATAGAGAACCCTACTATTCTGCCGAGCACCAGAACATGCCCGAGCAGCATCTATACACCTTCGAACCCTATCTGCAGAACGGCTACTACTACCAGTTTCTAGCCATAGGAAGAGATGATAAATACGCAACGACGAAAGTACTTACAGAACCCAAATTCACTAAAAACGAAACGAAACTGGAGGACGCAAGAATCGCCCTCACCGAGGAGGCAAAAAACAGCGTCAAACTCGGTATCCTCAATACCACAGAGCTGTTTAGCGGCATTCTGCAAGACGAGAAGACACATGAGGAAGCCCCCGTTCTCGTAACGGAAGAGACGAAATACTTCCACCGCACGCTGACCGCCAGCCGTAACGTGGCTGGCCTGATGATTTACGTAGAAAACATCCCGGCACAGGTGGAGTCGAATGCAGCAGGAGACGTGAGCCCCGTTCCCTTCACGCCCACCTCTCTATCCGTTGTAGCCACCGGTATCAGCACCGAAACGCTGATATGGCAGAAGCAGGCACCAGCAGATGCTGAACCGTTGACTTATCAGACGTTGGGCACCATCGACCTCACCCCCTCAAACGGATGGACCGTAGATGCTACAGAGAACATATTCAAGCGAGCTGCAGACTCCCAGAAAGGATGGAAGGCAAACAGCTACATGATAAGCAACTTCATGATGCCTACACCAGAGGGAAAAATGCAGAAAAGCAAGAACTCGGCAGAGAACGAGACCACTTTCTATCTGCATTACACGGATGGCACGCACCACCGGTACGACAACATCAGGAAGTCTACAACCACTGGCGACAAGTTCAAATTCCCTATCGAGGCAAACCACCTGTATTGCCTGGGCGCCAAGAGCAAGACCGTGAACCAGCCATACGACCTGAAGGAGTATTACGAGCCGGTGATGACCGAAGTGAAGGTTGAGATAGAACCAGCCTTTGAAAAAAGACATGAATTTGAAACAGAATAAACGTTACAAAACAGCATAAAACGGAAATAGAATATGCAGAAATCAAGATTTAGCATCTGTAAGATAAGCTCCATCAAGATGAACGCCATCAGGATAGGCATGGCGGCAGGTTTTTGCTTCCTCCTCGCACTAGCCGCAGGATGCAGCAGCGATGCCGATCTGTCACCTTATCCAGATGGCAGCAATGGAGATGCAGGCATGAATCAGCCTTCGGAAAACGAAGATGAGATTACGACTGTTCCCTTCACCATCACCCTGGGCGGATTAAGCGGCAGCGATGGCAATGCAGGGCAGGGGGGCGGAAACACCCGTGTAGCTCCTCCTGGTGCAGGATCCTCTTCCTCGTCGGGCACCATAGGTGAGGACAACGGATATGCCGAGACCGACAACGTCAATGCCGTAAGGCTGATAGCTTTTCGCCGAAGAGTTCAGAACAATGGAGAAAATTCTGCAACCTATGATGCCGCAGTCAACGATATCCAGGGCTTCGAGTACGACCCTACCAACGACAGGGTGATTAATGGAAAGCCCACGTTAGAAGACGGCAAGAAAGACGATTATCTTTCGGGAAAGCCCCACAAGCACTATGTGGTAAAGGGCACCTTCGGCATCAGCAGGGGCTACGAATACCGCATCATTGCCCTCGCTTACGATAGCCAGGAGAAATCGCCCTATCCGCAGTATGAGGCAAACAAAGTGATAACCAATGATATGCTCAATATCAAGAGGGGCACTACATTTCAGGAGTTCAAGGCCACGTTTGCGAGTTACCTGGTCGATGGTGACAAAACCGAAACCCCCAACAACTGGCTTGACTATCTAAAAAAAATAGGTCTCTTACTGTATCATGTAGATTGCTTGAGCCGACAGCTCATCACGGTGCCGCAGCTCTTCTATGGCACCCTCTACCAGAAGGGAGATGCCACCCAAAATCCAATCATCTCTTCGGCTGATTACCAGAAGGAAAATCTGGGGAACAACACCCCTACGCCGCTTGTAGGAACACTCTATAGAGGCATGGCAGAAGTGGAGGTTCATATCACTCATGCCGCCCATTACAGCAGTATAGTGCAGACGCAATGGTATTGCCTACTTGCCGACAACGTGCTTACCCAGATGCCTCTTACCAGCTACGACGGTTTTAAGCAGGGTGGGGAACCTATCAATTCAGAAAAGGGAGGCTCCTATACCGCCATTGCCTATGCCACATTTCCGGGTGAAGGCAAGGAAGTGGTGCTCAAGGCATTTGTGCTGCCAGGCAAGACCCATCTTGCCGTGAGAATAGGCCTCAAAGCCTATCCTCACGCCCACAACTATCAGATAAAGGCAAAGGATATGATGTCTTCTGAAGCAGCTACGGGCGTTATCGTGGTAGATGGAGTCAGCAACCTCTTCTATCTGAGGCGAAATCATAAATATGTCTTCACATACGATAAGCAAAAGACACTTACAGACTCCAGACATTTGCTCGATAAAGTTTAAGAGAATTATCAAGACGTTATGCTATGTTTTAAAATCAAACAGACAATGAAACTGCATTTTATATACAAAACTTTCATATCATTTTTGTTGGCATTCCTGATGGTTGTGCCCGCCTCTATCCAGGCGGCACAACCCAAGGATGACAACACCAGTCCCTATTTCGAGAGTGCTGCCGTTAGAGACTCGTTCAAGAACTGCAAGAAACCCATCTGGACCAACAACTGGGATGATCTGCCAGACGACAAGCACCAAGACCATTTTGTGGAGTTCAACAATCACCCCAAATATTACAACATGACATTCCGTGAGCTGCGCAACCGCCGTGCCCTTACAGGCGAATCGTGCACCATTAACAAATTGATTGGTGTGGTAGGCGTAGGCAGCTGGGCAAAGGATATGGGCGCCCTTACCGACGATTCACTCGACAACTATGCACAGGTAAACTCAGTGGTAAGAGCAGGTGTAACCGTTGACCCGATTGTGAGCGTAAGAGATATGGACAATTACTACTCCAAGGGCACGGTGGCAGGCTATACCATCGTAGCAGGTTCGGGCAGCAGCGTGCTCAGCCTCGATGTAATCAAGGCTTTCTCCATCGGATTCTATCGCGACGGCAAGCTGCAGGGCGTAAAGGCGGTGAGAGAAGGACAGGATGGTTCGGGAGTAACGCTGAAGCTGCTCCAGATACCGGGTTCCGACAACATCTGCGCCATGCTGACGGCAGAAAGCGACTGGCTCTTCGATGAAATCACTCTCGACTGCTCGGGCGGCATTCAGGCAGAAGTGGCGAATATTCTGAAAATCAAATATGCCTTCGTGGGCGAATCTACGGAGTTTACCATTACCGATGGAGGCATCAAAAAATACAACGAATATTTCAAAGACGACAAGCAGGTGGCGCTCAAAGAGATGAAAGGCTGGCGCCCTATTATCCTCGGCATCCCCCTGCCTTTCCTGGACGACGATATAAAGAAGATGACAGATGATAATCTGGACAATTTCGCCACCATCGTCCCTCTTCTTAACATAGGTTACCAGGGCGGAGCCAAGTTTATGATGCAGAACGACAAGAACCCGCAAGGCGAAGCATTCGAGGCTGGCATGGAGGCTGGCTTCAAATACAAGATGGATGCCCTGCTGAGCCTCAATGCAGGAACATGGGTCAACGTGCTGCTCTTCGACCACAAGGGAAACAAGGTGCAGGAAGAAACGATTTCTGCCCAGGTGCTCAACCTCTCGCTGGTGCAGATTGGCGACGGAACGGTGAGCATCAAGGCAAAGGTGCCGTTTTCAGGATGCGAAATCAGATTCCTTACGGTTCTCGGAGTAGATGCAGGCGTCATCGGCATCCACTATGGATTCGTAAGAATGGCTCCAGATGTATCCCACCGGTGCCCCATCAATCCTACCATCAACAGCAATGTCTGCCCATCGCAGACTTCGTTTACTCTCCGTTCTAATCCGAAAGTAAGCGTAACATGGAAGCTGACGGGTGCCTGGGATTTGAATGGCAACGTCATCCTGAACACCACTCCCGTGAAGGTGACTGCCGATGGCCATGTAACCGGCATGCTGCCGGGCAAATATACCTTCAAGGCTACGGCTAAGGACGGATGCAGCGACGAGACCACCATCACCGTGGGCGGATTCGGAAAGGGTGTAACGCTGTGCGGCAAACCGCTTATCAACGATACTGAAAAAGCCGTCTATGCTCTCTCCACCGACAAGCACGCTACCTCAGGTTCGCTGATTTCCATTTCCGACCTCCAAAATCCTCTGAATATTCTCAACAAGGATGATACTTCGTATGCAGAATACATCAGCGGTCTCAACCTGGGCAACAACCTGGGCATCATCGGTATCAAAAGAATAGAGGAGAATAGTCTGATATATGATGCTACCGGCCGACACGAAGGTGAATCAGAGCCGGAAGCCGTCAAGAGAGCTCAACCTAAGCGCATCGGATTCGTGGTAGAAGCCACGGGAACGGTGCTGAACCTGCATGCACTGGAGTTCTTGCATATAAGATGCTATCATAACGGCGAGGAAATATATCGCCATCTGATAGACGAGAACAATGCCATCAGTGCCGACCTGATAGGTTCTGAGAAAGTGCAGAAAGTGAGATATTCCATCGAGGTGCCTTCCATTGACAAGAATGGAAAGCCAACCCAGATGGACGAGTTCCAACTCTGGTATTCGGGTGCAGTCAATCTGGGCGTTTCTAAACTCCGTATCTACTATGCCTTTATCGAGGAGGCTTCCGACGACTGTTCTTCGCCACTTGCATGTAGCAGTATGGTGATGTCGCATAATCATTCACATACTACCATCAATGCTAATGAAACCAAATTTGGCGGAGCGGTGAGTGTGGCTACTGTAGATGATAACTTAGGTTATCTGGTGGATGATGACTTGAATACCTATATGGCGGTTGCCAATACGGTAAGTCTGGGAGTTGGTCAAACATTCGCCGTAAAGATGGGTAGAACACTCGACTATCATCATCAGTTGGGAATTGTCATTGACAACAAGACTTTCCTGGCAGCCGTAAACGTAGGAGACTGGCTAACGGTAGAAACCTTCAAAGAAGGTAATTCTACGGGAGATAAATTTACCGACTGGGACGTGATTTCCGCTAAAGTAGCGGGTTATGGCGATAAGAATATCCTCTTCCTTCAGCCAAAGAAAGCGTATGACGAGGTGCGATTTACTTTAGGCAAAATTCTAGGCGCATTGGATGTGCAGAAATTCTACGGACTCGTGACACGTGGTGATATTGATAATGATGGTATTCCTGACTGTAAGGACAACAACTCGTGCGTAGATGGTGTAGACGATATCGTTGTCAACAATGTATGCGTAGGAGATACGATTGTCGTAACTGCTACCGGATTGACCGGAGTAGATTATCATCTTTACTTCGGTGATAAGAATGCGGGAGATAATGGCATCGTGTCTCTGCATTCTACATCAGACACCAAGAACAATATAAAATATTCTTATATCACCAAGAAGCCGGGCGAATATCAGCTCAGTTTCTTCGACGGCAGCGGGAGGCCACTCTCTTCAGTAGTATATCAGGTTCATCCATTACAGACCCGATGGCTTCCGAGTGCATCTACCAATGAATGGAACAAGTGGGACAACTGGAGCGACGGTTCGCCTTACTGCTGCACCAACGCCATCATTTCGTCGGATGCCGATAACTTCCCAATGCTGGGCACGCCAGTGAAGCCAGCCGACTACTGCTGCAAGGACATCTTCTTCGAACCCCGTTCGGCGGTGGATAACGTGCCATCGCTCAACTATCGCAAGGCATGGGTAGAACTGGAGCAGAAGCCGAACCATTACTATCTGCTGAGTGCACCACTCAAGCAGATGTACACGGGCGATATGTTCATGCCTGCCGACACCACGAAGGCGAAATACTTCGAGGATCTGAACGAAGGAAACTGGAAGGAACAGCGCTTCAACCCGAGCATCTACCAGCGCCTCTGGGCGGCTGCGCATCCGGGTAAGATTTATTCGCTAGACAGCAAGGGAAATCCGGTTTTGACGGATGATAAAACGCTCGCCGTGAAAGAGGCCACCTGGTCGCACAACTTCAATGCCGTGGCTAAGCCTTACGGCATGGGTGAAGGCTTCTCTATGTGGATAGACAACGGCAATCTGCCGGCTACCAATAAGTTCTGTATCCGCCTGCCTAAGGCGCATAAAGAATATAGTTACTTCGTGGATTACGATCAGGAGAAAGTGGCTAGTGAAACAGTGACGAAAGATGCAGATAAGATAAACCGTTTCATCTACGAACCGGATTCTCCGCAGGAGGGCGACTTGACGATGGAATATAAGTATCTGTCGGAAGGCAAGGAAGTGACGGAGAACCGCACGGTGTTCGTGGGGCAGAGCGAGTATTATATTACGCTGAAATCGGATATTCCTACGCAGACCTTCGTGCTGGGCAACCCATTCATGAGCCGCCTGAATATCAAGAAGTTCCTGGAGGTGAATGAGAACGTGAGCAGTGTGAAGGTGGAAGTAGAGAATGAATTAGGAGATATGGAAGAGCAGACAGTAAGCAAGGTCGCTTCTACGGGCAATGCCACCACCATCGCCCCAATGCAGGCATTCTATGTTACCACAAATGATAAGCCGAGTACGGAAATCACCCTGCTGCTCACCCCAGAAATGATTGGTGGAAGCAAGAAGGCTACTGAGGAAAGTAAACCTGCTGAAGCCAAGGGACTGAAAGTGTGTGTGGAAAGCCTGAAGACGCGAAGCAAATCAGCAGCTATGCTGGTGATGGAGAATTCAGAAACTGCTTATGATGTTTCTGCCGGTTCTTCTTTCAAGAACTCTGTATGGGTTCCAACTCTTCTGGATAGTGAAGTGAAGTCACCTTTGAAGGTATTTGGTATTCAGCAGAGTCAGGCTTACGATATCCTTCCGATGACTGGCGCTACATCTTTAGGAATCTATCTGTCGCAAAAGGATAGCATCCGTATCGAGGTAAAACCTATTCAGGGTGTTGATATGAGCGGATATGTTCTCCATGATATGCTTTCGGGTGCCGATTATTCACTTGATTCTCCTCTCATTATTGCGGATGCCGAGACCTCGTTAGGCAGATTTGTTATCAGAAGCCGTTATGGAAGTACAGATGTGACATCTGTCGATACTGATCAGCGCATCAGTATTGTTCAGGAAGGTTCTTCTGTCCTCGTGCAATCTGCCTGCGGTCTGCTCAAGAGTGTCAAGGTCATAGACCTGAATGGCAGAATCATCAGCAGGGTACAGGGAAATGGTTCAAGGTGTTTAAAGGCGAGCATAGCCACAGGCATTCAAATCATACACATAGAATTGACAGATGGTAGCAGCAAGGACTATAAGATGATTTTCTAAGTGAAATCAGAATAGCGAATTACATCTTTTACTTATAATTATCCCTGCCAGCTTGTGAAAGCTGGCAGGGATTTTTATTTGAAAATCAAAAGATTCAAAGAATCATATATTGAGTCCACTTGAAAAAGTCATTTTTACGAAACGTGTCATTGATTGTCAATAAGTTACAAAGACAAAAATATGATTCAGGACTTTTTCAAGTGGACTCAGTACATTTAATTTTGAGTGCTAAATTACTCTTTATTTTCGACATATGCAAGAGTCGTGAAAATACTTAATTTTCACAATGTATACGATTTTTTTAATGATTCTCAGAAAAGTATACAAAATAGGGGAAAAAGTGAGCAATTTACGTTACTCGCCTTCTTCCCCTTACTTTTATAAATTTACGGTAGGTGCAGAGCGATGCACAATCCTTATTTCATCGCCATCTTGATAGAATCCTTACCCACCTTGGCGATAACCAAAGACTCGGAAACAGCATAAGAGGGTGTAACTTAATATACTACCCACTCATTAATTTAGTGTAAACTTGCATTTAGGAAAGTTCGAACACCCATAAAAAGAGCCATATCTTCCATTGCGTAAAACTAACTGACCACCACATTGTGGGCAAACACCTTGCCTTATTAAACTCTTTGCTCTATATTGCCTATCTTTAACATTCTGCTTGTGCTGTCTAATTTCTTCCTTATCTGCTAATGTGTAATACCGACATGTACCATAAGCCTATAGTTTTATATATCGGGGCAAAAAGACTATTTTACTTGAAATTACCTCCATAATGGTTCCATTTGCCATCCCTGCGGAAAGCCGAGAGCTTTTAAGTCAATTTCGGGAAACCGAATGAACAACCATGTTATTTTAGATTGCATATCATTATTGGGGGATATAACATTAAGAAAGTACTTGATGATGCACAGATCGAAGTAAGCACGCATGGAATCTGTTGGTAGCGTTATCCATTCTCTTTCAGGACTATTTGGAATCGCTGGCTGAATAGCATTCTGTTTGTTCCATACTCTTGAATGATGACCACAGGCATTTCGAGTAACAGCAATAACTGTAAGCCATGACTCAAACACATTGATAGGCAAACCAAAACGTTTAGCTATGCGTTTGCGTATGCGATTTTGTTTGATGTTACGATAAATAGCATTGACATTTCCAATAGTAAGCAACTCGCCTAAAATCCACGATGGTGGATATGGCTCAGAATAGGTTCGCTTGAAATGAAGAACAAACTCCTCCTTGGATTTGCTGTATTCCTTGGATATAGCCCGCATTGTTTCATTAAATCTGGAACTATCCAAGAAATAAGAAGAGTCAGTAAGCCAAAAAGGATTGCCCGTCATATCTGCTGTTATTTGCATTACTGCCCGTCTGATAGCAATTTCAATCTTTTCTATCTCATTGAACATGAGTAGTCTCAGTTTCTTATCAAAACGATAAAGCATCATCACTTTCTTGAAGGATGAACCTTCCTTGTATAAATGTGCTGTCTTGGGCATCTTCAACAAAGGATACATATAAGCAGACAATCTGTAATAACCAATATTGTCAATGTACTGTATGGCTTTGTTCCTATCATAAATCTGTAAACCTCGTGATTCAAGCAAATTAACGAGATTTTCTGAAGATTCAAATCGTTTTGTAAAAGGTACAAGATTTGCCATATTCAAATGTGTATAAATAAAAAACGCCTCGCACGATTTGAGCATTGTTAAGAGGCTTGGCGAGGACTGACGCTGCAAAGATACGAATAATTATTGAAATCACAAAATTTTCCGCAAGAAAAATCTCGCAAAAGTGAATATTTATGTTTAATAGTATAAAAACGAGCTGTAAAACCATGTTCTGCTTACAAAACAAGAAAGAAGAAATGGGAATTACCATTCAAAAAAGAGTTTGACGCACCAATTCCTGGGCACCAAACTCTTTATATTTTAGAATCTACGAAGTTTATTTTACGGCAACCTTGATGGCATTATCACCGAATTTTGCGATGACCATGGTTTCTGATACAGCGCAGGAAGCGGTACCGTCTACATGAGCTATGGGCTCAGAACATTGATATCAATATTAAAAACCACAGACAACAGTCACCTAATATGTGTCCAATTCAAATTGTGTACGAACTCGTACACTTTTGAATAACTTATCCTTTCAGCTGCTGTAACTGACTCTCCGACAATCCTGTTATTTCCATCACCGTAGCAGCATCCATACCATTTGCCAGCATCTTTCTGGCAATCTCAAGGCTTCGCTTGTTCATGCCCTTCTCCATGCCTTTTTTCATGCCTTCAGCCAGCCCCTTCTCCATGCCTTCAGCCAGGCCCTCTTCTTTACCTTCTCGCTTGGCGGTATCAATCGAATTCTTGATATCACGATATGCCATCTTGCTGGCTTCAAAACTGATATATCTTTCTTCTACCTGCTTCATAATCCCAATGTTATTAATATTTCTATTGCATCAGCAAAGTTACAATTTTATTTTCATACCTGCAAGAGTTTTCTGATAAAAATTGAGAAAATGTTTATAAGTGCGCGAAAAATATAAGAAAGATGAAATGGTATCCGATTATTCGGATTCTTTTCGTCCAGAGTTAAACTTGATGGAAAAACATGTTGTAGTCCCTCATAAACGTCTTAACGTTTGAATCCCGTACTTCCTGCATTATGAGCCAATTGCAACAATAACTTTTGGATACTATTTTCTGCAAGACCATTTTCTTTTGTATAGTGTCCTGTCTGCTTAGTCATTTTGGCAACTTTTAGCGATGTAGTATAGTGTAGTGCACGGCCTTCTATCAAACCCTTTTCATGAGCCTTGGATTCTGTAATCAAGCCACTTGGCAGGGCACGATAGATAAGGTTCTCGAATCTGGTGCTGTGCTCGTCATCAATGATGCTTTTCTCTTATTCTTCTGCCAGTTCTTTCATCGCATCGTTTAATGTGTTGAAAAGAACGTTGATGTTTTCTTCTTCATTCTTGCATGCCTCCTTGAAGAGGGCAACAGGATCTTCGGTGCTGCTCTTGAGCGGAGTCTCGTTGAGCAGGATGTTGACATTGTTCAGCAACATGCCGTGAAGGGTAGGCATGTGGAGCTGGTGCTGCTCGCCCTCCTTGCTACCACACTTCAAGCCTGCGGCGTATGCCTTCACGATGATGCGGACCAGGAGATGGATGGCCATCGGCTCATCGGCGAGACTGATGAGAATGCCGTGGGTATAATCGCGTACATGCTCTTCAAGAGTGGTAAACTTGCCTTGAAGAAGCCAGGTGAAGTTACGCTTGTATTCAGACTCCATCGCCTTGTAAAGCTGGTTCGATTTGCAGGCTATGCGCAGGTAGTCGAGCATGGTTGGCTCAAAGGTCGGGTCAGCCTGTTTCATGCTGTCGAAATTCTTCTTCATGCGCTCGTTGGCTTCCTCGGCAGTCTTGTAGTTGAGGCGTACGAGGGTAGAGAACATGATGTCGAAGAAGTATTGGTTTACCTCGCCATAGTGCTCCAGCATCATCTGCTTGATCTGTTTCGGGTCGTTCTTCTTGCTGAAGTCATTGCCTTCGATGGTAGCATCGATGATGCCACGTGCGTAAGCTTCGAAGAAACCTCTTACAAATGCAGCTACTGCCTGATAACTGTTGATTCTTTTGCTCATTTCTTGTCTGTGTTTATTGGGCTGTTCCTGTTTGGGAATAACAGCTTCTTATTCAAAAGTCTTAAATTCATACCCCTGTTCCATGAGCCATTCTATGGCCTGAGGGAGTGCTGTCTTCAGCTTTTCAATGCTCTTCAGCGAGTCGTGGAAGGTGATGATGCTGCCATTGCGGGCATATCGCTTCACATTGTTCACCACATCTTCTGCCGTCATCCATTTGGAATAGTCGCGCGTCACCACGTCCCACATGATGACCTTGTAAGTGCGGTGCAGCCACCAATACTCACTTGGTCGCATCCAGCCGTGAGGTGGACGGAAAAGATGGGCATGGATGATGTCGTTCGCCTTATTGGTGTTGAGCACGTAGGAGATGACGCGGTGCTTGAAGGCACCGATATGATTGAATGTATGATTGCCTACCTGATGACCCTCTGCCACAATCTGATTGTAGAGGTCATGATGGCGCAATACATTCTCGCCTACCATAAAGAAAGTAGCCTTGATATTGTACTTTCTCAGGGTCTCTAAGATGAATGGAGTTGACTCTGGAATCGGACCGTCATCAAATGTAAGATAGACAGAATGGTCTTTCTTGTCCATTCTCCAGATGGCCTTTGGATATAACCATCTGAGCCATTTGGCTGGTTGCTCTATGAACATGGATAAAACAGGTTTATATGAATAATGAAAAGTTTGGCGTCGTGTTTCGCGACACCAAACTTTTTTCTATTTTTTACTGATTGCCTTCCGGCATTCTGCCACCTCTGCCATGATAGAGACGGTAGAGGTTGTTGAGCTGCTTCTCATACTTCTGCTCCAACTGTGGACTCACCATTCCGGCAGCCTCGCAGATGCTCTGCATGATCATAATCTGACGGATGCAGTCGTGCTCTGCCTGGAGGAAACGGTCGTTTGGCAGCGAGAGATAGTAGTTGAGGTATTGTGAAGCATTCTTCCATACCGCTTCAATATATTCCTTGCCCTTGGCTTTCTGACCGGTCATCAGCCAGCCGCGAGCCATATCCAAACCACCGCTCATATAGTCGAGCGTAACATTGTAGGCAGGAATCTCGGTATCAGCCTTCTTCAGGATGTTGATAGCCTTCTGTTTCTTGCCTTCGGCGATGAGCTGGAGGGCTGTCTGGGCGAGCAGGCGGCGGTGGGTATAACACATACGCATGGTTGTCTCGTCGATGTAGAGTCCCTTCTGCTTCAGGTTGCCGAACTTGAATCGGGTCATGATGTTGTGATAAGCCTTCTCTGTATCGAAGTTCTTGGCACCTGGCTTGTTGGTGGTGAACGGAGTGATACGGTTCACAAGTCCCTCCTGTACGAAGTTGTCGCCGAGGTTCATATAGTTCTCTTCGCCTACGGTGAGTGCTACGTAGAGCGGACGGGTCCAGTTGCACTGTGCCAACATTTCGAGCATCATGAGGTCGCCCTTGTAGAGTGCGCTCTTGCCGGCAAGAGAGATGACCATCTTGTCTGGAATAGAATCTGATGCCATCATCATGCCGCTCTTCTTTACAGCCTCCTTGTCGATGGTGACATAGAGGGTGTCCGTAGGGATGAAGTGCATGTCAGGGTTCTTGCTGCGTACCCAGTTCTTCAGGATGTTCTTGAGCTCGAACGGTTCGGCACCAAACTGCTTCTTGGCATTCTCAGGATCCTGCTTGTAGAAGTCGAGAATCTGCTTCTTTGCCTCAGGTTCAACAGATACATATTCGTTGGTACCTGAACAGAAGTCGAGACGTGGCCAGGTGATTGGCACGGATGGTGAGTTGTATGCAGGACGCATCATCTGGTCGATATACCAGTCGGTCTGCAGGTAGCTCAGGTTACATACGCGGGCATCTGTTCCTACGCCTTCTACCTCCTGGTTGTACCAGAGTGGGAAGGTATCGTTATCACCATTGGTAAAGATGATAGGGTTGCCCTTCTCCTGGAGTGACATCAGATAGTTCTGACCGAAGTCACGGCAGGTGTAACGGTTTGAGCGGTCGTGATCATCCCAGGTCTGTGATGCCATCTGGATAGGTACGAGAAGTGTGATGACTGCTACGATGGCTGTTACGGCAGTACCGCTGAGCTTCATCTTGCGCTTCAGAATGTCGATGATGGCGAGTACGCCGAGACCGCACCAGATAGCGTATGCATAGAATGAGCCGGCATAAGCATAGTCACGCTCACGTGGCTGCATAGGTGTCTGATTCAGGTAGATGACGATGGCAAGACCTGTCATGAAGAAAAGGAAGAATACAATCCAGAACTGCTGGATACCGATAGGGAGGAGTACTTCCTCTTCCTTGCCGTTCTTCATTACCTTCTTCTTGCGGGTATACCAAGCCTGCCAGAAAAGTCCGATGAGACCGAGAATCAGTGGCATGCAGTAGAATACATTGTGGCCCTTGTTCTCCTTCAGGTCGTCTGGCAATTTGCTCTGGTCGCCATAGAGTGAATCATCGATGAATGAGAAACCGGTAATCCAGTTTCCGTGCTCTGGCTCACCATTGCCCTGGATGTCGTTCTGACGGCCGGCAAAGTTCCACATGAAGTAGCGCCAGTACATGAAGTTGCACTGGTAAGAGAGGAAGAAGCGGATGTTGTCGAACTGTGACGGCATCTTCACCATCATACTCTCTCCGCAGCGGTCGTAAGGAATCTCTGTGCCTTCTACACCGCCCATCCAGTCTTCGTATGCCTGGGCATGAGCCGAACTGTACATACGAGGGAAGAGCATGTTCTGGGCATAGATATACTTATTCTTGTGACTTACTACGAAGTAAGAGTCCTTCTCATCAGCCGAAGCTTTCTCCTTGCGCTGATAAACCGGTGCGCCTTCCTTCATAACAGGCTTGCACATGTTGCCGTCTACTTCGAGGGCTACCTGTGATGTATAAGCCTGGCCATAGAACAGAGGGCGGTCGCCATACTGGTCGCGGCTCAGATAACTTCCCAAGGTAAAGATGTCCTCAGGAGAGTTCTGGTCCATAGGAGGGTTGGCAGAAGAACGGATCACGATGAGTGCGTAGCTGGAATAACCAATCATCAGCATCAGCATGCAGAGCAAGGCTGTGTTCTTGACGCGTGCTGAGATGAGCGGCAGGAGCTGCATCTTCTTTTTGGCGATGCCAGTAGATTCGTCAACACCTGTTACTACTTCCTGCTTGCGCTTGTAGCCGAGTACAAACCAGAGGATAACCAGCACGATGATGCCGGTAATGGCAGCTGTCCAGCCATATCCGTAGAATGGGATGCCGAGCATGCCGAAACCGAGAACGAAGGCGATGTTTTGCTTCTTCTCGTTCTTCTCTGATGCATTACAGGTCTCGTAGATACCCCAGATGACTGAGGCTACGAGGCAGATGATATATACGATTTCACCGGTATTGAACGGACAGCCGAGGGTGTTGACAAAGAACAGCTCGAACCAGCCGCCTACGGTGATGATACCTGGAACCACACCATACAGTACGGCTACCACTACGAGGAATGAAAGGAACAGTGCCAGGAGTGAACCCTTGAGGTTGGCATGTGGCACCTTCTTGTAGTAATAAACCAATACGATGGCTGGGATACAGAGCAGGTTGAGCAGGTGGACACCGATACTCAAACCGGTCATATAGGCGATGAGCACAAGCCAACGGTCGCTATGAGGCTCGTCAGCATGGTCTTCCCACTTCAGGATGAGCCAGAATACCACAGCGGTAAAGGCAGAAGAGAACGCATAAACCTCACCCTCGACAGCAGAGAACCAGAAGGTATCGCTGAAGGTGTAGATGAGTGCGCCCACCATACCGGATGCCTCGATGGCAATCAGCTTGCTGGTGGTCAGTTCTTTCCAGTCGCTGATAACGAGTCGGCGAGCCAGGTGGGTGATGGTCCAGAAGAGGAACATGATACAGACGGCGCTCAGCAGGGCGCTCATCGTATTTACCATCTTGGCTACCTGGGTAGTGTCGCTGGCGAAATGTGTGAAGAAATTGCCTAAAAGCATGAAGAATGGTGCCCCAGGTGGGTGACCGATCTCCTGCTTGTAAGCAGTCGTAATAAACTCAGGACAGTCCCAGAAGCTGGCTGTCGGTTCAATTGTGGAACAATAAGTGAACGCCGCAATGATGAATGCGACCCATCCGAAGATATTGTCCACTAATCTGTACTGTTTCATTATTGTTTAAACTTTAATGTATTATATTTCTTTCTGAATGCTTTCTCTGTTTCTGAGTGCTTTCTCTGTGCCTTTCAAGGAAGGCACATTCCAGTTGCAAAGATAATAAAAAGATGAGATAATATGGATTTTTGCACCTGTTTTTTAGGCATTATTATATAATAAGCCTATACATTTAAGAAATGCTCTTCCAGTTTCTCTCTCGGCATATCTGCCGTATCGTGGTAGTGGAGATGATGATTTACGCAGGCGATGTGCTTTACGTTATTGAGCACTTCGGCTACATCATGGCTTACGATGATAATGGCGCACTCCCGGTTGATCTGTTCCAGCATCTCGTACATCTGCTTTTGGAAACGGCGGTCGATGTAGGTGTTGGGCTCATCCAGTATCACTACATCGGGTTTCGAAACAATGGCGCGGGCGAGGAGTACTCGCTGCAGTTGTCCGCCGCTCAAGGCTGCGATATGGCGGTCTTTCAACTCTGTGAGCTGCATCTGTTCCAGACAGTCGAGTACCTGCTGGTGCTGTGCCTGGGTGTATCTCGAAAAGAGACTTTTGGTCTTACTGAGTCCTGAGAGTACCACTTCATAGACGGAGATAGGGAACTGTTTGTCGAGATGGTTGTATTGGGGCAGATATCCCATACTGATTTCCCTTACTTCCTCCCCGTCTTTATAAAAGCGGATGCTGCCGTCTGTGGGTTTCATCAGTCCCAGGATGAGGCGCATGAGGGTTGTCTTGCCACCACCGTTGGGACCGATGATGCCAAGATAATCGTCTTTGTAGACGGTGAGGTTGATATCGTGGAGCACCTCCTTGCCTTCATAGCCAGCAGAAAGATGCTCGATTTTTATGATTGGAGTCATATTATTGTAGTTTTTACTTCCCAACAACGATTTTCTTGCCTTGCACTGCGGCTGCCGCTTCCTGCATTGCCCAGTTCCACTCGCCCTGCAATGGGTTGATATCCATTGGTTTGGTGTGGCTCTCCTTGATGAAGGTTGTGGTGTTGCGGTTGGCAAATTCTGCTTGTATGAGGCAATATTTGATCTTCTCTTTTCTTGCTCTCTCTATGAGGCTCTTCAGCTGGGAGGCACTAGGCTCCCTGCCTTCTTCCTCTATGGCAAGCTGCTCCAACTGGTAGTCGCGGGCAAAGTAGGTGAGGATAGGGTGATAAATCACAAACTTGCGTACCATCTCGGGATGATTCTTGAAACCCTCTCTGATGGTGCTGTCTCGCTTGTCGATGATCTTCAGCAGCGACAGATAGTTCTTCTCAAAGAATGCCTTGTTCTTCGGCTCCAGTTCGCAGAGCGCCTTGAGGATGTTGCTGGCTATGATGCGGGCGTTGCTGCAACTCATCCATACGTGTGGGTCGATGTTGCCACCCGGAGTCTTGGCAGGCTTGATGCCCACGGAAGTATCTATCACTTTCATATCCGGAGCGTTGTCCTGCAGTTTCTTCATCCAGGTCTGTTCGAAACCGATGCTGCCCACTTTCAGATAGAGGGCACTCTTCGAAAGTTCCATCATCTGCTGGGCGTATGGCTCGTAAGTCTCGGGATTGTTACCATTCGATACCATTACGTTGACATCTACCTTGTCTCCGGCAATCTTATCTACGAAATATTGGTAGGGAGGGATGGTAACGGTTACAGTAGGCTTGGCATTACTTTCAGCCATGCCAGCCTTTTGCTGGTTGCTTTTGCAGCCAACCATTAGGGCGCATATTATAATAAGGTATAAAAATCTCTTCATAATTAAACGATAAAACTCAGTCCATAGACCAATAAAACATATCTTAGTACTTTTCCGATGGTGATACTGAGTATCGAAATCGGAATATTGGCTCTTGTCAAGCCTAAAACGATGGTGATGGCACTTCCCAATAGTGGGAGAAAGGCGAAGAATCCCATCCAGGCGCCTCTGCCTGCCATGAAACGTTCAGCCTTATCCAGACTTTTTTTCTTCACATGCAGGTATTTCTCTATCCATTCCATCTTACCCATTCTGCCCACACCGTAGTTGAACATGGAACCAAGCACATTGCCGATGCTACCGTAGATAACGAGGGGGAGAGGCTCTAGTCCAGCTGTCTGCAAGCCTGCCATTACTGCCTCGCTGCTGAATGGGAAGAAAGAACCTGCCAGAAAAGCTGCAGCAAGCATGCCCCAATAACCCCAGTCGATTAAGAAACAGATAATCCAGCTCATAGTAATATGCTCTCTGGTACGAGTATGTTGTAAGCCATGATAAGTACCAGCATGATGAGCAGCAGGATGAAGGAGATGTTGGTAAACTTACCTCTGGTGAATGTGATGAAATGGGCGATAAGCGGTGCTGTATTCACAATCAGGATGCCGCCCAGTTCCTGTATATGTTGAGGCTGGAGGACGATGAAGATGATGCAGGCAACCGATATCATGATAAACGTTTCGTAGATCATGCGGGTTCGTATCTTATCGCCGTAGCTGGTGCGTATGAAGTGGATGGAACCGATGATGGTGAGCAGGATAACGAAACTCAGGTTCAGTACCTGATGGTCGGTAACCTGCGAATAATCAAAGAGTTCGCTGTAGTTGATGAATTCGCAGAAGTGGTCAGCCAGCCCCTGTATGTTGTCGGTATAGAAGAAATAGCCGGCTGCAAACCAATAGGGCACGATGAGACCTACCAGGGATGCAAAGAATGTCTTTACGCTAAACGAGAGGGTAAACACCATCATCATAATCCACAGTATAGGCATGAAATAGCCTATCTGCACGAAAACCATCGATGCCAGACCGATGCAGGCAAAGGCGTAGAAAGTCCAGCCTGTAGAGCGTTTATCCTGATAGCAATTCCAGATAATGAGATAAAAGGCGATGAAACACATCGTCACAATACTGCTTTTTAAAGAGAGTTGGGGGAGTCCTGCCATCGTCATTAATGCCAGAAAACTGCAGGATACCATTCGGCTGTAGGTACGCATCAGGGCATTACGGTTGTTCAGTTCCACCATCAGCAGGGTACACATGGCTGTAAAAGCAAATTCTACCCAGATATTGGATACCAATAAACCTACTGCAACCCAAACCAGCGTGGCAAGGGTTGCAGTAATAGGTAAAGAGTAGCGGCTAGCCGCTACTTTATTTTGAAAAGTTTTCTTTCTTAACATCTAATTCAATGTTGAATGTTGAATGTTGAATGTTGAATTGCCTAACGGACTCAAGGGCGCTAGCCTAATTCAACATTCAACATTCAACATTAAAATCTAAAGGTCCTGTCCGATATCAGAACGGAAGTACTTGTCGGTGAACTGGATCTTCTGTGCCTCAGCAAAGCTCTTCTTCAGGGCTTCTTCCTTGTCCTTGCCGTAGCTGCTTACGCAGATGACACGACCACCGTTGGTTACTACCTGACCATCCTTCATCGCTGTACCGGAGTGGAATACTACAGAGCCTTCCACGTCATCGATGCCATGGATAGGATAACCCTTCTTGTAAGCCTCAGGATAACCCCCGCTTACGAGCATCACGCAGACTGCTGCACGCTCATCAAACTCGATGCTGCGCTTGTCCAAGTCGCCTGCTGCTACACCTTCGAAGAGATCCACGATGTCGCTCTTCAGGCGGAGCATCACGCTCTCTGTCTCAGGATCACCCATACGGCAGTTGTACTCGATGACCATAGGCTCGCCTTCAACGTTGATCAGACCGAAGAAGATGAATCCCTTATAGTCGATGTTCTCCTCAGCAAGTCCCTCTACGGTAGGACGGATGATGCGCTCATCTACCTTCTGCATCCACTCCTTGGTAGCGAATGGTACAGGGGTAACACTACCCATACCGCCAGTGTTCAGACCGGTATCGTGCTCGCCGATACGCTTGTAATCCTTAGCCTCAGGCAGAATCTTGTAGTTCTTGCCGTCGGTCAATACGAATACAGAGCACTCAATGCCGCTGAGGAATTCCTCAATCACTACGCGTGCAGAAGCGTTGCCGAACATACCGCCGAGCATCTCCTTGAACTCCTTCTTAGCCTCTTCCAGGGTAGGGAGGATGAGAACGCCCTTACCGGCGCACAAACCATCAGCCTTCAATACATAAGGAGCCTTCAGTGTCTCCAGGAATTTCAAGCCTTCCTCTACGTGCTCGCCGTCGAAAGTCTCATACTGGGCAGTAGGGATGTTGTGGCGCTTCATGAACTTCTTGGCGAAGTCCTTGCTGCCTTCCAGTACGGCGCCAGCCTTTGATGGACCGATGACAGGGATGTTCTGGGTGCGAGGATCGTTCTTGAAGTCATCGTAAACACCCTTTACCAATGGGTCTTCCGGACCAACTACCACCATATCAACGCCATTTTCTACTGTGAAGTTCTTGAGCGCCTCAAAGTCGTCTGCCTTGATATCTACGTTCTCGCCGACATTCTGTGTACCGGCATTACCAGGAGCGATGAAGAGTTTCTCACACTTCTCGCTCTGAGCGATTTTCCATGCTAAGGCGTGCTCGCGGCCACCGCCTCCTAACAATAAAATTTTCATTTGCTGTAAGTTATTGTTTGTTATTTGATGTAGAAGTAAACTCCCCTTTTCGGGGGATGTTTACTCCTAGATATTTACTTGAGATAATCGAAGAAATAATTGCTGATGCGCTCATGCAGATGAGTGCTCTGATGACCTCTCATGTTGTGAGGCTCGCCAGGATAGACGAAGAAGTCTGGCTGGGTGCCTGCTGCGATGCAAGCCTTGAGGAAGGTGAGGCAGTGCTGTGGCACTACAGTCACATCGTTCAAGCCCTGGATAATCTGCAGCTTGCCCTTCAGGTTCTTTGCCTGATAGAGCAGAGAGGTCTTCTTGTAACCCTCTGGGTTGGTCTGTGGGGTGTCCATATAGCGCTCGCCATACATCACCTCGTACCAGTGCCAGTCGATTACCGGACCGCCTGCTACGCCTACCTTGAACACATCAGGGTGGTTGGTCATCAGCGAGATGGTCATGAATCCGCCGAAGCTCCAGCCGTGAACGCCAATCTTGTCAGCATCTACGTAAGGAAGCGTCTTCAGATATTCCACACCCTTCATCTGGTCTTGCATCTCAATCTGTCCGAGCTGGCGGAAGGTAGCCTGCTCGAAAGCCTTGCCACGGTTCTCGCTTCCACGGTTGTCGAGGATGAAGAGCAGATAGCCCTTTTCTGCCATGTAGGTTTCCCAACCACGGCTAGAGTAGTTCCAGCGGGCATCTACGTTGTGGGCATGAGGTCCACCATATACATATATAATGGTAGGATACTTCTTGTTTGGATCGAAGTTTACCGGTTTCACCATTCTCCAGTAGAGGTCTGTTTCGCCATCGGCAGCCTTGATGGTACCGCAGCTGTACTCAGGTACATTGTAGCCCTTCCAAGGGTTCTCGGCAGTGAAGTAAGCGGTGCGCTTGCCGTTCTCGGTATTCACGAGGGCAATCTTGCGAGGCACGGTAGGAGTAGAGTAGTTGTCGAAGACATACTGTCCGTTCTCGCTCAAAGTGGCGCTGTGCCATCCCTTGCCGCAATCATCTACCAGCGTACGCTTGCCGGTTTTTGTATCTACGGCAAAGATGTTTCTCTGGATAGGCGATTTCTCGTTGGATGCGATGATGATACTCTTGCGCTTGCTGTTGAAACCGAGCACTTCCATCACTTCCCATTTGCCGGAAGTCAACTGCTTGATTTCAAGTGATTCTGTATTGCTTGCCATGCGGCTTCCGTGCTTGCCCAGGGTGCAGAGATAGAGGTGGTTGTAGCCATCCTTGCGGCTCTGCATGATAAAGCTGTTGCTGTCCCAAGGCAGGAACTGGATAGGGTGGCAAGGCTCCACGTATTTCTCATCGGTCTCGCGATAGAGTTCGCCAGTCTTCTCGCCGGTCTCTGCGCTGTAGGCGGTAAGACGGCAGTCGTTCTGGTCGCGGTTCAGTTCGAACATATAGATGGTCTTGCTGTCCGGACTCCATGCAATGTTGGTGAAGTAGCGGTCGGTTGGGTCGCCAGCCTTCAGATAGACGGTCTTGCCGGTCATGCAGTCGAACACGCCTACGGTTACCTTGTGTGATGTCTCGCCAGTCATCGGATACTTGTCTGGTGCAGGAGTAGCAATGCAACTCTGTGTTTCAGGATGATTGAAACCGATTTCCGGGATGTCGACCTGCGGATAGTCGGTTACCATACTCTGGTCCATGCGATAGAAGGCGAGCAGTTCGCCGTTCGGACTCCAGAAGGTTCCCTTGCTAATGCCGAACTCATCGCGGTGAACACTCTGTCCATAAACAATTTCGCGGCTTCCGTCCTTTGAGAGCTGGAAATCGTGAGATTTCTTCTCTTTTGTCAGGGCGTTGCTGGTTACATCGAAGGTACGCACATAGAGGTTGCTGCCCTTCAGATAGGCGAAGGCGTTCTGCTGGGCGTTGGCCTCCAGGAGGTTCTCGCCGTCAGCAAAATCCATCTCGCTCAGCAGCTTATGCTTTTTGAAGTCTACGGTATAAGTCTTGCTGCCGTTGCTTACCATCACGATGTTCTTGCCTGCAAAAGGGAAGATAGCATTGTAGAGGGCTCTTACCTTGATGTCTTTGGTAGGAGCAATCCACTGGTTGATGTCATTGATGCCGAAGAGTCTGGTCTCCTTGCCTGTCGTCTTGTTGACGAGATAGCAGGCATCTACATCCTGGCGAACGAGTTCATTGCCCCACCAGGTGCACCAGCGGTTCTTAGCTACCATGTTACGATAGTTGTTGCCGCCGAAGTTCAGGTCTTCCAAAGTAAAGGTTTTCTCGCCTTTCTGAGCAGGAACCACGCCCTGAGCCTGTAAGTCGGTTGCATTCATAGCCATCATAATCATAGCAGCAAAAGATAATTTATAAATTGAATTCTTCAGATTCATTATATTCTTTACTTTATCGGGGTTAACACCCATACGTCGTGAAACACGACGTATGGGTAGTATGTCTCTTTAATCCTCGTCGTCGAAGTCAACGCTGAAGTTCTTCTTGCCTCCGCGCTTGCCTCCGAAATCACGGCCACCACGTTTGTCGCCCTTGAAGCCACCACGCTTGTCGCCTTTCTCGAAACGCTTTCCGTCGCGCTTGCCACCGAAGTCACGGCCACCCTTGCGGTCGCCCTTGAAGCTACGGCTGCCACGCTTGTCATCGTCGTCATCATTGCGTCGACCGCCACCGATACGTGAACGACCGCCCTTGTGGAACTCAGCACGCTTCTTCTCGAAGTCTTCCAGACGGTGAGTATGGAACTTGAAAGAACGGATATCGTCCTCCTCGTTTTCAGTCTCCTCGCTAACACGCTTCTTGAATTCACGCTCCTTCTTGAAACGGTGCTTCTGAGCCATCTCGCTCTTCTCGCGCTCTGTCTTCACAATACCGCCTTCAGAACGGAAGTCCTTCATCTTGCCGTCGAACATCACATACTTGCGGAATTCGCACTCCAAGCTTCCGTTGAATACAGGAATCTTGATAGATGGTTTCAGACCAATCTGCTCGAAGCACTCCTCGCGGTAGCTCAATACCCAAGCCTCGTTACCGGCAAAAGCCTTCTTGAAACGCTCACCGATCATCTTGTAGGTGTTCAGGAGGTTAGGGGTAGAGATGCGCTCACCGTATGGAGGGTTCATCACGATGATGCTCTTCTCTGCTGGCTGGGTGAAGTCCTTGAAATCAGCCTGTGAGATGGTGATGTCCTTGCTCAGTCCGGCAGCACGTACGTTGAGATTAGCTGTGTTCACCGCCTTCATATCTACATCATATCCGTAGATGTGGTGCTCGAACTCGCGCTCCTGAGAGTCGTCGTTATAAATCGTATCGAAGAGATCCTGGTCGAAATCGTTCCACTTCTCGAAGGCAAACTCCTTGCGGAATACACCTGGAGAGATGTTGCGGGCGATGAGGGCAGCTTCGATGGCGATGGTACCTGAACCACACATCGGGTCGATGAAATCGCATTCGCCCTTCCAGCCAGTCATCAGAATCATACCTGCAGCGAGAACCTCGTTCAGAGGAGCCTCTACCTGCTCCTGGCGGTAGCCACGGCGGTGCAGACTCTCACCACTCGAATCGAGACTCAAGGTGGCATTGTCTTCTGCAATGTGGATGTTGAGGCGGATATCCGGGTTAGATACGCTGATATTTGGACGTGTACCCTGCTTCTCGCGGAACCAGTCAACAATCGCATCCTTTACCTTGTAGGTTACGAAGCGTGAGTTGCGGAACTCCTCTGAGTAGACTACTGAGTCAACAGAGAAAGTCTTCTTCACGTCTAAGATGTCATCCCACTTGATCTTCTGGATCTGATCATACACCTCTTCAGCGCTTCTAGCCTTGAAGTGCTTGATAGGCTTTAAGATACGGATGGCTGTGTGCAACTGGAAGTTAGCACGATACATCATTTCCTTGTCGCCTGTGAAAGACACCATGCGGCGACCGATCTGTACATTATTGGCACCCAACTGGGTGAGCTCTTCAGCCAAGACAGGCTCGAGGCCCATGAAGGTCTTGGCAATGAGTTCAAATTCCTGTTCCATTATTGAATTCTATATCTAATAAACTTTGTTTTTCTTTTTTATATTTCTTTGTTTTCGGTTTCATATCCTTGGTAACCCATACGTTGGCTCCCACTACGCAGCCTTCTCCGATGGTGATGCGACCGAGGATGGTGGCATTGGCGTAGACGATGACATCATTTTCGAGGATAGGGTGGCGAGGGATTCCCTTGATAGGATTGCCGTCCTTATCGAGAGGGAAACTCTTGGCTCCGAGGGTTACACCCTGGTAGAGTTTCACATTGTCGCCGATGATGCAGGTAGCTCCAATCACCACACCCGTACCGTGGTCGATGGTGAAGTGCTTGCCGATGGTAGCCTCCGGGTTAATATCAATACCGGTTTCCGAATGCGCCAGTTCGGTCATCATTCTCGGAATGAGCGGCACTCCCAGTTCGTGCAGCACGTGAGCGATGCGGTAGTTGGTAATCGCCTTGATGACCGGGTAGCAGGAGATGATTTCTCCGTGGCTCATGGCAGCCGGGTCGCCCTCGTAGGCAGCCTCTACATCGGTAGCCAGAATCTTGCGAAGTCTCGGGAATTCCATGATTGCCTTGGCTGCAATCACGCCTGCCTTGGCACGCTGGTGCTGCAGTTCTGCCTGGGTTTCCGTTTCGCAGTCGTTGGCGAAGCAGAGACCGGCGAGAATCTGTTCTGACAGCATCTCATAGAGTTTCTCTACTCTTACTCCAATGTGATATTTGATGGTTGAGATATTTACCGAAGAATTGCCGAAATATCCCGGAAAGAGGATAGAACGGGACAAACTGATGATTTCTTCGAGCGCCTTGCCCGAAGGAAGTGGATTCCCGTCTCGATGCTGATGGAAGAGACCCTTCAAAGATTCGGCGCTCGAAAGCTCCTCGATGGTCTCTGTCAGCTGATGAGTTAATGTATCTTTACTCATTTTCTTAATGTCTCAATAAAATTTGAGTGCAAAGATACGATTATTTTCTTGAATGACAAAGAAATAGCTACGGTTTTTTGTATTTTTTAGAGTGATTTTTTGGGGGATGAAAGATGGAAAGACCCATGTACGGTGTTTTACCGTACATGGGTCTGGCTTGTCTTATTTTGCGATGCTGTCCAGAAAGAGGAGCAGTCGGTTGGTGACGTTTACCTCTGAAACCCCGGAATCGAAGTCGAGCGATACGAGGTTGAGTGTAGGGAACCGGTCGTGGAGACGTTTCTCGATGCCCTTGGAAATCACGTGGTTAGCGATGCAGCCGAAAGGCTGGAGCGAAATGATGTTGTTCACGCCATCACGGATGTAACCTACGATGTCGGCAGGCAGAAGCCAGCCTTCTCCAAACTGGGCTGCGAGCGAAACCAGTCCCTGTACGTCCTTCGCATCATCATAGATATTGGTGAACGGACGGAAGTAGCGGAACTTGCCGGCTGCCTTGTTTACCTGGCGCAATCTTCTGCCTATCAGCGCCTGATAAGCGCCCTTGATGATGAAATCGGGCACTCTGGTGCAACTCAGCCGCATGTGTTTCTGTATCTCCACGTTCACAAATTCCTGCAGGAAGAAAGGGGCAAGCAGAGGCGGAACCACCTCAATGCCGCGCGAAATGATGTTCTGCTCCAGGAACTGGTGGGCGAAAGGATTGAACTTCAGGAAGATTTCGCCTACGATTCCTACCTTCGGCAGTTCTCTGTCGAGGGTCATCTGGTTGAATTCCACGGCTGCCTGTTCCAGGAGCCGGATGAGTCCTTTGGCTGAATTCTGGGCGATAGGGCTGTCTATCAGCTGCATGTATTTATCGCGCAACTCTCTGGCAATGCCCGGTTTACGCTCTCTTACGATGCAGGCGTTGTACATTTCGTTGATTGCATCGCCATAGAAAATGGCGGTAACGATAATCTGACTGTATTTCAGCCAAGGCACATTGAAGCCGTCCTGCTCGTTGTAGTCTTGCTTGTCGTCTGTTGAGCCTGATGCTTCGCCTGTTGAGGCTGTTACACCGAGCGTGAGCAGCGGAATATCCTGGAATCCATTGGAAATCATCGCACGCTTGATGAGACCGGCGTAGTTGGTTGCGCGACACTGACCGCCCGTCTGACTCATCACTACCGCCGTATTGTTCAGGTCGTATCTGCCTGATTTCAAGGCTTTGATGATGTCGCCGACGATAAGGGTTGCAGGATAACAGACTTCGTTGTTGGCAAACTTCAAGCCGAGTTCGGCGCTTACCTCATTGCTCATCGGAAGTACCTCTACATCATAGCCTATCAGTTTCAGGATAGGCGGAATGATAGGGGTGAGGTATTCGGTCATGAAAGGAGCGAGAATCTTGCGATGAATATCCTGCTTAGTGAATACCTTGGTCTGTTGTAAATGTTGAATGTTGAGTGTTGAATGTTGAATTTCTTCAGCTGTTGAATTTTTCACTCTTCGTTCTTCACTCTTCACTTCCTTTACTCCCTTCAGGCTTTCTATCAGCGAGCGGACACGGAGTTTCAGAGAGCCGATATTGCTCACGTCATCTATCTTCAGCAGCGTGAAAGGCTTGTTGTGGCGCTTCATGATGTCGCGAATCTCGTCCTGGATAAAACTGTCAGGACCGCAGCCGAAGCTGGTCATCTGGACGAAATGAACCTCATCGCCCTGTTCGGATGCCCATTGCGCTGCCTTCAGAATGCGGTTCATATACGCCCATTGCTTCACGAGATAAGTCTCTGGCTGACAGTTGTATGCTTCGTTGTTGGCTTGGCTGGCTAATGCTGCCTCATTTCTTTCTGCCGCCAGATTCTCCAGATTGAAGTCTTTGAAATCTGCAAAGAGATTACCCCGGGCAATGTCTTCGCTGATGACGTTGACTCCCAGATTGGCTATCATCTCGCTCAGCTTGTGTTGAATCAGCGGGTCTGTATGATAAGGACGGCCCGCCAGCAGAATCGTAAGTCCCTTGTTTGGCTTCTGAGCCTCTGTTTCTTCATTTTTCAGAATCTCCCAGCCCTGTTTTTTAATCTCAGCTGCATATACTGCCTGAGCATAAAGGGCCTCTCTCAGCGCTTTATGGGCAGTCTTCTTGCTTACACCCAGTTGCTTGAGATAATCGGTAATCTGCTTTTCCAGTGCCTTAGGCTGGGCAAAGTTGATGACGGGCGTATCGATTGGTTTCTTCAGATTGATGACCGACTTGATGACATCGCTGTAGCCCGAAACGACCGGACAGTTGAAGCTGTTCAGCGTATTCTTCGGGTCGTCATTATGCTCATAAACCACGTATGGCATGAGGATGCGGTCTACCTTCGGGTTCTCGTTGAGTTCCTTCAGATGACTGTGAGCCAGTTTAGCCGGGAAGCAGATATTGTCGCTCATCACCGTATTCAAGGCTCCTTCATACTGGCTGAAAGTGGAATCGGAAGAGAGAATCACGCCCAATCCTGCTGCCCGGAGCAGCGCATTCCAGAACGGATATTCCTCGTACATGTTGAGAATGCGAGGAATGCCTACTTTGACGTTGTGTTTTACAACGTCAAGTTGGTTAACTTCTTCTCTATCAAAGAGTAAACTATATTTGCATTCGTAAATATTTTTGCCTTTTATCCCGTTTGCTCCCTTGTTGTTGAACACACGCTCACACTTGTTTCCGGAATAGAATCGGTTACCGCCGGCAAAGGTGTAGCGGGAAACATAACAATGGTTTTCGCAGCCTTTGCATTGCAGCTGTTTGGTTTCATAATGAGCCAGATTCTGGAGATCATCGATGGATCTTGATGAGGCAGGGTGCTCGTTTTCTGCAGAAGTGCGATGTTTGTAATCTGCCGCCGCATGAAGGGCACAGCCGTAGGCGCCCATCAGTTCAGGCATGTTGCTTCGTGCCACTTCGGTATGGGTGAGCAACTCAAATGCTCTTACCACCGCATCGTTTCTCATCGTACCACCCTGCACAACGATTTTGTCTCCAAGGTTCTCATTACCATGGAGTTTCAATACCTTATAAAGACAGTTCTTGATGACCGAATAAGAGATTCCGGCAGAAATATCAGCTACAGATGCGCCCTCTCTGAGCACCTGTTTTACCTTCGAGTTCATGAAGACGGTGCAGCGGGTTCCCAGGTCGCAGGGAGCCTTCGACTGGCAGGCGAGTTGAGCAAAATCGCCTACAGAATAACCCATATTGTTGGCAAAGGTCTGGATGAATGTTCCGCAGCCCGAACTGCAAGCCTCGTTGAGTTCCATGCGCACCACAGCCCCTTTCTCAACGAAGATTGCCTTCATGTCCTGTCCGCCGATGTCCAGGATAAAACTCACGTCAGGCATGAGTGAGGCAGCTGCTCTTTCGTGCGCCATTGTTTCGATAATGCCGCTGTCGAGGCCGAAAGCCGCCTTGATGAGTTCTTCGCCGTAACCTGTAGAGCAGGAGCCTACGATTTCCAGTTCAGCGCCTCGCAATGCAGCTTCCTGCTTCAGGGTGTTCAGTCCATCCGCTACTGCCTTGATCGGATTTCCCAGATTCAGGCGGTAATTGGTAAAGACAATATCTCCCGTAGACGTCTCCGCATTCACCCTTACCGCAACAATCTTCGTCGTAGTAGAGCCCGAGTCAATACCAATCACAACCTGCTGTTTCCCTTTATTCAGCGGTTGGGTTTCGGTAGCGAATTTCGTTTTTGATTTGAGCCATTCCTGGTGCTCTTTCTCATTCTTGAACAGAGGCAGCAGACTGCTGGTCCATTCCGTTTGTATTTCTTTTTTCATCCGGCTTCTGAGGGCAGAAACTGAGGCTGCAGAATCTGCCGATTTAGCCCGGTAAGCACAGCCCAGAGCCGGAATGAGATTGCTGTTTCCGGATACGATGAAGTCGTTTGGAGAGAGATGGAGATAGTCGCAGAAAGCCTTGCGGAGAGCCGGAAGAAAGGTCAGCGGACCGCCGCAGAGCAGGATAGGAGCCTCGAAGCTGATGCCGTGAGAAAGCGTTACCACCGTCTGTACGGCGATGGAATGGAAGATGCTGGCTGCAATATCGGCTTCGGGCAGATTGCGCGCCATCAGGTTCTGGATGTCGGTCTTGGCGAATACGCCGCAGCGGGCAGCCATCGGATAAACGTGCTCTGCCTTCATCGCCAACTCGCTCATCTTCTGGTTCTCTACGCCCATCAGCACACTCATCTGGTCGATGAAAGCACCCGTTCCGCCGGCACAGTTGCCGTTCATGCGCAGTTCCATATTTCCGTTTTCCTTGAAGAAGATAACCTTCGCGTCCTCGCCACCAATATCGATGAGCGCCTTCGCCTCAGGATGAGCCGTACGGGCATAGACCGATGCAGCCACCACCTCCTGTACAAACTCCGCCTGGAGCTGTTCGGCAGTAGCCATTCCTACGCTTCCCGTTACGTAGATTCTTGCCTCTGCATCGCCCGTGAGGGCTAAAATCTCATCGAAATATTGCGACACAAGTTCGTTTACACGAGCGTTGTGGCGTTCGTATTTTGAGTAAATTACCCGGTTATCGCTGTCGATAACGGCTATTTTGGCTGTCGTAGAGCCAACGTCCAATCCTATGTAATAAGTTTTCTCCATTTCTCTTATCTCAAGTATTTCTCTTATCTTCTAGTGGCTTTTCCCAAGTTCTATCTGCTCTCTTCTCATATCCCTGAAAGCACTCCAGGCTATCGGAACCGCTACGGCAAACGAGCAGCAATCTGCCCACATCTGACACATCTCCACGCCTAGCAATCCGAAGAAATAGGGCAGGATGAAGATGAGCGGAATGAAGAAAAGTCCGCTGCGTGCTGCCGCTACGATGTTGGCTCTCACCGGTTTGCGGATGGTCTGCATCAGCATGTTGGTGAGCACGATGCTGGCTATGAGCGGAAAACTGAGCACCTGCCATCTCAAAGCTGCCGAACCTACGGCTACAACCGCTGCATCATCGCGGAAAATACTGATGATGGAAGTTGAGAAGATGAAGCCGAGAAGGGCACAGACGCTAAGGAAAACCGTGCCGCATCTGATGCAGAAAAAGTAGGCTTCCTTTACGCGCCCATAGAGTTTGGCGCCGTAGCAGAATCCGCAGAGCGGCTGGAATCCCTGCCCCAGACCGATGACCATCGCATAGGTGAAGAAGGAGATGCGGGTAACGATGCTCATGCCCGCAATGGCTGCATCGCCAAACGCACCTGCTGCCACATTGAGCATCAGCGTAGCTATACTTCCCAGTCCCTGTCTTGACAGCGAAGGGGTTCCGCCGAAGATAATCTCCTTGGCAAAGGCGCGGGTAGGGGTGAAATTGCTGAGACGGATGCGAATGTTCTCGCCTTTATGCGTCATCCAGAAGAGCATGGCGCAGCCGAAACACTGGCTGATGAGGGTGGCTACGGCGGCTCCGGTAATGCCCAGCTGGAAGTAGAGAATGAGCAGAGGAGCCAGAATCAGATTGAGCAGCACACCCGACATGATGCCTTTCATCGCATACATCGCATTGCCCTGGAAGCGCATCAGGTTATTCAGCGTAAGCGAGGTGGTCATAAAGGGAGCACCCAGCAGAATAATGCCCAGATAACGCTCTGTATAAGGAAGAATGGTGGGCGTAGAACCCATCAGAAGGCAGAGCGGAGTGAGGAACACATGACCCAGAATGGCGATGAGGAGACCGGTAAGAAAACTCAGCACAAAGCCCGTGGCTGCCATCTTCTGTGCCTGTTCCGTATGTTTGGCGCCCAACTGTCGCGAAACATAATTGCCTGCACCATGGCCAAACAAGAAACCAATCGCCTGGATAACAGCCATTGCTGCAAAGGAAACGCCTACCGCTGCCACACTCTGCGTGTTGATGCTGCCCACGAAATAGGTGTCGGCGAGATTGTACAAACTCGTCGACAGCATACTGATAATCGTTGGTATGGCCATCGTGAAAATCACATGATGCACAGGGGCATGTGTGAGGAACGTATAGTTGTCTCTTTTCTCTTTCTTCATATTTTATGATGCTCTTTTTGGGCATTTCAACCTGCAAAGGTACATAAATATCCACAAAGTTGGACAATTATGAACAAACTTTTATAAATTTATAAGAAAAGAGTTGCATTATTCATAAAATTATCGTATTTTTGCACCGCAATTGAATATATATACATAAAACAATATACTAATGAATGATGAGATAAGAATCATACCGATAACGACTAAAAAAGGGCTGAAAACCTTCATTCAGTTTCATTATGATCTCTACAGAGGCCATAAGTTTGCCATTCCTTTTTTGCGTTTCGACGAGATGAATACGCTGGACCCAAAGAAGAATCCTGCCTTCGAATTCTGCGAGGCTCAATACTTCCTGGCGGTTGACAGCGAGGCTCGTATCGTAGGTAGAATTGCTGCCATTATCAACCATCGTGCCAACGCACATTGGAACAAGAAACAGGTTCGCTTCGGCTGGTTCGATTTCGTGGATAATGTTGCGGTTTCCTGTGCCTTGTTGCGTGCGGTAGAAAACTGGGGCAAGAGCAAGGGAATGAACGAATGCGTAGGTCCGCTCGGATTTACGGATATGGACCGTGAAGGCTTGCTCATCGAGGGCTTCGACCGGAAGTCTACGATGTATATCAATTACAATTATCCTTATTACAAGACGCATCTGGAGAGTTATCCGCTCTATGAGAAGGATAACGACTGGCTGGAGTACCGCATCAGGATTCCGGAAGTGACGCCGGCTAAGTTTGCCAAGACAGCCCAGATGATAGAGAGCCGATATAATCTGCATGTGCATAAGTTTACCCGCCGTGAACTGACCTCGGGAGGAATGGGCAGGAAGGTGTTCGAAATCGTGAACGAGACTTACAAGAATCTCTATGATTTCCAGCAGCTTACGGAGAAGCAGATAGATGAATATGTAAATACTTATATCAAGAAGGCTGACTTGAACCTGGTAACGGGTGTAGTAGATGGCAACGCTGGCAACAAACTGGTAGCCTTTGGTGTTTCCTTCCCTTCGTTTACCGATGCGCTGCGCGAGATAGGCGATGGCAAGCTTTTCCCTACGGGTTGGCTGAAGGTGCTGAAGGTTCTGAAGTGGCACAAGACGGATACGGTAGATTTGCTCTTGATTGGTGTTCTTCCGGAATATCGCAAGAAGGGAGCCAACGCGCTTATTTTTGCCGATCTGATAGAGCAGTATCGCCGTTATGGCTTTAAATGGGCTGAGGCAATGCCGCAGATGGAGACCAATACCGGTGTTCAGAGCCAGTGGCAGTATCTGGAGAGCGAACAGCATCGCCGTCATCGCTGCTATAAGAAGAAGATTTAAAAGTCTCTGTTTTGAGCCGTTTAGGCGTAAAAAAAGATAGAAAATGGGCTAAAAAGTTAAAAAAACTAACTCGCTCTAAATTGGACTTTGATTGAAAATCAAGAAGTTGGGCGTTTGCCTATATTATATAGGTAACAATATGGAAACGAGCGGACTTCTGC
>ERZ773177.236-NODE-236-length-54396-cov-19.1165_pt1 | contig 54396 bp, 46 predicted proteins | sample MGYA00580534_ERZ773177 | MGnify/ENA primary metagenome ERZ773177 (study PRJEB29015, sample SAMEA2737872) | human gut metagenome | biome: human gut; feature: human-associated habitat; material: faeces | place: China | collected 2012 ...
TTTGCTCCGAACGAAGTTCCTGCCCCTGTTTGTGCAGCGGCGTTGTCCGGCTCGCTCACGGAAAGTGTGAGGTCGTGGCACGGTATCACGTTCAGACGGCTTATGAAGGATTCAAGGTTCAGTATGAAGAAAGCTAGGCGCAGTGCGGACACTACGTCCGGCTTCTTTCAAGCACAAGAATAACACTTTGAAGTTGTGTAGTCAACAACTGAAAACAAATTTTGGAAGATTTAACAACTACATAAGATTTTATTTGGAAAAAGAAAAATACCGCCCATGCAGCGCAGCGATGGATTTTGTCGGGTGAATCGGCGGCAAAATGAATCGGGTGTGTTGCGGGGCGGGGATTTGTGACAGAGATTATCATGGATTGCAAAGCACGTCAAGATGGTTTTGCAAAATTTATTGTGGTAAAGCAGTAAAAGTATGACACATCCTTCAATATATGTATCAAAACAAAACTACATCTTCTGCCCACAGTAGGCACAATAGTATTCGCCGGATTTGCCCAGACGGAAAATCTGGTCACAGCCGCTTTCAATGGAAGTGATGCAGCGAGGATTTTTGCAGCGTACCACATTCACCAATCTCTGCGGTGGAACAGGATGGTATTTCTTTACGACTTCGCCATGCTGGACAATGTTGACAGTAATGTTCGGGTCTACTTTTCCAAGAATTTCAATTCGCTTTGGAAGTTCTGTCCCTTCAATTTTGATCAGGTCTTTTCGGCCGCATTTGCCGCTTCGGACATTTTGCAGCAAAGCGACAGATGCCGAACTATCTTCCAATTCCAGAAGCTGATACAGTTCCAGCCCCTTTCCAGCGGGAATGTGGTCTAAAATAAAGCCATTCTGGATTCCTTCAATGCTCAGCATTCCAGCACCTTCTTTCCGGTCAACGGGTCGGGGATGCCCAGCAGGGCCAGAATGATCGCCATACGGATGTATACGCCGTTGTGGACCTGATCGAAGTAGGCGGCGTGAGGGTCGTTGTCCACATCCAGTTTAATCTCATCGATGCGGGGCAGCGGGTGCAGTACTGGCATATCCGGCTGTGCCAACTGAAGCATCTTGGCATCGAGTTCATAGCATCCTTTCAACCGAAGATAATCTTCTTCGTTGAAAAAACGCTCCTGCTGAATGCGGGTCATGTAGAGCACATCCAGATGCGGCAGCTCTGCTTCGAGGTCGGCAGTCTCCTTGTAGGTCTGATGGAGAGGCGTCAGTGTCTCGTCCTTGACGTACTGGGGGATGCGCAGTTCCTCCGGCGAAATGAACACAAACCGATTTCCCTCAAACTGGCTGAGGGCTGCGGTCAGGGAGTGGACCGTCCGGCCAAATTTGAGATCGCCGCAAAAGCCAATAGTCAGGTGATCGAGCCGCCCTTTGCACTGGCGGATGGTCATTAGGTCGATCATGGTCTGGGAGGGGTGGGCGTGTCCGCCGTCACCTGCATTGATGACGGGCACTCGTGCGTACATCGACGCCCGGAGCGGGGCACCCTCTTTGGGATGGCGCATGGCGATGACGTCGGCGTAGTTGCTGACAACGCGGGCGGTGTCTGCCACGGTTTCACCCTTACTGGCGCTGGAGAGCTGGGCTCCTGCAAAGCCCAGCGTCTTGCCGCCGAGGCGGAGCATGGCCGACTCAAACGAAAGCCGGGTGCGCGTGGAGGGCTCGTAGAACAGCGTCGCCAGAATGCGCCCGTCGCACAGGTGCGCATAGGGAGCGGGATTCGCTTCCATCCGGTCGGCAAGGTCGAGAAGGGCCAACTGCTCGTCCAGAGAAAAGCTGTTCGGCTCGATGAAGTGTCTCACAGCCATTCTCCCTTCAGCACAAACTTCTCGCGCTCGGCACCGGTGGAGACGAACTGAATCTCATGATCCAGCTGCTTTTCAAGAAACTCCACATAGCCCTTGGCTTCTTTCGGCAGTTCGTCCCAGCTCTTGCAGCCGGAAATATCCTTGTTCCAGCCGGGCAGCATCGTGACCACCGGCTCCATTCGGTCGAGGTCAGACAGGGTGTCGAAGCGGGGGACTTTCACTCCATCCAACTTGTAACCGGTGATGACCGGGATCTCCTCCATGCTGCTGAGCACATCCAGCTTGGTGAGGGCAATCTTATCCGCGCCCTGACAGGCTAAACCATAGCGGCTGGCTACGCAGTCGAAGGGGCCAACGCGGCGAGGACGGCCGGTGGCCGCGCCGTATTCGCCGCCTGCCTTGCGCAGCTTCTCGTTCCACTCTTCGCCCATGGCGTTCTCGGCGGCGAAGGGACCTGCACCCACGCAGGTGGAGTAAGATTTCAGCACGCCGACCACATGGTCGAGCTTGCAGTTGGGGATACCGGCCCCCAGCGGCGCGTAAGCGGCCAGCGTGTTGGAGCTGGACGTGAAGGGAAAGATGCCGTAATCGATGTCGCGCATAGCACCCAGCTGGGCTTCTAGCACGATCCGTTTGCCGCTGTCGTGAGCCTGCTGCAAAAAAGCACCGACGTCGCAGATGTACGGCGTAAAGTGCTCGGCCTGCAACTTGCACCAGTTCAGCAGGGCATCGTAGGACATCTTTTCCTGATGGTAGCAGCCCGCCAGCTCCATGTTCTTGGAGTCCAAAATCATATGCAGCCGGTTCTGGGTGCGCTTCTCGTCCAAGTGGAGCAAGTCGCCCAAACGCAGAGTCTTTTTGCGGTACTTGTCGCTGTAGGCGTAGGCGATGCCGCGGCGGGTGGAGCCGAAAGCACTGCCCTTTTGGGCAAGGCGGTCTTCTTCCAGCCCATCCTGCACCTTGTGCCACGGCATCGAAATGGTGGCCTTATCGGAGAGCTTCAGATTCTTGGGGCTGACTTCCACACCACGGGCTTCGATGGCCTGCATCTCGTTTGCGAGGTGCTCGAGGTCAATCACCATGCCGGTGCCCAGCACACAGGTCACGTCCGGGTGCAGGATGCCGGAGGGCAGCAGGTTCAGGATGAACTTGCCCTTCTCGGTGACGACGGTGTGTCCAGCATTGTTGCCGCCCTGATAGCGGGCAACGATGTCAGCATGTTCGGCCAGCAGGTCGATGACGCGGCCCTTGCCCTCATCGCCCCAGTTGATTCCAGTAACAGCGGTAAGCATAACTCTTTATTTACCTTCTTTTTCGTTGTTTACAATGGCCTGCACCTTGGTGGGCAGGCCGTAGATGCTGATGAAACCGGTGGCATCGCTCTGCTTGTAGTCGCCGCCTGCGGCAAAGGTGGCAATGTCCTCCCGGTAGAGGGAATACGGCGACCAGACACCGGCGTTGATGAGGTTGCCCTTGTACAGTTCCAGACGCACCTTGCCGGTGACATGCTCCTGCGTAGAGGTGACAAAGGCGCTCAGGGCCTTGCGCAGGGGGCTGAACCACTGGCCATCGTAGACCAGCTCACCAAAGGTGATGGCTAGCTCGCGCTTCTTGTGGGCGGTGAGCTTGTCCAGCGTCAGAGTCTCCAGCACTTCGTGGGCCTTGTAGAGGATGGTGCCGCCGGGGGTCTCATAGACGCCGCGGCTCTTCATGCCGACCAAGCGGTTCTCCACCACATCGTACAGGCCGATGCCGTTCCGTCCGCCGATCTCGTTCAGCTTGGCAATGAGGACGGCAGGCTTCAGTTTTTCGCCGTTCAGGCTGACCGGCACACCTTTTTCAAATTCAAGTTCCACGAACTCGGACTTGTCCGGGGCCGTCTTGGGGGAAACGCCCAGTTCGAGAAAACCCGGCTTATCATACTGCGGCTCGTTGCCCGGATCTTCGAGGTCAAGGCCCTCATGACTCAGATGCCACAGGTTCTTGTCCTTGGAGTAGTTCGTCTCGCGGCTGATCTTCAGCGGGATGTGATGAGCCTCGGCGTAGTCAATCTCCTCATCGCGGCTCTGGATGTCCCACTCACGCCACGGGGTGATGATCTTCAGATCGGGTGCAAAGTGCATGATGGCCAGCTCAAAGCGCACCTGATCGTTGCCCTTGCCGGTGCTGCCATGGCAGACGGCGTCGGCACCCTCGGCGCGGGCAATCTCCACGACACGCTTTGCCAAAATCGGGCGGGCAAAGCTGGTGCCCAGCAGATAGCCCTCGTAATCGGCCCCGGCCTGCATGGTGGGGATGACATAATCCTCCACGAACTCGTCGGTCAGGTCTTCAATGTACAGCTTAGAAGCGCCGCTTGCCTTGGCGCGCTCTTCCAGCCCTTCCAATTCGCCTTTCTGGCCCACATTGCCGCAGACGGCGATGACCTCGCAGTTGTCGTAATGCTCTTTCAGCCACGGAATGATGATGGACGTATCCAGACCGCCGGAATATGCCAGCACGACCTTTTTGATTTCAGACACGGTAACTGCCTCCGTTCAAAACCAACTTTAATACTTTCAAATTCCCTCTTGCAATTTCCGATTGCAGTTGCTATTATACGAGCAGAGAAAGAATGTGTAAAAAGTATCCTGCACATAGCTGCAATGTGATTTTTACATGGAGGAGGCAGACGCATCATGTATGTGGACTGGGAATACTACAAAATTTTCTATTATGTAGCGAAATACCAAAACTTTACCAAGGCCGCGCGGGTGCTGGGCAACAACCAGCCCAACATCACCCACTCGATGAACCGGCTGGAAAGCCAGCTGAACTGCGTGCTGTTCATCCGCTCCAACCGGGGCGTGACCCTGACGCCGGAGGGCGAGATGCTCTATTCCCGCATCGCGTCGGCGGCGGTGCAGATCCAAGACGCCGAGGAAGAGCTGAGTGCCAGCGCCACGCTGGAACACGGAGCCATCTGCATCAGCGCCACCGAGACGGCCCTGAACATCTACCTTTCCGAAAAGCTGCTGGCTTTCCACACCGAGTACCCCGGCATCCGGCTGCGCATCTCGAACCACTCCACTCCCCAAGCATTGCAGGCCGTGAAGAACGGCGAGGTCGATTTCGCCATCATCTCCACCCCGGCCGAGGTGGAACCGGGGCTGAAGCTGGTGGAGCTGAAATCCTTTTACGAGGTGCTGGTGGGCGGCCGGACCTTCACCGCACTGGCCAGCCAAAGCCTGACCCTAAAGGAGCTGAGCAATTACCCGCTCATCTCCCTGAGCGATGAGAGCATGACCCGCAGCTTTTACCGGCAGTTCTTCCTCGACCACGACGCGGTGCTGCGGCCCGACACCGAGGCCGCCACCACCGACCAGATGCTGACGCTGGTGAAAAGCGAGCTGGGCCTCGCCTTTGTGCCGGAACCCATGGCAAAAGACCTGCTGGCGCGGGGCGAGCTCGTCCAGCTCCACTTGCAGGAGATCATCCCCACCCGCTCCATCTGCCTCGTCTACGACCACCACCGCCCGCTGAACACGGCGGCGCGGAAGTTCCAGCAGATGATGACAAAAGCAGACTCACCCCGCCCGGCTGCATCAAAGCAGACGGAGAGCATATCTTTCATATCCCAATAAAATGCCGTCGATACAAAACCGATATTTCACATCTCTGCCCGCAGCCCTTATAATAACCATTGGAAATTCAGAGAAAGAGGGCTTGCTCAATGGCAACGATATTTCCAAGAGAAGAAAGAGCAGAGGCACTGTTCGGGGAGATCCTGAAAAATCCAGAAGCCTGCCGACGCCTGATGGATACCTTCAACGACTCGCTGGACATGGCAGACGTACTGGATGCGCCGACCGTGAGTGCACAGCAGTTTGCCGCAGCGCTGTTCAATGCCTACGAGAACAAGGATCTGTCTGCCTTTCTGATGGCGATCTGCCAGCACAGTATGTTTGACCTGCTACGGAACGCTGCCCTGATCCCGTTCAAATTCAACGCCGATGGTCAGCCGAACCCGGTGATCCTGACGGATGATGCCGGCGTTCTTTTGCCGAACAACAAATTTGCCGTGAGCAGCAAAGTATACGACCGGTTCATCCGGGTGTTCCAGAAGCAGGAAAAGGTAAAAATGTACCTTGCCAGCGGCTACTGCAAGTATCACGGCTACGACGAAGGCTCGATGGATGTGGTGGAGTACCACTACAACCAGCATTTGGGGCTGCTGCTGATCTACGAACTGCCGGACACCGTGAAGCAGAAGGTAACGGAAGCGGAAGCCTACTCCACCGTCTGGGATATCCAGATGAGGCTGCAGCACGCACTGCCCCGTTCCGTGGTCTACTATGGACAGGATACGCTCAAGGACGGCGGAACCCGCTACGATGAACTTGGCGTCTTCCTGCCGCTGGAACATTTTGCAGACCGGCTGGAACGCCATATGGAAACTGCCACCAAGATCGTTTACGGGGAGTAAGCACCCTGTAAACGGGTTCCCTTTTATGACCTCATACACAGCAAAACAAAACGCAGAGAGCTGAGACAGTTCTCTGCGTTTTGCTTTATAGAGGGAGAGAGGTGACACGCACGTCATGTGCAATAACGGAATGTCTTATCGGTGATGATACGGGCAAAAATCAGACCCAGCGGAAGTGACACGATGATAAGGATGGCATTTGCAAACCATGTGGCTGAGTCGGTCAAAGACATGATGCCCAGATTGTAAATGGCACGGTAGAAATACAGCCCCGGAACCATAATGACGATGGAAGGAACCGTGACCGAGATACGGGGATAGCCTGCGGCACTCTTCAGGCAGGATGCCAGCAGACCGGCCAGCAGCGCACCCAGAAACGCAGCCACAGCGGGCGGGAACCCGGCAAGGCTGACCAGTTCCAGCCGGAATGTGTTCGTCACGGCACCGATGAGGGCTGCACAGACCGCCAGATTCCGGGGGCTGTTGAACATCAGTGAGAAACCGAATACGCCGCCAAAGCTCGTCAACAGACGGAACACGATCTCTTCCGGAACCGTCAGGCTCAGGGCCGGGAACTGTACCGGCTGCAAATGCAGCAGAAGTGCCATGATCCATGCCGTCATGGTAGCCACCAGAATGATAAGCATGGCGTAGGCAAGGCGTTCCAGCCCGGAACGCATATCTAGCTTGGCAAGGTCGATACCGCTGGTAATGAACGGAAAGCCCGGAATGATAAAGAGCATGGAGCAGATGTAGCCTGCCTCATGCTGTATCGATACGGCAAACAACACCTCAGCCAGCTTCAGCAGGACAGCATACACGAGGCTTGCCGAACAGACTGAAGCCGTGATGCCCAGAAACAGAGTGAAATGGTGTTTTGTCAGCTTGCAGCGCACAAAGTTGCCGATGCCTGCGCCGCAAAAGGCAAACAACATCTCGATTGGGCCGCCGCCCAGTAAAAAGGTGAAGCACCCGCAGGCCAGTGCTGCCGCAAAACCAAGCGCAGTAGGGGAATACAGACCGTGGATGCGCTCGATCTCATCGAGGTGACTGTGCAGTTCTTCGCCAGTCATGAATTTTCCTTCCCGGTCAAAGTCGTTGACGAAATGTTCCAACCGATTCAGGCGGGAGGTGTTCACACCCGTATTTGTCAGGCAGAGCGACTGGGTATAGCACTGATCTCCATCAAAACAGGTGAACTCGATGGACAGCAGACCGATGTCTGCCGTTGTCGTAACGCCCAGTTCCCGCGAGAGGGTATTCATAGAACTTCGGACACGCCATGCACCCGTGCCGCATTCCAGCAGCATCAACCCGGTGCGGCCAATGACAGATGCCTTTTCTACAAGCCCTGCCTCCGTGATGGGGATGCCTTTGCTGGCCGACGCATAGTCGTGCCAGTAGACTTCCATGTGATTTTTGATGATCTCACTTTGCCGCTGTCCCATACCGGAAAGCCTCCTTTGTGATATGGGAATACCGCAGTCCATCAAGACTGCGGTGCTATTATAAAAGAATTTGCAGCGTGGGTAAAACGTATCTTGAATATGCCTGCAATGCGGATCCGGTATCACAGAAAAAACTTGTGTTTTTGTTCCATCTGCGATAGGATGATAAAAAGCCATCGGGAGGGATCCGCTATGACCTTGCAGCAGCTTCGTTATGTTACCACCGTAGCCGACACCGGCACGATCAGCCGGGCGGCACAGCAATTCTATATTTCACAGCCCAGCCTGACGAATGCCATCCGAGAGTTGGAGCAGGAAGTTGGGTTGACCATTTTTCACCGCACCAACCGGGGTGTGGCTCTGACTCCGGAGGGAGAAGAGTTTCTGGGATATGCTCGGCAGGTGCTGGCTCAGATAGAACTCATCGAAGAGAAATATCTTGGCTCGGCCCCGGTCAAGCATCAGTTTTGCGTGTCGGCCCAGCACTATTCCTTTGCCGTGGAAGCCTTTGTGGAACTGTTGAAAGAATACGGCGGAGAGGAATACGATTTCCGTATCCGAGAGACGCAGACCTACGAGATCATTGAGGATGTTGCGAAGCTGCGCAGTGAGGTGGGCGTGCTCTATCTGAACCACGACAATGAAACCGTTCTGCGCAAAGTCATCCGAGAACATGATTTGATTTTCACGCCGTTCTTCACCGCAAAGCCCCACGTGTTCGTCAGCGCAGCCAGCCCGTTGGCGCAGAAAAAGGCTTTGACACTGGACGATTTGAAGCTCTACCCGCGCCTTTCCTATGAGCAGGGGGAGCACAATGCGTTCTATTTTTCGGAGGAGATTTTGAGCACTCTGGACAGCAAAAAGGACATTCTGGTGCGAGACCGTGCAACTCTGTTCAATCTGCTGATCGGTCTGGATGGTTATACCATTTGCAGCGGCGTCATCAGCGAGGCACTCAACGGTCCGAACATCCGTGCCGTGCCGCTTTTGGTGGATGATTCCATGCAAATCGGCTATCTGACCCACAAACAGGTGCAGCCCGGACGATTCGGAAAACAGTATATTGCGATTCTAAAAAAGTATACAGAGCAGGTATAATTTCAAGCTATATCAAAGCGCCTGTATTTCGTATTTTACACAAACCCACTCCTGCGGTATACTGTTGCCATCAAGCAACGAACAGGAAAAATGACGTATAGAGAGGGTTTTGCGATATGGCAGAATTGAAATCACCGTTCCGTTATGACTTTGTGGGCAGCTTCCTGCGCCCCCAGCGCTTGAAAGAGGCACGTGCCCAGTTCAAGGCCGGCGAGATCGACCGTGCCGCGCTGACCGCTGTGGAAAATGAGGAGATCACCCGCCTGATCGAGAAGCAGAAGCGTGCTGGTTATCACGCCATTACCGATGGCGAGTTTCGCCGTAGCTACTGGCATCTGGATTTTATGTGGGGGTTCCACGGTATTGATGAAGTGGAACTGGATCACGGTTATTTCTTCCACGGTGAGGAGACTACCCATGGTTCCATTAAAGTGAGTGGTAAGATCAGCGGTGAGAACCATCCTTTTGTAGAGCACTACAAATTTGTCAAGCAGTTTGAGGATGAGAATTGCATCGCTCGCCAGACCATGCCTGCCCCGGCGCAGCTATTGGCCGAACTGTACCGTGAGGACAATGGCAAAAATACGGATGCTGTTTACCCCGACCACGAACAACTGATTCAGGATATTGCTGCCGCCTACCGCACCGTCATTCAGGAGTTGTATGCCGCTGGCTGCCGCAATATCCAGTTTGACGACTGCACATGGGGCATGATCGGAGACCCGAATTACCAGAACTTCCTCAAGGAGAGCAATACCAAAGTGGAGGATGTGGCCGCAGAGTACCTGCGTCTGAACAATTTGGCACTGGAAAACCGCCCGGAAGGTCTGACAATTACCACGCATGTCTGCCGTGGGAACTACCACTCTACTTGGGCCAGCGAGGGCGATTACTTCACCATTGCGCCTTTCCTGCTGGCACAGGAAAATGTAGATGCGTTCTATCTGGAGTTTGACGATGCGCGTTCCGGCAGCTTTGAGCCGCTGAAATATGTGGCCGATGGCAAAAAAGTGGTGCTGGGTCTTGTCACTACCAAATCTCCTCGGTTGGAAAATAAGGATGCCGTCATCGCCCGCATCCGCGAGGCAGAGAAGTACATTCCTCTCGACCGTCTTTGCCTGAGTCCGCAGTGCGGCTTTGCCTCCTGCGAGATCGGCAATAAGCTGACCGAGTTGGAACAGTGGAACAAGCTCAAACTGGTCAAGGAAATCGCTGAGACCGTCTGGGGTAAATAAGAAGTATGACCGGCAGTTCTTTGAAAACAGAGAACTGCCGGTTTTCAATATAAATTTATCTTGCAATTCTGCACAAGTTATGGTATATACATTATACGAAACATTGCCTTGATGAACGCTTCACCGTTCAATGATGTATAAATGGGAGGTGCCCGCCATGACTGCCGTGATCTACGCCCGCTATTCCAGCGACAACCAGCGCGAAGAATCCATTGAAGGCCAGATTCGTGAATGTACGGCCTATGCCGAAAAGAACGGCATCACCATCGTCAAGCACTACATTGACCGTGCCATTTCTGCAAAGACGGACAACCGCCCGGAGTTCCAGCAGATGATTAAGGACAGCGATAAAAAGCTGTTTGACATCGTGCTGGTCTGGAAGCTGGACCGCTTTGCCCGGAACCGCTACGACAGTGCTCGGTACAAGACCCAGCTGAAGAAGAACGGTGTCAAGCTCATGTCTGCCACCGAGATCATCTCCGAGGGGCCGGAGGGCATCATTCTGGAATCGGTGCTGGAAGGTTATGCCGAGTATTATTCGGCTGACCTGTCCGAAAAGGTCGTGCGTGGTATGACCGAGAACGCTCTCAAGGGTATTTATAATGGCGGCACGATTCCGTTCGGCTACATGATCGATGAGACCCGGCATTACCAGCCCGACCCGTTGTTGGCTCCGTATGTGGAGCAGACGTTCCAGAAGTATGCAGACGGCGCGACCATGACCGACCTGCGGGATTGGTTGAAGGCGCACAACATCAAAAATTCAATGGGCGGGGAGATGTCCTATAACACGATTCAGCGGATGCTGAGTAATCGCCGGTACATCGGCGAGTTGCGTTTGCGGGATGTGGTACAGCCCAATGCGATCCCGGCGTTGGTGTCAGAGGACTTGTTCAACAAGGTGCAGGAAAAGCTGGCGAAAAACAAAAAAGCTCCTGCCCGTCATAAGGCAGAGGAAAGCTATCTGCTTACCACCAAGCTGTACTGCGGTAAGTGCGGAGCGCTGATGTTTGGCGAAAGCGGTGTCAGCCACACCGGGAAAATGTATACCTACTATAAGTGTGCTGCTGCCAAGAAGAAAAAGACCTGCGATAAAAAGGCCGTGCGGAAACAGTGGCTAGAAGATTTGGTGGTCAATGAGACCATGAAACTGGTGGAAGACGATGCTTCCATGAACGCCATCATCGCCAAGGTAATGGAACTGCAAAATCAGGAAAGCACTGATTTGCCCATCTACGAAAAGCAGTTGAAAGAAACGGAAGTCGGCATCACCAATATGCTGAACGCTATCCAGATGGGCATTCTGACCAGTTCCACCAAGGAGCGGCTGGAAGCGCTGGAAGAACAGCGGAAGGAACTGCAAGCCCGCATTGCAGAAGAACGGCTGGCAAAACCGAAGATGAAAGAAGAATTCGTCCGGTTCTGGCTGCTCCGTTTCCGTAAGCTGGATATGACCCAGCCGGAGCAGCGGCAGGCACTGGTGGATACCTTCATCAATGCCATCTATCTCTATGATGATAAGGTGCTTATTACCTTTAACTATAAGGAAGGTACAGAAACGGTCGCTTTCGGGGAAGCCGTGAAAGCGGAGAAAAGTTCGGATATGAGTGCGCGAGGTGCACCAAATTTTGAACGTCAAATCGTAAGATTTGACGTTCTTTCTTTATGTAAGAAAGCGGCTGCACACTTTCTGCACACCGTTTGCACATTTGCCCGAATCAGGGGCTTTTCTGCGCAAGGTTTGCACAGCCTGCTTTCCTTTGCATAAAAAGAAGAAATTTTAGGCGAACAAGGCTCTCGTCAATTCTCTGCGTTCGTCTGCGTCCATCAGCCGGATGGCTTCAAGGATCTCCTTACCGGAGATTTTTGTTGCCACCGGCTTTTCATTTTGCCGGGGCTGGGGTGCTGCCGGGGTCAGGTCTTGGGAATAGAAGTTCGCTTCGATCTTCTCGGTCAGCTCCAACCGGGGCTTGTCCTGCGTGTGGGCGTAGGTGTCCATCAGGACAGATGCCGTTGCATGACCTGTGTTGCCCTGCACCGACTTGAAGTCACCGTCAGACTGCAAAAGCTGGTAGGTGGCACTGGAGTGCCGCAGACCGTGGAACACGATCTGTTCAAACTCTGGATGCTCGGCTCTCCACAGGCGGTACCATTTTGTCAGCAACTCCGGCGCGATGGGCAAGCCGTCCGGGAGCCGGAACAGTTGCCCGCAGTTGCTGTACTTTTCCGGGGCGTTCTGCTCGTCCTGCTTCAGCTTTTCCAACCATGCCAGAAGTTCTTCCTTCAAGGGCTTCGTCATATACAGGACGCGGTTGGACTTCTTGGTCTTAGGCTTTTTCAGGATGAGAGAGGATTTGCTTCCCTCACGCCTGTCCGGGAAGGTGTGATACACCTGATTGGGGTCGAGCTTTTCCAGAGCGTCCTTGTTGGCTCGCTGCATGGTTTTGCTGACCGAGATGGTACCATGACCATCGGCGGCATCGAAATCCAGATCACTCGGCTGCAAGCCGAGAATTTCGCCCTCACGGAGCGAAAGGATCATGCTCATGTGCACCGCCAGATGTAGGGCGGGGTTCTCGATGGTCTGCAAGGCTGCCAGCATGGTTTTCTCGTCCCAGATGGTGCGTTCCTCGATGTTGACCTTGGGGGCATCACGGGGCAGGGGAATCTTGTGGATCAAGTCCCATTCTACCGCATAGGAAAAGGCGGTTTTCAGCAGGGTGTGGACTTCGTGAATAGAGGTGCTGGACAGCAACCGCTTCTTCTGCTTTTCGGTCAGGGGCTGCTTTACGCCGTGGACGTACTGCCCGCAGGGAGTCTTGGCAAGGGTAGCATAGAACTTCTCGATGTCGTAGGTTCGCAGTTCCTGCACCTTCCGTTTCCCGATATACGGCACGATAAGATTCTGCACCATCGCCACAGATTGGGTGTAGGTCTTGGGAGACCATTTGTGTTTGGTGGACTGGATCGGGATCCATTTGTACAGCATCTCCTCCACCGTCATGGTGTCGGGGACAAGGAATGTGCCGTCCAGCAATTCTTTCTCGACCGTGATCTTCCGCTCCTGCGCCTCCTTTTTGGTCTTGAAACTCTCCCATCCCTCGCAGGGTTTGCCGGAATGGTCTTTGTACTTATAACGGACGGAGTAGGAATCTCCGCGCTTCATGATAGATGCCATAGATTACCTCCCTCAGACCGCCGCAAACCAGCTGTCGAAACTCTGCTTGTTCACCCGGATGCTGGTGCCGATGCGCAGCACCCGGAAATCCTTCGTGGTGTTGCACAGGTTGTACGCCGCACGGGGAGAAATCGCCAAAAGCTGGGCGATTTCCTCCACCCGGTAAACAAGAGGTTCGTGCTTGGCTGCTTTGGTCTGGTCAGAAGATTCTGTGGCAGGGGATTTGGACGCTTTCATTGTAACCGGGTTCGAGTCCTTTTGCAAGGACTTATTCGTATAATCTTTAGATTTCACATCTTCGGTCATGTCAGGCCGATTCATATTCATAGGCAGACCTCCGTTTCCTTGTAACCGGGTGCCGGGGCAGAAAGTGCCAGCTTTCTGCCCCAAACGTTCCCGATGAGTTCAGATTTCCGAGTGCCCCTCCTGTTTGCGGGGTTGCGCCGTTGGTTTGTTTTGCCCCTGTTCTGCCTGTAAGCGGTTCAGCAGTTGCAGGACGGAATCTCGTGCTTTCTCCTTAACCTGCTCCTTGCTTTTCTGACGGACTTCCGGCTTCAGGAGCTTCTCCTGCAGACGTGCGGTGGTGGTCTGCATGGTCTTGAGGAACTTGTCCAGCACGGTGTCCAAACGGTGGGCGGCGTATTCTCTCGTGGTCTGCGGAGCCTTACGTTCCGGGGACAGCACCCACTTCTTCGTGTCCTCGATCATCCGCATATCTTCCTTCCGGGTCTCGGTGCGCACCACATCGGTCACGACCTCCACCGCCTTGTCGTAGGCCGCAGCCGAAACTTCATCGATCAACGCTTCCATGTCGTTGACCTTGAGGGTCAGCTTGTCCAGCTTGTTCTGCTGGGCGGCAAGCTGCTTCTTTTGCTTGGCAAGGATGAAATCCTGCTTTTCCAAATATTTGCGGTTGCCATACTCCGCTTCTTCCTCCAATTCCAGACCATGCCGTTTTGCAATCTCGAACAGCATCTTCCGGCAGGCGGCATCAAAGGTGATTTTGCGGTTGTTGCGGCGGCTGAGGGGCTTGTCCGGGTCGGGCAGGTTGAAGCCCAACACTTCCAATGCCTTTTCCTGCTGGGGAGCCACCTCACCGTACTTGTTCTCGCAGTCGAACACATGACGCTCATGGATATGGGGTGTGCTCTCATCCAGATGCAGTGCCCAGTCCAGCACATGAACGTGGTCGCCATACTTGGCCTTGAACTCCTCGATGAACTCTGTGACGACGCTCAGCAAGTCCTCTGCCGAAGCGTGTTCATCCAGCGTTCCAAGTTGGTAGATGGTCTCCTCCGGGCAGGTCTTGCGGCTGGACAGCAGGTCGGGAATGGAGCGGTTGCGCTCTGTGTGCCGAATCTTGGCGTTGCGCTCGTTCTGACCTTCGATAAAGGTCGTGTACCGGCTCTCGTAGAACTGCCGTTCCACATCTGAGAAGGTCGCCCCCAGATCGTCCGGGTCTTGTGGGTCGAGAGCCGAACGGAAACCGTGGAAGCAGTCCCAATAGATGTTGCCCTTGGCTCGTTCCGGGTCGATGTGCTCACTGTTGGCAAGGTTGAAACTGCGGTCATTGTGCCTGGGGTTATAGGTGCCGTGGGTTCCGGCTCGTCCGTTGTGTCGTGTCAGTTTCAGATAGACATCCCTCCGTTTCATCAGTTTGGCGTGGGAGAACGCAGCAGCGGAGCTGCTGGATCTGCCGCCATTTTGCGCCAGATAATACCCAGTAGGATATGACGCACAGCATCATATCACTGGGCAAGGCGTTCCCCCTTGACTCCCTTCAACGGGCCATTTTGGTCCGTTGATTTTGGCAAGCTGCGGGCAAAGATTTGCGAATCCCTGCCCACAGCTCGTCCGGCTTTTTCAGTGGGCCATTTTGACCCACTGATTCTGTTACGGGTAGAATCAAGTGCCGGGTGGCGGCACCTGATTTTCAATAGACCTTGCAGTGTTACAGGTGGAATCAGGTGGTCATCTTGACCACCTGATTTTTACGGAGTGGGGGTGATGTGTTACAGATAAAACCGAAGTTCTCAAAATGATAACTCCGGTGGCTTCGTTACGGCTAAAATCAAGTTCCCAAAGTGGGAACTTGATTCAGCAAGGGCTACGAATCAAGTTACGGAAAGCGTAACCTGATTTCAGATAATCGCTCACTCCCAAATCCCCAAAATGGGAAGCACCACTTTACAGGATAGAAGCAGCATTCACTTTACGCTGGCGGTAGTCTTTCTGACGACAGGCATTGCTGCAATATCTGGCATCCGCCCGAATTGGTAAGAACTGCTTCCCGCAGCAAGCGCAGGTATACTTTCCTCGCTCAACGCGCTTTTTAAGGCTTTTCCGCAGATTCAGCATCTTGTGACCGCAAGTCTGGAAGCTGCAATATTTTCGGTTCCGGGTCTGGGTGTAGATGACCTTGCGGCAGTATTCACATTGGATTCTGCGCACACTGGGGTCGCCATCAATGAAATATTCCATCAGCGTGTCCTGATTTTCACGTTCCCATTGTTCTGTTGTCATAGGCATCCTCCTTTGGCTGTTACAGGTGTGTGGTGGATAATGAAAAGCATTATTTGCCCCAAATGTTACGGGTATATGGTGGTTATCAAAATGGTAACCACCACTTTCACACAATAAAGCGTTACGATTGTCTGGTTGGTGATCAAAATGATCACCAACTAAAATCTGTGCGTTATGGCTGGGTGGTAAGTGGACATTTTGTCCATTTACCACTTCCAAGTGGTGAGTTACGGTTTTCGTAACCCACCACAGAGCGACCGTGTTACGGTCATTTGGTAAGTACCGGAAATCAGCACTTACCAAATTTCACCGTGGCTTGACAAAATGTCAAGTCGAGGTCAAACGTAACACGAACGGAGTCAATGTGGACAAATTGTCTACATTGATTCAAGCTGCGGCAATTCCCCCCATGTGGTCAAAATGTCCACATGGGGTCAGCCGTAACGCAGAAGGTTATTCTGGTGAATGACGTTTTGCGTCATTCACCACATCAACTGGCCATTTTGACCAGTTGATATTGGGTGTGCCGTTCTCCCTGCATGGATTTCCAGCCCCCTTCCGGCGGCGTTTTCCGGCTCTCCTTCTCAGGGTCTTCGCCGTGTATCCCATGCAGACGGTCATGCGGTTGTCAAGGTACGGTGCTGGATTTGGCAATAAAAAATCGCCACACAACAACCTGAACCTGACCATCCCTTCCGGGGTGACCTTGGTTCGGGTTTGTTATGTAGCGATAAGAAAGTCAAAAACTTGCTCCGGCTCCTTCAGGAGCCGAGCTGGAACTCTAAGTAAATATGTTATATTAAATTGTTGGAATAGATTACCACAAAAATCGAGCCGTGTCAACAAAAAGTTTTGAGAGCACGCCACTTTCGGCAGTGTGCAAGAAAACACGCTGAAAACTTTGGCAAAAAGAGAGAGCCAGATGGGCTCGTTTTGCTTATTTGTTTTTTACCAGCAGCGCCTGATAGGGCTCCAGCTCCACATCCGCCAGCCAGACGGAAGTGCCCTCCGGGGTGTGATACTCGCCACCCAGAGCGTCCAGACTTGCTCCTGCCGGGTACTCGGTAAAGTTGAACAGTCCCACCAGCGTTTCCTCGCCGCGCTTACGCACCAGCGCCAGCACGCCGGGGTTGTGGCTGTCCCATGTGGTCACCCACGCATCCGGGGCAAAGCAGGGGTCTGCACGCATTTGGCGCAGTTGCTCCATGCCCTGCCACAGCTGGTTTTGCAGCGTGCCCTTCCGGGTGCGCTGCTTTGCGTTCTCCCAGTTGAATTTTGTGCGATGCAAATTGCGGCTGTCCTCCACACGGTCGGGGTCGTTTTTGTAATCCCAGCCATTGAGCTGCGCAATTTCATCGCCGCAGTTCAGCATGGGGAAGCCCTGCAAAAACGCCATAGCAGTATGCAGCAGCAGGTCACGCTTTACGGCGTAGTCCAGTGCGGTTTTGTCGCCTTTTTCCAGTGCCTGCTCCACGCCGCACAGGCTGGCAGTGGTGCCGCAGCTTCGGGCGTCGCCGGTGGCGGGGTCGTAATTGTACAGCTCGCCCTTTGCCCAGCTGCCGGGGAAATTGCCCTCGTAGAAGTGGTAGAGATACTCCTTGTGTTTCTGCGGGTCAATGCCGAGCCGGTTTTCCACCGCCTCGTCCAGACCCCAGCCGATATCATCGTGGCAGCGCAGATAGTTCACGAACCAGCAGTTGTCCGGCAGGGCGTGAAGGGCATCCAGCTGGGCCTTCAGCAGCCGGGTGTCCCGGCTGGCAAGGGCACCCCACAGGTTGACCATGGTGGACACGTTGTAGAGCATGTGGCATTCCGGCTTTTCCGGGGTGCCGAAGTATGCCGCCAGTTCCTTGGGAGCCATGACTACCTCGCCCTTGAGGATGACCGCCGGGCAGACGCATTCCAGCACCATGCGCAGCATCCGCACGATGGTATGTACCTGCGGCAGATTGCGGCAGGTGGTGCCCAGCTGCTTCCAAATATAGGGCACAGCGTCGATGCGGAACACCTCTACGCCGAGGTTGGCGAGGTGCAGGATGCTCTTGGTCATGTCCACGAACACCGCCGGGTTTGCGTAGTTCAGGTCCCACTGGTAGTCGTGGAAGGTGGTCAGCACCCACTTGTGCATCTCCTCGCACCAGGTAAAGTTGCCGGGTGCGGTGTTGGGGAACACCTGCGGCACGGTCTGCTCGTATTGGTCGGGGATGGTGCGGTCATCATAAAGATGATAGTACGCCTGAAACCACGGGTCGCCTGATTTTGCCGCCATCGCCCAGCGGTGGGTGCTGGCGGTGTGGTTCATGACAAAATCCAGACACAGGCTGATGCCAGCCTTGCGTAGTTCACGGGTCAGGTTTTCCAGATCTTTGTTGGTGCCGAGGGCAGGGTCTACGGTATCGAAATCCTCCACCGCATAGCCGCCATCGTTGTGGGGGTGGGGCATCTGCAGCAGGGGCATCAGGTGCAGATAGGTCAGCTTCTGCTCCTTGAGGTAGGGCAGTTTCTTTGCCAGTTCTTTCAGATTTCCGGCAAAGAGGTCGGTGTACATGGTCATGCCGAACATATTGCCCCGCTTGTACCACTCCGGGTCGGCAGAGCGTGCCTTGTCCAGTGCTTTCAACTCGGCGCTGCGGGCGTTGTAGGCTTCTGCCATCTCCCGCTCCAGAACCTCCATCCCTTCCCGGTTGTGGTACAGCTCCATGAACAGCCATTCCAGTTCGTCCTTGTGCTTGGCAAATCGGGACGCAAATTCCTGTTTTGCTGCCATGGTTCAGCCCTCCACTTCCGCAAGGGTGGGCATGGCGGGGATAGCACCGTGGCGGCTGGTGGTGATGCTGGCGGCTTTGTTGGCAAAGGCCAGAATGCTTTCCAGCTTTTCCACCGTCAGGGTGTCCAGCTCCTCCTTGCAGAGCTTGGACAGGGCAGCCCCAAAGAAGGTATCCCCTGCGCCGTTGGTGTCGCCTACCTTGCAGGGAACGCCCGCCACATGACCGGTCTTTTCGCCAAAGCGATAGAACACACCGTCCGGGCCGAGGGTAACGAAAATCAGCTTGATGCCGTTCTGTGCCAGTTGTGCCGTGCCGCTCTCGCAGTCGGTCGTGCCGGTGAGCAGGGGAAGTTCTTCATCGGACACTTTCAGAATATCCACCAGCGGCAGGGGAACTTTCATCTGGGCAATGGCTTCCTCTTTGTTTTTCCAGAGGTTGGCACGGTAATTGGGGTCATAAGTAATGACAGCACCCAGCTTTTTGGCACGAGCGGCGGCATCCAGCGTAGCGGTGCGGGAGGGGTCGGCAGTCAGGCTGACAGAGCCGAAGTGGACGATTTTGGCAGCGTTCAGAGCGCCCTCCGAAATGTCCTCTTTGCTCAGCATCACATCGGCATTGGCGCTGCGGTAGAAGCTGAAATCCCGCTCGCCGGTGGCATCTACCGAGACCACCGCCATGGTGGTGGGGTGGTCTGCATCCACCGCCATGCCGGAAACGTCCACCTTGTTCTCTGCCAGAACCTCTTTCAGGTAGCGGCCAAAGGCATCCGCACCCACCTTGCCAATAAAGGCGGTCTGTGCGCCCAGTCTGGCGGCAGCCACCGCCAGATTTGCCGGTGCGCCGCCGGGATTTGCTGCGAACTGCGGGATGCCGCGTTCATCCTTGCCGGTCTGGGTCAGGTCGATCAAAACTTCGCCAATCGTTAAAATGTCCATGAGTCCTTCTCCTTATCATTCATCGTAGCGGGGTGTCTGCTCCGGGAACTGCTGCCGGATCTTTTCCTCAATGCCATACGCGGCATCAAAATCGGAATACAGCAGGAAGAAGCAGACGAACCAGATAAACCACACACCGAGGAACGGCACCAGAAAGCCCGTCCACGGCAAAAACAACACGAACAGAAGCCACCAGCCCAGTTGCAGGATTGCCGTGCCGATCACATGCTTGCCATATTTCAGGCAGAACAGGATGGCGTTTTGCAGTCGGTGCAGGTTGCTTTCCTCAAACAGGACGACTTGCGGCCAAAAGGCGGTGAACAGCATCAGCAGCAACAGCAGTCCGACAAAGAAAACGGCCAGTGTCCCGATGCCCGGCAGCTGTTCCGCAGAGAACAGCACCATGCCGAAGAACAGCTCGATGCCCAGCGCAAGGCAGAATACGATGCCGGGCAGAAGGGATGCTTTCCAGTTTTGCTTCATGCCCTTGCAGTAATTTTCCCACCAGCCGCGGGGTGCATCCCGGTAGCTGCGGAACAGCGCGTCCATCATGCAGGAGATTGCCGGGCCCACCAGCAGTCCACCCACCACGCAGACGGGAATCAGCACCAGCAGACTGGAAGAAAGCAGGGCGTACCCCACCCCCAGCCCGTAGGGGATGCACAGACCCAAGGTGACAAAATCCGCAAAGAGAAAGCTTTTCCAGTCTCGTTCCAGCAGCTCCTGATACCGGGGCAGACCAGTGGCGCGTTGACCATGGATGACCGGGTCACTCGGAAAGAATAAGCCCATTTCTACGCCTCCTTAATAGGTGCAGCCGTTCAGAAATTCGGTCAGTACAGCCAGTGCATCGCCGATGTAGCTCTCCTGACAGGAAAGCTCCCACTCTATGGCACTGGTGCCCTTCTGTCCAAAGGCGGCAACGCCAAAGGCATAGGGGTTGCTCTCGTCCTGATAGGTAAACTGAATGACAGTGTACTCCTGCCCGGCGGCAGTCAGGGTCTGTGTGTCAGAAATATCGTAGTTCTGCTGTGCCAGCTCCTGCCAGCCGGAAACAGCGGAAGCTGCCTTTTCTTCGGTCTTGTTTTCCTGTACCACCAGCGTCAGCTGGGCATCATAGAGATCGACTGTCTTACCCTCGCTGTTTTCATAGGGCTGGGGTTCTCCGTTGACCCAAGAAGCATAGTACAGGCCGTTGGCGGCAAGGATATCCTTGTTGTCCAGCAGAACGAAATCATCCTGCGGCGCAGGAGCGACCAGTGTACTGCCCACCGGGGCAGTGCCGTCCGCATTGACCAGCGGGTCGCTTTTCAGGTCTTCGTCTTTCACGCCACAGCCGGTACACAGCACCGCCGCCAGTGCAAGGACGAGCACAAACAGTCCATTCCGTTTCATGGGGTTGCTCCTTTCGTCAGGTTCTGCCACAGCCGTTCGGCCCCTTCACGGGCACGGGCGGCTTTTTCTGTTTTTGCGTTTTCATAAAAGGACCGGCGGCCTAAATACAGATTTTTAACCAGTTCCATATTCTCGCCGGTGACGGTCGTTCCCAATACAGTGGTCTGATACGTTCCAAGGTCCGCTTCGACCAAGGCCGGACAGTCTGCCCAGCACACGGTTTTCCCGGCGGCGGTATAGTCGCTGTCGCCCGGCGGGGTGCCGTCCCAGTTGGCAAGGGCCTGATAATCCAGCTGGAAGTGTGCCGGGTCGTCCAGCAGCAGGAAATAGCTGTCCTCAGCGTTCATGTCGGAGAGAAACTGCATCTGCGCCGCCAGTGCATAGGTCGAGGCGTTTTCTTTGTCCTCGGTGTCGCTGACGTATTGGTTGAGCCTGACGCAGACAACGCCGTCTCCGTTCAGATCCTCGCCGTACTGCGCAAAGGCGCTTTCAATGGAGCGGGCAGTATCCTCCGGCAGGGAACTTTTGCCGACGTATGCGATCTGATAATCTGGCAGGGTCTCGCCCCAGTTCAGGGCGTTGGCCAGCCAGCTGATGCCCACCCAGAGCACCACGGCTGCGATGACGAGATAGACCCAGTGGTAATGCAGCCAGTTCCTGACCCAGTACCACCGGCCTTTTTCCGGGGCGGTCATGCCTTGGTGGTGCCGCCGTAAGCATAGCTGACCGGCAGGCACAGCAGGGAGGGGGTATTGGCGCGGTTCTCGTTCAGCACGACTTCCACGCAGGTCTCTGCGATGGCGTCCACGGGCTGAACGATGGTGGAACAGTAATAATCCATGTCGCCGAAGGTGCGCAGCCCATCAAAGCCGATGACCTGCACGTCCTCGGGCACCCGAAGCCCCATGAGACGCAGCAGCTGAACAATCTGGTAGGCCAGACGGTCGGTCACGCAGAAGATGCCGTCAAACTCCAACACGCCGTCCTGCAGATGATCGTCCAGGAACACCGCGAACTCGGCCATGGGGTCAAAGACGGTGCCGTCCCGCGCATCTTCCAGATTCTTTATTTCATAAGGAACGCCTGCGGCTTCACAGGCGGCCACAAAGCCGTCCTTGCGTTTGTTGGTCTCGCCCACGATGCTGGAACCGACGCGCAGGAAGGCGAGCTTCCTGCAGCCGTTTTCCATCAGCTTTTCGGCGGCCAGCCGCCCGCCTGCGTAGTTATCTGATGCCACGCAGGGGATGTTGGCGCCGAGATACCGGTCGATGGAGACGGAGTTGATCTCCGAGGGTACTTCCAGCTTCGGGTCATAGGTCAGGGCAATGATGCCGTCCACCTTGTTCTGCTCGGCCATGCAGATCATTTCCTGCTCTTTTTCATTGTCATAGTCGGTATCGCAGAGCAGCATCCGGTAGCCGCGCTTTTGCAGCGAGCTGTTGATGCAATGAGCGATCAGGCCGAAATAGGGATGTGCGATGGTGGGCAGGACGACGGCGATGGTATTGGTGCGGTTGCTTTTCAGGCCGCGCGCATAGGCGTTCAGGTGGTAGTCCAGTTCCTTGATGGCCTGCTCCACCTTTTTGCGGTATTCCTCGCCCACCGGGATGCCGTTGATGACCTTGGATACAGTGCCCAGAGAGACCCCTGCCTCCTTGGCCACATCCTTCATCGTAGGGGCGGTGTTCTGTTTTGCCATGCGGGCCACTCCTTTGTTTGTGAAACGTTTTTATTTCAAGTGGATATATATCAAAGGAAATCTTGCTGTATTCCTGCTAACTCTGAGGTTTTTGCAGCTTCAGTATAGCATGGTTTTTCCAGAATGTAAAGGCTTTTTCGTGAAATTTCATGAATCGTTTCACGAGCGCACGATGACGCATTTTGCACAAAAACATCATACAGCAAGTGTACAAAACGTTGAAAACATGGATACAAGGCGTTTTTTGCGTAAAAACCTGTTGACACAAAAACGCTGGCGTGCTATCTTTGTGTTGCAAGCCGTGTAACGTTTCACGAGAAACGGCAAAAACGATCCCCGAACGGCAGGGGACCCCAGCCCACGGGCCTGTGGGCAGCGTAAAAACAAGAAGGAGGAGTTTTTATGACGCAGACCTCGCCAGCTGCTGCACGTCAGCTGGACGCTATCCCGGTCCACCGCAAAAGCCTCAGCCAACGGCTGCGGGAAAACTGGCAGCTCTATGTGATGCTGCTGATCCCCGTGGTGCTGACCATCGTTTATAAGTACTGGCCCATGTACGGCATCCAGATCGCCTTCCGCGATTTCAAGGCAAGCCGGGGCATCACCGGCAGCGAGTGGGTCGGCCTGTACTGGTTTGAACGGTTCTTCACCGCACCCAACTGTGTGCGCATGATCAAAAACACCGTGCTGCTGAGCCTGTACAGCCTGCTGTGGAGTTTCCCCATCCCCATCATCCTGTCCCTGTGCATCAACCAGCTGCGCTTTGCAAAGTTTAAGCGGGTGGTGCAGACGGTGCTGTATGCGCCCCACTTCATCTCCACCATGGTCATCTGTGGTATGATCAAAATTTTCCTCAGCCCGTCCGGCGGTCTGCTGAACCTGATCCTGGGCACCAGCGTGGACTTTCTTTCGGAGAGCACCGCATTCCGTACCATTTATGTGGCCTCCGGCATCTGGCAGGAAGCCGGATGGGGTACCATCATTTATATGGCTTGTCTGGCTGCTGTGGATACCAGCCTGTACGAAGCCGCTAAGATCGATGGCGCGTCCATGTTCCAGCGCATCCTGCACATTGATATCCCCGAACTGATCCCCATGATCGTACTTCAGCTCATCATGAGTGTCGGCAACCTGATGAACGTGGGCTTTGAAAAGGTGCTGCTGCTGCAGACCGAACTGAACAAAGCAACCAGCGATATCATTGCCGTGTATGTCTACGAGCAGGGCATCATCAACGCCAAGTACAGCTATTCCACCGCTGTGGGCCTGTTCAACACGGTGGTCAACATCATCCTGCTCATCATCGTCAACCGCATCGCCAAAAAGGCGGCGGACGTCAGCTTTGTGTAAAGGGGGCGAACTGTTATGGCAAAAAACATTGCAGCATCCCATCAAAAGAAGCCCGGCGGTCTGTCCGATAAGGTCAGCGATATCGTTCTGGTGGTCATCTGCGCCGCCGTCATGCTCATCGTGGCTTACCCGCTGTACTACGTTCTGGTGGCGTCCTTCTCAGACCCCTACGATGTGTACGCCGGCAAGACCTTCCTGCTGCCCAGCCAGTTCACCTTGAAAGGCTATCAGGCTGTGTTTGCAGACAGCGCGCTGTTCTCCGGTTTTGTCAACAGCATCAAATACACCGTCATCGGCACGATTTATTCGGTGGTCATGATCTATCTGGTGGCTTACCCGCTGAGCGTGAAGGATCTGCCCGGGCGCAAGTACATCAGCCTGTTCTTCGTCATCACCATGTATTTCGGCGGCGGTCTGGTGCCTACCTACCTCATCGTCAAGCAGACCGGTCTGCTGGGCAGTATGTGGGCGCTGTTCCTGCCTGGTGTGGTGGCTGTGGGCAACGTGATCATCGTCCGCAACTTCTTCGAGAACAACATTCCCAGAGAACTGCTGGAAGCCGCCGAGATCGACGGTGCCTCCAAGTGGACCGTCTTTGTAAAGATGGTCATCCCCCTGAGCCGTTCCATTATGGCCGTTATGGTGGTGTACAGCATGGTGGCCTACTGGAACGACTGGTTCACCGCTCTGATCTACCTGAGAGCCGATCAGGCTCCGCTGCCGCTGGTGCTGCGCAATATCCTGATCAAGAGTTCTACCAGCGCCAGCCAGTCCTCTATGGTAGCGGGCGGCTTTGCAGAACTGAATAAGCTGACCGAAATGATCAAGTTTGCTTCCATCATCGTGGCAGCCGCCCCCATGCTGATCGTTTACCCCTTCGTACAGAAATATTTTGAAAAAGGCTTCATGGCAGGTGCCGTGAAAGGCTAAAATTTCGACCGCGGCCTGCAAGACGCGAGTGCCGCCCAAGGCACGAAGCGGATGCAGAGCATCTCAAGAGAGCACTGAAGCCGCTGCCCATTCCAGAAAACGAAAAGAATCTGATATAACATTACAGAAAAGGAGAACAACCATGAAAAAGATGATCTCTCGCCGCAATTTCCTGAAGGTTTGTGCCGTTGCCGGTTCTGCCGTGGCGCTGTCTGCCTGCGGCGGCAGCAAAAAGCCTGCTGCACCGGACCCCTCCAACACCGACCAGACCAGCTTTGACATCGTGGGCGGTCAGTCCGCCCTGAGCCCCGGCTACAACGACAACGAGGTGCTGAAGAAGCTGGCAGATAACGTCGGCATCAAGATGAACTACGAGACCATGAGCGACTCCCTCAGCGAACAGGTGAACATCCGCATTGCAGGTGACCAGCTGCCGGACGCCTTTATGGGTGTAGGCTTCTCCAATTACGATATCGCCAACTACGGTGCAGACGGCACCTTCCTGGACCTGACCCCCTATATCAACGCCGAGATCATGCCCAACCTGACCAAGATTCTGGATGAGCACCCCAACATCCGTGCCGCCATCACCATGAGCGACGGCTGCATCTACGGTCTGCCTGCTGCCGAGCAGATGGGCACTGCAGGCATCGGTGCCGATGAGGATTACAGCATCTTCACCATTCCGCAGTTCTCTATGATCAACAAGCGCTGGCTGGACGAGCTGGGGCTGGCAGTGCCCACCACGCTGGACGAGCTGCACGCCGCCCTGAAGGCTTTCAAGGACAACGATATGTCCGCCAAGGTCTACGGCAACGCTCCCGGCAGCACCATCCCCATGTCCACCGGCTTTGACGAGTGGTGCTGGGGTCAGAACATCTTCTACGCAGGCTTCGGCTTCACCAACTGGCCCAACGATGTGTGCAACGATCTGGTGCTGCAGAAGGACGGCAAGTGCCGCTTTGTCTGCGCCGAGGACAACTACCGCAAGGCGGTCACCTACTTCCACGACTGGTACGCCGAGGGTCTGATGGACGTGGAGATGTTCAGTCAGGATGCCAACCAGCTGCTGGCTAAGGGCGCACAGGGCTATCTGGGCGTTTCCACATGGTGGTACATCGAGGAACTGATGGGCGATTACGCCAAGGACTATGTGTTCCTGCCGGTGCTGAACGGCCCGGACGGCACCCACAACGTCACCGTGCGTACCGGCGGCGGCACCAACAGCGGCAACCTGAACGTGACCAACAAGTGCCAGAGCCCCGCCAACCTGCTGAAGTTCTTTGACCAGTGGTATGACGGCGAGACCGTGATGCAGCTGCAGTACGGCCCCATTGGCGTGTTCTTCACCGAGCAGGACGCCAACGGCAAGTGGAAGTCCATCACCGAGGAGGAGGCCAAGGCAAAGTACAACAAGGGTGCCGGTGAGTTGAAGTCTACCTACGAGGTCTGGGGTCCCAAGCTGATCCTCAGCGAGTACTACGACGAGTACTTCTACATGGAGGACCGCGCCATCGAGCGTCTGACCGACCTGAAGGACTTCTGGATGCCCTTTGTGGACGACACCACCACCTACCCTATCGACTGCGTGTTCACCAGCGAGGAACTGGACACCATTGACCGCTACCGTGCAGATTTTGAGAATGCAGTCTCTGAGCAGGAAGGTCTGTGGCTGAAGGACGGTGGCCCCTCCGACAGCGAGTGGGCAGCCTATCTGGACACCCTGACCAATAGCTGCGGCATGGATAAGCTGCTGGCAGCTTACCAGGGCGCATACGACCGCTACAAGGCGAACGCCTGATTCTAAGACGCAAGGAGGCATCCGCGATGCCAAGTGAAATTTTGAACAAAGCCCGTGCCTACGAGGCCAAGCACGGCGCTGCCATTTCCCCGGCGGAACGCCCTGCCTACCACATGACTCCTTATGTGGGCTGGCTGAACGACCCAAACGGTTTCTCTTATTATAAAGGCAAGTATCACCAGTTCTATCAGTATAACCCCTACGATGTGCGGTGGGCGCCCATGCACTGGGGTCATGCCGTCAGCACAGACCTGCTGCACTGGGAGTATCTGCCCTGTGCGCTCGCACCGGATTCCCCGGCAGACAATGGCCCCGGCTGTTTCTCCGGCTCTGCCACCGAGATGGACGACGGCAGGCAGCTGCTGATGTACACCAGCGTGATCGCAGAAAAGCAGCCCAATGGGGAGATGCGGGATATCCAGACCCAGAGCATTGCCATCGGTGACGGTCTCGACTACGAAAAGCCCGCCTGCAACCCGGTGCTGACCCAGAAAGACCTGCCGGAAGGCTTCAGCAGGTTCGACTTCCGGGATCCCAAGATCTGGCGGGAGGCCGACGGCACCTACTCTGCCGTCACCGTCTGCCTTGCCGAGGACGGCAGCGGCGCAGCGGCACTGTTCCAGAGCAAGGACGGCTTCGACTGGCACTTTGTCACAGTGCTGGAACGCTGCAACAATCAGTACGGCAAAATGTGGGAATGCCCGGACTTCTTCCCGCTGGATGGCAAGCAGGTCTTGATGCTCGGCCCCATGGAGATGCTGCCCAAGGGCGAGTTCCACAATGGTCACAACGTCATTGCCTTCATCGGCAGCTATGACGAAGCCACCCACACCTTCACCAAGGAAAATGTGCAGCTGATGGATGGCGGCATCGACTTCTACGCCACCCAGACCACCCTTGCCCCGGATGGCCGCCGCATCATGACCGCATGGCTGCAAACATGGTCGGACACCGAGGATAAGCCGCAGGGCTGCAAGTGGTTCGGGCAGACCATCTGCCCGCGCGAACTGCACATCAAGGATGGGCGCATTCTTCAGACTCCGGTGCGTGAACTGGATGCCGTCCACGGCAAGCGCACCTTCCACGAAAATGTGACCGTGCAAAGCGAAACTTCTCTGGAAGGCATCAAGGGCCGTGTGGCGGACCTGACCGTCACGGTGCAGCCCGGCGAATACCGCTCCTTCACCCTGAAGCTGGCCGCCGATGCAGACCATCACACCAGCCTGACCTACGATCCCTACACTTCCGAGCTGACGCTGGATCGCAGCTATGCCGGTTCCCGCGCCGACATCGTGCATACCCGCAGCTGCAAGGTGCGCCGCCAGAACGGTGCCCTGAAGCTCCGCATCCTGCTGGATAAGAACAGCATCGAAGTTTTCGCCAACGATGGCGAGCAGACCATGACCGCATGGATCTACACGCCTCAGTCTGCCGATGGCATCACCTTTGCTGCCGATGGCAAAGCAACAATCACGGCAGAACAGTTTGAGCTGAATCTGTAACCTGATATTCCCTTCATTTCTCCTTCATCAATACAGCCCCGCTTTGGTTTCTTCTTCACCAAAGCGGGGCTGTTGTTGCTTCTATGTAAGGTTAGTCCTCTAATCTGCCGTGTTCGCAGCCAAGGGAGAGGTAGCGTTCCATCTCGCCACTCAGCACCATCTGTGCATACTCCAAGGGCTTGTTGTAGAGCAGCCAGTCCAGTTCTGCCCGCTGTGCCGGGGTGTTGCCGTACTCGTCCTCAATGGCGGTGCAGTCGATGGCAACGGCAGAGCCGTCCGTAAACCGGGCTTCCACCCGGTTGGTATCCATGTTATAGTGGCAGGAAAGCAATTTGTTCATAGGAAACCTCTTTCTATATTAAGGTGATGTCTGTTCGATTGTCCAAATCCCTGCCATGAATCATAGTTGTGAATGTACATTTGATGCTTGGTCTAAACAGGCAAGATTTCAGCTGCTGTTTTGGGCTCGAACCCGACCGGTTTCCCGGCTTTGCATAAAAATCCGATACCTGTTTTAAGGGGTTGATTTTGGCTCTGCACATTTTTGCACACTTTTTGCACACCGAAACGGCTGGATAACAGATGCAAGAGAGGATAACAGGTGCAAAGAATGCAGCAGATGCAAAACGCAAATTTACGGTGAAACGATAAAAATAACGAATTTGCGTAATTCTGAAAATTGACGATTGTTGCACGTCAGTTTCTCTTAATCAGTGGGCCCAGGGTTCGAGTCCCTGGAGGTGCACCAGATTTTGAACGTCAAATCGTAAGATTTGACGTTCTTTTTTGTTATGTAACCCCGAAAAATCGGGGTCTGCACGGTTTTTGCACGGTCGGCTTTTTCGTGGGAATCCTCTGCATAGGCTGGAATTGCTTTGAAATGCGTGGTAAATTTTGCATCAGGTCAGCAGTGCCAGACGGAGCTGCGCCTTTACTTCGGGGTCGGCGTTCTTCAGAAGTTCCAGCAGAGCGGTCATAGAGATGGTCGGTTCGCCTGCGGCGGGTACAGCCTGTGGGCTGGGGCTTTCCTGTTTGGCGTAGAACCCTTCTTCAAACTTCCTGCCCAGCTCCACACGAGAGGACTGCTGGATATGGGCGTAGGTGTTCACCAGCATATCCGCCGTAGCATGACCTGTTGTACCCTGCACAGCCTTCACATCGCCGCCGGAGATCATCAACTGATAAGTTGCACTGGAGTGCCGCAGACCGTGGAACACGATACGCGGGAACTCCGGGTGTGCATCCTGCCATTTGAGGAACTTCTTGCGGATCAGCACAGGCTCCACCGCCAGACCGTTGGGCAGACGGAACAGCATTCCGCTGTCGTGGTAACGTGCCGGGTCTTTCCTCTCGTCTGCCGCCAACTGATTCAGCCACTTCTTCAATTCCTCTTTCAGTGCGGAGGTCATGAAGATGGTGCGGCAGGAAGACGCCGTTTTGGTACTCTTCAAAATGAGGGAAGTAGTGCTGCGTTCCAGCTTGTCCGGGAATACCTTGATGATGCAGCCATCGTCCACTTGGTTCAGGGCTTCTTTCCGCACCCGCTGCATGGACTTGTTGATACGGAAGGTTCCGATGCCATCTGCTGCGTCAAAATCAAGATCTTCCGGGGTCAGACCTACGATCTCGCCCTCTCGCAGCGCGCCCACCAGCGTCAGGTGGACTGCCAGATGCAGGATAGGGTCCTCCATGCTGTCCAGAGCCGCCCGCATTTCCTCTACAGTCCAGATGGTACGCTCCTGCGTGGACTTCTTGGGGCTGTCCACAGGAACAGGACTTTTGACAAGAATGCCCCATTCCACGGCATACTGGAAGGCAGTGCCCAGCAGCCGATGCACCTCATGGATCGTCGTGCCGGAAAGGAATCGCAGCTTCTGCTTTTCGGTCAGCTCCTGCTTTTTGCCCTCGATATACGAGCCGCAGGGTGTTTTGCTCAGGGTCGTATAAAGATTTTCCATATGATAGGGTCTGAGCTTCTGCATCTCCATATCACCGATATAGGGGATGATCAGATTCTGGATGGTGGAGAGGTTGGATTCATAGGTCTTGGGTGCCCATTTGTGCTTGCTGCACTGCTTGGGCAGCCAATCCATGAGGAACTCTGCTACTGTCACCGAGGACGGAATCAGGAAGGTTCCAGCCGCCAGCTCATGCTCGATCTGCTTTTTTCGGTTCGTTGCCTCCTCTTTGGTGGGAAAGCTCTCCCATTTGTCGCAGCTCTTGCCGTGTTCATCTTCGTAGGTGTAGCGGACGCTGTAAGAGTTGCCGCGTTTTGTAATATATGCCATACTGTTGCCTCCTTATCAAGCTGCCCGGTTGAGCCACGCATCGAAACTGTCCTTCGGTACACGGATGCTTCCACCTACCCGCAGGACACGGAACTCGGTGGTGCTGTTGCACAGGTTGTAAGCAGAGCGCAGGCTGATGGCCAGCATTCGTGCGATCTCTTCTACCGTGTACACCAGCTTCGTGGCTGCCGGGCTGTCAGTCGGAGACTTGACGGCATTGGTTTGAGTGACCACTTCCATTGTAGTGGGATTTGAGTCCTTTTGCAAGGGCTTATTCGTATAATTTTCGGATTTCACAGTTTCGGTCATGTCAGGCCGATTCATATTCATAGGCAAGCCTCCAAATCCTTGTAGCCGGGTGTTTTTTCACCCGGCAATTTTTGTTTTCCGACATTTTCGGGTTATCCGATCAAAAGTTTCAGGCGTTTCAGCTTTTCCTGCGCGTTCTCTTTGCGGAAACTCACACCGATGCAGGAAACAGGAACGCACATTTCAAGCAGGCGGTCATAGATGCGGGCATGAGCAGTATCTTGTGGGTGCCGGATCTCGTCCAGCGTCAGGTTGGTGGTGACGATCAGCGGTTTTTGGCTGCGGTATCGGCTGTCTACGATGTTGTAGATTTGCTCCAGTACATATTCCGTTCCGCGTTCCATGCCGAAATCGTCAATGATGAGCAGGGGATAGCGGCAGAGCTTGTCCACGACCTCATTGCGCCCGGAAAAGCTGCTGTTCAGCTCGTTCAGGATTCGGGCAAAGTTCGTCATCCGCACAGGCACTTCCTGCTCCATCAGAGCGTTTGCGATGCATCCGGCAAGGAAACTCTTACCGGTGCCAACACCGCCCCAGAGAAGCAGCCCAAGGTTCTCTGAACGCATGGTCTGCCACTGCTCTACATATCGGCGTGCATGGTGCATCTGCGGGCTGCGGCCATTGTCGTTTTCAAAGGTCCAGTCCAGCATTGCCGGGTCAGAAAACCCTTCTGCTTTCAGTCGCCGCACAAGGTCGAGGTGTTTTTGCTGGTTGATAAGGGCTTCCTGCTTTTCTCTTTCCATGCGCTGGCAGCTGCATTCGGCGGGATGCTTGTTCTTGCCCATCAGGACAATGCCCTTTGCAAAGAACGCTTCTTTTGGGGTGTGACATTTTCCGCAGTAAAGCAGACCGTCCTCGCCATAATAATCTTCGATATTTTCGGGAATACTAGATAGGGGCTGTTCCAAAATTTTTTCGATCGTCTTTATAGGCTTTCTCCTTCCCTGAATGTGTAGTCTGGGATGCCCGGCGTCGATTTTTGTTCTGTTTTCTGTCGCTTCGCCCAGATGCGCAGGGTGGCGGCGTGGTCGGTGTACTTTTTGCCAGTAGACTGGATATAAGCCGAAAGCTGTTCGATTAGATCATCCAGCCCGGAGAAATCAGCTTTGAGTCGCTTGTAGTCCTTTTCCGTCAGAAAGACATTGCGATATTCTCCAAGGGTTAAATGAGCATCTGTTGTTCTTATCAGGTGGTTATCTTTCAGGTTGTTCTTATTACGTTGGTTAGGTGTGCATTTCTGCGCAATCATACTGCTCATTTCTGCACAGTCATGCTCAGCATTTTTGCTTACTATGACAGTGCAATTTTGCGTAGTATGTGGAACCTTGAGCAGAATACGGCTGGGCTTGGAAAATCCACTGCGGATACGTTCCACGAGTTGTGCATTTTCTAGTTCAGTAAAAGAGCGTGTTATGCTGGAAATGCTGCATCCCAAATCTTTTGCAAGACTGGAAAGCGGATAGAGTACATAAATGCGACCCTGTGCATCGATCCAGTTGTTCTTTTGAGAAAGCGTTGCCCGGTCCAGCAGCAGGGTGTAGAGCAACTTTGCTGTGTGGCTCAGGTCTGTATCCAGCGGAAAGCGGGCATAGGGTAGATATCGCGGTAAGGGCGTAGTGACAGTCAGGTAGTCGGAAATAGAATTCACCTCCAACGTTTTATATCAAAAAATGGCGCAAAGGTTTGCACTCCTGCTCCGGGCAAGCTGACAGACAAAGATTTGTGAATTTCTGCCCGCAGCTCGCTCGGTTTTTTCAGTGGGCCATTTTGACCCACTGATTCCGTTACGGGTAAAAACAAGTGCCGGGTGGCGGCACCTGATTTTCAATGACCTTGATGCGTTACAGATGGAATCAGTTGGTCATTTTGGCCAACTGATTTTTACGGAGTGGGAGTGACGTGTTACAGATAAAACCGGAGTTATCAAAATGGGAACTCCGGTGGCTCTGCCACGGATGCAATCAAGTTATCATTTTGATAACTTGATTTTGATACGGCTACAATCAAGTTCCCGAAGTGGGAACTTGATTCGGCAGGAGTTGCAAATCAAGTTACGGAAAGCGTAACCTGATTTCAGATGACAGCCCAAATCCCCACTTTGGGGATTTGGGAGTGAGCAATTTAAGCATTACGGTTTTTTGGCACTTCCCAGAATGGGAAGTGCCACTTTACTGAACAAAAGCAAGCGTAGATAAGGAACTTGACAAACTTTATCAAGCTCCTCAAAGAGAAGCGTGAGCCGTTACTTTACGCTTGCGGTAGTCTTTCTGCCGACAGGCGTTGCTGCAATATCTGGCATCCGCCCGAATCGGCAAGAACTGCTCACCACAGCAAGGGCAGGTGTAGGCTCCGCGCTCAATGCGCTTTTTAAGACTTTTTCGCAAGTTCAGCATCCGGTGACCGCAGGTCTGGAAGCTGCAATATTTGCGGTTCCGGGTCTGGGTGTAGATGACCTTGCGGCAGCATTCACACTGGATTCTGTGCACACTGGGGTCACCGTCAATGAAATATTCCATCAGGGTGTCCTGATTTTCACGTTCCCATTGTTCTGTTGTCATAGGCATCCTCCTTTGGCTGTTACAGGTGTGTGGTGGATAATGAAAAGCATTATTTGCCCCAAATGTTACGGGTATATGGTGGTTATCAAAATGGTAACCACCACTTTCACACAATAAAGCGTTACGATTGTCTGGTTGGTGATCAAAATGATCACCAACTAAAATCTGTGCGTTATGGCTGGGTGGTAAGTGGACAATTTGTCTATTTACCACTTCCAAGTGGTGAGTTACGGTTTTCGTAACCCACCACAGAGTGACCGTGTTACGGTAATTTGGTAAGTACTGAAAAGCAGCACTTACCAGATTTCACCGTGGCTTGACAAAATGTCAAGTCGAGGTTAAGCGTAACATGGATAGAATCAATGTGTTCAATTTGAACACATTGAACGAGCTGTAACGTAGAAGATGTTTCTGGTGAATGACGCTTTGTGTCATTCACCACATCAACTGGCCATTTTGACCAGTTGATATTGGGTGTGCCGTTCTCCCTGCATGGATTTCCAGCCCCCTTCCGGCGGCGTTTTCCGGCTCTCCTTCTCAGGGTCTTCGCCGTGTATCCCATGCAGACGGTCATGCGGTTGTCAAGGTACGGTGCTGGATTTGGCAATAAAAAATCGCCACACAACAACCTGAACCTGACCATCCCTTCCGGGGTGACCTTGGTTCGGGTTTGTTATGTAGCGATAAGAAAGTCAAAAACTTGCTCCGGCTCCTTCAGGAGCCGAGCTGGAACTCTAAGTAAATATGTTATATTAAATTGTTGGAATAGACTACCACAAAAATCGAGCTGTGTCAACAAAAAGATTTGAAAATACGCCACTTTCGGCGGGTTGCAAGAAAAGGCGATGAAAACTTTGGCAAAAAGAGAGAGGGCTGGACGGTACCGGTCCCCTTGTGGGTCATAATGCCTTTAGAGGATAAGATGCACGGTCAGCGCAATTTTGTGCTGAATGTCGGGTTTGGGAGAAACCCAACAAGCGTTTTTGAATTCGGATTTGTAAAATCTGATTCAAAAATTGCGAGTTGGTACCGGCTTGCCCTGCTTGCTGCGGATGCAAACACGAAAATTTTCTAAGAAGAAAAATAACCGTCCGCTTCAAGTTGAACTTAAAAACGGACGGTCTTGACTACAAAATGATTTTCAAATTTGGAAAGCGCATTGAGAGGCTTCATAGTTGTTGCAAGCAATGTTTTCGTCTATACAAAAACACTTTTGCGTTGCAAAATGCTTGCTGGGAATACCCAAGCCCTTGAACTGCACCGTTTCGGTGCAGGCTTAAAAAAGAACTTGGTACTCTTTTTTAATGGAAGATAGCACTTAGCACTGTAATCGTGAAGGCGTTTATCATATCAGGAACGGCGAGGAAGCCGTAGCCGCTGTCAATATGATGGCAAGTAATGGAATCTGGTACAGATTCTGATTTTTAAATGCGAATTGAAATTCTGCATTGAAAAAGTACGTACTAGAAAATCCCAGGCCCTTAAACTGCACCTATTAGATGTAGACTACGCGATGGCACTATTTCTTTATGCAAGGTGCTGTCGCATTTTTTTTTGTAACAGTCCCGTTTTTTCTAAAAAATGAGCCTGTTCCGACTGTTATAGATAAGATCGTGGCTGTTCAGTAAAGAAAAATGGTTAGATGAATATAACTCGAAAATCTTGAAAATTTATTCCAGTGAAAGAAAAAGTTATAACTGCTAAACTAACTACAGTGCTCAACCAAATCCCTCTGAACCGGGAGGGTGGGCGCAGACCGAACATTTCACTTTTCAGGAAAGGAGAACGAAAATGAACATCAAACATCCCTTCGTAAAGCCCGAGATCGAGTGCACGCTGGCGGCGGGCTGCGCTGTGACCGGCGAGCCCTTCGCCATCGAGCTGGCCCACGTCAAGGGCCGTCTGACCATGGTGAGCGCCAAGCCCATAAAGGCGGGTGCGGGCGGCGGCAGCGGCGGCCTGAAGCCCGCCCTGACCAGCCTCGACCTTAGCGACGGCATGGACACTGGCCGCACCTACCACTGCCCCCACTGCGGCAACAAGAACATCGTCCGCTGCGGCAAGTGCCACGGCATCACCTGCTACGACGGCAGCGGCAGCTTCGTCTGCGTCCACTGCGGCAACAGCGGTGCCGTCTCCGGTACCATCCAGCGCATCGAGGTGCAGCGGGTGGGCGTCAAAGCCGAGCCCGGTGTCAAGCGTGAGCCCGGCGTCAAGCGTGAGCCCGGCGTCAAGGCCGAGCCCGGCTACCCCAAGCGCGGCCCCCGCTGGTAACGGGGCGGATAATTTATTCCCTCGCCTACTTGTGGGCGGAAGCGTATACTTGCATCAATCCGAGGGGGAACACCCCCTCGGGAAAAGAACATCAACACCGACAACGAAAGGAAAAACGATGAAAGCCTACATTTACAACACCTCTAACGTGAAGGTCGCCGTTGACATCAGTGTGGAGGACACCCCGCTTGAGATCCTGAAGAACTGCTGTGAGCAGGACGCCGAGAGCGCCAAATTCCTCTTCCCCAACGAGGGCGCATACCAGCAGCTTATGCGTGACAACGAGCTGGATGAGAACATCTCCAGCTTTGATCTCAAGGATGTCGAGGGATGTTCCATCCACGCTGAGTGGAATGTGCCTCTCAATGGCAACCCCGAGATCAAGAACGCCATCGCTGAGCTGGAGGCTGAGAACATGCCCATCTCCTTCGTGTGCAGCATTGCGGCCATCGTGGCGGCCTGAGGAGGGAGTAGAGATGAACAAGTCCTTCCTCATCGCCCAGAGCGCGGGCTATTTGCTGGGGGAGTGCCTCGGTGGCGCGAAAGTGACCACAAGCTACAGCCGCGACCACAATGACTTCATCTGGGAGCTGAGCGGCTACCCGCTTTACGGCACCCGCGGCACCGGCAAGGTGTACATCGTCTTCCCGGCCAAGACCTTTACTGTTCGCGGCGGCGAGGCGAAGTTTGAACCGATGCCGCAGGACCAGGTGCGGCTGTGCGAGAGAAGCCTCGCAAAAGCTTTTGCACACCCTCATGTATACAATAGTGGCCATCCTTGTTGGCATGATGGTGCCCGTTCCGGCGTCGCCGACTTCATAGCGACTCTCCTTGAGACACTGACCATGATCAATGTGACCAATACCAGCGTCACCTACGGGAAGTGTGCCTCCGGAGTAATGGGGGTAGGACAGGACGCCGTCCGCAACGCTTCTATCCAGACCAAGCGTGTCTACGCAGCTTTCCGCCCTCTTCCTATAGTAAAGGACCGCGTTAAGCTCACCCGCTACGTCAACAACCGCTGGATAACGATAGTAAGTCATTTCATGTGAGAGGAGGCGATTTTTGTGCATGTCAACGTCATTATTGAGCAGTCCGTGGTGGACAAGATCAACACCGCCATTTACCGCTTCCCCGACATGGAAACCGGCGGCCAGCTTATCGGCAGCATTGGCAAAGATGCCATCACCGGAAGCTATACCGTTTACGTTGCCGACCTTTACCATGAGATCTCTCAGGTAGGCACCGGCAGCGGCTTCACCTTTCTTCCGAGCTATCAGTCGAATGCCTATTTCTGGTGCGACAAGACCTACGGCGGCAAGCTCCACATCATCGGAAATTTCCACAGCCACGCCAATTTTCCGGCGTTCTGGAGCAAGACCGATGATACCATGATGCGCCAGCTGAAGGGTGAGGCTCTATATATCGTCGCTTCCCCCAGTGAGGGCAGCTGGCTCTTCCGTTTCAAAGACGATGAGTTCAACTTCTGCGACGACTGCCGCGTCACCATCGCGAGCGGCGGCAATGTGGACACCGCCATCGGCAAGGAGCTCATCGCCGATGCATATACCCGCCCGGAGGGCTCTGAGGCCGTTCAGTACACTGCTATCCCTCATTACACCGGCGGCCAGACCAAAGAGCTGGCCAAGCGCTTCGATTACGCCGTGGACGCTCTCCACGACAAGCGCGTCCTGGTGGTAGGCGCTGGCACCATCGGCAATTTGATGCTGGAAAGCCTTGTGCTCAGCGGCGTGGGCCGCATCACCATCGTGGATACGGACACCTACCAGATCGTCAATCTCCCTCGCAGCCCCATGGTAAGCCGCTCTGCCCTCGGCCAGCCCAAGGCCTTTGCTTTGGCTAAGGCTGCTGCCGAGAAAGCCTGCTTTCCCCTCATGATCACCGGCATCAAAGCCGACATCTGCAAGCTGGGCTTCGGCTTCTTCGAGAGCTTCGACCTGGTCATCAGCGTGGCTGACAGCATGGCAGTCAGGCAGTACGTGGACAGGGGCTGCAAGGTCTATAAGACGGCCCACATCTCTGCGGGCACCGGCCTGCTCCAGAGCGGCTTCTTCGGCAACGTGATGTTCAGCCCTCCCGGAACTCATACCAGTTACGAGGAGATGTTTGGCTCGGGCTGGCGCAAGGGCGAGGAGAAGAAGCGCTCCTGCAGCGCCTACGAGGACACCACCCAGCCTCAGGTGCTGGCGTTCAGCTCCCGCGTGGCGGGCCTTGCCTCTGACCTCGCGGTCAAGTGGCTGCTGGGCCGCATGGAGGAAAAGGACGTGGTCCGTAAGTATGTGCTGAACAGCGCCGGTCAGGCCGTCAAGGCCGATTCCAGCGGTTTCCAGCTCGTCACTTACCGTGAGCCCAGCGAGGCCGCAGAAGCCCGCAGCGAGCTCTTCTCCCGCCTGGGCAAGCTGCCAACTCACTTCATTCGCTTCGACCGCCGTGAGCCCAAGAGCGGGCTCTACCGCCTCTTTCGCCGTGAGTTCGGCGATGAGAGCGAGAGCTATCAGCTGGATCTCGAGGGTTTGGCAATGCTCCTTCCGGTAGTCTACTGCAACCAGTCCGTCGCCTCTGTCAACGTCTGTGACGTGGACGTGGTGGATGAAGTGCTCTTCAAGTTGCCGCCCGTTCACCTCTACTCCGTCTTCACTGAGGACAGCGAGTATCTGGTGGAGTTGACCTTCGCGGACGCTGTTTAAAGGGGGAGGTGAGGCCTGATGGCCAGTGTGCTGGCTCAGAAGGTGACGGGCAGCTGCCGCCTCTGCGCAGCTTGCTCAGCCGTGACCAAGACAGGCTACCTCGTCAAGCGGGGCGGGGCAGAACTGTTCGTCTGTCAGAGTTGCCTCACCGCCAAGTTCGGCACGGACTACCAGCTGGTACGGTCCCTCGAGCCGGAGCCGCCACGGCCTGTTGCCCGGCCCCGGCCCGTTGTCCAGCCACGGCCTGTTGCCCGTCCCCGTCAGGTCGAGCCCCGCCCCCACCCGGCTGTCCGGGCCCCCCGCCCAGAGACCGGCAGAGACCGGGTGCTGCGGGAGCTGGCGGCCCTCGTCAATCAGGGCGTAGAGACGCTGCGGGTGGGGCTCATCGCAGGCCTGCTCCTCCTCGTCGTGATGTATGGTGTGAAGGCGCGCCCCGCCATCCGCCCGCCCTACTACGTCCAATACCAGATGAACAAGGTGGAGCGGCAGGCCGTGCGGCTGGAAGGCAGCATATTGAAGATTTTTACAAAAGAGAGGTCACCATGATTCAAAGCGTAATGAACTCGGGCTTCAAAGCCCTGTCTGCGTGGCTGCTGTTTTTCTCGGCGGTGGTGCTGCTGTTTTTCATCGCGGCTAGCGTGGTGAACGCCATCAGCGGCACCAGCCGCTTCGATACGGGGCAGATCATGAAGCTGCTCACCACAACCCTCGGCTTCACCGCGCTCTATGCGGTGCTTGATTACTTTTTGGTGTGAGCGCGATGAAGCTTGTGAATGAGTTTGAGAAGCGCCATGCGGCGGCTGCGGTGAGCCGCAAGTTCGGCCTGCCTGCCGACGAAGAAGTGGTGTACGTCCGGGACGGTTACGAGCTGGTGCGGTACCTCATGCGCTGTGCGGAACAGTGCCGCAGCCGGGTGGCGGCCATCTACCCGGCAGCCGAACAGCCCGCCCTCAGCCGCGCTGTGGCCGACAGCCTCAACGGCGTCCGCCCGGTGCTGCTGAGCCGCTTCGTGCGGCCCATCCGGTGCAGCTACCTCCAGATGCCCGGCCCATACGGCGGCCTGCTGGCTGAGCTGGAGTACGTCTGCACCGGGGCCGAGCACGCACGCCGGATGGCAGCTATGGAAGCCGCTCTCAGCCGCGCCGCTGCCGACATCCGAGGTGCCGCAGGCCACCGCGCCCCGGACTGGGCCCGGGCCTACGCCGTGGTGGAGTATGCGGTGCGCCGCTGGCGCTACAGCGAGGACGGCGTCTGGAGCTACACGGCCTATGGAGCGCTGGTGGACCACGCAGCGGTGTGCATGGGCATCAGCCTGGCCACCCTGCTGCTGATGGAGCGGATGGGCGTGCCCTGCCGCTATCTGCACGGGTACCGCCGGGAGGGCGACACCGTCGGTCACGGCTGGAACCTCATCTATTGCGGCGGGTGGTTTCATCTGGACGTCACCGACGCCGTCACCTCCCGCGACCCGCTGCAGTTCTGGGGCGTCACGGCCCTGACCGATCGCTCTCTGGAGCCGGGGCTCACCCTGCCGGGGCCGCTGCGGTGCCCCTGTCCGCCGGACTTTATCCGTCAACACCTCAGAAAAGGAACGATGCTATGAAATACACTGACGAAGAATGCGAACGAATCAACCACAATTACCAGATCGCCGTGCGCAACATGAACGACCGCGCCTGGAACGTAATGCTGGAAAGCGAAAAGCTGGCGAACCTTCAGGACATCGAGAATAAGCTCGCCATGGACGAGGAACGCATCCCCTCCGAGGTCGTCACGAAGGAGCTGGCGGGCGAGTACGGCGCGCAGGACGGCAACACCCTCCTCATCGATGCCCAGAGCCTCCAGAAGGACAACTTCCGCGAGGTGCTGGACACCCTTTACCACGAGGATGCGCACGCCCGGGACTGGGTGAACAGCGTTTTCAGCGACCGTCAGGCGGCCCTCTCTCCCGAGGAGCGTCAGGCCCTCGAAGCCCGGATGACGCCGGTGCCCTCTGCCGAGAAGGATTTCAACGGTTACTGGAACCACCCGGCCGAGGTCAACGCCCGGGCCGCAGGCAAGGCGGGCGTGGAGCAACTGCTCAGCGACCAGCAGGTGCTGGCCCAGTATGACGCCTCTCACAAGGCGACGAACCAGATCCTCCAGACCTACGACACCGTGGACCTGAGCAGCGTCGGCGCGGCGCAGGAGAAGGGCTCTGCCGCCCCTGCGGAGGCCGTCGGCCACGGCGCTGAGGCTGCTCAGGGGCAGGACCACAGCGAAGAGCATATGCGCTGAAAGGGGAGAGACAGATGCTGTTCAAGATGACCGAGCCGGAGGCAAAGCCCATCTCTCCGCCCCGCTCAGAGCTCACCCTGCCCTGCCGCGATGCCCGGGGCAGCCCCCTCCGGCTGGGCCTCGGCGATGAGATATGGCAGGGCCACATCCTTGTCACCGGCGGCACCGGCAGCGGCAAGACCACCGTCATTCGCCAGCTTCTAGCCCGCTGCCGGGACATCTGGCCCGACGCCAGCTTTATTGTGCTGGACGTCAAGGGCGATTATATCCCCTACCGCCGGCCCGGCGATAAGGTGTTTTCCTTCTACGGCAGCGGCGAGGACGCCTTCCGATGGAACATCCTCGAGGAGGCCCGGGCCTCGCCACACCCGGAGGATGAGCTGGACGAGATGGTATCGGTCTTGTTTGCCAGTCGGGTGAACACGGCTGGCCAGAATCGTTTCTTCGTGGACGCGGCCCGGCAAATCTTCTATGGCTATCTGCTGGTGGCCCTTCGGCAGTGCCGCCCGGGGCGTCCGGCCCCGACTCACGCCGAGATGGCCTCGTGGCTGAAGAAATGCACCCTGGAGCAAATGCAGGACAGACTGAACTTCGAGAAGGATGAGCTCGGTGGAGTTACATCTCTCCTCAAAGGCCGCGAAGCTGCGAGCATTTTGAGCGAAGTGCACCTCTTTGCCCACGACTTCTTCCGGGGCGCGGCGGGCGGCCGCGACTCGGTTGCGGAGTTCCTCACCCACCCGGGCCGGGCGCTCTACCTGCAATACGACGCCGCCCGGGCCGAGAGCGGGAAGCTCGGGTGCAGCATCCTGCTCAACCGCGCCATTGCACAGCTCCTCTCCAAGGACTGGTGCCGCCGCAGGTTGTTCTTCATCCTCGACGAAGCTGCCAGCCTCCCCGCCGACTACGGCCTCGAACGGCTGCTGGCCCTCGGCCGTGACCGGGGCGGCCGGGTGCTGTGCGCCCTCCAAAACCAAGATCAAGTCGAGGCGATGTTTGCCGGCCGGCCCTCCATGCAGAACGACGCCAACAACGTGCTGTCCCAGTTTTCAAGCGTGATGAGCTTTCACCCCAACAGCAGCAGGGACGTGGAGTTCGCACGGGACCGGCTGGGCAGGACCGATATAATAGTGACGACCTTCGGGCTCTCCCGGTACGAGCCGCCCCACGCGGCCGCAGTGCAGGACTGCCCGGTGACAGCCCGCCAGTTGATGGCGCTGAAGGCGGGCGAGGCCTACATCCGCCTGCGGGACTACGCCCCCGCAAAAGTCTATTTCGAAAAGGAGCAGTGCGATGGAAAATGAGCTGATGAAACTCTGGCAGATGCCCCGCAGCAGCTGGCTCGTCTCGGGGCAGGATGAGCCAGCCCGGGCGGCCCTCCTGCAGGCAGAGCTTGCCCGCCGCCGGGGCCTGCGGGTGATCGTCGCCGCCGAGGAGGCGGTGCCCGCCGCTGTGCAGGCGGCACGCAGAGCGGGTTTCAAGCGCCTGCGGACGCTTCCGGCGGCAGGGGAGGAGTACTTCCCGGCCTTCACTCCGGGCCGCGCCACAGAGCGCGAGAGCCGCCTGTTAGAGCTTCTGCGGGTGCAGGGCTGGGAGGAGGCCGAGGTCGGAAAGGCCAACGCCTACCTCGACTTCATCCTCGGGCTGGACGAGACGGTACACCGCGCTCCGCCCCAGCTGGATATGAAGCTCCTGCAGAAGTACCGGGGCGTCTTCGGGGTGGAGCGTGCCCTGTGGAAGCTGGGCCTCGATGAGGACACCCGCCGCATCTGGCTTGAGGCCTACGCCGAGTGCGCCTCGGCAGGCCCGAGGATCGAAAACTTTCTGCGGGGGCTGGAAGTCTCCCTCCATCTGGACGCGCCGCGCGCGGCCAGCCTCTCCCGCCTCGGCCCCGGCGAAGCGGCCCTCATCCCGGTACCCGACACCATGAACCCCCGCCAGCGGGCAGCCCTTTTTCAGCTGCTGGTGTGGGACATCCGGGACACCGGGGGCCTCATAGCGCTGGACCTCATCGAGGGGGGACGCAAGTGGGGAGAGGAACTGGCGGGCCTGCTGGAACAGGTGATGAGCCGAGCCTCCGTCACCCTCTACTGCGACGACCTCTTTGCCCACGAAGAGGCACTGGTGCGCCGGATCAAGGGCCTGTTCCGGAACGCCATCTACCTTTACCACAGCGAGATGTCCAGCTGTGAGGCCATCAGCGCCCAGTTCGGGAAAATCGCCGTCATCCACCCGGTCTACAGTCAGGACCGCGACCGCCGTCTGCGGAACAACCGCCTGATCGATAAGATGCTGGGCACCGACCGGGTTGACCATTACACGACCCCTGCCCCGGTCTACGAGGCGCTTTTCCGGCCCGAAGAGATCAACCGGCTGGTGGAGGGCAGTTGTCTCGTCAAGACGCGGGAAGATGCCTTTATGACGGAAATAAACGGAGGTGCGCCATGAATCAGCGGAGAGGATACTGCCTCAGCGCGGCCATCATAGCGCTGGACCTGCTGCTGACCCCCTTTGGTGGGTGGCTGGCCGCAGCGGTGTCCCTCGTCTGGGCCGGAGGCCTCGGCGAGTGGGCAGCCCGGAAGAAACTGGGGGCCGTGCCCTGTACGGGGGCTGTCAGCCGCAGCCAGCGCCGTCTGGAGGCCTGCTATCGCCGCGTCATGGCAAAGGCCGGAGAGAAACTCCCGCCCTTCTGCGGTGAGGTGGAGATTTACAGCCTCCCCGGCCAGCAGGTGAACGGCGTGGCCTTCGGGCGCAGCATCGGCATCACCGAGGGGGCGCTGCAGCTGGACGACAACACGGTGGAAGCCATCATCGCACACGAGCTGGGCCACATCGCCCACGGAGACGCCGTCCTGAACATGGTGCTGACGGCCAACATTTTCAGCCTCGCGGGTCTGCTGGTTGTCTGGCAGCTGACCCTTGTTGCGGTGTTCTGGCTCATCGTACTGGCCGTGGCCCTCTGCTGCGGCGTCCGGTTCGGCTATGTCTCGTGGATGCTCACCGACCGGCTGTCCGGTCTGCTCCAGCGCGTCTGCGAAGGTTTCCGCAGCGTCTGCGTAGCCCTCGTCCAGATACTGGCAAGAGCGGTCGGCCGCAAGGGCGAGCTGGAGGCAGATGCCTTCGCCGTGGAGCTGGGATATGGCTTCGCATTGTGCCGCTTTTTGGAACGGTTTGCGGATCAGCCTCAGCCCGGCCGGGACCTCTTTGATGTGCTCTACAGCACCCACCCCGACAGTGCCTTGCGGGCGGACCATATCCGCCGTCGGATGCAGCAGGACACCCCGGCCCTCCGATGAAGAACGCTATAGCCCGTCCGCTGCGCGATGCAGTGAACGGGCTGTTTTTCTGTATGCGCAGAGAAGCAGACATCTCTACAGAACCGTTCCTGTTCTTTCTCGCCTATAATATGCAGAAGTTCTTTTTTAAATCGCAATGCGGAAAATGAAATTCCATCTTTTCCATTCAAATCAGATTTTCTGTTTTTAGGCCGCTTCAAACTCTCTGTGATGAAGTTTTCAACTTTTCTCGCTTTCGGATGGAACGATCGATATATTTTGTGTGAGATTACAGTAATGTGTTGCACGGCGAGTATCAGCGTTGGAAGAAAAACAGCGTTTCTAAACAAAAAATTTATTCCACCTGACAGGCCGCAAAAGAAAATGTATAATACAGCCATACTCCCCGAGGGGAGAAAATGCAAAGAAAGGAGGCGCATTGCCGTATGACGCGCATGATCGCATCGAACCGAATAGGCAGTCCCAGCCACGGTCCCCCTTGAAGGTTCAGCCATGTGATGAGTTGAACTCGTTTGTACATATTTTGCCTGCCCTCCTTTTATAAATAGAACCGTTTCCATAGATGATAAAATTCCCTTCAATTGCTTTGGTTTTCATACATGACTTTTCCTCCTTGAAATAATAAATATAAAGTTCGACAGCCGCTGCGGCATCCAAGGGAAGTGCCGCAGCGGTTTTTGCTGTCCAGACAGCCCATATAGAAAAAAGGACCCCTTCCACATCCGGGAAGGAGCCCTTCTTTGCGCGGGTCAGTTCAGAGACTGCCGAGCAGACCGCTGGCTTCCAGATCGACGAGGAAGGACGAATCGGTCTCATAATAAGTTTTGTAAAAGGCTGTCACGGTCCGGGCCTGATCGGCGCGGAGCACATGGATGCCGTACAGGCTGGGGATCAGCAGCAGAAGCGAGGCGATGAGCACGAAGATCCGCACGGCGGCCCGGCGGTTTCTGCGGCGAAGGATGTCGTATTCCTTGCCGCGTTTGCCCGCATTCCAAGCGTCCATATTGCGGCGGTAGCACTCATACCACAGCAGCCACAGAACGACACCGCACAAAAGAAGCACGGCGACCCCGACGAGGGGAAGGCGGTAGAGAAACTCACCTCCAAAGATGATCTCGGCGGGCAGCAGGTTCAGCGCGGTGCTTATCATACCGCCCTTGCGCCGACAGGCGTCATAGAAAATCGGGAGAAGCCACACGGCCAGCATCATGGCCATATAGAGCCATGCAGTCACGAGGGGAGACAGTGTCCCGCCGTACAGCGCGGGCTGTTCCTGGAACAAAAACCACTCCACGAGAAACGAAAACACCGCGGAGACGACCTCCGGCAGGACATGCAGAAAAAAATACATAAAAAACTCCCTTCCTTTTTGTGTGACCTTCGACTGCCGCAGAGCCAGAATTTTGGCCCGATCCTGCGGCGATTTGAGTGTAACACAGGGAAAAGAAGGGAATCTAAGGAATAAGTTTTCAGTTTTTTGGTGCGGCGCGGGTGCCTTTGGCCGAAACTTTTTTCTTGTCGGCGGGTTTCGGCCTTTTCTGGCGGTGAACGCCCATCATAAGGCCCAGTGTCCGGCGGGACTGCGGCACTGCTGTGGCCAGAGCACCGGCCAGCACATAGAACCGGTCGGTATAGGCGGGGTAGTAAATGCTGTGCCAAGTGGTCCCACTGGCAAGGGTCAGGCTTTCCAACAGGAAATTATAAATGCGGCGGATGGTCGTGGACTGGTCCGATGTGACCGTGTCGGACTTCGGTTCGTTCCAAAGGCCCTCGAGCTCGACAAAAACGCTGGCAAATAAGGCGTCTTCCAAAAAGCTTCCGGTGGTACCGCCCGGCTCTTTCAGTTTCGCTTCGGCTTTATCGCGCATAGCCTTGAGCCATGCGTGCTCTGCCGTAAACGCTTCCTGCGCTTTGCCGGCGTCTGCTGTGCAGCAGTCATAGATGGCCAGAATGAGGAAAAAGAACAGCTGCAGGATGTCCTCACGGGAAAGCAGCCTGCTGCCTAAAGCATTATTTGCCTGCCAGCAGTCAAGTTCTTTTTCGTTGGGCGGTTCTGTTCTTGCAGCGTACTTCTCGGCCTTCGGAGAATAGTCGTGCAGAGTAGCCTCGATCTTGTAACAGAGATTCGGCAGGCCCATTTCCAAATGGTCTTGAATGTATCTGTAGCGATCGGCCTCCACGTCCTTTTCCAAGCCGGAATCTGGGTACAGATCATAGGTGGAAAAAGAAGTGAATTCGCTCTGAAGGTTCTGGTGCTGGCCCTTGTTCAGGATCCCGCAGCGTTCACGGTCTTTGAAATGCTCCTCATCGGCAGACACCTCGACCAGCGCATTGCCCAGCTTATGGAAGTAGTCGGCCCATTCAGATGCACTCGGATGTGCGGCTTTCGGGCCATCGGCGATACGGGCAGAAAGTGCCCGTTTGCAGTGGAGACAGCCGGCAAGGTACCAGATCACATTACAGGTCAGCCGGGCGCTGCCCGGATAGGTCAGCTTCGGAATATCAGATTCTTTGATCGCCTCTACCTGAAGAAGGAAGTCGTTCAAGGGCTGCACCGCTGTCTTGAAGTCATCGGGACTCGCAGACTCCTGCGGCGTGATGCGCAGCAGCCACTGGCCCATAAGAAAAGCGGTCTCCTGCGGCTTGATGGCAGCAGAAGGAGGTTCTTGAAGGGAGTCCGGGTCCAGCTTTTCCTGAAACGCTTCTTTCAGCGGCTCAAGGGATTCCCGGCGTGCCTGGCTGAGAACGGCCATAAAATCGTCTGCAGAGAGCAGTTTCGGCGCAGCGCCTTTTTCAGAGGAAAGCAGCAGTTTATCCCGCCGCTCCTGCTCTTTTTTGGGGGATACCGTCTTAACCACCGTGTTCCAGCGGCCATACAGCACCAGCAGATAACCGACCAGAATGCTCAATTCCCGCTGGACGGTGTGGGAATACGGGTAGCCCATGCAGATCTCAATGCGGCTCTGATCCGGGGGAAGCTTTTCCGGGTAGATCCGCTCCAGTTTCATCTCCGTAAGATTGCGGCGATGGGCGAGCAGATACTCCTGCAGGTCATGTCGGAGTGCGGGAATGTCGACGGCAGGATTGTTGGTGCGGTGCATAGCATTCTGCAGCTTTTGGGCATCGCGGCCCAGAAGGCGGGTGCTGCCGTTCTTCTGGGAGAAGTGGTGGACGGGCTGCTCTGCCGCTGCGTCGGCGGTCTTGCAGGCGGTCAGATAGCCCTGCAGAACATCGATCACATCCCACCAGTGAAAGGAATCCGCATGGTCTTTTTTCGCATCAAAAAACTTGAAGGCGAAGCACACGACATCCAGCGGGTCGCGCAGGCTGAACGCTTCCTGACGGGTGAGGAAAAAGTAGCGCTGCATCTCTTCGGTCGTCATGTTCAGCAGAAAGGCGATGTGATAGGCTTCCTGCCGGTTTCCTGCACGGCGATAGGCCACATCCCTCTTAAGAATGGAATCCCATGCGGTGCCGGGGTTCTCGCAGCCGAGTTCCGCAAGGCACAGGCGCTTCAGGTTCTTGGCAACAATCTTGATGGTGGCGCTTGGCCAAGGCTGCAGCTCCTCCGGCTTGCAATTGACAAGGTCGGCGGCCTCTGCCATAGTACCATCGCTTTTTAGAAGCTCCGGGCGGTGTTTCTGGATGCAGCGGCACAGAAAGATGCCCTGCGTCATGTTCTGGCCGGAGCAGGCCAGATGTTCTTTGATCTGTGCAGCAGACTGGGCGACCATGTCCCAATGGATGTTGGAAAAGCCGTCGAAGGAGCGCCGGGCGTTCCATGCGTCATTGCCTTTGCTGATCTCCTCGTCGATCCACTTCTGTGTTTCCTGTTCCAGAAGCGCTGAAAATGTCTCCGATTCCGGCATAAGATCCCTCCCTTTTGCGAAAAACCGTGCGGCCCCGGCACAAAAATTTATTCCATGGCAGAAGAATGTTTCAAAAAGTAGAATGTGGTTGTACATGTCAGGTCCGGGTCTCCATTATAAACAACCCGGGATGGAAAATCCATTCGCCAATCAGCACAAATCTTCGGGAGAATTTTTGGCGGGAATTTCCACTTTTCGCTTGAATTCGTGCGGAGACCGGCGGCAGCCCAAACCCGCCGGCCCGCACACAGGAGGTTTACGAGATGATACGCTGGAAAAAGATGCGGCGCGAGCCGCTGCCGAATGAAACGATCTTGTCGTTCCTGAATGGAGAAGAGTTCGTGCTGCAGGATCTGCTTGCAGAAAACAAAAACGCTCTGTTCTACGCGGTGCGCAGCCAAACGACCGGTCAGGCCGTCGTGCTGAAAGAGTTCTTCAACAGCCATTGGGTGCGGCTGCGCGGTGCGCCCGCGCTGAAAGGCTGGGAGCAGGAACCGCCCGACAGCAGAAAGCTGAGCCGCACCTATCTCTGGCTGCGCCGTCAGGCAGAGCAGGAGCAGCGCATGAATCAGGAACTTTGCGGCAGTGTCCGATGCGTCATCCCGGAAAAGCCGGTGCTGCCCGCCGGTACGCTGGTCCTGCCGGACGGCACCGAATGGCAGTGGCCCTACTGTGCCTTTCTGGAAATGGACGGCATGACCGCAGCGCAGGGCTTCCCGTTGCAGGCGCTGATGCGGGAATGCACCAACTCTAATGGCCCGGCGCATCCCTTCGGAAACCTGCGCCAACAGGAAGAATGCTTCGTCCCCCGAAGAAACTGTGCGGTACCGGCAGCCGCCATTACCATGCAGATCTTCCGGGACACCCTGCTGGCGCTGCGTCCGCTGCACCGTGCGGGGTGGATCATGGGAGACTTGAGCAGCGGCAATCTTTTCGTGGAAGGAAGCCTTGCCGAAGGACGCATTCAGGGCGTGTCCTTTGCGGATGCCAGTACAGTGCGGAAGATCGGCGAGAATGAGATGCCCGCAACGGCTGCGCCGGGCTTTCATGCGCCGGAGCTGTTCTCGGGGCCTGTCACCGAAAAAACCGATATCTTTTCGGCGGGCCGGCTGCTGCTAAGTATGCTGTACCCGGTCGCGGTGCACAATGTCAGGCTGCACCGTCCGCTGGGTTTCCTGGATAACACCCAAACCCTAACCGCGGGCGAGAGTGTCCCGTCCGGCCTCCCGCAGGAGATGCGAGCAGAGGTGAACCGCCTGCTGCTACGGGCGACAGCACCGGACCCGGAGCAACGCATTTCGATGGATGAGATGCTGGCAACGGCAGAGGACTGGTGCCGACGGCTAGAACGATAAAGCAGGACACAGAAAGGCCCGGAAGCTGTTTTGAAACGGCTCCCGGGCCTTTTGATATGTTGTGCTTAACGCTTAGTCATGAACGACGCCGTAGACCTCGCGCTGACGGGCTTCCAGCGCTTCGTAGACCGAAGCGGGGAAGTGATGGCCCAGCCCGCCGTCATGGGTGGCGTTGCCGTCGCCGGGGCCGTGGAAGTCGGAACCCGCCGAGGGCAGCAGGTCGTACTGTGCCGCCAGTGCGGCCAGATGACAGCGCTGCTCGTCGGTGTAGCGGCCATAGTAGACCTCCATGCCGCTGCACGGGCCGGCCAGAGACTGGAAGGTGTGCAGCAGGCGGTGCTGCTCGGCTTCATCAAGCGGGTAGAAGAACAGGTGCGCCAGAATGGCGATGCCCTGTGCCTTCTGCAGGGCAGAGAGAACGTCCTCGATGGGCGCGTAGTCCAGCTCCGACTCGACATAGGCCAGACGCTGGCCGAAGCTGCCGATGTACGTGTCGAACGCTTCATCCACCGTCTTGACATAGCCGTGGGCCACAAGGCTGCGGGCAATGTGCATTCGGCCAAGATGCTGTGGGCCATTGCAGAAGGCCATGAGGTCTTCGTAGGTGCCGATGCCGACGCCCAGCGCGTCGAGCTTGTTCAGGATCTTGGTAACGTAGCTGCGGCGGTCGGGCTGGTTGCGGCGCAGCACAGCCTGAAGCTCCGGGCAGTCGGGGTCAAAGTTCAGGCCCACGATGTGGATCTCCACGCGGCGCTGGTCGGCGGTGCGATAAAAGCAGCTGAACTCGCAGCCGCGCAGAATGCGCAGCATGGGGAACTGCAGGCGAAGGTCGCTCAGCTCGGCGGGGGAATAACTGTAGTTGTGGTCGGTATACGCCAGATACCGGATGCCGCTTTGAAGAGCCATTAGGCCCAGATGCGCGGGCGTATACTCGCCGTCGGAATGGATGGTGTGAGTGTGCAGATCAGCGTGATACATAGAAATATCCCTCCTTACCAGGTTCTGCGGAGGCCCGCAGCCGTCGTCAGCGAAACACCGATATACCCAAACTCCGGCCAGTCGGGTTCATCGTAGTTGTAGACCCACGCGAGCGGCTGCCCGGACTTGAGGTCCTTACGGTCCGTTTCCCACTCATCCGGGCGGTCGCTGACGAACAGATAGCTCTCGAGCTCACCGATATTCGTAAAGCTGTGGATCACATGATAAACGACCGCGTTGTAATTTTCCTCGAATTTTCTGACGCGCTCAAGCTGCTCTCCTTCGAGTTGGCTGCAGGTGCCCAGCGGAGGAGCGCTCTCGGAAACGATGCCCTCCTGCTCAAAGCACTTGATAATGGGCGGGTAGATGCCCCACAGCTTCATGCGCTCAACGGCCTCAGCCTTTTTTGCTTCGATACTTGCGTTCATAGAGTTCTCCTTTCTCATGTCCGGAAAAAAGCCGCCGGAAGTGCGGCTTTCTGCTTCAAAGCATAGCAGAGCGGCCCGGCAGCTTCTACGGGAATAAATATTTGGCGCAGGGCAGAAAGGGCGCGGCACCGCCTTGGAATATTTTGGAGGATACGCTATAATAAAGCCAGAATATCCAAACGGAGGAGGGCTTTTCATGTGGGACCAGCAAGAGACGCGCCGTGAGCCGCTGCCCGATGGAACAGCGCTGTGCACGGAGAACGGACGGTTCACGATCCAAAAGTACATCACGTCGGGCGGCTTTGCACTGCTCTATCAGGCGCAGGAAGAAGGGCAGATGTATCCGGTCATCCTCAAGGAGCATTTCCCACGGCAGGGTTATGTCCGGGTGGGCGGGGCTATTCTGCCGGAGGAAGCCGCAGCCTTGCCGGAGAATGACCCGGAGCGTAAAAAAAGAATTGAAAAGATGCAGACGCTTTTTGACGAGCGGGCCAATCGCGAGATCCGCGTCGGGCAGCAGAGCCGCCAGCGCACCCGGCTCACGGTGCCGGTGGACCGAAAGCTTTCGGTACGGTCGATCCAGCTGCCGGGAAAAGACCCCTGCACGCCGCCGTACAGCTGCATTCTGGAAATGGAGTGCCTTACCGAGCGGCAGGGCTTCTGGCTGAAAGATCTGTTGGAAGAAGCCGCCCAGCCATGCAGCCCGGATCATCCTTTCGGCAACGAACGGCCGGGCTGCGGAAATTCTGTGCCGCAGTTCGCAAAGACGGTGGATCTGTTCTGCGCCCTGCTGGCGAACCTGAAACGCATCCACAGCGATGAGGATGGCAGCGGCTGCATCCATGGCGACATCAGCGCAGGCAATCTCTTTGTGGACGGCAGCCTGTCCGACGGCACGATCTTGGCCGTGTCCCTGCTGGACTTCGGCAGCGGCTGGGACGAAGAGACCGGGCCGGAGAGCGAGGTGTTCAGCACACCGGGCTTCCGTGCACCGGAACTGCAAAACGGCGGGACACCGACCCCGGCGTCCGACGTTTATGCGGTGGGGCGGCTGTTCTATGCCCTGCTGGACCCTACAGCGGCGCGCAATCTGCGGCTGGAGCGGGACCTGAGCTTCCTGGAAAGGGATGTGACGCTGACCGCAAGCCAAGCAAGACCTTCCGGGCTGGAAGGTTCCCTGCTGGCTCAGGTGAACGCGTTGCTGACCGCTGCCGCAAAGGAAGCCCCCGAAGAACGCATCACGCTGGAAGAGATGGCGCGGCAGATGGATGAGTGGCGCCGCCGCCTGACGCCGCCGGTATGGAGCCTTGCCCAGAATGCAGGCGCGCTGAACAATGGCGAGGTGAAGGGCCGCGACGAGGACGTAAAGAACCTGCTGAACGAACTGGAAAACGAAAAGCGGAACCCCCATGTGCTGTGGGGCTTTGCGGGCATGGGCAAGACCAAACTGGCCCTCGCCGCCGCCCGCGGATGGCAGCAGCGCCACCCGCTGAGCCGGACGTACTTCGTCCGCTTTCCCGGCACGCTGGAGGCGCTGTACACCGACACCTTCGCCCATGCCATGCCGGTGGAGCGCGGCGGGCCCGACCTGATTGGGGACGTGCAAAAGCTGCTGTGCGAGAACCTGTCGGAGCTGGACCTGCTGGTCATCGACAACTTTGACCGTGATGAGGCCTCGTCCTGGGCCGAGCTGACCGGCGCCAGCGGCAGTCTGGAGCAGCAGCTCTACCAGCAGCTGTGCGCCCTGCCCTGCCGCCTGCTGCTGACCACGCGGCAGAATCTGGAACATGCGGCGGGCGGGCGCTTTTTCGAGATCAAGTCCCTGAAGGAAGACGTCCTGCTGGACATCCTGCGGGACGGCTCCCGGGGGCTGCCGGACTCGGACGACGACACCCTCCGAGATATCCTCCGGCTGGTGGAGCGCCACACCATGACCGTCACCATGGTGGCCGCCCTGATGCAGTTCACCCACATCCCGGCCGGGCAGATCGCCGAGGACCTGAGCAAGGGCCAAACCATCCGGGACAACAGTCTGGAAATGCTCATCCCCAGCGAAAAGGACGGCGAGAGCCGCAGCGGCACCGTGCTGCAGAACCTGACCACCCTGTTCGGGCTGGCGAAGCTGACCCCGCCGATGCGGACCCTGCTGCACCGCGCCATGTTCATCGGGGAGAGCGGGATCTCGCGGGAGCTGTTCCTCAACGCCTGCGGCCTGCGGCCGGACGACAGGGATTTCCACGCGCTGGTGGATCTGCGCTACCTGAACAGCACGGGCAGCGGGAAAGACGAGTACCTTGTCCCCCACACCCTCATCCGCAAGCTGTGCAGCCTGCGGGAGCCAGGGGCTGACGGAGAGGACGACGCCCATTTTCTGGACGGACTGTGGGAGTTTCAGGAGACACCCGCCGACCGGCGCAGCACCGCCGATATTTACTCCGCTGTGCTGGGAAAGTCCGACCCGGACGCCCGGCTCGACACCCCGCAGAAGAAGCTCTGGGCCTACCGCGCCGCGAGCCTGTACTTCCGACTTGCCGATTTCAAGAAGGCTGCGAAGTGGAACAACGCCATGATCATCGCGGAAAAGGCGCAGCCCGCCCTGCACTGGACGCTGCCGCAGCTGTATGGGAACCGGGCACTCATCTTCCGGGACCGGAAGCAGCCGCCGGAGGAGTTCGCCGCCGCCATAAAAGCGATGGAATGCCTGAATGAGCTGGGCCCTTTGGAGCAAAACCCCAGTGCCGCAGCCTCAATTTATGAGACGCTTGGCCGGGCATACGGCGATGTTGGAGAGCTCCTGCTGCGGGGGCTGAGCCCCGAGGACCGGGAGGCCCTGCTGGAGCTGACCTGCCATGCCGACGCGCTTGCCTTTGGCGAGGACAGCGTGTGGGCAGGCCGGACGGATAAACGTGACTATGACGACCGCCAGCGTACCTGCTATGAGTACGCCGCAAGGCTGCGTGAAGAGCGGTTCACGTTCCACAGCTCGGACACCTTCCGCACCTACATCAATCTGGCCTACTGCGCCGGTGTGCGGGGCAAAAACGAGCCGGAGCATCTCCGGCAGGAGGCCGCACGGCAGCTGCGCTGGAGCCGGCAGGCCCTCGATATCTCCGAGAGATGCAGCACCGGCGCTTATAGCAACATCGGCCTTGCTTATGGCGCGCTGGGAGACCATGTCCCCGAGAAAGAGGCCTTCGAGACCCTGCTGGAGCGCCGCCGCCACAACTCGCAGCGCGGCGACAGCCGCCTGTACGAGCTGCAGGCCCTGCTGTATCTCATCGAAGCCTGCAAGCATGGCGGAGACAACGAAGAGGCGTCGAAACGATACAAGGAAGTTCAGGCGCTCGCCAAGCAGCTGGGCGTGGAGGAGCTATTTGCCCATAATCTGGAGGAAGCCGGAAAGGGGCTTCTCTGACACATAAGTAAACATTTGAACTTGGAGTTGTTCTTGAAAACACCAAAGATGCCGTTAACCTGAATCGAATGGTTCATACTCGGAGAACACTACGTTCAGAAGCAAGATTCTCGAAAGAGGATTTTCTGCACACTAGGACTTCTTTGTTTTTCTCTGGTTTACAGGTTTGAAACAACTTTCCCGAAGTGTACAGCCGGAGTAGTCTCATAAAGGTAATAATTCGTGATCGTAATAAATCTTGCATCTTTCTTTGAACTGGAATGGGTGCAGTGGGGCCTTCTCTCTCCGCCACGGGGAAAACCATCAGTGTGTTTCAAAGACGCAGTAGAAAATGTTTTCAGGTGAAAAGGCAGTGTTTCTATGTTGCTGGCTCGAATTTGCGGCCACTCAAACCAATGCCGTCAAGCCGGTGGGGAATAGGGCGATTTTGTTTGTCAGAGAGTAAGTGCACGGTTTCTGCACGGATTTTGCACGGTTTCAAAACGTGCAAAGGGT